>Ga0137372_10000175_pt1 | contig 52138 bp, 45 predicted proteins | sample SagtaG_6_FD_104911 | JGI IMG/M metagenome (GOLD analysis project Ga0137372, IMG submission 104911) | Vadose zone soil microbial communities from Sagehorn Ranch, Mendocino, California, USA - Sage1_R_60_16 metaG | ecosystem: Environmental > Terrestrial > Soil > Vadose zone | place: USA...
CATCTGAGCCTCCTTCTGCTTGTCGTCGCGCTTGTTCTCGCGCCGGATCCGGTCGATGGCCTTGCGGTTGGCGGTGGTGGTCAGCCAGGCGCCGGGGTTGGGGGGTACGCCGTCGGCCGGCCATCGCTCGACGGCGGTCGCGAACGCCTCGGCCGCCGCCTCCTCGGCGATGTCGAGGTCACCGAAATGCCTGGTCAGGGCGGCGACCACCCGCGCCCACTCCTCGTGGTGGGCCTGGGTGATCGCCTTCCGGACGTCGATCACGCTGACTTGCCCAGGAACGGCCGCACCTCGACCTTCCGATTGCAGTGCTTCGACCCCTCGGCGGCGAGCTTGAGCGCCACGTCGAGGTCGGGGGCCTCGATGATCCAGAAGCCGGCGAGGTACTCCTTCGACTCCAGGAAGGGCCCGTCGGTGAACAACGCCTCCCCACCCCGGTTGTCGATGACGGTGGCCGTGCTGGGCGAGTTGAGCCCGCCGGCGAAGACCCAGTGGCCCTCGGCCTCGAGCCGGTCGTTGAACGCGTTGATGGCAGCCATCTCGGTCGGGGTGGCGGAGCCGGTCTTGTCATCGATCACGGAAACCAGGTACTGCATCTCGGGTCATCTCCTCTGGAAGGCGGACTACAACCACCGCCGGCGACACTCCGCGCTCGGCTACCAGGCGCCAGCTGTCTACGCTGCAGGCCGCACCCATCCATGATCGACCCTCACTGACTGCGGCACCTACGTCACGTGCTCGGGGTCGGCGTGGCCGTTTCGTACTGCGGGCGGCCGGTGGGCCGGTAGACCTGGATCGTTATCCCCTTCGGGGTGGACCGAGATTCCACCAGGTCGAGCGCTGCGTCTGGGCCGGTGTCGGGGAACAGCCGCGTGCCCTGGCCGAGGACCACGGGGTAGACGAACAGGGTGATCTCGTCGACAAGCTGGTTGTCGAGTAGCCAGCGGATCAGAGCGCCGCTGCCGTGCACCTGCAGCTCGCCTCCCGGCTTGGCCTTCAGGTCTGCGATGGCGGTCGCGAGGTCGTCGGAGAGGACGGTGGTGTCCGACCACTTCGGATCGGTGAGTGTGGTCGATGCCACGTACTTGGGCCGCGTGTTCAAGGGCCCTGCGATGGGGTTGTCCGGATCTGCGATTGTTCCCCAGTACCCGGCAAAGATCTCGTAGGTCCGCCGACCGAACAGGAACGCGTCGGCGCGCCCGTAGACCTGGTTCAGAAACGTCGCGGCCTCGTTGTCGAAGAGCGGTATGGCCCATCCGCCGCGCTCGAATCCGCCGCTGCGGTCCTCGTCGGGCGCGCCGAGTCCCTGCATCACGCCGTCGACGGAGACATGCGTGGTGGTAGTGAGCTTCATGATCGTCGTTCCTTTCTTGTTGGGATCTGTCCCTTTTGGGGCGCCCCTCGTGGGCGGCCGCTCACCCCTTCTACGAACACCTCTGCCCCGATCCGACACCGCCTCCCGTATTCTTTCGAGGTGCCCGTCGGCGCGCATCATCGCGGCGATCTTGCGATGTCCCCACACCGGCCAATCCACGGCTTACTTGGCCGCGGTCGCCTCGATGTCGTCGACCTTCGGCGCCGGCCACGGCCCCTTCGACGGGTCACCAGCCCGATGCCGAGCCAGACGCCGGCGGTAGGTGCGTTCGGGAATACCGGCCAGGCGGGAGAACCTCGAAACCGGCATCCGGTGTGCCGCTCTCAGGGCTTCGAGGTCACAGAAGGGACATCCTCGATGTGCTCGGCCTCCTTCCGCCACAGCCGCAGCTGGACCATCTGCTCGGCGAGCGCGAGCTTGAGCTGCTCGTTCTCCGACCGCAGACGCCGCTCGGCCACGGTCCCACCATGCGCAGGCCCGGAGATCTTGTTCTCCAACCCACCCTTGCCCGCCTCGATGAACCGGTCCCGCACCCGGAACCGCTCATCCACCGGCACCGTCCGCCCCGGCTTCTGTGACCTGCTCATGACCGCCATCCTCCCCGGCACCCAACCTGGGGACCCTGACAGAAAGCCTGACTCACTAGAAAGGGTGACGATGGCGACCTTGGTCGAAGGCGTGTTCGTTCCGATGGACCATCGCGGCCGGATCGAGTCCCTTCCGCCGTTGCGGTGACGCTCCCCCGCCGTCGTGCCGTGACCGGCCCCAGCGATGCTGCTCCTAGACCCACAGGGGTCGTGTGCTTCGGGGGAGGTCGCCATGAACGACGTTCGCGGGGGGGTGCTCTCGCCCTGGCTGCAGCGCAAGCGTCTCAGGATGGGGCCTGCCTACCTGCGGGGACGGGTGCTCGACTACGGCTGCGGCGACGGCCAACTCGCCACGGTCTGCGGGCCCAAGGCCTACCTCGGCGTCGACATCAACCTGCGCGCCCTGGACCAGGCGCGTGCCGCGCACCCAGGGTTCCGCTTCGCGACGTCGGTCTCCGGCCAGGAACGCTTCGGCACGGTGGCCGCGTTCGCGTTCATCGAGCACGTCGCTGACCCCGGCGCCTGGCTGGCGCGGTTCGCCAGCCTGCTCGAGCCCGACGGACGGATCGTGCTGACCACCCCGCACCCGTCATGGGAGTGGGCGCACACCCTGGGCGCGCGGACGCACCTGTTCAGCTGGGACGCCCACGAGGAGCACCAGGAGCTGCTCGACCGGACGCGCCTGCAGGGGCTCGCCAGCGACGCCGGGCTGCTGGTCGAGACCTACCGGCGGTTCCTGTTCGGCGCCAACCAGCTCGTCGTCCTTCGCCGCGCCGACCAGCCCCACCTCTCCAAGGCGGCCTGAGCCCAGGCCCGCCAGGGCCTTGCTGGAGCGCTGACCGAAACGAGCGGGCGGCACGTCCTCCGCCACCGAGTGGCCGTAGACTCCGAGTTGGCTCGTTCGCCTCGATGAACGCGCAGCTGTTGACGATCACCGCGTCGGCCCGCTCGGGTCCTCGATCGTCCCGGTGATCTGGTCCGCCAAACGACACGGCTGACGTGGCAACGTTCCGTCATTCGACTGGCACCGGCACGAGGAGACGACCATGCGCACCCCACTGACCGACAGGTTCGACCTGACCGTGCCCGTGGTTGGCGCGCCCATGGCGGGGGCCGCCGATGGCCGGCTGGCCGCCGCGATCTCGGCCAGCGGTGCGCTCGGCATGATCGGCGCCGGCGGCGGGGCCACACCCTCCTGGATCGCCGAGCAGGGCCGCGTCGCGGCAGCCAGCGGGCGCGCCTGGGGCGTCGGCCTACTGGCCTGGGTGCTGGAGGCAAACCCCGCGCAGCTCGACGCCGTCGTCGACCTGGCCCCGCCGCTCGTCTCCGTCAGTTATGGGCCGTACGAGCGCCACGTCGCCACCCTCAAGCAGGCAGGCAGCGCCGTCGCCACCCAGGCTGGCACGCTGGCCGAGGCCCGCGCCGCCGAGCAGGCCGGGGTCGACCTCATCGTCGCCCGCGGCGGTGAGGGCGGCGGCCACGGCCGCAACGACGTTGCCACGCTGCCGCTGCTGCAGGCCGTCCTCGACCAGGTGAGCGTGCCGGTGCTCGCCGCCGGTGGGATCGCCACCGCACGCGGACTGGCCGCGGTCCTGGCCGCCGGCGCCGCCGGCGCCTGGGTCGGCACCCCATTCCTGGCATGCCCCGAGGCGACCGTCACGCCCGCTGCCCGCGACCGGATCGTCGCCGCCAGCGAGACCGACACCAGCTACGGCCGCGTGTTCGATATCGGCTTCCGGCAAGCCTGGCCTCCTGAGTACGGCGGCCGGTCGCTCCGCAACCGCTTCTTCGAGCGCTGGTCGGGCCGGGAGCGCGAGCTCGCCGCCGACGACGACGCCCATGTTGAGCTGGTCGCGGCCCTCAAGGGCCACGACTTCGAGACCGCCTGTATCTATGCCGGCCAGAGCGTTGGGCTGGTGCGGCGCACACGACCGGCCGCCGACGTCGTCGCCGACTTCGCGGGCGCGGCCGAACTGCTCCGTCGCGCCGGTTCGCTGCCTTGAGGCGTCCCGCTCCTGTCACCGGTAGCGCTCGTACGTGCGGATACCTCGCCTCTACTGACGAGCCTCGTCCTCGCGTTCAACACCCGGAGCTACGACCTGCCTGCGTCGCCCGGCCGCCGACGGCGTCAGGGTCGCGCCTGGTCGGGCAGGGTGAAGTGGAAGACGGTCCCGCCGGAGGAGCCAGGCTCGTGCCAGATGCGGCCGCCGTGGCGTTCGAGGATGCGGTGGCACAGGGCCAGGCCGATGCCGGTGCCCGGGTAGCGGTGGCTGTGCAGCCGGCTGAACATCTCGAAGACCCGGTCGGCCTGGCCGGGAGGGATGCCGACGCCGTTGTCGGCCACGTCGATGCGCCAGGCGTCCTCCTCTCGGGCGGCGGTCACGGTGACGTCGGGGGTCTGCTCGCAGAACTTCAGCGCGTTGGAGACGAGGTTCTGCACCACTTGGCAGAGCTGGGTCTCGTCGCCGTCGACCGTGGGCAGCTCGCCGACGTGGAGCTGGGCGCCGCTGTCGGCGATCACCGGGGCCAGCCGTCGCAGGCACTGCTCGACCAGCCCGTCGAGGGCGACCGGGCCGCGGTCCAGTGGCCGGTGGCTGGCCCTGGCGTAGGCGAGCAGGTCGTCGATCAGCGTCTGCAGCCGTGCCGCCCCGTCGAGGGCGTAGTCGAGCAGCTCGCGGCTCTGCTCGTCGAGCGTGTCGCCGAGGCGCCGCTCGAGCAGCTTGCCGTAGCCGGCGATGGCGCGCAGCGGCTCGCGCAGGTCGTGGGAGGCGGCGTAGGCGAACTGCTCCAGCTCGGCGTTGGAGCGTTCCAGCTCGGCGGCGCGGCGTTCCAGCTCGGCGCGGGTGGCTCGCAGCTCGGCCTCGGTGCGGGTGTGGTCGGTGATGTCGACCGAGATGCCGCCGATCGCGTAGGCAGCGCCGTCCTCGTCCAGCAGCGGGAACTTGATCGACAGGTAGGTGTGGGGCCCGTCGGGGTGGGGGGCGACCTCCTCCACCTCGAGCACGGACTTGCTGGCCAGCACCGCCTGGTCGTTGGCGCGGAAGCGGTCGGCCACCTCGGCGGGGAACATGTCGTGGTCGGTCCTGGCCCGCGCCTGCTCGTGGCTGACGCCGAAGAGCTGCTCGAAGCGCCGGTTGACCAGCAGGTAGCGGCCGGCGAGGTCCTTGAGGTAGATGATCGCGGTCGAGTTGTCCACGATCGCCCGCATGGTGGTGTTGCTCTCGCGCAACGCCTGGGCCATGCGAGCGTGCTCGGTGACCTCGGCGACCACCACGCCGACGCCGAGCATCTGCCCTTCCTGGGAGCGGACCGGGTAGAACGATCCCGTCCAGTGCCGCTCGACGCCGGGCCGGTCGGGTGTCTGGCCGCTGAGCGCCAGGTCGAGGGCTGGCTCGCCGCTGGCGAGGACCTGGCCGAGCATCGCCTCGGCCTGCGCGGCGAGCTCGACCGGGCGCAGCACCTCGGTGGGCCGGTGGCCCAGGTGGGCCTCGGCCGGCAGCCCGTTGATCGCCGCCAGCGCCGGGTTGACGCGCACGTAGCGCAGCTCGGTGTCGAGCATCCCGAAGCCGACCGGCGCCGCGCCGAGCAGGGTGTCCAGCAGCGCCGTCGCCTCCTCGGCGGTCCGGTCCATGCCCTGCGTGCCCACGCGGTCAGCAGCCAAGCGGCACCACTCTCATCCGGCCCCCGTCGGACGGTCCCCGTGGTAGATCGACCGGTCGGCGACGCTGGTTGAGGCGCCGGGCCGAGGCCGGTTCCGCTACCGCCGCGACGCCGCCCGGCCGGCCCCACGCGTGCCGGTCAGGGCGGTGCGGCCGGCGAGGTCGACCTCGACCGTCCGTTGAAGGTCCAAATCGGCGTCCATGCCCACTAGGCTTCGATCCCATCCAGTCGGGTACACGTGCCACCGCGACATACTTCCCCGCGAAGACTGCCGCCAACGCCTCGACCGTCGAGTCACCCGAGGGGGCACCATGAAGATGAGGCTCGAGCTGGTCCCGGTTCCCGTCACCGACGTGGACCGCGCCAAGCACTTCTACGCCGAGAAGGTCGGCTTCAACGTCGACCTCGACCACACCGACGGCGACCGGTTCCGCGTGGTGCAGCTCACACCCCCCGGCTCGGCCTGCTCGATCGCGGTGGGCACCGGGTTCCTGGACACACCGCCGGGCTCGGTACAGGCCCTGCACCTGGTCGTCGAGGACATCCACGCCGCGCGCGCCGAACTGCTCGAACGGGGGGTGGAGGTGGGCGAGGTCGAGGAGCTCGGCGCGACCGGCAAGCCGACCGTCTCGTACGCGCACTTCAAGGACCCGGACGGCAACGGCTGGGCGCTGCAGCAGCTCCCCTCCTAGCGACCCTCGCCCGCGCCGGGGCGCGGGAGCAGGCCGCGCTCGGCGAGCAAGGCCTCGAGGGCGTCGAGCCAGGCGGCGTAGTAGGCGGTCGCGGCCGACTCGCCCGGCCGCTGCGGGCGGCGGCGGAGGGCGGCGACCAGCTGGACGCGGAACTCCTCCCAGGAGGCGCCGGCGCGCTCGCGCGCGACCACGCCCATGGCGAACGCGCGACCCTGCCAGGGCGCCTCGAAGACCAGGTCGCCCTGGTCGTGCGGGAGCGGGGCATGCGCGGCGAGGGCGGCCTCGGCCGCGGCGAGGGCGGCGTCGGCGGTCACGGTGCGGCCGCCGCCGGGACGCGCGGGACGGCCGTGCCGACCATGCAGTCGCGGGTGACCAGGGTGGCCAGCCGCTGCTCGTCCCAGCCTTCGGTGCCGGCCGGCCGCTGCGGCACGACCAGGTAGCGGACCTCGGCGCTGGAGTCCCAGACGCGCACCTCGACGTCGTCGGGCAGCTCCAGGCCGAACTCGCCCAGCACCGCCCGGGGCTCGGCCACCACGCGGGCGCGGTAGGGCAGGCTCTTGTACCAGGCCGGCGGCAGGCCGAGCAGCGGCCAGGGGTAGCAGGAGCAGAGCGTGCAGACGATCACGTTGTGGACCGTGGGCGTGTTGGCCACGGCCACCAGGTTGTCGCCCTCCGCGCCGGCGATGCCGAGCTCGGTGACCGCGCTGGTGCCGTCGGCCAGCAGCCGCTCACGGTAGGCGGGGTCGACCCAGGCGCGCGCCACCACCCTGGCGCCGTTGTGCGGGCCGACCTCGTGCTCGTACAGCTCGATCACGGCGTCGACCGCGTCCGTGGCCACCAGGCCCTTGGAGACCAGCAGGGCCTCGAGCGCGCGGGCGCGCAGCTCGGCATCGGCGGCCGGACGCGGGTGGTGCGCGCCTGGCGCGTGGTCCTGGCTCACCGGACTCCCTCCTCCGCGGGCCGCCCCGCCCCCGGCGCCTCCAGGTAGCTCTCCCACAGGTCGACCGAGACCGTCCAGGGCGGCTCCCGTCCCTCGCCCCAGAGGTCCTCGGAGCGGAAGCGCACGGCGTAGACCGGCTCCGGCGCCGGCCGCTCGCCGTAGACGGCCAGGTCGGGAAGGCGGTCGGCGAAGTGGACCCGCTCCACCACGCCGACCACGCCGCGCACGTAGCGGGGGCAGCGGGTGTGGCCGGCCGGGCGCATGCGGCGCACCCGCACGCGGTCGCCCGGGGCGAAGCGGGCCGCCCCCGCCGGCTCCGCCGGCTCCCCACGGCGCAGCTCGGCAACGGCGCGCCGCGCCTGGGCCCGGTCGACGCGGGCCGGCTCGGGCTCACCGCCGGCGAGCCGCTCCATCATGCGTTCCACCTCGCCGGGCCGGATGGTCCCCTTGCGCTCGAGGCCCCGCTCGGCGCTCCAGAGCCAGCGCTCGTAGTAGGAGGCGGCCAGGTACTCCGCCGGAGGCATCTGTTCGCGGGTGGCGCGGCCGCCCGGCCGCCCGGTGAGGCCCTCCACGCCGACGAGCAGGTGCAGGGCGAACACGCGCGCCTCCCAGCGGTCGTGGTAGGGCGCGTCGCTACCGGGCGTGACCACGGCACCGAAGCCGTGCATGCCCCCCAGGTCATGGGCGCCGTCCATGGCGGCCGAGCATAGCACCCAGCCCCCCGGCTACCCGGGGACGCGGGCGGCCAGGAAGATCACCGCCGGGTGCAAGGCGTCCAGCCCGGCGTCGGCCAGCGCGGCCACGGCGGCCGCCCGCAGGCGCCGGCGCTCGGCCGGTGCCAGGCCGGCAAGGAAGCCGGCCACGTGCGCCTGCCCGAGGCGGTAGGCGACCAGCTCCTCTGGCGTGCGCAGGCCGACGTCGACGCTGCGCTCGACGGCCCTGGCGGCACGCAGGCCGGCGGCCACCGCCGCCGCCGCCATCGCCGCCGGCGTGCCCAGCCGGGGCGCGCTGCGTTCCTTCAGCGCCAGGTACCACTCGGGCGGCGTCCAGCCCCAGGCCGCCACGACCGCGTCGACCGCCTGCTTGACCTCGGTCCGCTCGGCGTTGGAGAAGACCGAGGCGAGCACCGGCCCGCCCGCCGCGACCACCCGGCCGAGCTCCGCCAGGGCCGCGACCGGCTCGTCCAGGTGGTTGAGCACGAAGGCGGCCACCACGCCGCCGGTCGCGCCGCTCGCCACCGGCAGGGTGAGCACGTCGCCGACGACCGCCGGCGGGCGGGCGGCGCGGCGCCAGGCGAGCATGCCGTGGGAGAGGTCGACGGCCAGCGGCCGGGCGCCGACAGCCTGCAGCGCCGTCGAGGCCACCCCGGTGCCGGCGCCGACGTCGAGCACCAGCCGTCCGGCCAGGTCGACCGGGCTGGTGGCGACGAGGGCGTTGGCCAGTGGACCGTAGACCAGGGAGGCGCCGTGCCCCCAGCTCTCCGCGGCGCGGTCGTAGTCGGCCCTGACGCCGGCCGGGCCCGCCGCTCTGCCTGGCATGCTCGCCCCTTCCGCCGCACGGGCGTCCGCCCATGGTGCCGACCAGGGTCGCAGCCGGGATGGCGGACGCGCTACTGCCCGCTCGGCGGCACGCCAGGCTTGAAGCTGCGCCGCAGGATGTTGCCTGAGCTGCCGGCAAGGCCGAGCTTGCGGCCGTTGACGGTGAGCTGGACACCGCCGGCGTTGCCGAGGGTGAGCTTGATGAGCCGGTCGGCGCTGAAGCTGCGCTGCTCGCTGGCTGACGGGGTGCCGCGGAAGACCACCTTGCCGTCGGCCTCGACCACCGTCCACGACGGGGCGAGGTAGCGCAGCACCAGCTTGACCCCTTCGGTCGCGACCGGGCTGGTGGTGCTCGGCGGGGTGGTCGACCCGGTGGTTGGGGCCGTGGTCGCGGTCGCGGCCGGCGCGCGGGCGAGCAGGCCGGGGTCGTTGCGGTCCGTGCCGCTCGGCGCGACCAGCCGGTAGAGGACGGCGAGCAGCAGGATGCCGCCGGCGACCAGCCCGACCACCAGCCAGTTGGGGCTGCGCTGGCGGTAGCCGAGGTTGCCGATCCCGGTCGGCACCCGCTCCACCACCTTGACCTCGGCCCGCTCGCGCTCGCGGTACTCCTCGACCAGCGGGGCGGGGTCGATGCCGAGCCAGCCGGCGTAGGAGCGCAGGAACCCCTTGGCGTAGACGTGGCCGCCGAGGTCCTCGAAGCGCTCCGATTCGAGTGCTTCGAGGTAGCTCGACCGGATATGGGTGGCTGAGGCGGCGTCCTGGATGGACTTGCCCTGCGCCTTCCTGGCCGAGCGCAGCGCCTCACCGATGGTGGTGCTCAGCGGACGACACCCCTCTGCGTGCTCGGGCTGGCCGGCTTGTCGGGGATAAAGCGGGCAAGCCGGAACGTGGTCAGGTGCGATTCTAGTGAGCGGCCGAACCGGCCGGCAACGACCTCCACCAGGTGGGACGTGGTGGTCTTGCGGAAGGTTCCCCCTATTCGCTGACGATCTCGCCGTAGCCGGCTTCGCGGCCGCGGAGCTGGTCGAGCTCCTCGACGGTCATGAGCACGTCGCGCGGCTTGGAGCCCTCGGACGGCCCGACCACGCCGCGCTCCTCGAGCTGGTCCATGATGCGGCGGGCGCGGGAGAAGCCGACCTTCATCTTCGACTGCAGCATCGAGGTCGAGCCGAGCCCGGAGCGGACCACGATGTCCATCGCCTGGTCGAGCAGGGGATCCTCGTCGCCGTCGTCGTCGTCGCTGGCGTGACGCCCCTCGGCGACCACCCCCGGCTGGTAGGTGGCCTGCTGCTGGGCCTTGCAGTAGGCCACCACCGCCTCCACCTCCTTCTCGGTGATGAAGGCGCCCTGGATGCGGCGCGGCTTTGAGGTGCCGCCAGGCAGGTACAGCATGTCGCCGAGACCGACCAGCTTGTCCGCCCCGCCGGAGTCGAGGATCACGCGGGAATCCTGGGCGCTGGCCACCATGAAGGCGATCCGGCTGGGGATGTTCGCCTTGATCAGCCCGGTGACCACGTCGACCGAGGGCCGCTGGGTAGCCACCACGAGGTGGATGCCGACCGCCCTGGCCATCTGGGCGATGCGGCAGATGGCGTCCTCGACCTCGCGCGGGGCGATCATCATGAGGTCGGCCAGCTCGTCGATGACCAGCACGATGTAGGGCAGCGGCGGGCGCTTGCGCTCGCCGTCCGGCCGGCCGTCGTCGTCGAGGGAGGCCGAGGGCAGCGGCGGCAGCTTGCCGTCCACCGCGGCCTGGTTGTAGGCGGCCAGGTTGCGCATGCCGGCCTGGGCGAGGGTCTCCAGGCGCAGCTCCATCTCCCGGACCGCCCAGTTGAGCGCCTCGGCGGCCCGCTTGGGATGGGTGACGACCGGCGTGATCAGGTGGGGCACTCCCTCGTAGTGGGTCAGCTCGACCCGTTTGGGGTCGATCAGGATGAGCCGCACCTGATCGGGCGAGTTGTGCATCAGCAGGCTCGTGACCAGCACGTTGAGGCAGACCGACTTGCCGGCGCCGGTGGCCCCGGCGATCAGCACGTGCGGCATCTCCGCCAGGTTGGCGGTGATCGGATCGCCGCCGATGTCCTTGCCGAGCGCGACCCGCAGGGGATGTTTGTCGCTCGGCATCGCCGGGCTGTCGAAGATGTCGCCAACGGTGACCAGCTCGCGGTCGCGGTTGGGGACCTCGATGCCGATCGCCTTCTTGCCCGGGATCGGGGCGATGATGCGCACGTCCGGGGAGGCGAGCTGGTAGGCGATGTCGTGCGACAGGCCGATCACCCGAGCGACTTTGACGCCCTCGTCGAGCTCGACCTCGTAGCGGGTCACGGTCGGCCCGCGGGTGTAGCCGGCCACGTTGGCGTCGACACCGAACTGGTCAAGGGTGCGCTGCAGGGTCTCTTGGGTCTCGTCCAGCCTGCGCTCGTCCACCGGGCGCGAGCGCCCGCGGCGCAGCAGCGTCGGCGGCGGCACGGTGTAGGCGCCGCCCGCCTCGGCCTTGAGGGTCATGGCGAGCTGGGTGGCCTCGCCGGCGCCCGGCGCGTCGGCCGGCGCCGGGGCGGGGCGCTTGGGCGCCGGGGTCTCGGGCACCTCCGCATCGTCCTTGGCCTCGGCCTCCGGCTCGGCCGGCTGCGGTGGCTCCGGCGTGCGCACAGCACGGCGGCCGCGGCGCTTCGACGGCGCCTCCTCGGGCTCGCCCGGCAGCTCGTCGAGGCCGACCGGCCTGGTGGTCGCCGTCGCCGAGGCGGCCTCGACCTGCGGCGTGGCGCCGACCGCCGGCGGCGTGACCGCGGAGCGCACCAGCCTGGCACCGCCGGCGAGCCCGCGGCCGACCGCGGCCACCGAGGTCCTGGTGGTGATCAGCACGCCGAGGAAGGCGACGCAGGCGAAGGCCGCGGCCGCTCCCGCAGGCGAGAGGAAGCGGGACAGCGGCGCGGCCATGACCGCGCCGAGCAGCCCGCCCGAGTGCTGCAGCAGCAGCGCCTGGGCGGTGCGGGGTGGCGCGCCCTTGGCGAGGTGGACCAGGCCGAGCCCGCCGAGCAGCACGGCGACAAGGCCGATGGCGACACGGCCGCCGACGGCCTCGCCGGCCTTGCCCGCCGCGCGCCGGAACAGGGCCAGCCCGATGCCGGCGACCAGCAGTGGCACCGCGTAGGCGCCCCAGCCGAACAGCCCCCGCAGCAGCAGCTCGATGAAGTGCCCGGCGCTGCCGCCGTCGTGGGCCCAGACGCTGAGGGCGAACAGCACCCCCAGCAGGATCAGGGTGACGCCCTGGATGTCGCCCTTGTGGGGCGAGAGCGCCTGACGGGAGCCCTGCCCGATGCGCTGGGTCCGCGAGGGCGGCGCGGGACGGCGCTTGGCCGGGGCGCGCCGCCTGCCGCTCGACGAGCGGCTGCGGCTGCGGGCCTTGGCCTTGGCCATCGCTCAATGCCTCCCCAGGTGGGATGTCGGGGTCCTCACTAGACCTCCATCACCGTCGGGATGATGACCGGCCGCCGCTGGGTGCGCTCCTTGAACAGGTTGGCGGCGGCCTGGCGCATGTGCTGCTTGAGGATCATCGGGTCGGTCACGCCGTCGGCGGCCACCCGGTCGAGCGACGCGAGCACCCGGACGCGGGCCTCCTCGATGAGGTCGCCCGACTCCGGCTCGTAGACGAAGCCGCGGGTGACGATGTCGGGGCCGGCGAGCACCTTGCCGCTCTGCGCCTCGATGGTGACCACCACGTGGACGAAGCCCTCGCCGCCGAGCTTGCGCCGGTCGCGCAGGACGGCGTCGCCGACGTCGCCGACGCCGAGCCCGTCGACGAACACCACCCCGGCGGGGATGTCGTCGGCCCGCTCCAGCTTGCCGCCGTCCAGCTCGACCACGTTGCCGTCCTCGCAGATGACCACGTGGTCGCGGGCGACGCCGCAGGCCTCGGCCAGGCGCGCGGCCTGGGCCAGGTGGCGGTACTCGCCGTGGACGGGCACGAACCAGCGCGGCCGCAGGGTGGAAAGCAGCAGGGTCAGCTCGCCCTGGGCGGCGTGGCCGGAGACGTGCACCTTGGCGTTGCCCTTGTGGTAGACGTCGGCGCCGGCCCTGGCGAGGTCGTTGATGGTGCGGAACACGGCCGACTCGTTGCCGGGGATGAGCGACGAGGACAGCACCACGGTGTCGCCCGGCTCGATGCGCACGAACTTGTGGTCGCGCCCGGCCATCAGGGTGAGCGCCGAGTAGGGCTCGCCCTGCGAGCCGGTGCACAGCACCACGGTGCGCTCCGGCGGCCAGTCGTTCAGGTCCTCGACCGGGATCAGCAGCTCGTCGGCGACGCGCAGGTAGCCGAGCTCCCTGGCCACCCGGACGTTGCGCAGCATGCTGCGCCCGACCAGGGCGACCTTGCGGCCGAGCAGCGAGGCCGCGTCCAAGATCTGCTGCATGCGGTGCACGTGGCTGGCGAAGCAGGCCACCACCACGCGCCGCTCGGCCTGCTCGAGGATGTCCCCGAGCGCCCTGCCGACCTCCACCTCGGAGGGGATGAAGCCGGGCACGTCGGCGTTGGTCGAGTCGGCCAGCAGCAGGTCGATGCCCTCGCCGGCGAGCCTCGCGAGGCCGCCGAGGTCGGTTGGGCGGCCGTCGATCGGGGTCAGGTCCATCTTGAAGTCGCCGGTGTGCACGATGGTGCCGTTGGGGGTGCGCAGCGCCAGCGCCACCCCGTCGGGGATGGAGTGCGACACGGCGAAGAACTCCAGGTCGAACGGGCCAAGGGTGGTGCGGTCGCCGGCGGAGACCTCGACCATCGACGGCTCGAGGCCGTGCTCCTCGAGCTTGGCCGAGAGCATGCCGAGCGACAGCCGCGTGCCGTAGACGGGCACGTCGAAGTCGCGCAGGAAGTACGGCAGGGCGCCCATGTGGTCCTCGTGGGCGTGGGTGAGCACCACCCCGACCACCCGCTCGGGCTCGCCCGCCAGCCAGCCGAAGTCGGGCAGGATGATGTCGACGCCCGGCTGGTCGGCGTCGGGGAAGGCGAGCCCGCAGTCGATCAGCAGGCGGGCGCCTTCCAGCTCGACCACGGCGCAGTTGCGCCCGATCTCGCCGAGCCCTCCGAGGAAGAAGACCCTGGTCGGTCCGGAGCGGGCGTCCGCGCTGCCGTCAGCCACCGGCACCGCCCGGCAGCAGGCCGACCTCGGCGAGCAGGGCGCGCATGCGCTCGGCCTCGGCCGGGGTGGCGTCGACCAGCGGCGGGCGCAGCGGACCGGCGGGCAGGCCGAGCTGGTTCATGGCCGACTTGAGCAGGATCGGGCTGGCGGTGGCGAACGCGCCCTCGAACAGGGCCAGGTGGCGCAGGTGCAGCTGCAGGGCGCGGCGGGTGTCACCCGCCTCGAACGCCCGCACCAGCTCCTGCAGCGCGGGGCCGACCAGGTGCGCCAGCACGCTGACCACGCCGACGCCGCCGACCGCGAGCAGCGGCAGCAGGTTCTTGTCGTCGCCCGAGTACTGCTCCATCGCCCCGCCGGTGTCGCGGTGCAGGCGGCTGGCGGCGGCCATGTCCCCCACCGCGTCCTTCACCGCCACGATGTTCTCGTGCTGCTCGAACAGCCTGACCATGGTGGGCACCTCGATCAGGCAGGCGGTGCGTGAGGGGATGTTGTAGAGCACGCAGGGCAGGCCGGTGGTCTCGGCGATGGCCGAGAAGTGGGCGATCAACCCGCGCTGGGGCGGCCTGCTGTAGTACGGGGTGACCAGCAGCACCGAGCCGACGCCGGCCTTCTCGGCCATCTGGGTCAGCTCGATCGACTCGGCCGTCGAGTAGGTCGAGGTGCCGGCCATCACCTTGGAGCCGTCTCCGGCGGCCTCGACCGCGGCGGCGAACACGCGCGCCTTCTCTTCGGTCGTCAGGGTTGGCGACTCGCCGGTGGTCCCGGCCATCAGCACCGTGTCGGTGCCGTGGTCGAGCAGGTGGCGGACCAGGCGCTGGACACCGTCCAGGTCGAGGTCCCCGTCGGGGGTGAACGGGGTGGCCGAGGCCGTGACTACGCGGCCGAAGCGACCGGGCATAGGATCGTCTCCTCGGGTCGGTGCGGTCGCGCGCCCTCCCGTCCCGCCCGGGGCGGTGCCCGGGCGTGAAGCGCGTCCGTCCTTCTGCGGTCTGCCGCCTGGCGGAGCCGATCCTGCCGGCGGCCACCCGAATTCTACTCGGGCCACGGGCCGGGACCGGGTTCATCCACGCATCCTTTATTGAAACGGCGGTCACGGTGAGCCGGTACGATCCGGCCGCCGGGATTGACTGGCTGAAGCGGGCCAGTCCGGTCCGGCCGCAGCGACCCATCCGACTCGACTGGAGCCACCGCCGTGCCCAGCCAGGACGCCGCCTCCGACCTGCAGCCGTTGGAGACGATCGTGCGGCCGGCCCTGCCGGTCGACCTGGGCTTGACCCTTGGGCCGCTGCGCCGCGGCCGCGACCCCTCCGTGCGGGTTGACCGCTCGGGGTGCTGGTGGCGCGCCACCCTCACGCCGGAGGGACCGGCCACCGCCTGCTACGCGGCCAACGGCGGCGAGGTGGCGGTGCGGGCCTGGGGGCCTGGCGCCGCCTGGTGCCTGGAGAGCGCCCCCGAGCTGCTCGGCGGGCGCGACCAGCTCGACGGCTTCGACCCGGGCGGGCTGGTCGGTGAGCTGCACCGGCGCCTGCCCGGGCTGCGCATCGCCCGCTCGCTGGCGGTGTTCGAGGCGCTGGTGCCGACCATCCTGGAGCAGAAGGTGACCGGCAGGGAGGCGCGTGCCTCCTGGCACGCCCTGGTGCGGGCCTGGGGCAGCCCGGCGCCCGGCCCACTGCAGCTGCTCGTGCCGCCAGGCCCGGAGCCGCTGGCGCGGACCCCGTACTGGGAGTTCCACCCGCTCGGGGTGGAGCGCAAGCGCGCCAGCGCGATCCGCGCGGCCGCCAGCAGCGCCGCCCGCCTGGAGGCGCTCAGCGCCCTGGCGCCGCCCGAGGCCCGCCGGCGCATGCAGGCGGTGCCCGGCATCGGCCCCTGGACCGCCGCCGAGGTCGCCCTGGTCGCCCTCGGCGACCCGGACGCCGTCCCGGTCGGGGACTACCACCTCCCCCACCTGGTCTCCAACGCCCTCGCCGGCGAGCCGCGCGGCAGCGACGAGCGCATGCTCGAGCTGCTCGCCCTGTTCGCCGGCCACCGTGGCCGCGTGCTGCGCCTGCTGGCCCGCTCCGGCCTCTGGTCGCCCCGCCGCGGCCCCCGCATGGCGGTGCGCTCCTTCAGGCGGATCTGAGTGCGTTCACCGCTCGCCAGCCTGGTGAGCGATGCGGTCTGGGCCGGGGCCGGGCTGGCACTTGGGGCACCAGTAGGTGACCCGGTCGGCGCCGAGGCTCTCCTGGTCGGCCTTGCGGACCGGGGTGCCGCAGCGGCGGCAGAGCCGGCCGGCGCGGCCGTGCACCCAGTGGGAGCGGCCGCGGCGCGGGTCGCCGGTGGTGACCTGGGTGCCGTTGGAGCGGTTGGCCTCCATCATCCGCGCCAGCAGGTCGAGCATGCCCTCCAGGTCGTCGAGCTGGCCGACGGGCGTCCAGGGGTCGACGCCGCGCAGGAAGCACAGCTCGCACTTCCAGATGTTGCCGACCCCGGCGAGGGCGCGCTGGTCGAGCAGGGCGGTGCCGATCGCCCTGGCCCGCTCGGCGCGCAGCCGCCTGGCGGCCTCGACGGGATCCCAGTCCGGGCCCAGCACGTCGGGGCCGAGGTGGCCGACGACCTCGTGCTCCCTGGCGGTGGGGAGCAGCTCGCAGACGCCGAGGCGGAAGCCGACCGCGACCCAGCGCTCGGTGCGCAGCACCGCGCGGACCTGCCATCCCGGGCCGCGCCAGCGCTCCGCCGGGCGGTAGAGGTGCCAGGCGCCCTCCATCTTGAGGTGGCTGTGCAGCGTCACGCCGGCGTCGGTGCGCAGCAGCAGGTGCTTGCCGCGGGCCACCACCTCACGGACGACCTGGCCGGCGAGGTCGGCGGTGGCGATCGCCGGCATGCGGAAGTCGGTCGCGACCAGGCGCTGGCCGGCCAGCGCCTGGTCCAGCCTGGTGGCGGCCAGGTGGACGGTGTCACCCTCGGGCACGGCGGCTCAGCCCCGCTCCACCGGGCTCATCCCTGCAGGCGCAGGCCGCGGGTCGAGGGGCGGAAGCCGGCGGCGGTGAGGGCCTGGGCCAAGGGGCTGTCGAGGACCGCCTCGCCGTCGGCCTTCTCGACCGCGAGGCGGCCGAGGGCGCCGTCGTGCACCGCCAGGGCGAGGGCGTCGGCGGCGCGGCCGAGCCGGTCGCGGTCGTCGGTGAAGGTGAGCAGGCTGCGGCCGCCCTTCTCGACGTAGAGCACGAGCTCGCCGTCGACCAGGGCGACCACCGCGCCGGCCTTGCGGCCCGGACGGTGGCCGGGGCGGCCGTCGCCCTCGGCGCTTGGGCGGTCCGGCCAGGCGAGGGCGGCGCCGTAGGGGCTGGCGGGATCGGCGGCGCTCAGCACCACCGTGCGCGGGTCGCGGGGCGGCTCGACCATGCCACGCAGGCGGTCGACGGCGCCGGGGGCGGCGAACTGGGCGCCGCCGAGCCCGTCGACGAAGTAGCCGCGCCGGCAGCGGCCGCTCTCCTCCATCGTCTTGAGCACGGCGTAGGCGCCGGCGAAGCCGCCGGGGACGCGCTCGGCGGTGACCGCGCCGCGGGTGACCACGCCGTGCCGGTCGAGCAGGCGCGTGGCGGTGGCGGCGAGCCGGCGGGTCTGGTCGCTGGCCCGCTCGGGCAGCAGGCTCCAGCGCCCGGCGCCCGCCGGCGGGCCCAGGCGGCTCGGCATGGCCGGCCGGCGGCCACGGCGCCGGGCCGCGGCCCGGCCGGACGCTCGGGTGCCACCGCCGACCAGGACGCGCAGGGGCGCCAGCGTGTCGTTGGTCGCGATCCCGGCCCAGACCAGCTCCCAGACGGCCAGCAGCAGCTCGGTGTCGTTGCTCACCCCGACGATCTCGGGGAACTGCCGGAAGAACAGCGCCCCGCGCTCGGCGAGGGCGTCGCGCACCCGAGCGGCCAGCGGCGTCAGCTCCACCCCGAGCGGCTCGGGCAGCAGCAGCGGCGCCTCGGCGGCCGGGTAGAGCGCGACCCAGCCGTCGTCGGAGCCGAGCGCGCCGGCGCCGGCCCAGACCACCTCGCCGGAGGCGCACAGCTGGTCGAGCAGGCCGGGCTGGTAGCCGGGCAGGCGGGCGGCGAGGACCTGGCGTTCCAGGGCGGAGGCGGGCACGGCCGCGCCGGCGAGCTGCTCCACCACCCGGTAGGTGGCGTCGAGGTCGGCGAAGCGCGGCCCCGCCGGCCCGATCCCCTGCCACGCGGCCAGGAAGCGGGCGAGCGCCGCCTCGGGCACGGCCTCGACCTCGTGGCGCAGGGCGGCGAGGGAGCGGCGCCGCAGGCGGCGCAGCACCTCCGCGTCGAGCCACTCGCTGCCGCTGCCGCCAGGACGGAACTCGCCCTCGGCCACCCGGCCGGCGGCGGCGAGGCGGGCCAGCGTCTCGCGCACCACCGCCACGCCGAGGCCGAGGCGCCTGGCCGGGTCGGACGGGGTGAACGGCCCGTGGCTGCGGGCGTAGCGGGCGACCAGGTCGCCGACCGGGTCGGCCACCGGGCGCAGGAAGTCGGCGGGGACGCCGACCGGTGGGGCCGCCCCGAGGCCGTCGCGGAAGCGCGCCACGTCCTCGATCGCGACCCAGCGCTCGACCCCCGCCACCCGCAGCCGCACGGCCCTGCGGGTGCCTTCCAGCTCGGCCAGCAGGCCGGGCACCGCGGCGGGGTCGACCGCCCTGGCACAGGCCTCGTCCACCGAGAGGTCACCGACCAGCCGCAGGGCGTCGTGCAGCTCGTCAGCGCCGCGTACCTTGCGGCCCGGCGCCAGGAGCTGCAGCTCCAGCTCCAGCTCGGCGAGGGCGGCCTGGTCGACCAGGTCGCGCAGCTCCTCCCGGCCGAGCAGCTCGGCGAGCACGCGCCGGTCGAGCGAGAGGGCCTGGGCGCGCCGCTCGCCCAGCGGCGCGTCGCCCTCGTACATGAACGCGGCCACGTAGCCGAACTGCAGGGAGCTGGCGAACGGGGACGGGAACGGGGTGTCGACCTCGACCACGCGCACCTCGCGGCTGCGCACCGCCGCCATCAGCTCGACCAGGCTGGGAAGGTCGAAGACGTCCTGCAGGCACTCGCGCACGGTCTCCAGCACGATCGGGAAGGAGCCGTAGCGGGCGGCGACCTGCAGCAGCCCGGCGCTGCGCTGGCGCTGCTGCCACAGGGGGGTGCGCTGGCCGGGCCGGCGGCGCGGCAGCAGCAGGGCGCGCGCGGCGGCCTCACGGAAGCGGCTGGCGAACAGGGCCGAGCCGCCCACCTCGCCGGTGACCAGGTCCTCGATCTCCTCGGGGTCGAACAGCACCGAGTCGGACGGCGGCGCCTCGTCGGCCTCGGGGAGCCGCACCACGATGCCGTCGTCGGTGTACATCGTCTGCGCCTCGAGGCCGAGCCGCTCGCGCACCCTGGCCTCGATCGCCTGCGCCCAGGGGGCGTGGACCTGCGCGCCGAACGGGGTGTGCAGGCAGACGCGCCAGTCGCCGAGCTCGTCGCGGAAGCGCTCGACCACGATGGTGCGGTCGTCGGGCAGCACGCCGGTCGCCTCTACCTGCTCGTCCAGGTAGCGGACCAGGTTGGCGGCGGCGTTGGCGTCCAGCCCCGCCTGGTGCAGCCGGTCGAGCCGGGCGGGAGGATCCATGCCGGCCAGCTCGCGCACGAAGCCGCCGAGGGCGCGGCCCAGCTCGACCGGGCGACCCAGCATGTCCCCGTGCCAGAAGGGCAGCTTGCCCGGCTGGCCCGGGGCGGGGCTGACCAGCACCCGGTCGTGGGTGATCTCCTCGATGCGCCAGCTCGACGCGCCCAGCGTGAAGACCTCGCCGACGCGCGACTCGTAGACCATCTCCTCGTCCAGCTCGCCCACCCGGGTCTGCCGCTGCCCCACCAGGTAGACGCCGAACAGGCCGCGGTCGGGGATGGTGCCGCCGGAGGTGACCGCCAGCCGCTGGGCGCCGCCGCGGGCGGACAGCCGCCCCTCCACGCGGTCCCAGACCAGGCGGGGGCGCAGCTCGGCGAACTCGTCCGAGGGGTAGCGGCCGGCCAGCATGTCGAGCACGCCCTCGAGGGCGCTGCGGGGCAGCTCGGCGAAGGGCGCGGCGCGGCGGACCAGCGCCTCGAGCCGCTCCACGGTCCAGTCGTCCATCGCCACCATCGCGACCACCTGCTGGGCGAGCACGTCGAGCGGGTTGCGCAGGTAGCGCATCGCCTCGATCGCGCCGGCGCGCATGCGCTCCACCACCACGGCGCACTCGACCAGGTCGTGGCGGAACTTTGGCAGCACCACGCCGCGGCTGGTGGCGCCGACCTGGTGGCCGGCGCGGCCGATGCGCTGCAGGCCCTGCGCCACCGAGCTGGGCGCCTCCACCTGGGCGACCAGGTCGACGGCGCCCATGTCGATGCCGAGCTCCAGCGAGCTGGTGGCGACCACCGCCGGCAGGCGGCCGGCCTTCAGGTCCTCCTCGATGAGGGTGCGCTGCTCGCGGCTGACGGAGCCGTGGTGGGCACGGGCGATCTCCTCGCCGGCGAGCTCGTTGAGGTGGGCGCAGACGCGCTCGGCCAGGCGCCGCGAGTTGGCGAAGATGATCGTGGAGCGGTGCGCGCGGACCAGCTCGACCAGGCGCTCGTCGATGTGGGGCCAGATGCCGGCCCGGGCCGCCGCGCCGCCGGCCGCTCCCTCCCCTTGGGATACGAGCCCCAGGTCGTCCGTTGGCCCCGGCGCCGGGTGGGCGGGGTCGAACCCCGCGACCGCGGCGCCGGAGTCGTCCTGGTCGATCGCGGCCATGTCCTCGACGGGCACGACCACCCGCAGGTCGAACTCCTTCTCGCTGGGCGGGGCGACCACCTCGACCGGCCGGGCGCCGCCGAGGAAGCGGGCCACCTCCTCGGCCGGCCTGACCGTGGCCGAGAGGCCGATGCGCCGCGCCGGGCTGGGCAGCAGGTCGTCCAGCCGCTCCAGGCTGAGGGCGAGGTGCGCGCCGCGCTTGGTGGCCACCACCGAGTGCACCTCGTCGACGATCACCGTGTCGAGGTGCCGCAGCGCCTCCCTGGCGCGCGAGGTGAGCAGCAGGTAGAGCGACTCCGGCGTGGTGATGAGGATGTCGGGAGGGTGGGCGGGGAAGCGGCGGCGCACGTCGGCCGGCGTGTCGCCGGTGCGCATGCCGACCACGATCTCTGGCAGGGGCAGGTCGAGCCGGGCGGCGGCGGCGCGCAGCCCGGCCAGCGGGACGCGCAGGTTGCGCTCGATGTCGGCGGCGAGGGCCTTGAGCGGCGAGACGTAGAGGATGCGCAGGCGCCTGTCGGCCGGCACGGGAGGGGCGACGGCCAGCCGGTCGAGCGCCGCCAGGAACGCCGCCAGCGTCTTGCCCGAGCCGGTCGGCGCGACCACCAGCGCGTCCTTGCCGGCGCCGATGGCGCGCCAGGCGCCGTCCTGCGCGGCCGTCGGCGCCGCGAAGGCGCTCTCGAACCAGGTCCGCGTGAGCGGCGAGAAGCCGGCGAGTGGACGCTCGTCCCCGCCGGCCGCCGGCACGGCCGCCATCCTGCGCTCCTTCCTCCCCGACCCGACACCTCGGGCATCGCTCGCCGCCGTGGTCTGGCCGGTCGTGGGCGCCCACGACCGGCCAGACCACGGCGGGCCTGCTGGCATGGTAGCCGTCACCCGCGACACCGGGTTCCGCGGGTGGCACGGCAGGGTACGACCTTGCCGGCGTGCTTCTTGGAGGCTGCCATGGGTGGCAAACTGGAAGGTGACGCGGGTTCGCGCAGGCCTCGCGCGGCTCGGCCGCCCCCAAGGGACGGGGCCGGTGGGGCCGCGTGGACCGCCGCTGGTGAATGCTCGCTTGCCAGGCCGGCCTTCACCCGATCGGCTTCTTGAACGGCGACGCGAGGGCGGTGCACGGCTGATGGGATGGTTCGACCGCACGGAGTTCGGCCCCAACGTCGGGCTGATCGACGAGATCTACCGGCAGTACCTGGACGATCCCGAGTCGGTGAGCGAGGCCTGGCGCGAGTTCTTCACCGAGCACGAGCCCGAGGAGCCCGACCAGGACGAGGCGCCGGCCGGCCCGGCCGTGCCGACGGAGCGGCGGCCCGTCGACGCAGCGGCCACCGATCCCCGCACCGAGCGGGCGGACGCCAGCGCCAAGGTGGAGGTCGGGAGCACGGCAGCCAGGGCCGCCGACGGGGCGGCCGGCGCCCCCCAGCCGCAACCCGCACCGGCCAGGCCGGCGCCGGCCGCGCCCGACGGCCGGGCCGCGCCGCTGCGCGGCGCGGCCGCCCGCATCGTCGAGGCGATGGAGGCCAGCCGCGCGGTGCCGACCGCCACCTCGGTGCGCGTGATCCCGGCCAAGCTGCTCGAGGTCAACCGCAGCGTGCTCAACGGCCACCTGCGCCGGCACCGGGGCGGCAAGGTCAGCTTCACCCACCTGATCGGCTACGCGGTGGTCAAGGCCCTCGCCGCGGTGCCCGCCATGACCAACATCTACCGGGAGGTCGACGGCCGCCCGCACGTGGTCAGGCCGGAGCACCTCAACCTCGGCCTCGCCGTCGACGTCAAGCGCCCCGACGGCTCGCGCACCCTGCTGGTGCCCAACCTCAAGCAGGCCGACACGCTCGACTTCGGCGGCTTCCTGCGCGCCTACGACGAGGTCATCAAGAAGGTCAGGGCGAACAAGCTGACCGTCGAGGACTTCGCCGCCACCACGGTGACGATCACCAACCCCGGCATGATCGGCACGGTCATGTCGGTGCCGCGGCTGATGGCCGGGCAGGCCGCCATCGTCGGCATCGGCTCGATCGACTACCCGGCCGAGTACCAGGGCGCCGACCCGAAGAGCCTGGCCGACATGGGGGTCGGCAAGGTCATCACCATCACCTCGACCTACGACCACCGCGTCATCCAGGGCGCCGAGAGCGGCGAGTTCCTTGACCGGCTGCACACCCTGCTGCTCGGCGAGGACGACTTCTACGCCGAGGTGTTCCGCAGCATGGGCGTGCCCTACGTGGCGGTGCGCTGGCTGCCGGACACCCACGCCGGGCACGACGCCCTCGCCCCGGTCGAGAAGCAGGCCCGCGTGCTGCAGCTCATCAACATGTACCGGGTGCGCGGGCACCTGATCGCCGACCTCGACCCGCTGGAGGTCAAGGAGCCCTCGATGCACCCGGAGCTGGACCCCGCCAGCTTCGGCCTGTCCATCTGGGACCTCGACCGCTACTTCGTCACCGGCGGGCTGACGCCCGACCGCGAGCTGCCCCTCGGCGAGATCCTGCGCATCCTGCGCGACGCCTACTGCCGCACCGCCACGGTGGAGTACCGGCACATCTCGGCGCCCGACGAGAAGCAGTGGATCGCCGAGCGGGTCGAGCGGGGCGACAAGACGCTGCCGCCCGACGACCAGCTGCAGATCCTGCACAAGCTCAACGAGGCCGAGGCGTTCGAGCGCTTCCTGCACAACAAGTACGTGGGCCACAAGCGCTTCAGCCTGGAAGGCGGCGAGAGCCTCATCCCCATGCTCGACGCGGTCATCGACGCCTCGGTGGCGGCCGGCCACGACCGGGTGGTCATGGGCATGAGCCACCGCGGCAGGCTGAACGTGCTGGCCAACACGGTCGGCAAGAGCTACGGGGAGATCTTCCACGAGTTCGAGGGGCACCTCGACCCCGCGCTCACCCAGGGCTCCGGCGACGTCAAGTACCACCTCGGCGCGGTCGGCAAGCACCAGAGCCGCCACGGCGGCGAGATCACCGTCGAGCTGGCCTCCAACCCGAGCCACCTCGAGGCGGTCAACCCGGTGGTCGAGGGGATCGCGCGGGCCAGGCAGGACCAGCTCGACCGGGGCGAGGAGGCGCCGGTGCTGCCGCTGCTGATCCACGGCGACGCCGCCTTCGCCGGCCAGGGCGTGGTCGCCGAGACGCTGAACCTCTCCCAGCTGCGCGGCTACCGCACCGGCGGGACCGTGCACATCATCGTCAACAACCAGCTCGGCTTCACCACCAGCCCGGACTACGGCCGCTCGTCGACCTACGCCACCGACGTCGCCAAGATGATCCAGGCGCCGATCTTCCACGTGAACGGCGACGACCCCGAGGCGTGCGTGCGCGTCGCCCGGCTGGCGTTCGACTACCGCCAGGCGTTCAAGAAGGACGTCGTCATCGACATGTGGTGCTACCGGCGCTTCGGCCACAACGAGTCGGACGAGCCGGCCTTCACCCAGCCGCTGATGTACGCGCGCATCAAGGGCCGCCCGTCGGTGCGCAAGCTCTACACCGAGGCGCTGGTCAACCGCGGCGACCTCTCCCTGGAGGACGCCGAGCGCGCGCTCGAGGACTTCCGCCGGCGGCTGCAGCAGGCCTTCGACGACACCAAGGAGGAGACCGCCAAGGTCTCCCCGGTGGAGCTGGCCCGGCCGGCCTCGATGGCCGCCGACCCGGCGGTGGAGACGGCGGTGGAGCGGCAGCGGCTCGACCAGATCGCGACCGCGCTGGCGACCGTGCCCGAGGGCTTCAACGTCCACCCGAAGCTGACCAAGTGGCTCAGGGAGCGGGGCGAGGCGCTGCGACGCAACGAGATCGACTGGTCGCTCGGTGAGACCCTCGCCTTCGGCTCGCTGCTGCAGGAGGGCCGCACCGTGCGCCTCTCCGGCCAGGACAGCCGGCGCGGCACCTTCAGCCAGCGGCACTCCGTCCTGGTGGACCAGTCCAACGGCTCGCTCTACACGCCGCTGGCGAACCTCTCCGCCGACCAGGGCCGCTTCTTCGTCCACGACAGCCTGCTGTCGGAGTTCGCCGTCATGGGCTTCGAGTACGGCTACTCCGTGGCCGACCCGGACGCCCTGGTGATGTGGGAGGCGCAGTTCGGCGACTTCGTCAACGGCGCCCAGGTGGTCGTCGACCAGTTCATCGCGGCCGCGGAGGACAAGTGGGGGCAGCGGTGCGGCCTGGTGCTGCTGCTGCCGCACGGCTTCGAGGGCCAGGGACCGGAGCACTCGAGCGCCCGCCTCGAGCGCTTCCTGCAGCTCTGCGCCGAGGACAACATGCAGGTGGCGGTGCCGTCGACGCCGGCCCAGTACTTCCACCTGCTGCGCCGCCAGGCCCTGCGCGCCACCCGCAAGCCGCTGGTGGTGATGACGCCCAAGTCGCTGCTGCGGCTGCCGGCGGCGCGCTCCACCGCCGAGGAGCTCAGCGGCGGGCACTTCCAGGACGTCGTGCCCGACCGGGACGGCCCCGACCCGCGCGCCACCCGCCGCGTGCTGCTCTGCAGCGGCAAGATCTTCTACGATCTGGCCAAGCGGCGCAGGGAGGCCGGGCGGGACGAGGTCGCGCTGCTCCGCGTGGAGCAGCTCTACCCCTTCCCCGCCGAGGCGCTGCGCGCCCAGCTCGACGCGTACGGGGACGCCGAGGTCCGCTGGGTCCAGGAGGAGCCGGAGAACATGGGCGCGTGGCGCTACGTGCACCTGCGGGCAGCGCGTGAGCTGGGGCGGGAGCTCGAGGTGGTGAGCCGGGAGGAGGGCGCGGCGCCCGCCACCGGCAGCCCCACCATCCACGCGCAGGAGCAGCGCGAGCTGGTCGAGCGGGCGCTCACCGGCGCGTGACCCCCGCGGCTGCGGGGCGAGCAGCGAAGCGGAGCCCCGGGCCGAGGACCGACCGAACGACCGACGCACAGGAGGCGAGGCCGATGAGGGTTCGGGATATCGCGAGCAGCGCCGTTGTCGTGGTCGGGCCCGAGCACTCGGTCGCCGAGGCCGCCCGCATGATGGCCCGCCACCACGTGGGCTCCGCCGTGGTGACCGACGCCGAGCAGCTCGCCGGGATCCTCACCGAGCGGGACGTGCTCAAGGTCGTCGCCCAGGGCGCCGACCCCGAGGCCACCAAGGTGGCCGAGCGGATGACCCGCGACGTGGTCACCGTCGGGCCGGACTGGGGCCTGGTCGAGGCGGCCGGGGAGATGGCCCGCCGGCGCATCCGTCACCTGGTGGTCTTCGAGGGCGGCCAGCTCCTCGGCGTGCTCTCGGTGCGCGACGTGCTGCCGCACCTGCTCCCGGAACGCCAAGGGGAGCGCTGAGGGGCCCTCCCGCTGCGGGGCCTGCCAGCGGCGGCCTCGGCCGGCCTGGGGCGTGCGAGCCTCAGCCGGTCGCGCCGGCGTTGGCGATGCCGAGCAGCGCCCAGTGCCGGCCGTCGGGCAGTCGCAGCATGGTGAAGCGGAGCACCTGGCGCTGTACCGGGACGGCCCTGACCTGGCGGCCCGCCTCGGTGACCAGGCGGGCGGGCGCGCGGCTGACGGCCGCGACCAGGGTCCACTGCAGGGCGCCCGTCTGGTTCGCGCGCAGCACCCGCACGGTCGTGCGCAGCCCGATCCAGCGCTGGTGGGAGCGCAGCAGCTGGGCGATGGTGGCCTGGTCGTAGCGCCGGTTCACGCAGCCGGAGGTGTAGACGCGCGCCAGCAGCGCGGCGTCGCGCCGTGCCAGGGCGGCGTCGCGCAGCCCGACCAGCTCGGCCAGGCTGGCACTGGCGTCGCGGCGGGCGCTCGGCGCGGCGACGCTGCTCTGGCCGCCACGTCCGGGGGCGGCCTGGTCGTCGCCGGGCGCCCGCGAGGTCGCCGGCTGCCCCGGGTGGGTGGCCACCACGGCCCCGATGCCGCCGGCGAACAGCACGGTCAGCACGATGCCGACGAACACGAGACCGGTGGCCGCGTTCCCACCGTGGGGGGAAGTCTGTTGCTGGAGTGTCGGCATGCCTCCGGAGGGGCTTGGGTCGTCGATGGCCGGTCCGCATGCTAGGACGCCGGCAAATGCCAATCAAACGCCTGAATCGGCGCATCTCCGTCGGATCGATGACCGGTCAATCCGCTTTTGGCGGAAAGGTCGTGAATCGGCTGCTGATCGTGAAGGAATCGCAACCTCTCGTCAGCCGGTGCCGCTGCGGCGCGCCTCCAGGCGACGCTCGGCGTCCAGGCGGCCGAGGTCGACCTCGTCGTGGACCACGAAGCGCATGGCGGCGGCCAGGCCGGTGTGGCCTGCCTGCCCGGCGACCAGCCGGTGCATCTCCTGGGCGACCCGGCGGTAGGCGGGGTGGCCGTGCGGCGCCGAGCGCAGCTCGGCCAGGTGCAGCAGCTCGCGCGCGTTCAAGGTGATGGCGAAGCGGACCCGGTGGGCGAGGGCGACCGCGTACGGCGCCTGGGCGGGGAAGCTTGGAAGCAGCGCCCGGTACAAGTCGGCGGATGCCGCCATGGCCGCCGCGAAGCGGTCCTCCAGGCCGGCGGCGGCCACGTCGGCCGGCACCTCGTAGCCGAGCGCCGGCGTGAGCGGCTGCCACACGATCGTGCACAGCCGGTGGCGCTGCAGGTCGCGGAAGGCGCCGTAGTCGGCCACCACGTCGAAGCTGTAGACGGCGCGCTCGAACGCACGGCCGGGCTTGTGCCGCCGGTTGCCCCGCTCCCCCACGTAGGCGGCGAGCAGCCGGGCGCGCTGCTCGACGCCGAGCTTGGCCACCCGCGCGGCGATCTCGGCCTCGCCGGCCTGAAGCTGCGGGTAGGCGATGGCGGTGAGCACCTTGTCCTCGGCAGCCGGGTCGAACTCGGTGAGCGTGACCGACGGCCCGGTGTCGTCCCCGTCGCCTGGCCCGTCGCCGAGCACCGCGGCGGTCACCGCCGCGGTCTCGGCCGCGGTGCGGGCCAGGTAGTCCGACCAGGCACCGCCCCGGTCGGGCCGGTCGACCCGGGTGAGGAAGGTCGGGATCACCTTGCGCAGCTCGGCAAGGATCAGGTCGGCGTAGCTCCTCGCCTCAGGCAGCGGGTGGGCGCGCAGGCGCAGCAGCAGCGCCTCGTACGCCTGGCCGGTGGCGTAGATGCCGAGGTTGGAGGTGGTCGCGGCGGGTAGCAGGCCGCGCAGGCCGTCGAGCGCGCGCGCCTTGAGCGCCCGCCGCCAGGCGGCCTCGCTGCCGCCGGGCTGGTTCGGCGCCACCCGGGCGAGGTGCTCGCTCAGGGCGGGCAGCAGCTCGGCGTAGGTCTCGAAGAGCCCGTCGAGCACGCGGCGGTACTCCGCTCCGAGCGGGTCGGCGGCGAGCTCCGGGTCGAGGTGGTAGCGCCAGCGCCCGCCTGGCCGGTCGCCGTAGGAGACGTAGCGGGTCGACTGCTCCAGGTAGGCCGCCAGCCGGCCCCACTCGAGCGCCTTGGTGAGCAGGTTGGACGCCTGCTCGCAGGCGAGGTGGGCGCCGCCGAGCTGGGCCACGGAGTCGTCGCCGTACTGGTCGAAGATGCGCCCGTACAGCTCGGTGGCCCGGCGGGTGCCGGTGGCCGAGCTGGGCGCGGCCGCGCCGGCCTCGGCCTGGTCGGCGAACTCGTCCAGGAACAGGCGGCGCAGGCTCTTGCCGGTGCGCGAGTAGCGCGCGAACAGCGCGCCCTTGACCGTCTCCGGCAGGTTGCGCAACGCGAAGACCGGCCCGTCGAGGTTGGTGACGTACGGCTCGAGGCGCGCGCGCTCCTCCGGGCTGAACTCCTCCACCCAGTACGCCGGCTGGCGCGTCGGCCCGTTCACGAGAGCCCCAGCAGGGGTTCGAGCCCGACGGTGAGGCCGGGTCTGGTCGGCACCCGGCGGACGGCCAGCAGCACCCCGGGCATGAACGAGGAGCGGTCGAGCGAGTCGTGCCTGATGGTCAGCAGCTCGCCCTGGCCGCCGAAGACGACCTCCTGGTGGGCGACCAGGCCGGGCAGGCGCACGGAGTGGACCCGCACGCCGTCCACCTCGCCGCCGCGCACGCCGGCGACGGACTCGTCGCCCTTGCCGAGCCGCTCGCCGGCGCCCTGGGCGGCGGCGATCGCCCTGGCGGTGCGCATGGCCGTGCCGGACGGCGCGTCCGCCTTGCCCGCGTGGTGCAGCTCGATCACCTCGGCAGCCGGGTAGTGGCGCGCCGCGACCGCGGCGAAGTGCATCGCGAGGACCGCGCCGAGGGCGAAGTTGGGCGCCCAGACGAGGTTGCCGCCATCCTCCCCGCCGGCCAGCCGGCCCAGCTCCTCCAGCGCCCCGGCGGGCAGGCCGGTGGTGCCCGAGACCAGGTGGACGCCGTCCGGCAGCAGGGCGCGGGCGGCACCCATGGTCGCCTCAGGCACCGAGAAGTCGACCACCACCTCGACCTCGGCGCTCACCAGGTCGGAGACCTCGTCGCCGATGAGCAGGTCGCTGGGCGCCTCAGCGATCACCTCGCGCAGCTCGTGCCCCACCTTGGTGGAGCGGGCGACGACCGCGGCAAGTTCCAGGTCACCGGCGCCGAGCACGGCCCGGCAGGTGGCCTGGCCCATCCGCCCAGTCGCGCCCAGCACGCCAACCCGCACGGGCCCGCCTCCTCGCTCTCGCCGTCGGCCGGCATGCTACCCGCTCTCTCTGACGTGTCGCGCACCACGGCGAACTCGCGCTCAGCCCGAGGATTCCGCCGAAGCCACGGGCACACCGCAGGATCCCGCCACAGGCACCTGGAGCCCGAACAGGGATCCCCGTCCCAGGACCCGATGGGGGGCTCGGGGGGAGCTGTCTCGGGCTCCCCGAATCAATCAACCTCCGCCGGTGACGCGCAGGACCTGGCCGGTGATGTTGCCGTTGGCGGGTGAGCCGAGGAACAGCAGGGCGTTGGCGACGTCGTCCGGGTCGGAGAGGCGCTGGCTCGGGGACATGGCGGCGACCTGGGCGCGGAGCTGCTCGGGGATGCGGGTCAGGGCGCTCTCGGTGGTGGTGATGCCTGGCATGACGACGTTGACGAGGATGCCGGCGGGACCGAGCTCGCGGGCGAGGGCGCGGCACAGGCCGTAGAGGGCGGCCTTGGCGGCGGCCAGGGCGGGGTCGCCGAAGCCGACCTCGGCCAGGCTGGACGAGACGAACACGATGCGGCCCCAGCCGTGGCCGTCCATCAGGGGACGGACGGCGTCGACGGTGTGGAAGACACCCTCGAGGTTGGTGCGCAGCATCGGCTGCCAGGACTCGGCGTCCACGTCGAAGGCGTTGCCGACCAGCACGTCGATCCCGCCCCAGCGCTCCGCCACCTGGCTGGCGGCCGCGTGGATGCTGGCTGCGTCGGCGAGGTCCATGCCGACGACCATGGCCTCGCCGCCGGCCTCCCGGACCTGGCCGGCGGTCCGCTCCGCGCCGGCACGGTTGCGGTGGTAGGTCACGGCCACGCGGGCGCCCTCACCCCCGAAGGCGCACGCCGTGGCCGCGCCGATTCCCGAGGAAGCCCCGCTCACCAGCACCACACGGTCCCGCAGGCCCAGATCCATCGCGTCCCTCCCTGTTCGCGGCCCTCGTTCGCGGGCCCCCTCACCACAAGGTCGTAGAGTCGACCATAGATGATTACACCATAATGGTAAAGTCAAGTATTGAGGAGACCAGGATCGACTAGGCTGTGCGCGTGAGCCAACGCCACCAGGGGCAAGCGCCCCCGTCCGCCGACCTCCGGCTCGTCCAGGAGGTCACCTGGCTGATGATCGCGATGACCGCGCGGCTGCAGGCCAACTTCGCCGCCATCGCCGCCGAGACCGGCCTCACCCCCACGCAGGCCAAGCTGCTGATGCAGTTGCAGCCGTCCGAGGCCCTCCCGATGCGGGTGCTGGCCGAGCGGCTCTCCTACGACCCCTCGAACCTGACCGGCGTGGCCGACAAGCTGGAGCAGCGCGGCGCCGTGGAGCGCCGCCCGGACGCCAACGACCGCCGCGTCAAGGCGCTGGTGATCACCGCGGAGGGCGTGCGCCTGCGGGACGCGTTCTGGCAGCGGCTCGTCAGCGACCCCGGACCGCTCGGCCACCTGAGCCGCGCCCAGCTCACCCGCCTCAAGGACGCCCTGACCAAGGCGCTCGGGCCGGCGGACGGCCCCTGATCCGCTCCGTGGCTGCCGCTCGGCGAGGCCGGAGGCTCACGCCCGCGGGCGGACGTTCTGGTTGCGGCGGAAGAAGTTCTCCGGATCCCAGGCCGCCTTGAGCGCCGCCAGGCGGTCGTACTTGGCGGCGCCGTAGGCGGCGCGGACGCGATCCTGGCCCTCGTCGCCGAGGAAGTTCATGTAGACGCCGGCGGACAGCGGGCGCAGGGCCTGCCCGAAGCGCCGCGCCCAGGCGCTCTGCTCGGCGTACTCGTGCGGGAGGGCGACGCCGTTGACGTTCACCGCGAACCGCGCGGCCCGGCCGCTGAACGCGGTGGCGTCGTCGGGGATGCGACCGACGGCCCCGCCGAGGTGGAACATGATCGCGTACGAGCGCGGCGAGCGGCTCTCCCAGGCGTTCGCCAGCAGCACCTCGACGGCGTCGTCGCCGAGGGCGTCCAGGTACTCCGACCTCCAGTAGTAGTGCAGGCCGTGGGGCACGGTCGCGTCGAAGGTGCCCTGGTGGGCCGTGTACGGCTTGGGGGTGACCAGGTCGAGCAGCGGGCGGCCGTGGCGGCGCAGCGGCTCGAGCACCCGCTCGCCCAGCTCGATGGGGCCGACCCAGCAGACGACCACGGCGATCACGGGGGCGCCGTGCAGGTGCTCGGGGATGAACGGCAACGGCGGGGCGTGGCGCAGGTTCACCACCGTGGTCAGCTCGTCCGGGGCGGCCTCGGCGAAGTCCCGGTAGAAGCGCAGCAGCTCGGCGGCGTCGCCGGCGCCGAAGAACAGCGGCCCGGCGAGCACCGTCGGACCGACCTGGTTGAGGCGGTAGCGGAAGGCGGTGACCACGCCGAAGTTGCCCCCGCCGCCGCGGACGCCCCAGAACAGCTCCGGGTGCTCGCGCTCGCTGGCGCGGACCAAGCGGCCCTCGGCGGTGACCAGCTCGACCGCGAGCAGGTTGTCGCAGGTCAGGCCGTCCCTGCGCATGAGCCAGCCGATGCCGCCGCCGAGGGTGAGCCCGGCGATGCCGGTGTGGGTCACGATCCCGCCGGTGGTGGCCAGGCCGAACGCCTGGGTCTCGTGGTCCAGCTCCCCCCACAGCAGGCCCGGCTGCGCCCACGCCGTCTGCCCGGCGGGGTCGACCTGGACGCCCTTCATCGCCGACAGGTCGAGCACCAGCCCGCCCTCGCAGGTGGCCGTCCCCGCCACGTTGTGACCACCGCCGCGGACCGCGACCGGCAGACCCGCGTCGTGGGCGTGGCGAACGGCCGCGACCACGTCGGCGGCCCCCTGGCAGCGGGCGATCAGGCCCGGGTGGGCGTCGATCGCCCCGTTCCACAAGGCCCGTGCCTGGTCGTAGCCAGCGTCGCCGGGCCGCAGCAGCTCTCCGCGCAGGCGCTCCCGCAGCGCGAGCACGTCGGCCTCGCGCACAGGACGCTGCGCCGCCTCATCGGCGGTCTTCGCCATCGGGCCTCCCTCTCGTAGACGAACACCCGGTCGACACCGGCGCCGGCAGTGTCGCGCGCGGGCCGTCGAGCGCCAAGTACGAAATCTGGACTTGCGTGGCGTGGCCGGCGTGCCAGACTGCGGGTCATGGACCGTGGCTACAGCCAGTACTGCCCGGTGGCCAAGGGCGCCGAGGTGTTCGCGGAGCGCTGGACCCCGCTGATCCTGCGCAACCTCTACCTGGGCTGCCACAGCTTCGGCGAGATCCACCGCGGCGTGCCGCGCATGTCCCGCTCGCTGCTCAGCCAACGCCTGGCGGCCCTGGAGCGCGACGGCATCGTGCAACGGAGCCAGAGCCCGAGCGGCCGCGGCTGGCACTGGTACCTGACGCCGGCCGGCCAGGAGCTCAACGACGTCGGCATCGCGCTGGGCACCTGGGCGGCCCGCTGGATGACGCTGGCCCCGCGCGACCACGACCCCGGGATCGTGCTGTGGGCCTGGTGCCGCCTGCTCGACCCGGAGCGCCTTCCTCCGCGCCGTGTGGTGGTCCGCTTCGACCTGCGCGACCGGCCCAAGGAGCGCTTCTGGCTGGTGGTCGACCGTCCCGACGCCGAGCTGTGCGTCACCCCGCCCGGCTTCGACGAGGACCTGATCGTGGTGACCGACTCCCGCACGCTCACCCAGGTGCACACCGGACGGCTCCCGCTCGGCGAGGCGATGCGCGCCGGCACCTGGCAGGCGCAGGGCCCGCCGGAGCTGGCCCGCGCGCTGATGACCTGGGGCGGCCTGAGCCCCTTCGCCGGCGTCGCCCCGGCCTGCGAGTAGCGCGCCAGCGCGGACTCGCCCGCCCACCCCGCCGCCATGGAGCCACCGACGGCAGGATGGCGGAGCCGTGAGGGCCCGCGAACCGTCAGGCGTCGGGGGTGCCGGTGAGGCGGCGGACCAGCAGGGTGCCGCCGACGACCGAGCCCGGCATGGCGAGCACGTTGGCGAGCGGGACCAGGAAGAGCAGGAAGGCGGCCACGCCGAAGCCGGTCACGGCGCCGCGGTGGCGCCAGGCGAAGCGCAGGCGCGCGCCCAGGTGCAGGCCGCGGCGCTGCAACGGGATGGCGAGCAGCTCGAGGGAGAGCAGGAAGCCGGAGACCAGCGCCTGCAGCAGCGGCACAAGGGTCTGGCCGAGCAGGGGCAGCAGGTCGAGCACGAACAGGGGCAGGTTGACCGCGACCACCAGGGCGAGCACCAGCACCGACTCGACCGTCCCGCGTGGCAGGGTGCGCCACCAGGGCGTGTCGACCCCGGCAGGCGGATTGCCGAGGTGCCGCTCGACGCGGTCGGAGAGGCGCTCGAAGAACGGCTGCCCGATCAGGTTGGTGAGGGTCGCGAAGGTCACCACGGCGAGCAGCAGGAAGGCGACCAGGAGCGCGAAGCCCACGCCGGCGCGCAGGAGCGTACGAGCGCTCTCGGACCACTGGTCGGCGAACGGGGTGAGGGCGGTGGCAAACTCGTCGACCAGGGTCGCGAGCACCACCAGCAGGCCGAGCACGAGCAACGCGGCGAGCACGGCCGGGAGCAGGCCGAGCAGGCGCATCCCGGGCGTGCGCGCGAACAGGCCCATGCCCCGCGCCAGGTAGCCGGCACCACCGAGTACCCCGACCCGGGAGCCGCCGGGGAGCTGGTCGTGATCCACCCGCGCCATGGCACCCGATCGTACCGGCTACCGCATCGGTCGCGGTCTCGGCTGTCGGTTGCGGCCCGGTCCCGTTAGGCTTGGTCCATGCTGGCACCCGTGGACAACGAGGCGGTCGTCCTGACCGTCCTATCCGACCGCTTCCGGCTGCCACTGGACCGGCTGGCCGCCGGCGAGGTCCTGGTCGCCGAGGCCACGCACCCGACCATGACGGCTCGCGCCTTCGAGCGCCACGGCGGCGCGGTCGTCGGGGTGGCACCGGAGCACGCCGCGCGCCTGCGGGGCCTCCTCGACGGCCCCGACACCGTCACCACCGCGCTGAAGGCCCTTGCGGCAGAGCTGCCGGGGCACATGTTCTCCGGCACCGCCCGCACCGGCGTGGTGATCCCCGCGCCCGTCGTGGAGGTGACCGTGCTGGACGCCAGCGACCCACGCCTGCCGCAGTGGGTGCAAGGGCACTTCGTCGGGGAGGCCTGGGTGGTGATGGAAGGCGGCGAGGTGCTGTCGACCGCGGTGCTGAAGCGCTACGACGAGCGCCTGCGGGAGATCTCGGTCGGCACCGCGCCTTCCGCGCGCGGCCGCGGCCTGGCACGCGCGGTGGTGGCCGCCGCGGCCCGGTTCGTGCTCGCCGAGGACAGGGCGGTGCTCTACAACCACGCGGTCGACAACGACGTCTCGGCCCGCGTGGCGGAGTCGGTCGGCCTGCACGAGCTCGGCACCTACCATGCGGTGGTCCCCGACCGCCGCGCGGGCGCCGAATACGGCGAGGACGACACCGCCGCCGAGCGGGCCGGCTACCGCCGGCGACCCGAGGGCAGCGCCTGACCCCCGCCCGCTACTCCACCACCATAGGCGGAACCCGCTTGGTCGCGCTTGACGCCGGCTGGGCCTGGGAGGGAGGCTCGCCGCCAGTCGAGCGAACCCTGGCGGTGATGGCGGTTGGGCGGAGTGCCGGTCGACCTGGCGGCGGCGCGGGCGGCGGTGGAGGCGGCGGCCGGCGACGCGGCCGCGCTGATCGGGTCGACGCCGGCAGCGGCCATGGAGACGGCGGCGCGCGGGCTGGACTGGACGGTCGGCCAGACGGCCGCCCACATGGTGGCGAGCACCCGCAGCCTCGGCGGGCTCGCCGTCCGGCGCATCGCCCCGGAGCCCGGCGTCGACCTGGCCGAGGTCAACCTGAGCCGCATCGCCCAGGTCGGCGCGCGCAACCCGGCCGCCCTAGCCGACCTGCTGCTCGAGGAGGCGGCGCGCTTCCTCACCGAGACGGCCGGGCGCCCGGCGGACGACTCGTTCCCGTTCTACGGCGGCTCGACCGCCAACCTCGCGGCCGGCACCGCCATCCTGCTCGGCGAGTACCTGGTCCACGGCCTCGACATCGCCCGCTCCCTGGGACGTCGGTGGCGCATCGACCCTGGCCATGCCCGGCTGGTGATCGCGGGCAGCACCGCGGTGCTGCCCGCCTACGTCGACCCGGAGGCGGCCCGCGGCGTGACCGTGCGCTACGACGTGCGGGTCCGCGGCGGCCCTCGCTTCAGCTTCCGGCTCGCCGACGGGCGAGCCGCCGTCGAGCCGGCAGCGACCGGACCGGTGGACTGCCACCTCTCGGCCGACCCGGTCGCCTTCCTGCTGGTCTCCTTCGGACGCTTGCCCCAGTGGCGGCCGATCATGCTCGGCAAGCTCGCCGCCTGGGGCCGCCGCCCCTGGCGCGCGTTCGCCTTCAAGCGCCTGCTGGTCAACCCGTGAGCTGACCGGCCGGGCCTAGGCCACGTACTCGGTGAACTCGTCGGCGTCGAACGGGCCGATCAGGGCCAGGGTGCTGAGGCCGTCGCCGAGCAGCTCCTTGGCCAGGGCGCGCAGGTCGGCCTCGGCGACGGCGTCGACCCGCTGGATGACCTCGTCGACGGTGAGGATCTCGCCGCGGGTCAGCTCGGACTTGCCGAGCCACGACATGCGGCTCGAGGTGTCCTCCATGCCCAGCACCAGCGAGCCCTTGAACTGGCCCTTGGCGCGGGCCAGCTCCTCCTCGGTGAGGCCGTCGGCGGCGAGCCGCTCGACCTCGTCCCTGACGACCTTGAGGACCTCGTGGATGCGCCGAGGCGCGGCGCCGGCGTAGACGGCGAACGAGCCGGTCTCGGCGTACTGGTTGGCGTAGGAGCCGATCGAGTAGACCAGGCCGCGCTTCTCGCGCACCTCCTGGAACAGGCGGGAGCTCATGCCGCCGCCGAAGGCGATGTTGAGCACGCCGAGGGCGAAGCGGCGCGGGTCGCTGCGGGAGATGGCCGGCCCGCCCAGGACGACGTGGGCCTGGTCGGTCGGCCGCCTGCGCACGCAGAGCCCGCCGCTCGAGCTCGGCCGCGCGCGCTCCGGGCGGGGGCCGATCGCGGCCCCGTCGCCGAGCTGGCCGAAGGCCTCGGCGACCAGCTCGACCACCTCGTCGTGGCCGCAGTTCCCGGCGGCGGCGACCACCAGGTTGCCCGGGGTGTAATGCCGCTTCCAGTAGCGCGCGAGGAGGTCGCGCGGCATCGCCTTGATCGACTCGACGGTGCCGAGCACCGGCCGGCCGAGCGGGTGGCCGCCGAACAGCACCTCGGCGAAGAGGTCGTGGACGAGGTCCTCGGGCACGTCGTTGGCGGCGCCGATCTCCTCGAGGATGACGGTGCGCTCGGCCTCCACGTCCGGCTTGGCCAGCTTGGAGGCGCGCACCATGTCCACCAGCACGTCGACCGCGAGGGGCAGGTCGCGGTCGAGCGTGCGGGCGTAGTAGCAGGTGTACTCCTTGAAGGTGAACGCGTTCAGCTCCCCGCCGACCGCGTCCATGACCTCGGCGATCTCCTGCGCCGAGCGGCGCTCCGTCCCCTTGAACAGCAGGTGCTCCAGGTAGTGGGAGGCGCCGGCCTGGCGTGGGGTCTCGTCGCGGGACCCCACGCCGGCCCAGATGCCCAGGGCCACCGAGCGCACGCTCGGCATGCGCTCGGTGAGGATGCGCAGCCCTCCTGGGAGGTCGCTGCGCTCGAAGGCGGCGGCTGCCATCGGACCGCTAGCTAGGTTCGGCGGCGTCGCCGCCCTCGGGCGACGGCGCGGCCGCGGTCTCGCCCTCGCCCTCCTCGGCGAGCGCCAGCGAGATGCGGTTCTGCCGGTCGATCTCGGTGACCTCGACCAGCAGCTTGTCGCCGACGTTGACGACGTCCTCGACGGCCCGCACGCGCTGGCCCTTCTTGCCCAGCTTGGAGATGTGCAGGAGGCCGTCCTTGCCCGGGGTGAGCGAGATGAACGCCCCGAAGGTGGTGGTCTTCACCACCGTGCCGAGGTAGCGCTCCCCCACCTGGGGCATGACCGGGTTCATCTGCTCACGGATCATCTTCAGGGCGATGTCGAGCTGCTCGCCGTCGGTGGCGCCGATGAACACGCGACCGTCGTCCTCGATCGAGATCTCCGCCCCCGAGGTGGCCTGGATCTCGTTGATGCGCTTGCCCTTCGGGCCGATCAGCTCGCCGATCTTGGAGACCGGGATCTGCTCGACGTGAACCCGTGGGGCGAAGCGGCTGACCTGCTCGCGTGGCCGGTCGATGGCGGCCTGGATGACGTCGAGGATCACCATGCGGGCGTCGCGCGCCTGGGTGAGCGCGCCGATCAGCACCTCGCTCGGGATGCCGGTGAGCTTGGTGTCGAGCTGCAGCGCGGTGACGAACTCGCGCGTGCCCGCGACCTTGAAGTCCATGTCGCCGAAGGCGTCCTCGGCGCCGAGGATGTCGGTCAGGGTGACGAACTCGCCGCCCTCGGAGATCAGGCCCATGGCGATGCCGCCGACCGGCGCCTTGATGGGCACGCCGGCGTCCATCAGCGACAGGGTGGAGGCGCACACCGACGCCATCGAGGTGGAGCCGTTGGACGACAGCACCTCCGAGACCAGCCGCAGCGCGTAGGGGAACTCTTCCTTGTCTGGGATCACCGGGAGCAGGGCGCGCTCGGCGAGCGCGCCGTGGCCGATCTCGCGGCGCTTGGGACCGCGCATGAAGCCGGTCTCGCCGGTGGAGAACGGCGGGAAGTTGTAGTGGTGCATGTAGCGCTTGCGGTCCTCGGGGTCGAGGGTGTCGACGATCTGCTCCATGCGCACCATGCCGAGGGTGGTGATGTTGAGCACCTGGGTCTCGCCGCGCTCGAACAGGCCGGAGCCGTGCGCCCGTGGCAGGATGCCGACCTCGGCCGCGAGCGGCCGGATGTCGCGCGGCCCGCGCCCGTCGATGCGCTTGGCCTCCTTGACGACCCGCTGGCGCACCAGCTCCTTGTTGAGGCTGCGGAAGGCGGCCGAGACCTCGCGCTCGCGGCCGGCGTAGGCCTCGCCGAGCTGGCCGCTGGCCGCCTCGGCGGCCTCCGCCTTGAGGGCGTCGAGGCGCTCCTGCCGCTCGGTCTTGTCGGCGATGGTGATCGCCTCGCGCACGGCCGCCTCGGCGACGCCCCTGACGATCCCGGCGACGTCCTCGGCGTAGTCCTCGAACAGGGAAAACTCGCGGGTCTGCGCGCCGGCCTGACGCACCAGCTCGAGCTGGAGCTGGCAGGCGGTGGCGATGTGCGGCTTGGCGAACTCCAGGGCCAGGCCGAGGGACTCCTCGGTCGGCTTGGGCGCGCCGCTCTCCTCCATCAGCCGCACGGCGTGCTCGGTGGCCTCGGCCTCGACCATCAGGATGTCGACCCCGCCGCTCTCGTTCTGGCGGCCGGCCACCACCATGTCGAAGGTGCACTCCTCCATCTCGGCGTAGGTCGGGTTGACGATCCAGTCGGGGCCGCGGCGGCCGAGGCGTACCGCGCCGACCGCCCCGCTGAAGGGGATGCCGGCGAGCTGCACCGCGGCGGAGGCGCCGTTGATGGCGCAGATGTCGGGGTTGCTCTGCATGTCGGCGGACAGGATGGTGGCGATCACGTGGATCTCGTTGCGCATGCCCTTGGGGAACGAGGGCCGCAGCGGCCGGTCGATCAGGCGGGCGGTGAGGATGGCCGTCTCCGACGGCCGCCCCTCACGGCGGAAGAAGCCGCCGGGGATCTTGCCGGCGGCGTACATGCGCTCCTCCACGTCCACGGTGAGCGGGAGGAAGTCGAGCTGCTCCTTGGGTTGCTTGCTGGCGGTCGCGGTGACCAGCACCTGGGTCTCGCCCAGGCCGGCGACCACGGCGCCGCCTGCCAGCCTGGCCAGCTTGCCGGTCTCCAGCAGCATGTCCCGGCCGCCGACCGAGCCTTGCACACGATGTACTGCCATGAATGTCTCTTCTCCTCTTTGCCTCTCATGCGACGCCCACTCGCTGGGGGCGGCACGGCGATTGGCGGTTCCGACCGGCGTTCGCCGGGTCGGGCGTGCGGGCCGCTCGTTGCTGGCCCGCGGGAGCGCGGCCGGGCGCTGCCAGTTCTCAGTCGAAAGGCCTGGGAGCTCCTGCTTCCAGGACTCACCACTGACAACTGGCACGGCACCGGACCGCGATCGTCCGTCGCGCTCCATGGTTGCTAGTGCGGCAGCGGCGTCACCGCCTTCCCAGCCGGCGCGCCTCGGCGCCGGCGCACGGCCGAGCCTCTCCGTGTGAGCGTCTCGGCCTCATCTGGCCAGTGAGCCGCGTCCGTGCTTCGGCGCTCCTCAGCGCCGCAACCCGAGGCGCTCGATCAGCGAGCGGTACCGGGTCACGTCGGTCGCCTGGAGGTAGCGGAGCAGCCGCCGCCGGCGGCCGACCATCTGCAACAGGCCGCGGCGCGAGTGGTGGTCGTGCTTGTGCACCTTGAGGTGCTCGGTGAGCATGTTGATGCGTTTGGTGAGGATGGCGACCTGGACCTCGGGCGAGCCGGTGTCGTTGTCCTTGGTCGCGTACTCGGTAATGATCTTGGTCTTCTCGTCCTTGACCAGCATGCGCTACCTCGCAGGGGGTTGTTGCGGAGTCGTGCCCGGGGGCGCCGCTGCGGCTCGATGGAGCCCAGGCGTCCCGCATCCCGGACGGTCGCCAGGCACGGAGCCGGCTCGCTGTCGTGAGCCAGCCCGACCCGGCCACCCAGCGCAAAGCGTAGCACAGGCAACCTTGGTGAGCTGGGAGGGAGCGTCTCCGCGGGCCGCGGCGGACGGCGCTCACTCGGTCGGGGCGACGGTACCGGCTTGGTGGGCCAGGAAGTGCAGGAAGCGCAGCAGCTCCTCGGGATCGAACGGCTTGGACATGTAGTAGTCGACCCCTGAGGTCCAGCCGTGCCAGATGTCGGCGTCGGAGGTGCGGGCGGTCAGCATGACGACCTTGAGGGCCAGCTCGGAGTGGTCCCGGCGCAGTACCTCCAGCACCTGGTAGCCGTCCATGCCTGGCATCATCACGTCGAGCACCACGATGTCGGGCGGGTCCTCGGCGACCGCGGCCAGGCACGAGGGTCCATCGGGCACACCCGTGACCTCGAACCCCTCGCCGTCGAGGAAGGCGAGCAGCATCCCGCGGATGCCGTCGTCGTCGTCGCAGACCAGGATCTTCGGGTTGCGCGCCGACACCGTCGCACCTCCGCGTCGCGTCCGGGAGGCTCCCGCCAGGCCGGGCGGCCTGTGGGTCGCGCGCCTCCATGACCTCGCTCAGTTCAATCGGCAGGCGCGCGCCTGCCCTGAACGCGGTCGGCCCCCCGGGTTCCCGCCGGGCTCGGTGCGCCGGGCGCCTGCCCGGCGACCTCCCCGTCCGGGCTCGGCGCGTCGGCGGGTCCCAGTCCGTCGCCGGGCGGCGGCCCCGCTCCCGGGTCGGCCGGCCCGGTGCGCAGGGGCACCTCCTTGAGGAACAGCGAGACGACCAGGGCGAGCGCCAGGAACGGGACGCCGACCAGGAAGACGTCGTCGAGCGCGTGGGCGAAGGAGCCAAGGACCAGGGTCCTCGCCGGGCCGGTGAGGCGCTGGATCGCCTGCACGTTGTTGGCGTCGAACTTGAGGCCTCCGGCGCCGGGCCGCAGGCCGGCCGTGGCGAGCCCCTCGGCGAGGTAGTGGGTGAGCCGGCTGCTCAGCACCGCGCCGAAGATGGCCACCCCGATGGAGGCGCCCATCTGCCTGAAGAAGGTGGTCGAGCCGGTGGCCACGCCCAGGTCGCGGAACTCGACCGCGTTCTGGACGGCGGTGACGATCGTCTGCATGGTGAACCCGAGACCGGCGCCGAACAGGTACTCGTACAGCGCGACCTGCCAGAACGGCGTGTCGACCGCCAGGTGCGAGAGCAGGAACAGGGCAACGGTCAGCACCAGGGCGCCGATGATCGGGAAGATCTTGTAGCGGCCGGTGCGGGTGATCAGGCGGCCGGAGGTGATCGAGGTGGAGAAGATGCCGATGATCGCCGGCAGCAGGGACAGGCCCGAGGCGGTCGGCGAGAAGCCCTGCACCGCCTGCAGGTAGACCGGCAGGAAGATGAACCCGCCGAACATCGCGATACCAGCGAGGAAGCCGAAGGCGTTGCCGACGCCGAACACCGGGTTGCGGAACAGCCGCATCGGGATGATCGGCTCGACCGCGCGCAGCTCGATCCGGACGAAGGCCACCGCCAGCACCGCGAACGCGCCGAGCAGGGCGAGCGAGCCCGGCTCGGTCCAGCCGTACTCCTTGCCCCGCCAGTCGAGGTAGAGCAGCAGGCAGGACACGGCCGCGACGATCGCGGCGGCCCCTGAGTAGTCGATGCGGTGCTGCCGGCGCACCACCGGCATCCGCAGCACCAGCGAGGTGACCACCAGCGCGGCCCCGCCGACCGGCAGGTTGACGTAGAAGATCCAGCGCCAGCCGGGGCCGTCGGTGAGCCAGCCGCCGAGCAGCGGGCCGGCGACGCTCGAGACGCCGAAGACGGCGCCGAAGTAGCCCTGGTAGCGGCCACGCTGCCTGGGCGGGATGACGTCGCCGATGATGCTGAGCGCGACCGCGAACAGGCCGCCGCCACCGGCGCCCTGCAGGGCGCGGAAGCCGATCAGCTCGAGCATGTTCTGGCTGAGCCCGCACAGCGCCGAGCCGAGCAGGAAGATCCCGATGGCGACCTGGAAGGTGACGCGCCGCCCGTACAGGTCGGAGACTTTGCCCCACAGCGGCGTGGCCGCGGTCGAGGTCAGCAGGTAGGCGGTGACCACCCAGGAGAGCTGGTCGAGGCCGCCGAGGTCGCTGACGATGCGTGGCAGGGCGGTGCCGACGATGCCCTGGTCCAGCGCGAACAGCAGCATGCCGGCCATGACCCCGAACAGGATGATGACGATCTGCCTGTGGCTGAAGTACTGCTGCGTGGGGTCGTCGCCGGCGGGGGCGGACGCGTTACCTGGCTGCAGCGCGCTAGCCCCGGCGGCACCGTTGACGGCCACGGCCGACGGGCTGTCAGGTGCTGGTGCGGTCATCTGGTCTCCGTTCCGGTCAGCCGGTCGATGCTCTCGAGCAACCGGGTCAGCAGCGCGGTGAGCCGGTCGCGGTCCTCCTGGGGCCAGTCGGCGGTGGCGCTGTCGACCAGCGCCGCCTTGGCCTGCATGGCCTCGTCGAGCCTGGCGCGACCCTGGTCGGTCAGGCGCAGGCGGGTCGCCCGGCGATCGTCCGGGTCGCCGCTGCGGGCCAGGTAGCCGAGGTCCTCCAGGTGCCTGACGTGCCTCGACACGGTCGACGAGTCCAGCCTGATGCACCTGGCCAGGTCGGAGACGCGCAGCGGCGCCCCCTCGGCCACGTGGTGGAGCACGAACGCCGAGGAGGGGTCCAGCTCGCTACCGTCGAGGGTCCGCGCCCTGATCCGCCGGCCGATGGTCATCAGCGCGAGCAGCAGCCGCTGTCCGGTGGTCGGCTCGGGGAGGGTGGTTGGTACACGCACACAGCCACCGTGCCATAGATGCTTGTGCCATGCAACTAATGTCCGCGTGGGGCACGGCGGCGACGGGGCGCCCCTACCGGGTGGGCACGCCGAGCAGGCGGCGGACCTCGCGGATGTCGTCGCGCATCTTGGCGATCAGCTCGTCGACGCCGGGGAAGACCTGCTCGCCGCGGAGGCGGTGCTCGAACGAGACGGTCACCTCGCGCCCGTACAGGTCGCCGTCGAAGTCGAGCACGTGGGCCTCGACCCGCACCTGCTCGCCGTCGAACTGGGGGCTGACGCCGACGTTGACCGCGGCGGGCAGGGGCGCGCCGCCGTCGACCGACAGTCGCCCGGCGTAGATCCCGAAGGCGGGCAGGGCGATGCGCCCGTCCACCTCGAGGTTGCAGGTCGGCACGCCGAGCAGGGCGCGGCCGCGGCCGTCGCCGCGGGCCACCCGCCCGGAGACTGCGTAGGTGCGGCCGAGCGAGGCGGCGGCGGCCCGGACGTCGCCGCGGGCCAGCTCCGCTCTGACCCGAGTGGAGGAGACGACCTCGCCGCTGCCGTCGGCGTGGAGTCCGACGCCGACGGCGTCCACGCCGCGCTCGGCACCGAGCGCGGCGAGCAGGGCCACGTCGCCCTTGGCACGGTTGCCGAAGCGGAAGTTCTCCCCCACCACCACCGCACGGGCGGACAGGGCGTCGAACAGCACCCCGACGGCGAAGTCCTCCGCGCTCACCTGGGACAGCTCGTGGGTGAACGGCAGCACCAGCACCAGCCCCATACCGGCGGCGCCGAGCAGCTCGACACGCTCGGGCAGGGTGCCGAGCAGCGGCGGGGCGTCGCCGGGCCGCAGCACCTCGAACGGGTGGCGGTCGAAGGTGACCGCGGCGGGCAGCGCGTCCCTGACGGCCGCCTCGGCCACCACCCGGCGTAGCAGCGCCTGGTGGCCGCGGTGGACGCCGTCGAACATGCCCACCGTCGCCACGGTCGCGCCGAGGCCGGCTGGCAGCTCGCCGAGCCCGTAGGCGACGCGCGAGCTCACCGGCACCTCCTCGCGCTCACGCCAGCACCACCCTGGAGCGCGCCCGGCCAGCGCCGTCCTGGATGACCGCGACCAGGTGGCCGTCGGGCCCGACGGCGGCGACCGGGCCGTCCCTGCCCGTCGGGCCGAGGGTCTGCCCTGACGCCAGCGCGACCGCCTCGCGCGCGGACACCGGCCGGACGCCGAGCGGGGCGAGGGCGGTCGCCGGCTCGATCACGACCTCGCCGAGCCGGTCGCTCTCCGCGAGCGTCTGCAGCTCGTCGAGGGGACGGGCGCCGGCCTCGTCGAAGGCGCCGGCGGCGGTGCGGCGCAGGCTGGCCAGGTGGGCCAAGGTGCCGAGGGCGCGGCCGAGGTCGGCCGCGAGGGCGCGCACGTAGGTCCCGCCGGAGCAGGTCACCAGCACCGTCGCGACGGGACGCTCGCCAGTGGCGAGATCGCGCAGCTCGAGGGCGTGGATGGTGACCTCGCGGGGCTCGCGCTCGACGGTCTCGCCCCGCCGTGCCTTGGCGTAGAGCCGCTCGCCTCCCACCTTGACGGCCGACACCATCGGCGGGACCTGCTCCTGGACGCCAAGGAAGCCGGCCAGGGCGCGCCGCAGAGCCGGGCCGTCGACCACGGCGGCGTCGGCCGTGGCCACCACCGTGCCGGCCGCGTCAAGGGTGTCGGTCTCGGCGCCGAAGGCGATCGCCGCCAGGTAGCGCTTCGGCTCCATGGGCAGGTAGGGCAGCAGCCGGGTGGCGCGGCCGAGCGTCACCACCAGCACGCCGGTCGCCGGCGGGTCGAGGGTGCCACCGTGGCCGACGCGGCGCTGGCCCGCCAGCCGGCGCACCCGCGCGACCACGTCGTGGGAGGTCATGCCGGCGGGCTTGTCGCAGACCAGCACCCCGTCGATCATCGCCGTGCCCGCCCGCCCCCAGCGGCGAGGACCTCGGTCAGGGCGGCGACGGTGCCCTCGACACCCAGGTCGGAGGTGTACCCGGCGGCGAACTGGTGCCCGCCGCCGCCGCAGCGGGTGGCGATGGCCCCCACGTCGGTGCCGCCCTTGGAGCGAAGCGAGACCTTGTGGGTCCCGTCCGGCTGCTCCTTGAGCACCGCGGCGACGTCGCTCGACGCGTCGGTGCGGACCAGGTCGATCAGCCCCTCGGTCTGGTCCATGTCGACGCCGTGCGCGGCCAGGTCGGCCAGGGTGACCGAGGTCCACACCAGCGACGCCTCCGGCACCTGCGCGATGCGGCTCAGGGTGTCGCCGACCAGGCGGAGGTAGCCGATCTCGTTGGTCTCGAACACCGCCTTGGCCACCTCGTACTGCTCGACGCCGGCCTCCAGCAGCTCGGCGGCCAGCAGGTGGGTCGCCGGCGTGGTGGCCTGGTACTGGAAGCGGCCGGTGTCGGTGACCAGGCCGGTGTACAGGCAGGTGGCGATCTCAGGGTCGAGCTTGAGGCCGAGGCGGCGCAGCAGCTCCCGGCAGAGCACCGCGCTGGCCGGGGCGTGCGGGTCGATCAGGTTGACCTCGCCGAAGCGGGTGTTGGAGGCGTGGTGGTCGACCACGATCGTGCGGGCGGCGCCGCGGAACGCGTCGACCAGGGTGCCGAGCCGGTCGAGGGAACCGGCGTCGAAGCAGACGAACAGGTCGGCAGCGGCCGGGACCTGCCCGGGTGGGACGAGCCGGTCGAGGCCGGCCAGGAAGCGGTACTGGGGCGGCACCACGAACGGCTCGGAGAAGCTGGTCAGCGCCCGCCTGCCGCTGCCGGCCATGGCCAGGTTCAGGGCCAGCGCCGAGCCGAGGGCGTCGCCGTCCGGGTTGACGTGGCAGGAGATCACCGTGGTGCCCGAGGCTGCGATGGCCGCGATAGCGGCCTCCCAGTCCTGCTCGGCGATCGCCGGCGAGGCGCTCACGGCCGCGGCCCTTCCGGCTCGGCGGCCTCTCCCCCACCGCGCTGTTCGCCGTTGCTGCCGATCTCGGCCAGCAGGTGGTCGATGCGGGCGCTGTGGTCGGGCAGGTCGTCGCGTGCGAACTCGAGCGTCGGGACGTGGCGCAAGCGCACCTGGCCGGCGACGAAGCTGCGCGCCTGGCCGGCCGCCTCCTGCAGGGCCGCCTCGGCGGCGTCCTGGGCCGGCCGCTCGCCCAGCACGGTCCAGTAGACGGTGGCGTGGTGCAGGTCGCCGGTCACGCGCACGTCGGTGACGGTGACGAAGCCGAGCCGGCCGTCGGCCTGCTCGGCCTCGACCCATTCGCCGATCAGCCGCCTGATCGTCTCGGCCAGGCGCAGCGAGCGTGGGTAGCTGGGATTGGCCATGGTCCTCAGCCGTCCTCTGGTCCGAAGAGGGTCACGTTGCTGTCGAGCAGCTCGACGCCGGCGGCACGCTCGGCCTGGCGCTCGGCCGAGACCAACACCCGGCGGGCGTGGAAGCCCTCGCCGGCCACCGTCGCCACCGCCACGGTGGCCCGCTGCCGCTGGTCCTGGTGGTCGACCTCGGCCACGGCGCAGTTGAGCTTGCGCAGGTCGGCCGAGAGCGAGCGCAGCAGCGAGCGCTTGTCCTTCAGCGAGGTCGATTCGGGCAGGCGCAGCTCGAGCTGGAGCAGGGCGACGAACATGGCTCCTATCGCGGGATCTCCACCATCTCGTAGGCCTCGATCTGGTCCCCCTCCTTGACGTCGTTGAAGTTCTCCAGACCGATGCCGCACTCGTAGCCGGCGGCTACCGTGCGGGCGTCGTCCTTGAAGCGGCGCAGCGACTCGATGCGCCCGTCGTACACGACCACGCCGTCGCGGACCAGGCGCGCCTTGGCGCCGCGGGCGACCTCGCCGTTGGTGACGTAAGCGCCGGCGACCACCCCGACCTTCGGCACCCGGAACAGCGCCCTGACCTCGGCGGTGCCGAGCGGGCGCTCCTCGAACTCGGGCGCGAGCATGCCCTTGAGGGCCTTCTCGATGTCCTCGACGACCTGGTAGATGACCGTGTAGAGGCGGATGTCGACGCCCTCGCGGTCCGCCAGGGCGGCGGCGGCCGGGTTGGGCCGCACCGAGAAGCCGATGATGATCGACTGGGTGGTGGTGGCGAGGCTGACGTCGTTCTCGGTGATCGCGCCGGCGGCCTTGTGCACCACGCGCAGGCGCACTTCTGGGACCTTCAGCTTGGCGAGGGCGTCGTCGAGGGCCTCGACCGAGCCCATCACGTCGGCCTTGAGGATCAGCGGCAGCTCCTTGAGCTCGCCCTCCTTGATCCGCTCGAACAGGTCCTCGAGGCGAGGCGCCCTGGCCGACTGGGCGAACAGGGCCTGGCGCTGGCGCGCCTCACGCGTCTGGCCGATCGAGCGGGCGACCCGCTCGTCGGCCACCACCCGGGCCTCGTCGCCGGCGCTCGGCGGCGCCGAGAGGCCGAGGATCTGCACCGGCCGGGCAGGGCCGGCCTCCTCGACCTCGATGCCGTTCTCGTCGAACATGGCCCGCACGCGGCCGAAGGCGACCCCGGCGACGATCGCGTCGCCGACCTTGAGGGTGCCGCGGCGGACCAGGATGGTGGCCACCGGGCCACGACCCTTGTCCAGGTGCGCCTCGATGATGGTGCCCTGGGCGCGCCGGTTGGGGTTGGCGCGCAGGTTCAGCTCCACGTCGGCGACCAGCAGCACCGTCTCGACCAGGGTGTCGAGGCCCTGCTGGGTCTTGGCGGAGACGTCGACGAACTGGGTCTTGCCGCCGTACTCCTCGGCCACCAGGTCGTACTCGGTGAGCTGCTGGCGGACCCGGACCGGGTTGGCCTCGGGCTTGTCGATCTTGTTGACGGCCACCACGATCGGCACCGCGGCCGCCTTGGCGTGGTTGATCGCCTCGACGGTCTGCGGCATCACGCCGTCGTCGGCCGCCACCACCAGCACGGCGATGTCGGTGACGGCGGCGCCGCGGGCGCGCATCGCGGTGAACGCCTCGTGGCCCGGGGTGTCGATGAACGTCACCAGCCGGCCGTCCTCGCCCGCACGCACCTGATAGGCGCCGATGTGCTGGGTGATGCCGCCGGCCTCGCGGGCCACCACGTCGGTGTGGCGGATGGCGTCGAGCAGCTTGGTCTTGCCGTGGTCGACGTGGCCCATGACGGTGACGACGGGCGGCCGCGGCCGCAGGTCGGCCTCGGTGTCGGGCTGGGTGTCCTCCCAGCCCTCCAGCTCGGTCAGGGCGTCGGCCTCGCTCGGGTCGACCACCTCGATGCGGGCGCCGATCTCCTCGCTGAGCAGGTTGACGGCGTCGTCGGACATCGACTGGGTGGCGGTCAGCATCTCCCCCATCTGCATGAGGATGCGGACCAGGTCACCCGCCGGCCGGCCGAGCCGGTCGGCCAGCTCCTGCACGGTGACGCCGCGGGGCACGCGCAGCACGCCCTCGACGGCGATGTCCAGCCCACCCTGCCCCTCGAGGCTGGGCGCGCCCATGGCCTCGAACTCTTCCCGCCGCGACCGGCTGCGACGGCGCTTGGGCCGTGGCCCACGGAAGCCGCCGGGGCGTCCGGAGGGGCCGCCGCGGGTGCCGACCGGGCCACCACGGCCGCCGCCACCCGGACGGCCGCCGATCCCTGGCCGGCCGCCGCCACCACCGCCGCCGGGACGGCCCTGACCCGTACCTGGCCGGCCGGCGCCACCGCCGGGACGACCCTGACCCGTACCTGGCCGGCCGGCGCCACCGCCGGGACGACCCTGACCCATGCCAGGCCGGCCGGCGCCACCGCCGGGACGACCCTGACCCATGCCAGGCCGGCCGGCGCCACCGCCGGGACGACCCTGGCCCATGCCGGGACGACCCTGGCCCATGCCGGGACGGCCGGCCTGGCCGGGCTGGCCGGGCTGGCCGGGACGCATGCCGGGACGGCCGGGCTGCCCGCCCTGGCCGGGACGGCCAGGCTGCCCGGGACGCCCGGGCTGGCCCGGCCGCGCACCAGGCGGCAACGGCCGCACGCCGGGCGGCAAGGGACGGCCACCCTGGCCCGGCCGCGCACCAGGCGGCAGCGGGCGCACGCCGGGCGGCAGCTGGCGGCCACCCTGGCCCGGCTGGCCGGGGCGCCCACCGGGCGGCAACGGCCGGACACCAGGCGGCAAGGGCCGCACGCCGGGCGGCAGCTGGCGGCCACCCTGGCCCGGCTGGCCGGGGCGCCCACCGGGCGGCAACGGCCGGACACCGGGCGGCAGCGGCCGGACACCGGGCGGCAGCTGGCGGCCGCCCTGGCCCGGCTCGCCGGGGCGCTGCCCGGGCTGGCCCTGACGAGGCTGGCCCTGCTGCGCCGGCCGTGCCTGCCCTGGCTGCGCCTGCTTTGGCCGTGCTGGCTGGGCCTGCCGGGCGGTGCCGGACTGCGGCGCCTTGGCCGCCGAACCCGACGCAGGCCGCGAGCCGCGGTCGCCGCCCTTGGCCGACGACCGCAGGCGCGCCGCGACATCAGGCGACACCGTAGAGGAGTGGCTCTTCACCTCCACGCCCATGGAGGACAGCCTGGACAAGAGGTCCTTGGAAGGGACCCCGAGCTCCTTGGCAAGTTCGTAGATGCGCGGGTTGCTCAACCAGTTCTCACTTCCTCTTGCTCACTCGACCGGGGGCGTTGCCGCCCGGAAGCCTCCTCGGTGGTCTCCCCGGCCGGGTAGGCCGCGCCCACGGCGTCGCGCAGGGCGTTGAGGGCGGCGTCCACGCCTGGCGCGTCCGCCGCCTTCAACGCCCGCTGCACGCTGCGCCGCTTGGCCGCCCGTGTCGTGCAGACCGGGTCTCCGCACAGGTAGGCACCCCGGCCGGGCGCCTTCCCACTCGGGTCGTACCTGATCACGCCGTCGGGGGAGCGCACCAGCCGGTGGAGCGTGCGCTTGTCCGCCGAGACGCGGCACACCACGCAGGAGCGCCGGGGCAGCGCCCGCCCGGTGGATCCCGGACGGCCGGCCCTGGAGGACCCGCGCACCATCAGCCTATGCCTCCTCAACAACTTCACGAACCCTGTCCGACATTCCCAGCTTGCCCCGTACCGGGATGCGCGGCCACCTTGCCCGGTGATCCCGCCGTCCGTCCAGCCTGGCCCTGCCGGTCGGCCTCGGCGGCCTGGGTCTCGCTGCGGATGTCGATGCGCCAGCCGGTGAGCCGCGCCGCCAGGCGGGCGTTCTGCCCCTCCTTGCCGATCGCCAGCGAGAGCTGGTAGTCGGGCACGACCACGTGGGCGGTGCGCTCCTCCTCGTCGATCTGCACGCTCTTGACCTTGGCGGGCGAGAGCGCCTCGGCGACGAACTGGGCAGGGTCGTCGGAGTACAGGACGATGTCGATCTTCTCGCCCCGCAGCTCGTTGACGACCATGCGCACGCGCGAGCCGCGCGCGCCGACGCAGGCGCCCTTCGGCTCCACCTTGGGATCGTTCGAGCGCACCGCGATCTTGGTCCGGTGTCCCGGCTCCCTGGCCACGTTGGTGATCTCGACCAGGCCCTGGGCGATCTCGGGGACCTCCAGCTCGAACAGCCGCTTGATCAGGTTGGGGTGGGTGCGCGAGACCACCACCCGCAGGCCGCGGGCGGAGCGAACCACGTCGGTGACGTACACCTTGAGCCGGTCGTTGTGCTGGTAGTGCTCGCTCGGGACCTGCTCGGCGTGGGGCAGGTCGGCCTCGACCCTGCCAAGGTCGACGGTGATGTGGCGCGGGTCGCGCTGCTGCACGATCCCGGTCACGATGTCGCCGACGCGCCCCTCGTACTCGCCGAAGGTGACGTCGCGCTCGGCCTCGCGCAGCCGCTGCATGATCACCTGCTTGGCGGTGACGGCGGCGATGCGGCCGAAGTCCGAGGGGGTGTCCTCCCACTCGCGCACCACCTGCTCGTCCTCGTCGAGCTCCTGGGCGTAGACGGTGACCTCGCCGCTGTCGCGGTCGACCACGACGCGAGCATCGTCAGGCGCGTTGGGCTGGCGCTTGTAGGCGGCGGCCAGGGCGCTCTCGAGTGCGCTGATGACCGTCTCGAGCGCGATGCCCTTCTCGCGCTCGAGGTAGCGCAGCTCCTCGATGGGGATGTTCACGTCGCCGTCCTCTCCTGGCCGGTGCTGGCCGTCCGCCCCTGCTGCTTGGCTGTCACCACGGCAACACCACCGTTCCCCGCACCACCTCGGACAGCGGCACCTCCAGCCGGTCGCCGCCCACCTCGAGGGTCACGGCCCGCTCGTCGACCGCCACCACGATCCCCTGCACGGCGGCGGTCGTGTCCGCGCCGGCCGGGGCTCGGGTGACGCGCACCTGGTGCCCGCGCTGGCGGCGGAAGTCCCGGGCGGTCCGCAGCGGCCGGTCCAGCCCTGGGGTGGTGACCTCGAGGACGTAGCTGCCGGGCAGCGGGTCCGCCTCGTCGAGAAGCTGGGACAGCTCCTTGGTGACGCGCTCGACCACGTCGGCCTCGACCGGGTCGTCGGCGTCGAGGACCACGCTCAGGACCCGGGAGCGCCCCTGGCGACGGAGCTGCGTCTGCAGCACCTCGACGCTGTTGGCGGCGGCGACCCGCTCGGCCAGTTCCTGGACACGCGGAGGAAGCGTCACCATAGTCGGCTACCTCCTCGCGTGCTTTACGTGGTGTGTCGCCCTCTCGGTAACGGCACCGTCCGGCCTGCGGCGGAAGGGAGCCCGGACACAATTGAAGTGGGCCAACGCCCACTTCGCTCAGAAGAACAGGTGGCACCCGTCGCCAGCCGCCCACGATAGCACCCGCGGTCGCCGCGCAGCAAGCCGTTTGCGGCCTCTGCCAGCGCGTTTACCTGCGGTGTTTGCATTCGCAAAGGGGTCAGGGCGCCGGCAGGCGGTCGAGCGGTCAGCCGGCTTCGAGGCCGAGGGAGGGCCACTCGGCAGCCAGCAGCATAGCAAGCTCGTCGGCCTGGCGGCGCCAGCGTGCGGGAAGCGGTACGCGGCCGAGTGGCGCGCCCGGCGCACCGGGAGTCGGCGCGGCCCCCAGCGCCACGGCGGCGGCCGGGTCGGCCGGCAGTGGCACGGCCCCCAGCGCCGCGGCGGCGGCCGGGTCGGCGGGCAGCACGACGGCGCCGCGCACGCCGGCCACCCGTTGGACCACCTCGCCGGCTTCGAGGTCGCCGGGGGCGCGGTTGAGCAGCAGCACGGGACGGCGGCCGCGCTCGGCGAGCAGGTCGGCCGCCGCGACCGCGGTGCGCGGCGAGCAGGCATCGGCGACCAGCACGATCTGGTCGGCGGCGGCGAGTGCGGCGCGAGCTCCGGCCGTGGTGCCGGGCCCGCAGTCGACCACCACGGTGGTGGCGTGCGCCGCCAGCGCGCGCACCACCAGGGTCCAGCCGCGCTCGTCGGGCGCTGCGGCACCCGGCCGGGCGGCGAGGACGGCCAGCTCGCCGCGTCGTGCCAGGGTGGCAGCGAGCTCCCGCCGGGTCAGCAGGGGATGGCCGAGCAGCCCGACGAGCTCGTCGACGAACAGGTCGTGGCCGGGCGCGAGCAGCTC
>Ga0137372_10000178_pt1 | contig 51622 bp, 44 predicted proteins | sample SagtaG_6_FD_104911 | JGI IMG/M metagenome (GOLD analysis project Ga0137372, IMG submission 104911) | Vadose zone soil microbial communities from Sagehorn Ranch, Mendocino, California, USA - Sage1_R_60_16 metaG | ecosystem: Environmental > Terrestrial > Soil > Vadose zone | place: USA...
GACGCCTATCATGCAGTTGGACACCCCCAAAGGTTTGCTCGGCCCAGCTCTTGGGGTCCAACATGTCTTGTGTGTTCATCCTGTATTGTATCACTTGGTAAAATGTGGGTAAGAATCAGCCCTACTATAGACGGGCCTGACCAGCGGGTTGTGGCTTGATTGCATTTCGCGCTGTAGGTTTGTCAGAAAGAGGCCGTAGAAATCCCTCCACCCAAATCTTCACTAATAGCCATAAATTGTTCCAGTGCAGTTTGCAGATCCTCAACAATACTGGCGGCAAGCACATCGGGCGATGGCAAGGTGTCAGCGCCTTCAAGGCTTTCGTCACGTAGCCAGAAGAGGTCGAGACTGACTTTATCGCGCTTGAGCAATTCATCGTAGCGGAAGGAGTGGAAGCGTTCGCTTTCCAAGCGTTGGTGGCGATTTTCAGCATGATAACAGGCTACAAAGTCGTCGAGATGAGCGCGAGTGAGAGGATTGGTGCGCAGGGTAAAGTTCTGGTTAGTGCGCAGGTCGTAGACCCATAGACGTTCGGTCCAGTGAGTGGGGCTGGCTGGTTTTCTATCGAAGAAGAGTACATTCGCCTTTACGCCCTGAGCATAAAAGATGCCCGTGGGGAGACGCAACAGGGTATGAACATCGCATTCCTGTAAGAGCTTGCGCCGCACAGTTTCGCCAGCGCCACCCTCGAAGAGCACATTATCGGGTACAACAACGGCGGCACGGCCATGAATCTTGAGTATAGTCTTGATATGCTGGACAAAGTTTAGCTGCTTGTTGCTAGTGGTGGCCCAGAAGTCATCACGCACCACCACATTTGATTCGCGTTCTTCGCGCCCCTCTTCGTTTGCGAAGGTGACACTGCTCTTACGACCAAACGGTGGATTGGTCATGACAATATCAAAAGTCTCGCCTGGATGACCGCGCAGGCTATCGGCAACCCGTATGGGACTCTTACCATTATTTTCGTCGCTGCCGATACCATGCAGGAAAAGGTTCATGACACAAAGACGCGCAGTATTGTCTACGATTTCCCAACCATGGAGCGCATCATGCTTCAGGAAACGTTTCTGATCGGGATCCAGTTGGTTATTTTCAATGATATAGTCATGCGAAGCAAGTAGAAAACCTCCTGTACCAGCAGCGGGGTCGCAAATACGTTTTCCAGGTTCAGGACGCATGACATCAACGAGAGCTTTAATGAGGGGACGTGGAGTGAAATACTGACCGGCGCCGCTTTTGGTATCTTCAGCGTTCTTTTGCAACAGACCTTCATATGCATCGCCCTTTACATCTACATCGAGCATAGTCCAGGTTTCGCGGTCAATCAGATCTACGATCAATCGTCGCAACTTGGCCGGGTCCTGAATTTTGTTCTGCGCTTTGCGAAATATAATACCGAGCATATTGGGTTGTTTACCCAATTCTTCCAGGAGGTGACGGTAGTGGGCTTCAAGTTCATCACCATCGCGACGAGTCAGGCTTTCCCAATCAAACTCTTTAGGGATACGTGACGGCTGGTTATACGGCGGCTTCGTACGTTCATAAGCCATTTTGAGGAAAAGCAGGTAGGTGAGCTGTTCGACGTAATCACCATAAGACATGCCATCGTCGCGCAGGAGGTTGCAGTAGTTCCAGAGGCGTTGGACGATTGATTGGGTTGTTGCGTTCATATTAGCTATGCTCCTTGGGACACCCGCGAACCGGACACCCGCAAGGGGTGTCCCTACATTTCATGTGGGCGGATGGGTGGGCAACCGCACAATGGATACCCGTCATATGTACGGGTATCCCACATTTCATTTGGGTGGGTTGTCATTTGGGTGTGTTGGGTCAATGTTTTTTCGTTTTGTTGGGTTGTTTCGGATATAGAGACGGGTTTGTTCGAGTTCCGAGATACGGATGACATGTTCATGATAGCCGTGTTGCCAGATGCGGCCAGGGTATTGGATTAAGTTGTTCTTTTCGATGTGACGAATCCAGGCAACTGCTGCAATGGATTTGTCAGCACCAACGATACTCCAGAGAGTTGGCGTTTTTTGTTGAGTATAATTCAGCCAGAGGATGAAATGTATATGGTCTGGCATAATTACAAATTCGTCTAAAGAGATACTTGGAAATCGTTCAGGTAAGTTATTCCATGTTTCTTGTAGGATATTGCGGAGTTCTGGTATTTCAAATAATGTTTGGTGTTGATCTGAACGTATGGTGATAAAGTAGGCGCCTTTCGCGGCATAGTCATGTCCGGGTAATCGATACGATTTCCTTTTGTGACGATCAGGGTTGTATTTGCTATGGTTCATAAGGGTGAACCTTTCTTTATTCGGTTTACAGGTTTGTAAGCATTAGGCCGTGCGACTAGATTCCGGACACTGTTTCAGGACATCCGCATGCCGGGCGACCGCCAGCTGGACACCCGCAAGGGGTGTCCCTACATTTACCCCACCCGAGTTAATACGGGCGAGCTCCCAGCGGACACCCACAAGACAATACATTTCACCCAACAATGTTCCTACATGTAATGTAGGGATACCCCTTGCGGGTATCCGGTACTGGCGCCCGTTCAAATTCTACAAACACGTTAACGATGATCCTGACTTCGCAATAACGTTGCTGGATTTGCTGTTCGAGCGTTATCTTGGGAGAGCGAAGAAGTAGGAGCGTTATTATGTATGCTTGAACTCGAACGTATTCGTTCAGGAGTTTCTCAGCAGTTGGCCAGAACGCGGCTGAGATGGAGAACACCCGCTTGTCCGGTCATTCTGAGCGCAGCGAAGAATCTTGCGCACGGGTAACGAGATTCTTCGCTGACGCTCAGAATGACAAGTGGGGATGCTTTGAATGACTCCACAGAGAAAAGGATACAGTCAACGTTAAACGTTCGTCTTGGAGAACTGAATACATTTCTGCATGATGACCCAGAGAATCAGCATGATGGCGGTCAGCGCAATGACATATGGGAGCAAGATCCACATACCAAAATGCTGTGCCAGATTGCCCGCTATCCAGGGAAGGAGTGCGCCTCCCATACTGCCGAGGCTAGCAAGAAAGCCTATCGCGCTCGGCAGAATGCGACTGGGAAGCGTATCTGACATAAGCGCAATGGTTGTGGGGAAGATCGGGCCCAGGCTAAAGCCTGTTACAAACAGGGCAAAGGCCGCGACTGGCAACTGGGGCACAACCCACATGAGCAGCATACCAACTACTACACCGCTCAGACAGGCTTCAATCAAACGTCTATTGCCAATCCGTTGTGCCACTTTCCCTAAGAGCAAACGCCCAAGCGTAAGGCCGATCCAATAGCCGCTCACTATCCAACCTGAGATCAGTAGTTGCCCACTCCGCTCCTGTAAAAGAAAGCTAAAACTCCAAACGCCCAGGCTTACTTCTGTACCTACATAGAAGAGCAGAAACAAGGCAGCCAGCAAGACCACACGCTGACGCAGCGCCAGAAAGAGGACATTGCCCCCCGCTTTTTGCTCTTCCTTATGAGAAGCCATTTCTCTCCTGGGGAAGGCGAAACCAATACCGATAAATACAAGAATGGCCATGCCAATCCATACAAAATAGACGCTGTTCCATACCCAGCCTAGAGCCAGGAAGCTAGAGGCGATGAGTGGACCAAGCAATGCGCCCATTCCATAAAATGCGTGGAGGTAGTTGAGCTGGGCAGTATTATCTGGTAGGCGAGCGATATATGAGTTTAACCCCGCGTCGAGCATCGCGCCGCCAAATCCGATCGGTACGATGCCCAGCAACAGCAGAAAAAACGGTGGTCTGCTGCTCAACAGAGCAAAGCCAAGCCCCAAAATCAGGGTTGCCAGCAGCAGAAATCGCCTGTTTCCCAGTTTTTCAAGGAGCAACCCATTGTTGAAAGATGCTATAAAGTAGCCAAAAGTGCCCGCTAAAAAGAGAAGAGAGATAGTACCTTTGCCCGTATGATAGGTCGTTTGCATACCTGGCAACAGTACTCCCACCGCGCCATCGTTAATCCCAATAAGAATGAATACGAAAAATGAAATGCCAATAGCAAAATGTAGTGCTTGTGTGATATTGCGTTGCATGTACCCTGATTTTTGTAGGATGAGTGTAGTTAACTCTTTATATTGTTACAAGTAGCTTTGACTTATGTCAAGGTCATTCATGCTGACATCCACTCATGACTCTATGTGCGGGCCTGTGGCCCGCTAGATAAAAAAGGAAGCGAGGGACACCCTCGCGCTCCTGGCAAAGGGCTTCGCCCCAATACCGTTTAGATAAGAAGAGGAGTTCAAGATATGACATACTATTCACACTACAAATTGAATACATTGTCCTATCTCAGGAGTCTCCTCATGAACTACAGCCTACGTCACCTTGTTCCAGACCGCAAGTTCTGTCACGCTCTGCACCTGGATGTCTTTGAGCAGATTATCCCGTCCGCCCTCATCCGAGAGGTGCTGACCGAGACCCAGGGCTGGGAAGAGCGCGAAAAGGCGCTCACTATGCCGATGGTCATCGTGATCATCACTGCGATGGGCCTGTTTTCCTCCTTGTCGATCCCGCACGTCTTATATAAGGTCGCTCAAGGACTGCGCTACATTTGGCATGAGCCAGGCTTGCGCTTGCCGGGTGGCAGTGCCATCAGCCAGCGTCGTCAGCAGTTAGGTGTCCGGCCTCTGCGTCGCTTGTTCGAGCGGGTCTGCCACCCCCGTGCCACTCCCGAAACACCGGGAGCTTTTGCCTTCGGTCTGCGGCTGATGGCGATTGATAGTACGGTGGAGAACGTGGCTGACACCTTTGCCAATGCGCTGACCTTTGGTCGGCCCAGCAACCAACATGGCACCGCTGCCTATCCGCAGGTGCGCGGCATCTATTTGCTCGAATGCGCCACCCACCTGGTGATCGATGCTCTCTTTCGCCCGTATCTTCCCAATGAACTCCAGGGAGCCTTTAGCTTGCTTCGCTCGATCCAACCAGGTATGCTGGTGCTGCTCGATCGTGGCTTTCACGCGGCGCGCTTGATCCAGATGATCCGTGCAGTGCGAGCGCATGCCCTGGGTCGCTTGGCCAGCAATGCCGTGCCTCGCTACCTGCGCCAACTCGCTGATGGGACCTATCTGGCCTACCTCTATCCCGAGGATGACAGCGGCCAGCAGCGGGGCCAGCCACTGCTGGTGCGTATCATCGAATACACGCTTGACGATCCCGCCCGACCGGGTCATGGCGAACTGCATCGACTGGTGACGACCTTGCTCAACCCGCGTACGTGCCCAGCTCTCGAACTGATCCTCTGCTATCACGAGCGGTGGGAAATCGAGACGGCCATCGATGAGATCGATACGCATCAACGGCTCTGTGACTACACCTTGCGTTCGCAGACCCCCAGTGGCGTCGTACAAGAACTCTACGGCATGCTCTTGGGCTACTATGCAGTGCGGGCACTCATGCTGCAAGCCGCAGCGCAGGTGGACCTGGACAGTGATCGGCTCAGTTTCACCCATGCGCTCATCCTGGTCACTGATGCCATCCACGAATTCCAGCAGACCTGTCCTCTCCAGCACGAGGACTTGACCCAGCGCTTGCTCAGGGATCTGCGCGAGCCGCTGTTGCCGCTTCGTCGCTTGCGCAGCAACCCGCGGGTGTGCAAAAAGGCTGGCTCGAAATTTCCGCGCACCCGTCCTGAGCACCGCCAAGTGCCTAAATTGGAGCGTTCGTTCGCTCAGGTCATCGTGCTGCTCAAGCACTCGACTCGCTACCACGGACCACAGCCCATCAAACGCTTCCAACGCATCGTTCTCCTTATCTAAACGGTATTGGGCTTCGCCCTCTGCACTCCCAGTTGGGAAACCTGTTCGCGGGCGGACTGGCTCTGCTCTTCGGCGCGCCAATTTCGCTGTTGATCGGAGGTATTCTCAGCTTGATCGCAGCCATTGTTGGCCGGATTCTGCGCAAACCAGCAGAGAAAAGCCTTGCAGCGTCAACGTCCGCCATGAGGATCGAGTAGTTGGTATATTAGATGACAAATGTCGGAGAGCAACAGAAAGGAAAAATCATTGTCTGATACACAGACCCATTCCTACACGGCCCTATTAGTGATGGATATGCAGGTAGGAATAGTTACTCGGTATACGCAAACGGGTGACTTTCTCACACCCACAAGCACAGCTATTACCGCCGCTCGTACCGCATCAATTCCCGTGATCTATGTGGTTGTGGCCTTTCGTCCGGGCTATCCTGAGGTGAGCCTGAGGAATAAAGTCTTTTCTGCCACCAAGCAGCAGCAATCTTCCTTGTCAGCACCTATGATCAACATGGAGATTCATCCCGCCATTGCTCCACAGCCAACAGATATTGTTGTCATGAAACGCCGTGTCAGTGCGTTTAGCGGGAGTGATTTAGAAGTGGTGTTGAGAGCACAGGATATTACGCATCTGGTGCTCTGTGGAATAGCGACCAGTGGAGTCGTATTATCAACACTGCGGGAAGCGGCTGATAAGGATTATCAGCTGACCGTCTTAGCCGATTGCTGTTTTGATAATGATGAAGAAGTCCAGCGCGTCCTGCTGTCTAAAGTCTTTCCACGGCAAGCTGAAGTCGTCCAGGTTTCAGCGTGGATGGCGAAACTGAATGCCAGGGAGATTCAGTAGCAGCCAGGTCCAATTCCGGACACCCGCGAGGGGTGTCCCTACATTTCACCCATCCAATGTTCCTACATGTCATCCAGGGACACCCCTCGCGGGTGTCTTGTGGCGGTTGCCTCTCTGTTAATTAATGCTGTGCTTTTCAAGGCCTATGTGCATCCCGATTGCATCATCGTCAATTGTACACCTCTTGAACTTGCTTCGGGAGACGAACTGCCTTATCTCGTCTTTTGGGTACGCTCGTTTGAGGAGCATGTGCTTAAAGGTCCATTTTGTTAACAGGAAGTTCATGCCAGTCAAGTCCATGTCTTCTCTGATGTGTGTGTCGATTTCTTCAATGGAAGCATCCGGACGTAAATCGATGATCAATGCCTTGCCGCCAGGCTTCAAAACCCTGAACATCTCATCCAGTGCTTGTACTGGCTCCGAAAAATTCTTAAAAGCAGCGCTACACACGATAAAATCAAAAAGGTCATCAGCCAGTGGCATGTGCGATGCGTTGCCCAGGCGAAAATCTACATCTACACCGGCTTCCCTGGCTTTCGCCTGTGCAATTTCGACGAATGTAGCGCTGATATCTAGCCCGACGATGTGATAGTTACCCAGTTTGGCAAGCTCTATTGAGAGATAGCCTGGACCAGGGGCAAGTTCAAGAATCGTTGCTCCCTCTGATACCCTTTCAGCGACCAGTTGTGCTGATCGGCGATAGGCCGCCATGTTCTTCTGCGTATTTTTTGCATACCAGGTCGCTATAAAACCATTCATTCCCAGGCCTTTATAGCCTTTTGAAACGGTGGTAGACATGCTGAATGCTCCTTCATGTTTAATGCGAATGTTCTTCTTATTCTAACAACGTTAGGTAAAATCTAACAATGTTAGAATACCATGCTTTGTGCTATACTGTCAATGGGTAACTAACATCCACTCATCATTCTTCTTGCAGGCCTGCGGCCTGCTTTGAGGAAAGAATGTGAGCGGGGACACCCCGCGCCCCGGCAGGGGACTTTGTCCCCTGCACCCCTGATTTATGAGTGGATCTGAATGGGTAACGCTTGACATCCACTCATACCTCTATGTGCGGGCCTGCGGCCGGCTAGATCAAAAAGGAGGCGAGGGACACCTCGCGCTCCCAGCAAAGGGCTTTGCCCTCTGTACTCCCAATGATGAGTGGATGTGGGGCAATGCAAGTTCCAAAAGCGGGGGACGCACAAGATTGCTGGCTCTGCACTCCCAATTATGAATGGATGTCAGGCAACACCCACGTGAGTTGTGGGAAGAGGTATACTTGTTGGCAGATGGCTGCTTGCGGGAGAGAACAAGCTGATGAAAATACGACCATTTAACGTTTCCGATCCAAAACACCAGGTTGAGCCTGCACTGGACCAAAGTCAGATCGTCCAGGCAGCGCTTAGTCTGCTGGATGAAGTTGGTTTTGACGGCCTCACGATGCGCAACCTAGCAAAAAAACTTGGCATTCAGGCTGCCTCATTATATTGGCACGTGCGCAGCAAGCAGGATTTATTGAGCCTGGTCGCCGAGGAAATCTGTGCGCCGATGCGCGAACCCGACCGGACATTGTCCTGGCGTTATCAGTTGGAAGAATTAGCCAACGAATATCGACGGGTTCTCTTAGCCCATCGCGATGCCGCGCGAGTTCTGGCCAGCAGCGGAGGGCCGTCGGGACCTAAGAGGCTGCGGCTGACCGAAATAGGCCTGAGAACACTGCTCGATGCAGGGTTTAGTCATAAGGATGCTGCCTATGCAGGGTTGATGCTGAATGACTTCGTCATCATGTGTGTGTTAGAGGAAACGCAGTATGCGAACGCAGAAGCGGAAGGTGCCTCGGAAGATTCATCCTCTGGCGTTCAAAATTGGATTGAATCACTCCCGCCAAACGAGTATCCCAGTGTGGTTGCCCTGGCTGACTATCTCGCAGATCCTGATGGAGACGAACGTTTTCGCTTCGGCGTTGAACTTCTGCGAAACGGGCTAGAAACTCTTCTCGCAAGACGAAAAGCATGAGAGCACATCACACGTGAGTAAGCACGCTACTTGCGAGCAAAACCTCCATAGAGTACCTCTATGGTATAACGCGTTACGCGCTCTGTGCCTTCCGGTCCATCAGCATATGGACGCATCTGATTTTCGATGATTAGCATAGCCAATCCGTGCAGAACCGACCACAGGACGCCAGCCAACGCGGTTGGATCGCCATCCACAATTTTCCCCCTCTCCTGGCCGCGCCTGATCACCTCGGCATATAACCGATAAACTGACTTTGAGGCTGTATGCAGGCTCTCAAAGGTCTCGCGCTCAATAGTGAGGCCGCTGAACATCTCGCGCATCAGCCAGGGATTTTCCTTTGCAAAACGCACATAGGCGAGCGCGACCCCTAGCAATTGCTCAACCGGCTCAACTGATACTTCGCGCAAAGTTGAACGTATCCGTTCAGCCAGCAAGTGAAATCCTTCTTCGTTGATGGCTGCAATCAATGCCTGCTTGTCGGCGAAGTGACGATAGGGTGCAGCATGACTCACACCAGCCCGGCGCGCGACTTTGCGCAGATCAAGCTCCTGAACTCCTCCCTCTGCAAGAAGTTCCAATCCGGCCTGAATCAGCGCGTTTCGTAGATCCCCGTGGTGATATGGCTTTGGTTTCTGACGATCAATGTGGCTCTCCATCCCCATCCTTCTCCAGGATATGCCTAACAGCACAAAGTTTACATCGCAAACAATGTTGACAAGAGAAACATATCCTGTTATAATGTTTACAACGTCATCTTACCGCAACGTCAGGCAGGTTGCAAGAGCGGAGGGTACTTCAGACCTGTAACGACGATGTAGCTTGCGAATGTGCAAAGCATTTCATATCATTGAAAGGAAATCACATGTCAGAAGTAAAAAAGATTGCGCTCATCACCGGAGCGAACAAGGGCATCGGCTTTGAGATTGCGCGCCAGTTGGGTGCGCAGGGTATCACCATCCTCGCTGGAGTACGCGACAAGGCACGGGGAGAGGAAGCCGTACAGAAATTACGCGCCGGGGCCATCGATGCCACCGCCATTCACCTCGATGTTACCAATCAAGCCACCATCGATGCAGCAGCGGGCTTTATCGACCAGACATATGGAAAACTGGACATCCTTGTAAATAACGCTGGCATTTCAGTCAGAGAAGGAGGCACGCTGCCAAGCGAACTTGCACTTGAAGATGTGCGCAAAATTTTTGCTACCAATGTTTTCGGGGCCTTTGCCGTCACAAAAGCTATGCTCCCCCTACTGCGGCGCTCAGAGGCCGGGCGCATTGTCAACCTGTCGAGCGAGATGGGCTCCCTGAGTATCAATAGTGATCCTAGCTCTTTCGCTGCGAATATGCCGCCGACCCTGGCATATAATGCCTCCAAAACAGCTCTCAATGCCCTCACCGTCTTCTTTGCCAAAGAGCTACGAAACACGCACATTAAGATCAATTCGGTCAGTCCAGGATATGTAGCAACGGATCTGAACGGGCACAGCGGTTTTCTGACCACCGAACAGGGCGCGAAGGTGCCAGTGGCTTTTGCCACCCTGACAGCAGATGGACCAACTGGCGGCTTCTTTGGGGAGAATGGGGTGATCGCCTGGTAAATTCCAGCGCTGTGATAATGCGGATTCACAATCTGGCAAGGTATCATTAAAACCACGGAAGGCCGATGAATCGGCGGTGAGCACGATAAATCGGCTCCTACAAATGGCTGGATTCATATGTTAATCAGCATCATTGCGCCCCTACATTTTGTAATCTACGATAAGCAGCGCACCTTCCCCAGTTTGGACCAGGAAGGTATTATCAGTGCGATCTAAAATCGCGCCTGGTTGAGTAGTTGCGGAGGAAGGAATAGTTCGGGCGCGACACACGAGGTACGTTTGTCCATCTATGCTAGCCAGGGCGCCCTGGCTGCCCCAGCCGCGAACCTGGTTGCGCACATGAATTGCCAGAAGAGCGGATTTGGTCCACGATAACGTGGCAGCAGCGAAGGATGTGCATTCACACTCCCCAGGCGCGGCAAAGTCAGCAGTTCAGGCGGTAATTTCCAGGTAAAGCCTGTGGTGAAGATGAGATCAGGTTCCAAAGGTCTCAACATGGACGCCAATCGGCTCATATGGCTGGTGACCAGAATATCCAGGTCTCGTCTTACATTGGCAACCGTTCGCTGATACTCGGTACTGGGTCTTGCGCGTGTTCCAGGAGTTGTGACCAGCAACAAAACGTGCTGCCCAAGCGCCTCGAGTCCTTCGATAACCGCGTTGACTACCTCAGGTGACTGGTTAGAGAAATAGATGATGCGCATCGAAGGAAGAGATGTGTCTGGCATGTGAGTCTCCCTTACAGTTACAAATAATTCTACCAACTCTTGCAGGAAAAGGAAAGGGGTTTTGACTGGTGCAGGCCTGTCATGGCCCTCGACAGGATACTTTCGGTATGTTACACTCTCGAATGCACGTAAGCGCGTTATAACGATCAAAAAGGAGATTGTATGCCGACATTTCTTATTGATGGCGAAGAATGGATGACGATTGATCTGGCTGCGCAAATCTTGACAGCTCAGAACAGTCGGGAGGTTACCCCTAGCTCTATTCGCAAGATGGCTAGCGATGGTCGTCTGAAAATCAAAAAGATTGATGCTCGTACCAATCTCTATAATGCAAATCAGATCCGTGCCTATCGTCTGAGGAGCTATAAAAAAGCTCCTGGTGAGTTCACCACATAGAATGAATTGGTAGGAGCGTCCTGCAAAACCGAGTCCCTATGGATTGGATATGCACTTGCATCAAGAGTGTTGAAAGACGACCTGAATTGGCTCAAACGGAGGTTTGCGATGTTAGAGGATATCTTGCGGGATACACCCGTGTATCAAGAGGTGCTGGCAGAGGGAGAAGAGAAGGGGCTGGAGAAAGGCCGAGAAGAAGGAAAGCTTGAGGCGCAACGTCAGACACTTCTAGATGTTGTTCAAGAGCGCTTCCCAGCGATTGCACGTCTGGCAAAACAACAAGCTGATGCAATTCACGACCCAGAAGTATTGAGACGCTTGATTGTGAAGTTAAGTGTTGTGAAAACTTCTCAGGAGGCTGAACAGTACCTTCTCAATCCATCTAGCACCGAAAATAGGCACTGACAAGGTTTTAAAATTATCTCGTTTGGATTACGGGACATCCACTGAGGCCGGTAATTCGACGGGCTGGGAGATGCTTCGCTACGCTCAGCATGACAATCGTGTGGGATCGTGCAATGTTATAAAAAGTTACTTCAAATCTCCTCAGAACATGTGAGCGCCTCCAAGTCCAATGTAGTCCAACATTCCGTAACGCTTGTCGTAACGTTTATGAGACGATCATATGGTAATATGTAAGTCAGGAAAGCAGAGCTTGCATACACAGACAGTTCTTAATGAAGCAGCAACCAGGAGCATCTATGAGCCTGCAACAGAGCCCAACAAGCGCCGTTGAACACTCCGGTGCGCGCAACGAGCCGAAGACGCGCCTGCATGGTCGCGGACTGTTCATCGCCCGCGCGGGCTGGGTCGCACTGACGCTGCTGGTCCTGACGCTGAACGCCATCGCCATTCCCCAGGCTAACGCCTTGCTGCAAGCGGTCTGCCAGCCGGGCGCGTTGTGCATCAACGGCTGGACCCCGGCTGATGTGAGCCAGATCCAGCAGTCTGGTCTCTCGCCAGGCTTGCTGGCGGCCTACCAGATCGGGTGGGATGTGGGAACGACGCTGATCTACACGGCGCTGGCGACGCTCATTTTCTGGCGCCGGTCCGATGATCGGATGGCGCTTTTCTGCGCCTACATGCTGGTGTTGTTCGGCGGCGCCACCTATACCAGTCTCCTGGACCTCGGTCTGAGGACGGTGACTCCCACCTGGTTTTGGCTGGTCGGAGGGCTGGAACTCCTGGCTCAGGTGTGCGTCCCGACTTTCTTCTTGCTCTTCCCCTCTGGTCGGTTTGTGCCCCGCTGGACCCGCTGGGGCGTACTTGTTGTCGGCCTCTATGAAGTGTGGTACGTCTTTTTCAGCAATGAGGACGGCGGTCAGGGATCTGCACTGGGTAGTCTGGTGTTTGCGGCGTTGATCCTTGGTCTGGTTGGGTTGCAGGTCTATCGCTACCGGCGCGTCTCCGCATTTCGGGAGCGCCAGCAGACTAAATGGGAGGTCTTTGGGCTCGCTGTGGCTCTGGGCGGCTTAGCACTGTTCCTTATCATTGGGAGCCTTTTCCTCTCTCCAGAGTCGAAGAACTTGCCGGTAGCAAAGGCTCTGATTCCGACCACCGTGACCAACGGCCTGCTGCTTTTCATTCCTATCTCGATTGCCATCGCCGTCCTGCGCTCGCGACTCTATGATATTGACACCATCATCAACAAGGCGCTGGTCTATGGTCTGCTTACTGCACTGCTGGGAGCGGTTTACGCGGGTCTCGTCTTTGTTTTGCAATCCTTGTTCCAGGGGATGTTTCACCAGAATAACTCTGTCGCAATTGTGATCTCGACCCTCGCCATTGCCGCACTGTTCCAGCCCTTACGGCGCCGTCTACAACAAATCATTGACCGGCGCTTCTATCGCCGCAAGTATGACGCGGCTCGCACGCTGGCGGCTTTCAGTGCGACACTGCGCAGCGAGGTGGACTTGAGCCAGTTGAGCGAGCAGTTAGTGGCGGTGGTGCAGGAGACGATGCAGCCGGTGCATATCTCATTGTGGTTGCGTCCACCAGCATATCGTGGAAGCCACCAGGTTCTCTGGAGAGCCACCCATTCTGTTCCTTCAGAGGATGCAGCAAGAGAGGATAGGTGAAGGCTCACATGACACCAGAGTCTATCCTGTTCTGCGCTGCCATCGTGGACATTAGCTCTGTGAGAAGAGCTTGATACTCCTTGAGGTTGAGTTGTTCGGCAAGCTCCATGATCTTTTGCAGGGCCATAAGAAGCGCATTATTGACACGCGCGTTTCCTCCCGCGTAGTGACCAATCTCCGGGTACACCTCGAGATACTCTCGAAATGTTGGCTGGCGGACCTCCAGGATACTGGCCCCTTTTGCCATGTGGAACACGTTTGGCTGTGGTTGGCAACGCATAAAATGCTCAAAAACAGCTTGCAAGTACTTGATAGAAAGGACTCCTGTCGTCGGGTCATTCACCGCAGGAGAGAGGGCCCGGAGCGCAATATCGGCAAGTTGCCGAACCCCAAATAGGGCATCCTGGTAAAAATCTCGCTCACGCTCGATATAGATGCTATCAAAGATAGCTTTTCGACATGCCATGTCAGCCGCTTGCGCAGGCCAAACTTCTGCAATAACCGTTTCTTCTGTCACAAAGTCTCCGGGACAGACGGGTAGATAGAGGTAAAGCCCTGGACGTTGCAGAATGTTGCTAAGATGGGAAAACACTATTCTTTGGATATAGCCTGGATGTGCCGCACAAAAACGGGCTGGGATTTCTTCCACATACCTCGTTCGAATGGGTGAGGAGGTCTCTGCCTCAAGTGGTTCGCTGATTAAGGTTTGATACTGCGGGTCCATAGCTTGCATCGTCTGCATGGCAATGCGTGCTGTAATATCAGTCACCTGTATTACAGAGCCAGTATGATGAATAAAAATGAGTAAGAGCACAAGCCCGAGGGAACCAAGAATCATGGCGACGGTGATACTAATTGCCGGAAAAAAGCTCTGATTACGTGAGGAAGAATCAGGCAAGGTGGTGAGCACGATCAAGCAATAAGTAGAGATAGCAAAGAAGCTTCCGGCAACGACCTGGGTCATGCGATCCTGGAGGAAACCACGCAAGGCACGCGGGGTATATTGACTAGATACCAATTGCAGCACGATAATGGTGATCGAAAAGGTAAGAGCTACGACGGTAATGAGTGCGCCTGCAATGGTGGAGAGAATAATACTCGCCTCCGCAGCGCCTCCACTAAAGAGAAATGTCCGATCTACCTGACCGACATAATGGTCAAGGGCCAGAAAGAATAATGCAAGCAATGGACCAAGAAGAGAAATAAGTAAGGGAACAAACCAGAACCCATTTACAAGATGTCTCCAATAATCCTTAAATGCCCTGGTGAAATTAGCAATCATCTCTTTCTCGTTTTTCTACAGCGGTTCTCAAAACAGCCCCATCCTCTACACTGGTCTGCTCTGCAATCATTATACCTCTTCATTTCCTCTAATGCGGTTCTCGACAGGCCGTTTTCGATATGATACACTCTGCATAGAATGAGGGAGAACTCCTGCAAACAGGCCTGGTAGGATTGTTCCCGCTTCCAAGTAAAAGAAAGGAAAGGCTATGTCAACGAAGATTACAACTACCGGAGTCCATCATATCAGGCTAATCGTAACCGACCCCATTCGCTCACGCGACTTGTACACCCGTCTGCTCAATTTTACAGTAGCTTCGGAGTTACCACCAGGGTTTGTGCTGACAAATGGGAACATGTTACTGGGTATGACATCACCTTGGGACGAGAGCCAGTCTCTACCCAACGATCGTTTCAGTCCAAACCGTGTAGGGTTGGATCATTTGAGCTTTAGTGTCGCTAACCGCGATGAACTTCACAAAGCTGCAGCCCTTTTCGAAGAGCATGACGTAGAGCATGGGGAGGCGAGAGATCTTCCACCCTTTGGGATTACCATTCTGAGTTTCAGCGATCCCGATGGTATCCAGTGCGAATTAACCGCGCCTCTGGAATAAAGAACTTCATTATTTTAAGGCAACGCACTCACATTCGCGTTAATCAGACCACTTGATGGATATACCCAACCAAGAGCTTTGTTTACTGCCGGACTAAGATCGATGCTGGACTGGTTAGTTATCCCTTTGTCAAATGTTCCCGCGCGTAACCATCCGCCGTTATTCGCATTATAACCAATCGGTCCACCGCCACATGTAATCCCATCACTATTTACCGAAGCTACAGTAGATTCTGAACATCCCTGAGGAACAGCAGTTGGCCACTTGCCGTCGGTGAAATTACCAGATGGCGAGTAGCCGGAGGGCTTAAAGAAAGGAATATCAGAAAGACGAATAACAAACATTTGTAACACAGAAACGTATGTAAAGAGAGGAATCATGGAGCATTGAGCAGCAGTATCAGAAAGACAAATACCATGCGCATGCAGGAGCCAGAACAATGGCAGACAAGCCAGGAGTACAGCGAAGGGTACAGCGTGGATAGTGTTCATTATTCAGCGGGATATGAGTCTGAGCAGGAGCAGAAGATCTATCCGCAAAAATCCCGATGGTTAGACGGCACTGCTCTAGCTATTTTCGCCATTATCTTTTCTTCAATCGCTTTCTTTCTCACCGTGGCAGGCATTGTCGCATCAGCGATCGTCTTACAGTTTGGGCACGCGCAGCAAGCTGTCCTGGCAGGAGGCATAATCGGACTGCTAAGCTCCATTGGAGCACTCCTTATGTGTGTTGCCATCTTCGTCATTGCCGTTGTCACATTGGCACTACGGACAAGAAGGGTCCGTAGGCGGATAAGAATCGGGGCATAAAAGTCGTGTTACGTTCAATAGCACTATGCGGATTCGCCTCTCGATTGTGCAATGGTTTCCAGCACGCGTAGGATCAGCAAGGCATCTTCGCTATCCACCTCTTCAACCCCAAGGAAGTCAAAAACCTGGCATGAAATGTAAATTCTATATTCTCCGTTGCGTACAATATTCCCTAATTTCTATGCAATAAATTCAAAAAGTACAAACGTCTATGCTATGTTAGCTTCTTTTGACTCATAGATGCGATGTAAAATGAACTGCATTTTTATTGAATCTTTTGCAGATCCTTATCGGAAAGAGACTGGGAAAATATGGTCATTGATAGTATTCCACATGGATATCAGCAAACATATCAAAATAATGGGGTTGGTCCTACCAAAGATGCATCTAAAAGCTTTCTTTCCAGCGCTACCTCGATAAATGATAATACCTATTTTACGGCCCTGATAGCTAGTTCGGCAGCGGTACCCATCGTTGCTTCGATGATTACAGTAGCTGTATACGTCGCACCTTTTTCAATAGACCTGCATCGCTGGATAGCAGTTCCACTGGGTGCAATTATTACTGTCCTCTTCTGGCTTCTTTTCGCCATCCCCTGTCGCCGATTTGCCTTAGCTAACAAGGCAAATCGGTGTAGCTATGGCAATTTGGTCAACCAGTTAAACGATTTGACGGTGCGTATAGACGTACTGAAAAACAATCAGCAAGGAAATACAGTTCCGCCTCCGAACAACATTAGTAAGATTGCCTTTAATGAAGCACGTACATGGTGTAATGACATCGTAAACGAACTCAAATGCAAAGGGCTTAGCTGGCTATTAGCTACAGGTTATATCAATATGTGGAAACTGCTGCATCATGCGGAAGAAGCATTGATCGAGATCGAGCCAATAGAGACTGTCATTAACAAAGCGGTACATGATGAATTGTGTATCCAGGATTCCAATATGAGCAATAGCGAGGAATTACTCGACAAATTGAGAATTGCGGTCAAGAAACTGAGTCCGTCAGCGGCAATATATCTCACAAAGCAGCCACGGGATCAAGAAGCGCGTGGTGTTCCTCATGGCAAAACTAGCAAGAGCTATAGTGATCCCGAGATGGAGGCTCGCATTGCTCTACGTGAAGTCAGGCGCACGCTCAATGAATATCGAGATAATCTCTGGGAAGGGCTGGTACGTTCACGTAATCGACTCATGATGATCGTCACCATCACAGGCTTTCTCGCGTATAGCCTGCTCTGCCTTCCAATTGTGAGTAATATAGACCCCTCTTATGTTGTTGCAGCCACGATATTTTTCCTGGTTGGCGCAATTGTTGGACTCTTTAACCGACTCTACCTGGAAACGAAAATTGACAACGCTGTCAATGATTTCGGACTTTCCATGGCACGCGTGATAGCTACTCCAGTACTCTCGGGCCTGGGCGCCGTTAGTAGTGTATTGGTCATCACGCTGCTAACAGGCGCAATTCAGACCAGTTTAAAATTCCCAGATGACTTCACTGGCATCTATAGTATCAACCCGTGGCATATCCTCCTGGCCGCCGTCTTTGGCCTGGCGCCTGGCTTGCTCATCCGTATGCTCCAGCAGAAGGCTGAAAGTTACAAGACCGATATAAAGAGTAGTAAAGCGTCGTAACAGGGCAAATTAGTATAATATTCGCTCTCTCCAATGGGGCACACGTGTATTCTAAGATGTTGTTGCACGTTTCGCCAGTTCCAACTAGCAATTTTATTATAAAGTATACTATGGATGGACTATCCTTAACTTACCCGAAAAAGGTTCGTTCAAGACTCTTATCGTTCAGTATATCCTTGCCCGAGTGCCAGAGGAAGCGAGGTGATGAACAAACACAAAACACGTCATAGTTCCAGACATTCTTTGCTTCACATCAACCATTCATTAAACAGACTCGTAAAAGGAGGATTTCATGCAAAACGTAACCACCACAAAGCGTCCATTAGGTATCACTATCATCGCCATCCTACTGTTCATTCAGGCCGTGATTGAGATTATATTCGGCATCTTTGTTTTTGTGGGTTCGACAATAGCATCTCCTGCAGCAGGGTTATTACTGGGTTGGATTCCCCTGGCAATTGGCATTATCTCATTCATTGTGGCCTGGGGACTGTGGACGCTCAAGCCATGGGCATACTGGGTCACCTTGATTCTAGAGATTATCAATATTATCAGTAATTTGTTCAATCTTGGACAACCCAATCATTCAGTCTTTGGAGTTATAAGCGGAGGGCTTGTTTCCATCATTATTGTGATCTACCTGCTCGTAGATGGCAATGTTCGTAGAGCCTTCCGAACCGGAATTTAACACGTTCAACAACTTAGATGCATTACAAAGGGAGCCGCGATAGAGACTATCGCGGCTCCCTTTGTAATGCAAGTAGTTATTCAAATCCCATACGATTCTGACTTTTAGAAGCAATCACGCTGTCTGGAAATTCACCGTTGACTGCGTTGGGAAAGACGGGGTTTTCAGGAAGATCAGGGTATAGGAAGTGCTGCCTGCTGGCATAATAAAGTTCACATCTCCTGTACCACCTGACGAACCTGCCGCAAAGCCAAGTGGCAATGTCGCATCATTTGAGGGAGGACTTGTGATAGTGCTAGACTTCAATCGTAGATAATCACCCCAGTAGCCACTAAAATCTTGTGATGATGGATTATCTACCTTCAACGATACAGTCACATATTGCATACCTTTACCGGCCTGCTGACCCTTATAACCCAGGGAAACAGTGGCTGAGGTGACTGTCCAGGTCAATCCAGCATACTGCGTGGTTACGTTATTGAGCTGAGTCGTCTTCGTCTGGTATTGAGTCACATTTGCTTTGCCAGTCAAAGCAATCATTTCCTGAGCCTCAGTATCTTTGCCCAGTTGAAGCGTAAGCTGGCTAATCTGGACACTGGTTGGTACGGGGAAATCCAGCCAGTTCGTGCGCGACACACCCCCATCTGGACCGATGAATTGTTGTTCATTGGTGGGAGCAATACTGGTTTTATCGGGCAAAATTAAGCGGGTAACATCGCCGTAAAGGTAACCTCCACGGGCCGTACTCTTATTATCTTCTTTAAGATTCAACCGAACCACACCGGTTGTCCCTGCATTACGGTCATCAAGAAAGGCCTTCGATTGCTGGGCGTTAACGATTGTGATGTCCACTCCTGCATAGGGCACAGTCTGATTGATCTGTACAGTAGTGATGGGAGGTTGAGTTGTAATTGAGCTGCTACTGTTGTCACTATTGTTACTACTACTGCTGTAATTCAGACTTTTGGAGAAGCTGTTAAGGGACGTTTTACTCGCATAATATAAAGACGGTACCCCCAAACAGAGGAACAGGACGACAAGTAACACGAGACATCCACAACAGCTACTGCGCTGGCGTTGTGGTCTATAACCAGCATATCTACGCCCACCGAAGCCTCGTAAGAGGAAAAGGAGGCCTAAAGCTCCAAACGCTTCGGCGATAGGGCTTTGATTTTGTGGCTGCTGTTGTTGCGCATAGGGTGGTACTTGTTGCTGAGGAGATTGAGCATAAGATGGTACCTGCTGCTGGGCATAAGGTTGCATCTGCTGGGGCTGTTGCGCGTAGGGAGGTGTTTGCTGTGAATAGGGGTAACTTTGGGATGGAGGTTGCGCTCCATACTGGCTGGGCGGTGGTGGCTGCGCTTCAAGCACCGTTCCACAGTTAGTGCAAAATCGTTGGTCGGCGGTAATCGAGATGCCGCACGTTGGGCAGTGATGCTCAGACATTTGTGACATGGCCGTTCTCCTTAGTGCATATTAGTACATAAAAGGGGGAAGTTCTGAAGAAAACCTCACACCCCCTGAAATAGTTGCTACAATGCTACAATAGTAACAACGAACGGCGAGTGTTTCTATAATCCAAATCACCTAATCATCATGAAGTAGTACACTAATTTGGGGATATAAGAACAGCTACTCAGCGCGCAGTGCTACTATTGGATCGAGCCTTGATGCGCGTATAGCCGGGTAGAGGCCGAAAACAATTCCAATGAACGAGGAGATCACAAATGGAAGAAGAATTGAGACTACTGTTATCACGAATGGAAGTCCCGTTGCACTTGTGATCAGCAATCCCAGGAAGAAGCCCATTAGCATGCCAATCACTCCTCCGATAAGACTCAGTACGAGGGCTTCAATCAAAAATTGGTTGCGGATATCGCTGCGCCGTGCGCCTATTGACATGCGGATACCGATCTCGCGTGTGCGTTCAGTGACTGAGACGATCATGATATTCATGATACCGATACCACCTACTGTGAGAGAAATTCCAGCGATACCCACCAGGAGGTATGTCAGAATTTGTGTGAACTGCTGTGCAGTCTGCAAGAGCTGTACCGAACTGATGGCAGTGAAGTCATCAAGGCCCCCACTTGGAATCTGGTGTCGTCGTTCCAGGACCGTCTTAATATCCTGCTGCACCTGTTTCACGTTATCAGAGCTATCGACTTGTAACAGGATTTGATCGACAAAGGTTGTGTTCTTCAAACGGATGAGCGCAGTGTTAAAAGGGACAAAGACAATGTCGTCCTGGTTGAAGCCGCCACCTTTCGCCTGTAATACTCCGATAACACGGTACTCTTGATCACGAATGCGAATCGTCTGACCCACGGGGTCTAATCCGGTTATATCAAAGAGATTATGCGCAACAGTCTGTCCAAGGATCGCAACAGGAAGTCCGCCACTATCATCGGCTTCACTAAACCAGTTGCCTTCTGCCATTTGCCATCCCTGGATATCCTGGAATGCAGTGTTTACTCCCTGGATACGGGTATTCCAGTTCTGTTTCCCAAATACAACCTGCGCATTCAGGGAGATAATCGGGCTTACTGCTGCGACATGTCGTATTTTTTTGAGAGCAATAGCATCCTGTGGTGTGATTGATTGAGTAGTGCCAGCGCCACCGAAAGCCCCTCTCGAAGTTGAAGCGCCAGGTATAACGGTAATGACATTGGTGCCTAAGCTCGCTATGTTCCCCGTAATAAATGCGCCAGCTCCCTGTGTCAGGGTAAGCGCAGCAATGACCGCGGCTACACCAATGAAGATGCCAAGTCCTGTCAAGAGCGAACGTAGTTTGTTAGACCAGAGAGCCTCCAGCGCGATGGCAACACTTGCTCCAATCATGTTGCCTCGCCTGGTACGACCCCCATGAAAATCTTGGAGCGAGCTTGCTGCAAAGTACGGGAGGGATTGTGGCTTTGCCGAAAGGGGAGCTGGTTCGTTCTTTTGTAGGGAACTGCTCAATGGGTTTCCTCCGTCACCTTGATCTTGTGCTCAGTAGTAGCTTTATTAACCAGCTTTGTCCATTCTTCTTTGGCTGAGGCAGGCGAAAGAACCTGCTCATCGTGCACAATAAGCCCATCTCGAAAAGCAACCTGGCGCTTTGCAAATTTTGCGATATCCGGTTCATGGGTTACCATCAGAATCGTCAAACCCTGCTCATTCAACGCCTGTAGCACAGCCATGATCTCAAGACTGGTGCGGCTGTCCAGGTTGCCTGTAGGTTCGTCAGCTAACAACAATGCTGGCCCATTCACCAATGCACGCGCAATAGCGACACGCTGCTGTTGTCCACCTGAAAGTTCCGACGGCTTGTGATTCATACGATCTCCAAGCCCGACAAGACGTAGTACACTACGACCACGACGTTCTCGCTCTTCCCTCGAAATCCCTGCATAGACCATTGGGAGAATAACGTTACTGAGCGCATTCGAACGGCTGAGCAAGTTGAAGCCCTGAAATACAAAGCCAATCTGGCGATTTCGTATGTTGGCAAGCTCATCATTTGACAAGCGACTGACAAGCTTTCCAGCCAGCCAGTACTCCCCCTTTGAAGGACGATCCAGGCATCCGACGAGATTCATGAAGGTGGATTTACCTGAGCCAGAAGGTCCCATTACAGCAACAAACTCACCCTGGTAAACTCTCATCGAGATACCTTGAAGGGCAGGGACACGCGTCCGCCCTATTATATATGTCTTCATTAGAGTACGTACGTCAACAATAGGCGTGGACGTTATGGTAGTACCCGCATCTTCCGGCCTGGTAATAGCCTTTTGAGGTATAGTTGCCAGATCTTGGATAGAAGACGAGCTTTGATTGTCAACAGTTTGATCCGTCTCGGTTGTCTGTTGATTGATACTATCTGGATCTGTATCAGATGAGCCAGTCTGAGAAGATGACGCTTGTCCACCACCTTTTAGCAATCTGGAGTTGTCGCTCATCAACGTATATTTTCTCATTTTCATGTCTAAGATACCAAGACCATCGTAAGACGATGCCTTTCCGTTTGTGGCAGCCTGAAAGGATCGCTCGTGTATAGTAGGGGCGGGGCTTGCCCCCGCCCTCGCTCCCTTCATTGGATAAATGTTACGCTATACATTAGCCGCGCTGCGCACCGACAACGATAATGTCACCAGGTGAGAGACCCTGCAGCACTACATAATATGTATCATCTGTTAATCCTAACACAACAGGAACAGTTATGAAAGACGTTTGACCACCCGGTTGTTCAATCACATACGACGGAATGGGATTGTCCTGTGCGACAGATGGGTTTTGATTTATTAATTCAGTGCGCTGTTGGCGTGCCTGTGCCAGTGCAGAGAGTGCCTGGCTAGTAGTGATGAGCGGTGGTATGCCGTTGACTGTGTTAGTTGCCGTGCGCGCAAAGTTTATAGCGTTGACAGGAACAAGCACGACGTTAGGTTGTTGTACCACAACGATTGTGGCACTCGCTGTCATACCAGGTAACAGGTTCGCGTTCTGCAAGTCATCCTTATTGACATCAATAGTAACAGGAAAGGTCACTACATTGGAGACTGTCTGCCCGAATGGCGAGATGGCACTGACTGTTCCAGTAAATATCCGATTGCCATAGGCACTGACCGTGAACTGTGCGGGTTCTCCAACCTTCAGATTTGCGGTATCGGACTCATTTACGGAGGCCAGAACTTGCAATGTTGAGGTATCAGCAATCGTAATAAAGGTGCCACCCCCAGCTCCACTTGTCGAAGGTGTCGAAGAGCTCGAAGAGCTCGAAGAAACGCCAGGTGTTCCACCAACAGTGCCATTGATGGTCGTGACGATGCCAGCATGTGGCGCCAGGAGTGTGGCGTTGGCCAGGTTGTGCTGCGCAGTCTGAAGTCCCACTAATGCGCTTTGCAACGTGCTCTGGGCTGAGTTGACCATCCCTTGCAGACTTGTGTTACTCGCGTCGGCGCTAGCCTGCGCAGAAGCTAACGCTTTGGACGCCGTGTTGACCGCGTTCTGCGCGGTGGTATTGCTCGAGCTGGCCTGGGCCTCTGATAAAGTCAAAGCCTGCTGGTCGCTTGAGACCTTGGCCTGCGCTGTGGCGTTGTTGGAGGTGGCAGTCGTCTGGTCTGATGCGAGTCCTTTCTGTGCAGTGCTGACTCCGTTTTGCGCCGTGGCGTTGTTGGCGCGGGCCTGCGCTTGGGCTGTTGCAAGTGCCTTCTGGGCAGTACTGACATTGCCTTGCGCTGTTGCGATGTTGGAACTGGCCTGCGCCTGTGCTACTGCAAGTGCCTGCTGGTCACTATTGACTGTGGCTTGCGCCGTTGCCACGTTGGCCTTCGCCGTGGCGCAGGTGGGATCGGTAGTTGGAGGAGAAGCAAGACAAGCCGTCAGTGCCGTCTGGGTATGGCTCAGGGAGGTTTGAGCGTTGCTCAGCGTCGTCTGCGCGGCTGCGACGTTGGCTGCCGATAGCGACTGGGTATGGCTCAGGGCGGTTTGAGCGTTGCTCAGCGCCGTCTGCGCGGCAGAAACGTTGGCTGACGATAGGGATTGGGTATGACTCAGGGTTGATTGAGCGTTACTCAGCGTGGTCTGCGCGGCTGCGACGGTGTTCGCCGACTGGGCCTGGGTATTCGTCAGGTTGGTCTGGTCGTTGCTCAGCGTGGTCTGCGCACCGGAGGTGCTGGCCTGCGACTGGGTCTGTGTTGTGGCCAGACTCGCTATGGCATTGTTAAGCGCGGTCTGCGCGGATTGCACACTCGCATTTGATTCAGCCTCAGACTTGCTTAAATTGGCTCCAGCATTGTTCACCCCGGTTTGCGCAGATAAGACCATTGCTTGTGCAGCGTTGAGGGCATCCTGAAGAGAAGTCTTATTCAGTTTGGCGAGCACCTGACCCTTCACAACTGTCTGCCCAACCGAGACGTCAATCTGTTGAAGGATACCCGAGCCAGAAAATACCACATTATAGGTGGCACTTTGTACCGGCCCGGTGGCGCTGACGGTGAGGGAGAAGTTGCCCTGGGTCACCTGCTGCTTTTGATAGGTAATGGGACGTTGGCGGCCTCGTATCAGAAAAAAGGCCAGGAAACCTGCGAGGATCAGTAATGCTATGAGAATGAAGGTAATAATCGCCCCTCGGCTTCGCCACCATGATGGCTTTGGAGGTAATGGGCTTCCCTGGTCTTCGGGAGCCATTGCGTTAAAATCAGGTAAGGAAAGCACCTGTTCTTCAGGATTTTGAGTTTGCTGCATCATACATATTCATACTCCTCTCAATCGATTATGCTGATAGAGGTATATGATGAAGACCCATTGTAGATAAGATAGTTGCTAATTTAGATAGTTCATAAGGTCTTCTTTTTTAAAGAATTCTTCTGCGCTGACCCCTTTACAACGCATCAGACAAATATGTTCTATAACGCTTTCTATTATAAAGCCATCAGTGACATTGTCAATGTCTAAAGCAGCCCAAATACTAAAAAACCCTCTGGAAATTGTAAAATGTCAAGGCCAAATTGTAAAATAGCAATAAATTTTCGAGTCTTTTTCTCTCGCGTCGCCTTCGGCAGCGGGGTGGGGTTCCAAGGGGCCTTCAAGGCCCCTTGGAACCCCTAGCTGATTAGTTACAAATAGCAAGGATTAAGAGAGGTTAGAAAAGAGGCAGGAGGCGAAGCCTCCTGCTGAGCTGTGCTGCCTGTGGCTGGCATTGTCATTCCGTTCGCAAGGCAACAATGGGATCGAGTTTTGCTGCACGCACTGCTGGATAGAGACCAAAACTGATACCAACGGCAGCTGAAACGCTGAATGCCAGAGCAATAGCGACAACACTAAAGACGAACGGGAAGCCAAGTCCCTGAGTGAGCGCAAAGCCACCGAGCAAACCTACAACGATACCGATTATGCCACCGATGACACTGAGCATGAGAGCCTCTAGCAAGAATTGGTTGCGGATATCGCGCTGACGTGCGCCAATAGCCATGCGGATACCAATCTCGCGGGTGCGTTCAGCGACAGAAACCAGCATGATATTCATAATACCAATTCCACCAATTGAGAGCGAGACTGCTGCGATACCTATGAGCAGGATTGCTAGTTCAGCGGTATTCTGCTGAGCCGTCTGGACAAGTTGGTTTCCGCTGAACACCTGAAAGTCATTGGCTTGCGACGCTTCTCTCAAAGAAGAACTATTGCTTGGAGTTGTAGCTCCACCGGTTCGTTGTCCACCATTCGGGTTGCCACCCCCACCAAAGCCTCCACCACCTGGTCCACGCGCAGGGTTACCATTGCCAAAGCCACCACCGCCTCCACCTAGTCCACGTAGCGGATTGCTGCCGCCGAATTGCTGGCCTTGAGAGGAGGGGGCCGATCCCGTGAGATGATGATGCGTTCTGAGTAGCGTAGTAATGTTTTGCTCCACTTGCGCTATGTTGTTGACGTCATCGACCTGCACCTGGATTTGGTCCACATAGACAGGAGAGGGTTTCAAGCGCTCACTGGCCGCGCTAAAGGGCACAAAGATAGCATCATCCACGTTTGCAAAGCCCTGTGTTCCTTTGGACTGAAGCGTGTCAACGACGTGGAAAGCCTGATTATTTATAAGGATCGTTTCACCAATCGGGTCGGTACCGGTGGTAGAAAAGAGACTCTGAACTACAGTCTGCCCGAGCACAGCGACAGGAGCACTTGTCTGTTCACCCTGGTCACTAAACCATAAGCCCTCGGCAATCTGCCAACTCTGAATTGTTTGGTAACTTGGATAGACACCGCGAACTGATGTATTCCAGTTCTGGCTCCCGTAGACTACCTGACCGGATGTTGTTAGAACAGGAGTCATTTCGACCACGTGGTCAACCTGTGCCACCGCCTGGGCATCAGACAAGGTAAGCGTCTGTTCTGTTCCCGCAGCGCCTCGCGCACCGTTGGTCGACGCCGCGCCGGGCGAGATAGTAATAACATTGGTGCCCAGGCTGGCGAACCGGGCGCTAACACTCTGATTCACTCCCTGCGTCAAGGACACAACAGCAATAACTGCCGACACTCCGATAATTACGCCAAGCATGGTCAGGAACGAACGCATACGATTGGCTTGAAAGACCTCCAAGGCGCTACCCAATATCGCATCAATTTTTACACCACGCCTGGGTTTCGAGTACCACGAATCCTGAGTAAAAGCTCTCTTTGGTGTTGGCTTGACCGGAGAGATTTTTGCTAATGAAGTATTTGATACTGGTGCTGTCCTTGCCGAGGGTTTTGATGTATCTGCCATAGAACTATCTCCTCAATGTATTGCCTCGACTTTGTATCAGGAGGTTGTCACCCGCCCCACTTATGCTTTCATCGACAATTATAATATGTTTTAAATAAGCAAATATTAGGAGAGTACTTTCCCCTCCACACAAGATACAATTATAGCAGGGAAATCTCAAGAAATTATCAAAAAACTGTAAAAAATAGTACAATTTTGTGGAATTGCAAGCCTTCTATTTCACCGAAGATAGTATTAATGGAGATACAAATTGTGGGGAAAGTAGTGTAGGTTATATTCCCGGTTGAGGATAACATGCTGTTGATGTAGACGGTAGCAAGGATGTGAAACCTTTTGTAGTAAAGGACATGTCCTCGCCTATAATGCCATCAAAGTGTAGACCTGCTGTGTTGAGCACATTACAATTGCCAGGGGTTGGCAAAATAGTGAGATCCAACTCGGGAAATGTACCTGCCTGGCGTTGGACCTGTAAGCTAAAAGGAGTGGTACCCAGGGGCGGTACGTACCAGGAGACAGTCACAGTCATAGTGCAGTTCTTGGGTACAATCACCCAGCCGCCAAACATGGAGCGCCCAGGTTCATCACTTACTAAATTAGGAGGTGGGCCTATGGTATCGAGAGGGTGCCAGTGCCCACCATCAGGATCAGTAACCGAAGGAGCTGCCGCTCCTGGTTGGTACTGACCCGTCGGACAAAGTAATTCACCTTGTGGATAGACTCCATCGGGTTGACATTGTTGATAGCGACCGCCACAGAGAGGTATACCTGTATCGAAGCCATTCCCCCAAAGAAAGTGGCTATTCGGCGGGACATAGATTCGTAGATAGTCGTGATACGTATCATACCCGTAAACCGGCCCGATCTGATTATATACCAGACGAAGTTGCAGTACATGGGTCGCGCCACCTTTGGCATTAAGTGAGACGGTATCGTGCATAATGGTTTTGACATACTGAGAAGCTTTACTGGCGCTGAGGTTGGCCTGAACCACGAATAAACCGTCATGGGTAGTAGAACGATCAATCTGTGCTGCATAGTCGTACTTTGCGAGTAATGCTTCAACCTGAGGATTGGTGAAATACACTTGTAAATCTCTGGATTTCAGATCATGCAACATATCCTGGGCAATAGCCAGGATTTCATCTGGTGGGGCTTGACGTACTTTGTCCAGCAGCAGATGAGCCAGCAGACCAGTAAATCGTTTGCGGTCGGATGTTGTCGTAACACCTGGCTGAATGACAATCTGTTTGTATATGCCAGCGTTATCCTGTTGATAATAATGGAGACGATCCTCCAGATTTTGTGCAGTAATTGTATCTTTGTATGTGGGAACATAAATCGGTCCAATAATCTGTAAAATATGCTCTACTAAGAACGGGGTAACCAGGATGACACCATCCACCTTGTGACCAACTTCAAGTTTGTATTGGTCTATGGCAATCTGAGCCGAAGTAGGAAAGTCAGCAGAGTCATTCGAGTCACGCAAGCCCCAGTTTGCGAAAGGCCACCATGAACGATATTGTGGTGGAGCAAATTGCCCCAGGGTTTTGCTGCTATCAACATACTCCACAAGGGAGATATCCCTGAGGTTGAACGGGGCAATACGACCTCCTTGTATCTGTAATTCGCCATATTGGCCAGTGAAACCACCAGTTGGTCGCAGTTCTGCTCGATCCATAGTTTGCACCAGAAAGGTGCGCGGCTCATTCACACCAAGAAGCCAATTAGCGACTCCTAAGAGATCGAGTACCTGCACAAGATCACTTTGGATCTGGGGGAGCGCTTGTAGAAGTTGTTGCAATTGATTACGCTGCTGCTCACTGACAGGTAAGGCATCGAGAGAAATGAAGCGTGATTGAGTTTGGATATCGTTCAGGTTCGGCAAAATCCCACCGATGGTCGCACCCACCAGATCAAGTATTTGTTGTGTGACCAATGGTTTTGTGGTACTGGTCAGTAGAGAACCACGAAATGTCGGTGCGAGTGAGAGAGCAGTTGCAGTAAGTTGCTGTCCAATAATAGAGATGTCCATGCCAATTTGGCTTACAGCGCGAGCCGAGCGAACCTGTGTGAGATACTGCGGAAAGTACTTTGTTATGGACTGAATGAGACTTGTGTGATCAATTTTATATTCAACTTGCTGAAAATCTATATATGCGGCTCCAAATTCTTGACGAGACCTGCTCAATTTGTTGTTGTCTAAAAAACCACTGGGGTGAGCTTTGACGCCCGTGAAAATAGTTTTGATATTGAGCAGGTGCTGTACTCCGCTCTGAGCTTGACTACGTATTTCGTTGTAGGTGGTATAGCCACTAATGCCATAGCCAATAGCGATGATGATGGGGACGAGTATGCCCAGCAGCAAGATAGCCAGAAGGATACGTGAAATCACACGATAGCGAGTTGAGCGTGGCTTATGAAGTGGTGGTTCTTGTGATCCTGGACTGTTAGAAACGCCAGCAGCATCAGAACTATTATCATGTGATGTGATTGTCATACATGTTACCCCAACGAAAGCAGAGAGAATCCATAGAAATTTAATTCTAAGGCTTTTTGCTTGCTAACAGTAAATGGATGTAAGCTGTTCCCCATAATTACTTCCTTAACATCTATTATAACGCGCGAACAAGAATTAGCGTTACTTGTTTGCACGTGAGAGCAAAGACGATTTATCATTACCATAACATTTCTCTTTTCATCAAGGTAGCATAAAAGTAGAAGGAGACAGAATTTCTATGAATTATGTTTGGAAGGTGGATGCAGGCAGTAAAGTTAAGTTGAAGGATTACGATCCAGATTATACGGGTAAGCAGAGTGATCGTTCTTCCGCAGACCTGGAGTTGCAAACACTTAGTGACGAACTTAGCGAGTTACAGGAGTTGTTGACTGCAGCACAACAGCAAAGTCTGCTCGTAGTGCTGCAAGGAATGGATACGAGCGGCAAAGATGGTACTATTCGGCATGTGCTTTCGCATGTGAATCCACAGGGGTGTGATGTGCATGCATTCAAGGAGCCTACACAGGAGGAACTGGCACATGATTTCCTCTGGCGTGTACATAAGGTTACACCTGCTAAAGGTGAAATGGGGATTTTTAATCGCTCACACTACGAGGACGTGCTGGTTGCACGTGTCCATCATCTGGTGCCAGAAAAAGTATGGAGTAGCCGCTACGAAGATATAAATAACTTCGAACAACTCCTTTCTCGAAACGGAATGATTATGCTGAAGTTCTTTTTGCACATCAGCTACGACGAGCAAGAGCGACGTTTGCTGGCACGCGAACAGAATAAAGATAAGTCCTGGAAGCTTTCGGCTGAGGATTGGGAGGATCGAAAGTATTGGAAAGATTACGAGCAGGCGTACGAAGATGCATTATCGAAGTGCAGCACAGATGAAGCACCATGGTATATTGTACCTGCAAATCATAAGTGGTATCGCAACCTGGCAGTGGCCCATACAATTGTACATATAATGCGGCAATATAAAGATGAGTGGAAGATTGAATTGGAAGCACGAGGGCAGAGGGAGCTTGAGAAATTGCAGCAGATCAGAAATAAACGTTGATCTGGAAAACACCGGGTATCCACAAGGGATACCTCTACATTTCCATCAGGTGAACCTCGCGGTCGCCTCAAATTGTCAGAGCATGGATATTCGGTCATCTAAAGCTTGCGGGTGGGTCTTCCTCGAGTGCGCACAGGAGGTGGATAATATGTTGGGGTAACAGCCATAATATCGCCAATGCGCACCTGGACTTGCAGGTAGCTATTGCCTGGGCGGTGATAATGTGCGAAGAGCATGAGAACATGATGTGCAATCACATCAGGATCATCAGTGTGACATGAGAGGATCATTTGCCCCCCAACAGTATCCTCAGCAGAAGTAACTGCTACCTCTTCGCCATCTTCAGCGATTACAAGTTTACGTGTTTCCTGACGCACTAAGCGACTCGGCCAGAGCATAAGGGCAATTATACGGCCCTTGAGTCGCTGTTCTCGCAGACGCTCGCCGAGATAATTCGCGAGTTTGCGTATAGCTGCACAGGTTTCGTCGGCGTCAGCGGCATGATGAAGACGCACGCGAGCGTTCTGGCTGAGTGGCGGAGCATCAGGGACGACGAGACTAGAGTCCTGACCACTTGCTACATGGTAAAGCCAGCCACCTAGTCGTCCTAATCGACGGCTCAAGCCTTCTTCAGTCAAAGTAGCAACCTGTGCAAAGGTAGTGACTCCAAAATCCTTCACATGCGCTACAAGTTCTGCAACCGCTACTGAATCTATGTTTTCGCTTTTGCCTTCGATTTCAGGAGGACGAGAGGCATGCCCATTCTGCTCACTTAATTCAGGTAAGGCACTTGGAATACCTGTACCCGCCGCGCGCATCTGGAGTAACATTGAAAGCGGTAGTGTTTGCACGAATGAAGCTTCTCGACCTGGAGGAATGTAGAGGACTCCACGCCGACCATCTTTGCGACTCATCAGTGCAGCAAGTTCTGAGATTGCCTTACCGTTAGCAATGCCGATAAGAGCCGTCAGGTGCATTTCTCCTATCTCCGCACAGAGTCGCTCGGCCAGAGTGACTGGAGAATCGAAAGCCAGTTCGCAACCACGTAAATCAATGAAAGCATCAGCAACAGGCACAGTCTCTATAATACGCGAATAGACTCGGTATCGTTCGCGAAGTTTTAGCAGCACGGGTTGATATTGATCATAAGAAGCCGGAAGGAAACGCGCTCGCGGAGCAAGGCGATAAGCACGACGCAAGGGCATACCCGGACTGACCCCCAGACGCAGTGCAGCAGGTGAGACATCTATGACACGTCCAGGCTCGTTTGGACGACCCGTTCCAGTGCCTACCACAAATGCCTGACCACGCAGGGTAGGGTCAAACATTTCCTCTAACGTGCAATAAAAGTGACGTATGCGTACATGCATAATGCCCTGTCGGAGGCGCGCACGTTCTGCCGCGCGAGCCGCGTCTTGCATTTCTTTGTTCAGTCCCGCAGTTTGTCGTTCAGTGAGTACGTTGGTTGTCTGTGGAGCGTTGGTTGCCGGGATGTTCAAATTGTAATGTTGCATAGTAGCCTTCTGGCATATCTTTAATAAAGTGTATTATACCCTATAAATGTATTCCTGGCGTTTTTTTATCCCTCCAATGAGATAGGAGAGTTGTGGGGAATACCCACCTGCCAATGAGCTTCGTTCCTTGTAATTCCTTTTTTATTATGATGCGCCACCTGCTTGGCTTCTATTTTCCTATCTGCGAGAAATGCTGTCAAGTGTTACGTGTTACAGTGATTTATTACAATTAAGAACGCCTTCGAGTATACTTATTTTGAGATGCATAAAACCTTCCTATCATCAATTTGTACGTTGTTACAATAAGTCTTCCTGGTAGATATTGCCTTCAAGTAAGAGAGGGATCAATCGGATGAACGAAAGGGATAGGTTTGATAAATTTACGGAGCGCGCAAGGAAAGTACTTAGTCTCTCACAGGAAGAAGCACAACGCTTCCAACACAATTATATTGGGACGGAACATTTGCTGCTAGGTCTTGTACGTGAGGGCGAAGGTGTTGCTGCCAAAGTATTAACAAAGCTAGGTGTAGAGCTTCGGGAGGTTCGGAATGCTGTCGAATTCATTATCGGGCGCGGGGACCGCATTGTGTTGGGTGAGATTGGACTTACACCGCGTGCCAAGAAGGTGATTGAGCTGGCAGTAGATGAAGCCCAGCGCATGAATCATCACTATATAGGGACGGAACATTTATTGTTAGGGCTACTGCGTGAAGGTGAGGGTATTGGTGCGGGTGTGTTGGAAAGCCTGGGGGTCAGACTGGAGCGAGCGCGGAGAGAAACACTGGCAGTGCTTAGCGGCGGTAGCTCCGAGAAGCAGGTGACCCCTCCACCGTCCCTATCTGTGCCAGCGGAGGCTGCATCACTTGTGGCAGAGGGTGAGCCAGCGCTAACTTGCTCCTACTGCGGTGCACGCAGCCCAGGCTACTTCCATTACTGCTTTAACTGTGGGGCGGAATTAGCATAAGAGTAGCAGTTATCACCAGCCGAGGAAGTATAATAAATCACTAAGCACGAAGCGAGCACGGATGAAGTGGCCGTTGTTGACAGCAAAATCGAATTCTTCCTGGCTGATTGGTGGCTCAAGTTCTTGAGCAGTGAGGGGCGCTCCAGCTTGAGAGAGAAGCTGATGCACAACGTTGGGAGGACGTACTAGTGAAGCAATTTTTGGACGATGTATGCTTTGCCAGGATTGGCAGAATTGTTCGAAAAGGGCGCGGTTCTGATACCACAGGGTCAGTTTTCTGCGGTAATCGCTCCAACATTCCTCAGCCATTGCTCCGGTTGGGTCAACTGGTTGAAATAACCGATAGATGCGCATTTGCATTTGCTCATACTTTGGATAGCAGGAATCGAAATTGACAGCCTCGGGATCGAAGTTATCCAGAAAATTCTGGTAGAGCCGTGCGGCGGTGAGAGTGGCTACGCCGACTTGAGCACCATGTAAAGCAAGGCCACGATGATAGTGATAAGCGATCATATCCAGCATGTGCGAAGTCACATGTTCAGTACCTGAAATAGGGGCAGACATGTCGACGACAGATTGAGCAATACCAGCAAGCAAGAGCGCACGTGCAACAATGGCCTCCCCTCTATGTGATCGCTGTCCAATGCCAGGGATAGCCTCCAATAATATAGTGTCCAGGTTATTGAGCAGCGCAAGTGGAACTTCGCTATAAAAATCGACGAGGCCGAGCACACTGGCAAGATACCAGTCACCATATGCGACGAAGCGAGCGCAACAATCTCCCAGACCAGCTAGAGTCATGGCTTTTGGCGCAGAGGCAAGAACACGCAAGTCCGAAATGATAGCTGTTGGATAGCGCGATGGAAGAGTACGCTTAACACCATCCTTGAGTAGAACTGCCATATTTGCGGCATAGGCAGTGACTGAATTTGCGGTAGGGATGCAGATATAGACCAAGCGCGGCTGTTCTGGGTGTTGCTGATCATAAAGATAGGCTGCATGTTTGGCAATATCGGTAACAGTCCCTGAACCAAGTGCAATTATCGCTGTGCCAGGTTCCAGTCCCCAGAGAAGACCCTCAACATCCTCAAACTCGGCATGTACCAATCCATACTCATCGTTTTCCAAATGACATGTAGTTTCATCATACCCGGCTACATAGAGCAAATCACGCACAAAGCGTTTCAGGTCTACATCTTCGCGGAGCATAAGCGTTTCGTCCACCACCAACAATACCTTCGAGCCAGGAGTAACGCCTGCTCTTTGCAAAACAAAAGGTAAGTCCAGCAAAACACCGGAACCGATGAGAATTTCATCGATATCAACAGAACGTAATTGCCCTTGAGGATCGTCTTGTGCAGCTAACCAACGTTTCACAGCAGGTATATCAGCTGGATCTACAGCAAAGGTGGTACTTGTCATCGTTTAGACGCCTTTCGGAATGCTTCTTGCACGGAGTATACAGGGCTGAACTCATTGCGTCAACGAACAGTTTCATCAAGCACGTTACACAATGAAACGTGGTGCTGTAGAGGCTGGAGTTATCTTAACCATAAGTACGTTGTCTTAACGGAAATGCAACCATATTGATGCTTCTTTCCTAACATTCCTAATGTATCATTATCGTCACTACCCACCTGATAAATACACTATCTTAAGGAATCAAGTTATGAGCAACGAAGCCGCTACTCCTCTGATATATGGACTGACAACCAGTCCTTATACTATTGATACAGTGCACGAGATCGTGTCAAGTGTCGAACGAATTATTGCTACAGGTATTGAACAAATCGCACTTGTAGCAATTCGGCTGATTTATGAAAAAGAAGATAAGCTCAATACTCATCGATCTATGTCAGCCAATAAGAGTACTCAATACTTACTCAATGACCTACGTATTCTTGTGCGTAAAACTGATAGTGTATTACTTTTGGGCCACAACATTTACTTTCTGCTGCCTGATGCTGATAAACAAGGTGGACAAATTGTCCAGAATCGCCTGTGGGAGGCATTGCTCTGGCGAGTACATAACTCTTTAGAACGTGATATCATGCGTCCGCAAAGCATGGCTATAGGACATAGTTCTTATCCGATGCAGGATAAAACCATACGCGATTTTATTACAGCATCCGATGAAGCAACTTACCGTTTCGATACACAACCCGAGAAAGCAACTCGCAAGCACGCAGAGGTACTGCAAGTCCAGCATGCAAACGACGAAATAGACCAGGAGCTTCCAGTTCTAGCTCGTAAACTTGGAATTCCATATCTTACACTTTTGCCGAGGAAATTACCTCAGGGTCTGCAACACCTTGTTAATCCCAAACTTGCTCATGAGTTGCGTTGTTACCCTCTGGGTCGCGAGCGCAATAAGCTAACTGTTGCCATCCTGAATCCAGTAGACCATTCCGCACTTGATCGTCTCAAACAGGAGACGGGTTTACACATTTTCCCAGTATTGACACATCCACAAGCTTTACAAGTTGCACTGGAACAGTTAGTTTGATAGAGTGCATCTCACATTGATATAATAAAGGGTACACATTCTGACGGGCTTTTTCAAACCTGCTCCTGGGGTACCTTTACGATCCCTTGGGTTGCGAAAAGAAGCCTCATTTCCTTTTTATTTTGTGTTTAAAGAAAGGTCTGAACTTTCCATGAGAATATTAGTGACGGGTGGAGCTGGTTTTATTGGGTCGCATATCGTTGATCAGTGTATGGCTATGGGTCATGAAGTCGCTGTTATAGATAATTTATGGGAAGAAGGGGGAGGGAAAGAGCAAAACCTCAATCCTAAAGCGCGTTTCTTCCATGCAGATATTACAGACGATGCGGCATTACGATCGATTTTTGATGAAGTGCGTCCCGAAGTCGTGAGCCATCAAGCAGCACAGCACAGTGTGGCTATCTCGACAAAGAATCCGCAACTGGATGCCAGGGTGAATGTACTTGGCTTGCTGAATGTCTTAACAAATTGTACTCGTGTTGGAACTCGCAAGATCGTTTTTGCCTCATCTGGTGCCACATATGGCACTCCAGCACGGCTGCCAATCGATGAAGAAGTTCCACAGCATCCTGAGTCACCTTATGGCATTACCAAGATGGTGGCAGAACACTATTTACGTTATTGGCAAGAAGCAAATGGATTGAACTATACGGCGCTGCGCTATGGAAATGTGTATGGTCCTCGCCAGGATCCCAATGGTGAAGCGGGCGTGATAGCGATCTTCGCCAAACGTTTTCTGAAGCATGAGCCTGTGCGTATCGACTGGGACGGCGAACAGAAGAAGGACTATGTGTTTGTTGGAGACGTGGCACGCGCTAATGTCCTTGCAATTGAACATGGAAATAACGATATCTTCTGCGTAGGCACAGGAAGAGGGGCTTCGGTAAATGAACTCTACGATGCGCTAGCGAAGATTATTGGTTACAAGCCGGATATTGTGCGAGCTCCAAAACGCCCCGGCGACATCTACCTGGCTTACTTTGATTGCCAGAAGGCTGAGCGGGTGCTGGGGTGGAAACCGCAGGTGACGTTAGAAGAGGGGATTGAGAAGACGGTGGAGTTTTTCAGGGGGTAGTGTAAAGCAGAGATAGAGCAAATAAAAAAGGGTGTAACAAATTACACCCTTTTTGTTTGCGATTAATTAGTACTAACCAGTGCTAACTGCTGCGCATAGGAGCGCACCACTTCACGCATATGTCGTGTGATGATGTGAGCCAGGATCAAATGCGCATCTTCTTCCTGCTCGATATTCTGACCTGGCGCCAGCACGTAGGCATCGACCATCTGCTTGATCTGACCTCCTTTTGCCCCGAGCAAACCGATGGTCGCAGCACGCGACTTTTTTGCTACCTTCAGCGCGTTGATGACATTGAGAGAGTTCCCACTCGCGCTAATGCCGATCACGAGATCTCCTGGCTCTATCATGTTTGCCAGTTGCTCTGCAAAGATGTATTCATAGGCAGTATCGTTGCTCCAAGCAGTGATTAAGGGGACATGGTCTGTCAAAGAAATAGCTTTCACTCTCGGCGCACCAGGCATAATGGTGTTCTTTGCCAGATCGAGTGCGAAATGCGAGGCGGTGGCAGCACTACCACCATTCCCCATGATAAAGATACGACGGCCCTGGCGGTAGGTCTCTTCCAGCAACACCAATATTTCTTGCAGATGTGCCTGCGAGATCGCTCGCACCATCTCTTGAAGATCGCTGAAATACGTGTCTATCGATGCCTGTGCTTCCACTGTCTGCTCCCTCTTTTCTCACATCGTTTGTATCTGTGGCTCTGTGTACGGCGCTACCCAGTTTGGGCTAAAGGTGGCCACGTTGAGCACGACCGTGGCCCCTTGTTGATCGAAACGGAAGTTCATGCGCTTCAATCCTCGGTCCTCTAAAGCTCGGGTCACGCTCTCTTGCGCCTGCTCCTCGCAGTAGAGCAATAGGAAGCCTCCTCCCCCTGCTCCAGTGATCTTGCCCCCTGTTGCTCCCTTTTGCAGCGCAAGATCGTAACACTCGTCGATGAAACCCGTTGAGAGTCCTGGCGCCAGGCGCCGCTTCTCCTGCCAGGAATAATCCAACAGACTCGCGAACTCATCGAGGTCTCCTTGCTCCAGACAGGCCTGCACTTCGCTAGCAACTCGTTTGATATTGTGCAATGCTTGTAGGACTGTGTCGTCTTGATCCTGGGTCGACTTCCGCTGGTGCTTCAAAATGGAGGTTGAGTCACGGGAACTGCCAGTAAAGAACAGCAGTAAGCGCCGTTCCAGCGTTTGCCGCACCTCGGGAGCGATCTGCAACGGCTCTACGGTGACTCCCTGGCTACCAAATGTGATGGTATTGAAGCCTCCAAAAGCAGAAGCGTACTGGTCTTGCTTGCCAATGGGCATGCCCATTTTATTGATCTCGATATACGAGGCCAGTTCAGCCACCTGCTGCCTGGTCATAGGTTGCTCCACCAGCGTCGAGATGGCTCGCACCATTGTGACAGCGGCGGCGCTTGAGGAGCCCAGGCCAGTGCCGGGAGGCACTTCGCTGGCCACAAAAAGGTTAATACCCCGGCGAATGCCAAAATGATGTAGCACGGCTTTGGGCAGCGCCAGGTCTCCATTCCAGAACAGGTCATTATACGGCGAGTGCCGAAACAGGGAGCGATAATCGGCCGAGATGACCTGGAGATCATCCGATTCGTCAGTGGTCAGGATAGCATAAAAGTATTTATTAATGGCAGTGCTGATGACCAAGCCACCATAGGTGCCATAGTAGGCCTCCAGGTCGGTACCACCTCCTCCCAAACTGATACGCATCGGGGCCCTGGCTATTAACATGTATGTATCTCTCCCTCTGTAGTGAAACAAGTAAGGCAAGGTACAATGAGAGCCAATCGTGCTTGATAGTATTTGCCTGATACCAGTAGAAACGTGTCAAGTTCGATTGCACCTTGCCTTAACATGCTTCTGCTTAGCTCGCGACTGGCTGGCGCATGGCTTCGATCAGCACTTGTGCCACTTCTGGACGCGAGAATTCGCGCGGCGGTATCTCTCCTGCCTGTAACATCTGACGCACTTTAGTACCACTGAGAGTCACGTGCTGCTCACTGCTATGCGGACACGTCTTGGTGGATGCCATCGCATCGCAGGCTTGGCAGTAGAAGGTGTGATCGAAGAACATCGGCGCGATGCCCAGTTTCTCCGGATCGAATTCGGCAAAGATGTAGTGAGCGTCATAAGTACCATAATAGTTGCCGACGCCAGCATGATCACGCCCAACGATGAAATGCGAACAGCCATAATTCTTGCGCATTAAGGCATGAAATATGGCTTCGCGCGGCCCCGCATAGTGCATCGCCGCAGGCAGCACCCCTAGAATCACTCGATCAGCGGGATAGTAGTTCTCCAACAAGACTTCGTAGCATTGCATACGCACATCAGCCGGAATGTCATCACCTTTTGTGTCTCCAACCAGGGGATGGAGATACAGCCCATCAACGGTTTCCAACGCGCATTTCTGGATGTATTCGTGCGCTCGATGCACCGGATTTCGTGTCTGGAAGCCAACGATGCGCTTCCAACCACGCTCAGCAAAGGCGTGTCGCGACTGTGTAGGAGTAAAACGATACCTGGCGAAAGCTTGTTGCTGTAAAGCAACTATACGCACCGGGCCACCTAGTAGCACGTCGCCTTGCTCATAGACCACTTTTACACCTGGATGGGCTTCATCTGTGGTGCGATATACTTTACTGGCTTCGAGTTGCTTATCATAGCCAAACTTCTCTTCAATGGTCATGACGGCCTGGAGTGTCCCCTGGGCATTGACGAGGGCGATCTCGGAGCCCTCCTTGATATTGGCTGCTTGCTCCGTGCTGGTAGCCAGGGTGATGGGAATCGACCAGGGTAAGTCACTCGCGAGGTGCATATCGTTGACACTACCAAGGTAATCGGCTTTGGTCATGAAGCCATGCAGCGGGCTATAGGCGCCGATGGCGAGCATTTCCAGGTCAGCTAGTTGGCGTGAACCAACTTCGAACTGTGGTAAGCTACCAGCACGTTCCTGCAATGCAGCACGTTCACTTTCACCTGCCATGTTGATGATGAGTGCTCCTCCGTGAGGAGCGATTAATCCGTTGCTCATGAAATGTTCCTATTGCTTTCTATTGTCTGCCCATGATAAGCCATAATTGAACAATTGGGGTAGGGCAGCGCCAGAGTACCCTCTATTATTCAGCATGGATCACCTACAGGGAGGCAGCAGTGGCTGCTATTGCGGGCTGTACTTCCGGTACCAGATAGCCAAGTTCTTCGAGGGTGGTAAAGATACGATCGACGCTCTCCTCGATTGATTCTTTGCTCGTTTCGACCACGAGTTCGGGATGCTCTGGCTCCTCGTAGGGATCGTCCACGCCGGTAAAGCCCGTGATCTTGCCCTCATCCACCAGCTTGTATAGCCCTTTGACATCGCGTTGTCGGCAGACTTCGATGGGACATTTGACATACACTTCCATGAAGTTGCCGATTTCCTGCCGTGCCCATGCCCGCGCATCGCGGTATGGAGCAATGGCCGCCGATATGCAGATCACCCCGTTCCGCGTAAGCAACCCACACACAAAGGCGATACGTTTGATATTGGTGTCGCGATCCTCGCGGCTAAACCCCAATCCTTTGGATAGGTGAGTGCGCACGATGTCGCCATCCAGGATTTCTACGTTGCGCCCTCGCGCTTTGAGACGTTCCTCGATCGCTTCCGAAAGCGTGCTCTTGCCAGCACCTGAAAGTCCAGTAAACCAGATAGTAAATCCTTTATGGGTCATGTTCGTTCATCCTCCAAGTTTCATTTCAATACAATTCAAAAAATGGGTGCGTTTCGGGGACATCCTCTTTCCCCTACACTTCCGCTCTTAAAAAGGTGTTCCCTGCATATCGGTGGGGATTGGCACGCCTAGCTGCTGGAGAATGGTGGGAGCCATATCCATCAGTTGCAAGCCACTCAGTTCACGCCCTCCTGATCCCTCGTGGACTGCCGGGTCATTTCTGATCACAATGCCATATTGCGCATGATTACAGTCATCAGGCCCAGTGTCATTCTCAAAGGTGTAAATCGAGCCGTGACCGACCGAGCCAACTGAGCGCCAGTAGAGATCGCCGAAGTAGACGATCAGGTCAGGTGCTACTCCGTTACATTCATGATAAATATTTTGCGGTTTATATACAGTGGTGCCGATGTTGACACCGTCGGGATCTCCCAATGCTTCAAATTTTGCTTTGAGTTCGTCCCGCAGTGATTCGACTTCGTCTGCTTTGACGATGCCTTGTGGCTCGCGCCCCTCGACATTCAGGAAGATGCGCGCATAATAGCCGCCATCTCCCCATACCTTTGTCTTGCTCCAGTCAATCTCACACCTGTCGATCGCGGTCAAGGTGGCTGGCTGGGTCTTCAGTGTCAGGTATCCCTCCTGGATGAGCCATTCATTGACGCAGATACCCCCATCCATCTTTTTGGCGCCGTGGTCGGAGACGATGAAGACGGTGGTGTTTTCCTCGGCGAGATCGAGAATCTGCCCAATCTCGCTGTCGACATAGCGGTAATAATTATAGATGCTCTGGTTGAGCGTGGGATGTACTTCGTACTTGTGATGGGTGGGATCATGGTATTTCCATAAACCGTGGTGAATACGGTCTGTACCCATCTCTACGAACATGAAGAAATCCCAATCTTTTTCTGCTATCCACTTTTTGACCAGCTTAAAGCGCTTTTCGGTCATGTTGTAAATCTGGCGCAGGAGGTACTCTTTATCATCGGTGCGGAAGTTTGGCACATCCACGAGATAGTCACCAACTGTTGCCTCAATCTCTTGCATTAGCGAAGCAGGATAGGTATAGGGCCGATCGGGATTGGTCGTCGAGGGAGAAAGAAAACAGCCCACCTGAATACCATTGACCGGCTTTGGAGGATATGTCTGAGGCACACCAACTGTGATGACTTTCTTCCCTGCTCGCGAGAGGATATCCCAAACGCGATCCGTCTTGACCGAGTTCGCATTGGCCAGAGTGTGTTTATCATACGAGTAGTCGCCACGATTGCGAAAGCCATAAAACCCTAAGGTACCTGGATCTTTGCTCGAGAGCATCGAACTCCAGGCCGGGACAGTGATAGCGGGAATGCAGCTTTCCAGCTTTCCCCACACCCCGTCATCCATGACACGCCTGAAATTGGGCAAGGCATCGCGCCACTGCTCAAACACAAGTTCTGGTGGCGCGCAATCCAGCCCAATCACCAGAACTTTTTTTCGCCGATTCATCAACAACTGCCTTTCCATGTGTGTACAATGCCACTAGTTCATGTAGGATGGGGAGTTTGTATGAAACAGTTCCAGCACCCAAGACGTAGTCTGTTCAAGGACTAGTTTCCAGTATGTTCCCATGTCCACAGGAGCATGCTCCTCCACACGCATCAACGGTTCCTCATCGAAGGAGCTAGAACTCGCATGCAGAGCACTGCTTCGCTTCACCAGTGTGTACACAGCCCCCCATAAAGGTCACTGACACTAGTGAATGTGAGCATAGCACTCTCGACGAGTGATCAAAGTTGTCAACGCGTTAAGATGCGGTTACAAATTTGCGGGTGCAGTTATGATTGCGCAACCATCCTGAAGGATAACTCCCTCTATCAATTGCAACGAATGTTGCATATTTTAGACATACTAACAGCAAAAATGGGCTAGTGAGAAGGAAGAAAATGCAACATTCGTCACACATATGCAACGTAATCAAGACTACTCGGCGAAATACTTTGCATCTCATCGTTCAGATAGTAAGTCCGAATTTCATGTCTTGCTTAGAATACCCTGATTGGTGGCCAATACCACCAATGTATGTGATATATGTGTTAGTTTGATCACTATAATTGTGTAAAAATACTAATAGCGATCAAGCAAAAAGGGGGGTATAGTATGTGTAGCTTAGAAAACCTGTGATTTGGGATAGGTATACGATCCCAGGAAAGGAAACTTAACTCGTATGACAAGTAAAAAGAAAGTGCGTGTTGCGATTGTTGGAGTCGGCAACTGTGCAAGTTCGCTCGTGCAGGGCGTACAGTACTACCGCGAAGCAAAACCAGAGGATTTTGTACCAGGCTTAATGCATGTAAACCTGGGTGGATATCATATTAGCGATATCGAGTTCTCCACAGCATTTGATATCGACCAGAACAAGGTGGGTAAAGATATCAGCGAAGCTGTTTTCGCTGCGCCTAATAATACCTATCGTTTTGCCGAAGTTCCCCGATTAGGAGCAAACGTCTACCGTGGAATGACGCATGATGGGTTAGGCAAATACCTCTCACGTGTGATTACCAAGTCTCCCAAGAAGACGAATGATATTGTAAAAATCCTCAAGGATACTGGCACGGATGTAGTGATAAATTACCTCCCGGTTGGCTCTGAGGAAGCGACCAAGTGGTACGTTGAGCAGATTCTCCGGGCAGGAGTGGGTTTCGTCAACTGTATACCAGTGTTTATTGCGCGCGAACAATACTGGCAAGATCGCTTCAAAGAGGCCAATCTGCCGATGATTGGCGATGATATCAAAAGCCAAGTCGGAGCAACAATCGTGCATCGTATGTTAGCACGGCTGTTTCGTGAGCGCGGTGTAAAGTTGGAGAGGACTATGCAGCTCAACGTTGGTGGAAATACCGACTTCTACAATATGCTAGAGCGCGAACGTCTGGAGTCGAAGAAGATCAGTAAGACTAATGCAGTGACTAGCCAACTTGATTACGATCTAGGTGCGGATAACGTCCACATTGGCCCATCCGACTATGTTGCATGGCTCACAGATCGCAAATGGGCGTTCATTCGCCTTGAGGGTCGCACATTCGGCGATGTGCCTCTGAATGTGGAAATGAAGCTCGAGGTGTGGGATTCGCCAAACTCTGCCGGTGTTGTGATTGACGCTGTGCGTATGGTAAAACTGGCGCTGGATCGCGGCATTAGCGGCACGCTGGAAGGGCCAAGCGCTTACCTGATGAAGTCTCCACCTATTCAGTATCATGATGATATTGCGCGTGAAATGACAGAAACATTTATTCGCGAGGAGGCTTACACAGCACCTCGGGAACCTGAGGTACTAGAACCTACCAATGGGCATAAGATAGAGGCTGCTGAAGTAGAAGTAGATTAAAGCTTGCCCTGACCACCACAGGGCGACCGCAAGGGTCGCCCCTACATTTCAGGTAGGTTCGAGCAAATGGCCGCTTTAAAAGGCTTGCCCTGTCTCAGGACATATGCTATACTGCGCAGCGGAGAGATGTCAGAGTGGTCGAATGTGCCGCTCTCGAAAAGCGGTAGGGTGAATAGCCCTCGTGGGTTCGAATCCCACTCTCTCCGCTGCGCTGGAGGAGTCTCATAGTGGCCTAGTGAGCACGACTGGAAATCGTGTGAGGTGAATAGCCTCCGTGGGTTCGAATCCCACCTCCTCCGCTTCCCCTTTCAATCGGCTTCACGCCTGGATTCGAAAATTCCCCCGGCTCGTCTGACAGCAAAACTGACAGCAGTTCGTGGAAAGGATCGTGGTTATCCCTGAAGAGCGTCGTTGAGTTTACTCATTGCCTCCCGTTGCATGGTCGGCAGAACGTGGGAGTAGATAGCCATCGTCATACTGACCTGACTGTGCCCTAAGATTTCTTGCACCGCACCACCTTGGGATGCACTCCCATCAGTAACATCGTGGCAGAGCTGTGACGTAGATCGTGGAAACGAATGTCCGGTAAGTTTGCCTCTCTAAGCAATTGCTTGAACTATGCAAAGAGGATTCGTGACGTGTGAAGATGCCCTCCCACGGTACTGCTAAAGACGAGATCATTCTCCTTCCAGGCCAGCCTTGAGTTCCTCTTCTAATTGGCGCACGCGGTGCTGTTTGAGATGCTCAAGAGGGAAAGGTGCGAGAGCGATATTGCGGCGGCTCTTCTCAGTTTTCGGCTCCGCTTCAACATAGCCCCCTATACCGTTCAACTTAGCCGGCATATGTGTGAGTATACGCCGTACCTGTAGTGTTACTGCTGCAAAGTTTATATCTCGCCACTTGAGAGCCAGCAGTTCCCCCTACACATACCGGTTGCCAGCGCTAGGACAAAAAGAGCTTCTAAGCGATGGCCGCGAGCCGCAGTGAGAAATTGCTGTATTTGCTCTGTATTGAGCGGCTGAATCTCGAAGCGCTTCACATGTGGGGGTTCGACAGCATCACATACATTTCGAGGCACGAGTCCCCAATGGACAGCCTTATCGAGAGCTAAATGGAGCATTTTGTGAAAGCTGATAACCGTGGTTGGGGAAAGACCTTCATCCAACTTCTTAGCATAGAATGCCTGCAGATGTTGCGGTGACAGCTTCAGAAGTGGATGATGGCCAAGCCCTGGGGCTCCGTTTGACAATTCACCACCACTACCCATTTGGGAATGAGCCCGAAAATGCGCTCTGGATACGTGAGTAACGGCAAATAAGTTGGCGAGTGGACACCCTATGATAAACATGGTAACGTATAGAAACGAATCCAGATATGGCAAAGAAAGGAACCACATCATGCCAAACATCACACCGCATTTCTGGTTTGACAAAGAAGCGAAAGAGGCTGCCGAGTTTTACACGTCTTTACTGCCGGATTCACGAGTGACGAATATAATTACACTGCACGATACTCCCTCAGGCGATTGTGATCTTGTTTCGTTTGTCCTCGCCAATCAGCCATTCATGGCGATTAGTGCTGGTCCGCTCTTCAAATTCAATCCCTCCGCCTCATTCCATGTCAAGTTGAAGACAAAAGAGGAGGTTGATGCGATATGGGAACAACTCTCTTTCGGCGGGAACGTTTTGATGCCGCTTGACGCCTATCCGTTCAGCGAAAGATATGGCTGGGTAGAAGATAAATACGGTCTTTCTTGGCAGGTTATTTATGCAGGCAACAATGACATACAGCAGACAATAACTCCTGTGCTCATGTTTGTTGGACCGGTCTGCGGAAAAACAGAAGAAGCGGTCACCTTTTACACCTCAGTCTTTCAGCACGCACAAACCGTCTTTCTTACCCGCTACGGCAAGGGAGAAGAGCCGGACAAAGAAGGAACGGTCAAGTACATGGCTTTCACCTTGGAAGGCATGGAGTTTGGCGCGATGGATAGCGCACGTGAACATCATTTTGCGTTCAATGAAGCCATCTCTTTTCTTGTGCCCTGCGAAACGCAAGCAGAAATAGATTACTACTGGGAAAAGCTGTCTGCTGATCCACAAGCGGAACAATGTGGCTGGCTGAAAGACAAGTTTGGTCTTTCCTGGCAGGTCTGGCCAACTGCCATTGGCGAGATGATGAAAAACGGCACTCGTGAGCAGATTGACCGGATCACGCAGGCGTTCTTGCCGATGAAGAAATTTGATCTCGCAACCTTACAGAAAGCATATGAAGGAAAAGAACGATGAACAAAAAAGAGAGTGCCATAGCATTCCTGCGCCTTGCTTCCCCCGGGAACGTACGCGAAGCGTACGAAAAATATGTCCATCCGGATTTTCGTCATCACAACCCATATTTTCCGGGTGATCGAGCATCACTTTTAGCTGGGATGGAGGAAAGTGCAGCCAAATTCCCCAACAAGGAATTTGAAGCGGTGCGCGCTCTTGAGGACGGAGATCTGGTAGCAGTTCACGGGCGAGTTCGGCTCACACCGAGTAGTCCTTGGATCGCGCTGATCCACATCTTTCGCTTCAAGGACAACCAGATTATTGAGGAGTGGGAAGTGGGTCAAGAAGTGCCGAAAGAATCTCCAAATGAGAATGGCGTTTTTTGAACATATCTCCTTATGCAGACCGAGAAAGGAACCTGAAAAATCTGCAGCCGCGTGGTTTTAGCACTATGAAAGGGGCTCTTCCGCATCCTGGTAGTGGTGGCGAATTGACAAACGGAGCCAGAGTGCCAGCCTCCTTCCTCAGCGTTCAAGCTCGCTTTTGGGTTTCGCCACCTATATCACTATTGGTGAAGCTCGCTTGAAGGCTGTTTACCATCTTGCAGACAGATATGATGCACGCCCTTTGGACGGAGATGGGAAGTTGGCGCCTGGAGTAGTCAGAGGGATTGAGCATGTTTGATCACACATCCGGCCTTTACGTGTATTTTTGACGGTAGGATACCTGGACTTTGCACAATTTAAGCTGAGGAACGGACGATATCAGCAAAGCGAGAGAGGTCTGAGCGTGGAAGTAAAATGACATCAGCGTTTTGGGGTGATGTCGAATAACGGAAATCCTTCCACAGATGACGCCGTACAGCAGCAAGTACATCGATAAAGGTCGCCTGATGCTTTCGATACCACGCTGTTTGTTGCAAGGGAATCTCCCCTGTAGGATGGAGGACCTGCCCAAGCAGCGCGACCAAGCTGTAGAGTCCAAAGAGGCAAGGTGTCATCCGTTCGATCGCGAGGTCAGACCATTGTCGCTGGGTCTCCACCCCCAAATAGGCCCTGCTCTCTTCAAAGGTGACTGCAGCACACCAGCGTTTCATAAAGTCGGTGATGATGGAAAGGCCAGATTGGGTTTGATCGGTCGAGAAGTAGGCCCGTGGCTCGTGTTTCCCTTCGGGATCACGGGTCAAGACCCAGCGGATGGGTAAAGGCGTTTGACCTCCGCGATACCATAGAGCCGTTCCACTGCACCATTCAATGCCCCGTTTGCCTTGTCCATACCATGTGACCCAGGCTTTCTGCCAGAGAGTATGTGGATCAAAGAGCACTTGATCAAGCTGCGGGAGGCGTTGTCCAACCAGGCGTGGTCGCCCCATTTGGCGTGGTTACCGTGCTGGAGGAGGGGTGTAGAGACAGGCATCAAAACGCAACGGGGCAATAAGCGTCACTTGCTGCTTCTGGCAAGCCGTTCCTAGCTCAACCACGCTGTAGGCTCCATCGCCAACAAGCTTGATGGCTCGGTCAGCAAGCCATCGTCGGATCATCTTTACGAGTTGTTTGGTCCACTCTGGAACCGTTTTGTGCCGGTGTCCCAACTTCGTATCTACCTCCTCTGAAGTCAACAAGACACAGAGAAAAGGAAGGGCCCAGGATCGGCTCGTCCACGGAGGCGTCACGATGAGCATCAGACAGAGCCACTTCAAGCCACGGCGATCCTCTTATGTTTCTCCGATGAGCGTACAGGGTCATGGTAGTACCCACACTTGAGAATATGGGGTCCCCATCGCCGTTCCAATGTTTCGTCAATCACTAGCTCGACTGTTCCCCCTTTGGGGACAAACGTCTGAACGAGCAGCAGCAAGAGGATGCGACTGATCCGAAGAGGAGACCAGCGAGCACGACTGAGGACATGATGGAACCGATTGAAATGCCTTTCCTCGTGCAGTCCTACCGCTCGCAGAGCTGCCGCGACGGTCCTACGCCCATGCGTCAGCAGAGTTCCCGCGACAAGGAGCACAACCTTTTGCCAGGTTGGTCTGGTAAAAGCAGGTCGGAATGGAGCTAAGAGCATCGCAAGATGATATGATACCAATGAGAGAAACCTCCTTTTCTCGTGCAAAGAGTACAGCTATTCCTCGCATTGTACCGGAAGAGGTCAAAAAGACGGCCCGTGGAAAAATGTGCAAAGTCCAGGATACAATGTGCGATATAAGTGCGCAGCGTGCTGAAAAAGTCTCCCACAAAGCTCATCGGTAGAAGGGAACCCAGGCGTGCTTGCTCGCACGATAAGCTGAGCTAAGCAAGAAGGAAATACCCTCTTTTCCAAAGAAGGACGAGTCAACCAGCCATACGTAGCCAAAAAGAAGGCACAGAGGGCCTCTGCTGGGAAAGGACGGCGTCCCCCCCTCGCTTCTTGAGCAAGCGCTTGAGATTTTGTCCAGCCGCTTTCAAGAGTGCCTCGATGTTCACGCGCCAGAGGAGACGTAAACGGAAGCGTCTCATCCCATGCCAGTCTTTGGCCTCCGCAAACAGTGGCTCGACCCACACTTTCCGTTTATTCATGGCTTTCTTGTAGGCGTCTGTTTGATGAAAGGCTCGCACGCGTTCAAAGGCTTCTTCGGCTACATGACGACTCAGTTTGCGCCCGGTACTGCTGGTCGTACACTGTGCTTTGAGCGGACACGCATTGCACACGCTGGCCTTGGCTCGATACTGCTTGAACCGATCGGTACAGCCGGAAGGCAACAGACGCAGTTCGGCTCCATTGGGACAGATATAGCGATCGTGTTCCGCATCATAGAGGAAATCCCGTTGCCCGAAGAAGTTGGTTCGTTGGTCAAAATCGGGCAGGGGAACATAAGGACGAATGTGCTGCTGTTCGAGAGCGGTGATAATTTCCGCCGTCCCATAGGTGGTATCTCCAGTAAACTGACGGGGCCAGAGTTTCCAGCGAAAGCGTACACGCCAGAGGAGATCTAAGACAGGTTGGTTCTCCATGACCTCAGACGGAGTCACCAAGGCGGCTAAGATGATGCGCGCCTTTCCCCCGTCCACCACATAGTGGGTGTGATAGCCCAGGCGTGTACCTTCTCCTTTGCAGTTCATCATCGTGGCGTCGGGATCCGTCGTACTCACCCAGAAATCCGCCATGCGACGGTAGTGTCCACGTCTGACCTCGCGCTCGGGTTCTCCCAGTCGTTCAATCCAATCATGCCGTTGCCTATTCCCCTGCGTTAACTCCTCTTGGAGAGCCTCATCCATAGCATTCGAGAGTTGGCGAGGAAACGAAAGCTCAAGCAATTCGTCATCGTCTTCAGGTGGAATGCAGGCAACGCGTGCCGACGGAGGATCCATCCGCTCATCAGCAACTTCTTGGTCTAACCCCTTTCCTTGCTGGAGAGACTCTTCCTGTGCCTTCTCCTGTACCTCTTGAGGAAAGAGGGCTGCCAGATGGGCTTCAACGGCAAAACGGGGTTTCATAGAGGAGAGGGCGGCATTGGCCTGCACTTTAGTGGCATCTGCGTAGAGTTCTTTGCCCCAGACTAACCCGGCTTGCTGACACTGATCAACAATGGCCTCGACAAAGACTTCTTCCTCTGCCTTGATTACGTCCCATGGCGCTTTGCGGTTTTTCAACACGCTGACTCCTTCTGTGGCACCTGAATATAACTCCACCGTTCACCGGTGAGTTGCCTCGTCAATAACCTGCTCCAGTTTCGTCATCCAACCCTCTTGCCACGCGGAAGCAAAAGCCTCTTCTCCAAGTTGCGCCTGTGCAGCACCTACTGCTTGCTCATAGCCGACACGATCAACAGGCAGCCGGGGAACGTCTATTGCCTCGCGCAGGGCCTCTGCCGCTCCCCACAACTGGGCTGCCCATCGAAGCGCACCTTGGGTGGAGACCACACCGGCCAGTCCCTCTAGATTGAAGGGGGTCATCCACTTCTCTCCTACTTGCTGGTTGAGCGCCAGACTCTGCTGATAATACGTACGAGCTGCGGGCATCTCACCCCGCAGTGTCTCAATCCTTCCTAAAAGGTGCAGCGACCAGGCACTATACCAGGGATCTCCCATCTCCCGATAGATGCTCAGGCTCTCTTGAGCCAGGCTGGATGCTCTGACCGGCTCTCCCTCAGAGAGGGCCAGCAGTGCGGCAACCCATAAGCATTCAGCACTCCAGGCTCGGTCGCCCACCCTGGTGATGAGTGCCTGTCCCTCCTGGACCCGCTGGCGCATAATCGCCAGATCGCCCAGCGTAAACCAGAGCCAGGAGGCCGAGTGGACGAGTGTGCCACCGACCCAGAGCTCGTTGCCTGCTTGCCGAAAGAGCTGGAGTGCCTCCTCGAAGAGCGCCTGTCCCTGGGCGTACTCCCCATGCGTGCTGACGTGCTCTGCCAATGGGAAGAGAGCCGCGGCAACTTCCCCTGGCTCTCCCACTTGCCGCAGGAGTCTCACCTGCTCTTCATGAAGGGAGATGGCCTCGACGATCTTTCCTCTCAACCAGGCGGCAGCTGCCAGCGAGCCGAGGGACTCAGCAATACCGCAGGTGTCCTCCAGTTCTCGGGAGAGGGCCAGGCTCAGCTTTGCCACCACCTCGATCCGATCAATGTCGCCCTGACAATCCGCAACAGATGCAATCGCTCGTAAGACCCTGGCACGCACGGCTGTGTGGGTCCCTTCGCTCAAAGCGAGGGCGCGCTCTAGAAACGTACGAGCCTCACGATAGTGCCCAAGGATCATCCAGAATTCCTTCAGTGCTGCGCTCAAGCGCATGCCGATCTCCCTGCGCTCTGCCGCCTGTTCGTCTATCACCTTTTCCAGCGCCCACTCCAGGGCTTCGCGCAGATTGTCGTGCTCGTGCTCCAGTCGAGCTACCCACATTGCCTGGTTGGGACCGTGAAGTTCAGGCTCGGCCTGTTCGGCCAGAGCCAGGAAGTAGTGGGCATGCGCCACTCGGGTCCTTTCCAGTTCTCCGAGAGCCTCCAGCCTCTCCAGCCCAAACTCGCGCACGGTTTGCAGCATCAGGAAGCGTGGCTCCTCGGCTCCTTCTTCGCTCGATTGGATGAGGCTGTTATCCAAGAGTGCCGAGAGGCTGTTCAAAACATCCAGGTCAGCCTGGCCTATTTCCTGACAGAGTGCCTCGGCAGCCGAAAGCCGCCAGCCGTCCACAAAGACAGATAGCAGGTGAAAGAGCGCTTGCTCCTTTGGTCCTAAGAGATCATAGCTCCAGTGGATGGTACTGCGCAGCGTCTGCTGGCGAACAGGCAAACTGCGTGGACCACCAGTAAGTAGTTGCAAACGCTGCGACAGGCGTGCCAGGAGGGCCTGGGGCGGCAGCAGTTTCACACGAGCGGCCGCCAGCTCAATGGCCAGGGGAAGGCCATCCAGCCGCATGCATACCTCCGCAATTGCTCGTGCGTTGGTGGGAGTCAAGTGAAAGCTGGGGAGGATGTGGCGTGCCCGTTGCACAAAGAGGGTCACTGCTGCAGACTCGGCGATGTCCTCGTTATCAGAGGTGGAGAGACTGGGCAGTGAAAGGGGAGTGACGGGAACGACCTGCTCGGCAGAGAGATGAAGCACTGCTCGACTCGTCACAAGGATCGAGAGCCCGGGACAGTCAGCCAGAAGCTCTTCGAGCTCTTGAGCAGCGGCCACGATCTGCTCGAAGTTATCAAGCACGAGCAGGAAATGTTGCTCACCTACAAAGGCCTGCACCTGCTCCAGGGGCGGCCGGTTTCCACTTTCCTTGAGCCCCAACTCCCGGGCAATGGTGGGCACGACCAGCTGCGGGTCGTTCAAAGCCGCCAACCCAACGAAGCAGGTGCCACCAACGAAGAAGGAGCGCATCTGGGTGGCGACCGCGATGGCGAGACGGGTCTTGCCAATCCCGCCTGGACCCAGCAGGGTGAGCAGGCGCATCTC
>Ga0137372_10000188_pt1 | contig 50856 bp, 45 predicted proteins | sample SagtaG_6_FD_104911 | JGI IMG/M metagenome (GOLD analysis project Ga0137372, IMG submission 104911) | Vadose zone soil microbial communities from Sagehorn Ranch, Mendocino, California, USA - Sage1_R_60_16 metaG | ecosystem: Environmental > Terrestrial > Soil > Vadose zone | place: USA...
ACGTCAGTCTCGACCCCGGCATGATCGGACGGATCGTCGCCGCCGCACTCGTGCTCCTCCACGTCGAACACGGCCGAACCACCTGATCACACACCGCCACCGCCGGTTACTGACAAAGACTCACTGCCTTCATCGACCGGTCTAGCGCTGAAGCACCGCTGGGTTGCTGCTTCCCCTGGCGTCGGAATGCGTTGGCCACGGCCACGACGAGGATGCAAGCGAACAGGCCGGCGGCGGCGAGGTAGTGCGCGTGGTCGACGAACCATTGGGTGTACGCCCAGAAAACGACCGCTCCGACCGCCCACACAACGAGAGCCGCCCCGAATCCCCACCAGAACGTCGGTCTCAACCCGTTGCGCGGAGAGTCCGGATCCATCGACGCGACCCCACTCCTGCCGACGCTGCGATTCGAACTCCGGTATCTCAGCGCGAAAAACACGGTGGCGAGGAGACCCAGGGCGCCCATGACCAGCAGGGCGACCATGTTGTTCTCGACGTTCGCCCTGGTGGCGTCGGCCAACGTCTGGACTGTGGGACAGTCCAGACCGGTCGACGCTTTCCGGGTGAGCAGCGGACCGGCCGCCTGCTTGCAGGCACGAACCGCTGTCCTATAGTCCTCGCCGCGCGCTGTCGGAACGATCGCGACCACCGCCGCGAACATGCCGCCGAGATTGAGGAAAACGTCCTCAACATCGTTCGTCCCCTTCAGCGCGATCATGCACGCGCCGAGGCCGATGAGGGCGCCGACGAAGATCGCCTGGGCAGGGGTGTAGTAGTAGGCACTGACGGATCCAAGGAGGTGCCATCCCTGACGGACAATCTGGTAGAGCACCGCGACCCCCAGGCCGACCAACAGAACGACCATTGCCGTTCGCACGTACCAATAGGACTTCACCCAGATGTCGCTGTCTCGCCGTGTTGCTGGTGCGAGTTCAGCTGGGTCCCCTGCCGCTTGATCCAAGACGTCCCCGGACATTTTGATCCTCCTATGTCGTTTCGATGGTCACGCCAACCATCGTCGACCTGTGTCCGTCAACTCGACCACATTGAGTGCATTCTCGTGCACGTGCCGTGTGTACAGAACTTGCGCCGCTACGGACGACTACGTCCAGCATCGTGTCGTCAAAGCCGATAGTCGCCAATGAACGGACACGAGCAGCACCGCTGAGCCGGGGGTACCTGATCCGGGCCAACAAAGGGCTCCACCGCCGGGGGGTGTCCCTATGGCGTTTGTCAAGAACGAGGGTCGGCCTCGAACTCTGCGTTGCGTCGGGCGAGGTAGGTGGGCCAGTCGGCTCGGGCTGCGATGACGTCGGTGATGGAGAGCTTGATGACGCCGCAGTGCGATAGGGAGCATGCCCGAGGTGAGGACGCGTCGATGAGCGAGATGCCCTGGATCTCGTCGCCGTCGATGTGGGTGCACAGTACTGGGTGGAAGGCGCAGTCCTCGTATATGTCGCCTGGCCTGATCGGCCCTGGTTGGTCCTCAGTCACGATGCCATTGTGTGACTCAGATGTGCTGCGGCTGGTAGGTGGTCTTGGTGCGCAGCATGGCGTGGAGGATGTCAACGCGGCGGCGGGCCAGGCAGATCAGGGCGGCGTTGTGTTTCTTGCCCTCGCCCGCTTCCTGTCGTAGTAGACCCGAGACGGCGGATGCGCGAGGGATGCGAACGCGGCCAGGAAGAACGCGCGCTTGAGCTGCTTGTAGCAGTGGATGTAGCAACGAGGCGGGACGCAGAGAGCCAAGACGACGAACCACTGGAACTCAGGGACACGCTCACCTTCGTCACGGCCCCCTGCCCGGACCTGAAAAGCGACGTCAGCAGTTGGCCACGCGCGACGCCGATGCAGCCACCGAGAGCTGACAACCAAGATCAAACGTGCTACCCAACGTGCGATCAGGAGCGGCGATCACCGGTCACCCGTGGCGCAGCGGCGGTCACTCCGGAGCACTGACCGGGGAGAACGACAGGAAGCGGTGACCTACGTTTCCGCTGGTCACCGCTTCGTCAGCCCGGCGAAGGACTGGTGGCCCGGGCGGGGTCGAACCGCCGACCTTCCGCTTTTCAGGGCCACGGTAGCGCGTCCGTACCTGTTCCGGCACGACCGTGACCCCAGGTCGAGCGACGTGACGGCCCGATGCGGACAGCGCCGTACGTGGGCGAACGAGACCAGAATTGAGACCAGCTGCTGAGCCGGTTGCTCAGTTGCCGAGCAGCATCTCAGAAGGACCAAGGGCGCCGCTCCGCAGCGCGGTACCCCGCGCGTGATGCGCTGCGTCACTGGATCGGGAAAACATGTCGCGCCTCGAATAGGTAGCTGTAGGCGCAGACAGCCGGCCGCTCGACCTGGAGAGCGCCGACGACACCGGCTCCGAGAGTGAACAGCGCTGTCAGGATGTCATGCTGGCCAACTGCTGCCCACGCTGCTCCAGCAGCCCCAAGAGAAAAGCTTGCGAACGGTAGTCGCCACGCCTTGCGGGCGGCACGTCGAAGGTCATGTGCCTGATCAACGAGCGCTTCCTCGCGATCGATGAGTAACTGTTCGCGGTCCTGCTCCGACAGCTGACCCAGATCAACGAGCAGGCGCCGTATGTCACGCGCATAGGCGCGATATGCCTCCCCGTGGCGCTCGCGGAACCCTAGAACCTCGTCCAGCGGGACCGACGCTAAATCGACGGCTACGGTCTGGAAGTCCAGGGCGACAACATGACCGGCTGACGGCAAGGGCTCGCGAGCCAGGGTTTGCAGTAAATCCTGCACCGGGCCGAACTCGCTGGTCGTCGGATGAAGATCCAGGCTATGACGCAAGCCCGTCCGGCGGGCAAGCTGAGCTAGCAGGACCAATACCGTCTTCCGGACCACGGGATGCAGGGGGACCGAAACCCCATCGCGGGACGGGCGAGCGAGTCCGCGTGTTTCCAGCTCCTCGATCACCATGCCGGCGAGACTGACGTCCGCCTTCCAGCCGAGTCGGCTCTGTGAGAGTTCGGCGTAGCGCCCGGCCCGGTCGAGATCATCGAAGGTACCATTCGTGATCAGTTCCACGAGGATCGTGCTCAATTCCTCGGTCATCTGCTTGTCCACGAACGTCTCGGGCTCAAGGACACGCAGCAGCCCCTTCTCGACAAGCGGACCGGCGAGCACCGGGTCCGCAGCGACCTCAATTCCGCGCATGTAGCCGGGTAGGAGCGTGGCGATCTCGTCGAAGAACAGCAGAAGCGTCTTGAGGCCGTCGATCTCCCGAAGCTGCCAATACGGCTCCGGGTAGTAATAGGCAACCTGCCGCCGGGCGCTGGCGTCGGTCGTTTCGGTCACGTTTGCCAGTCTCCCAGACCCATGCTCGTCAAGCACCCCAACGAGGCCCGACTCAGCCACACTCCACGGCGCTGGATCCACGCTCAACACCCGAGCAGTCACGCCCGCTCACAGGGGATGCGGCTGGCCCCCACCTCCCAGCCGCCCTGACAGGGCCACGGTGCGCGTCCGGGTCATCCAGGGGGTGACCGCGAGCCCTGGTCAGAGCTCGGCGTGATCGTCGGCGGACGCGGTCGGACGGTGGCGAATGAGACCAGAACTGAGACGACCAAGTTGCGGCCGGGGAACCGTTGCTGCGCAACACCTGCGGCACTCTCGGGTGGCTGATCGACACTCGCGCGCACGGCGGGTACGTCGTCGCGGCCGGCAGCATCGTCGCGGGCCGGTCCTACGTCGTCACGTTCGACACCGATCCGGCACCGTTACCCGCATGGCTGGCCCGATCCCTTGCCCCGCAACCAATCCCGCCGCACGGACCGGTGACCGTCACCCTGACGGCGGACCGACGCGGCGCTTACCTACGCGCCGCGCTCGACGCCTCCGCACGGGCCGTGCGTGAGTCCGCCGGGGGCAGACGCAACGCGGCACTGTTCGGTGCCGCGAAGTCCCTCGGGGAGCTGGTCGCCGGGGGTGAACTGACCGACGAGCAGGTCACCGCCGTGCTCCTGCCCGCCGCGCTGGAGGTCGGGCAGGTCCGGGGCGAGGCCGTGCGCACGATCCGGTCCGGGCTGCGCCACGGACCCATCGGCCCCGGAGCGTGGCCGCGTGCGCGGCGGTGCCTTGTTCCTGCTCGGTACGCATCAGCCGGGTTGGCTGGGTCGCCCCGAGATCGCCGCCGGTCGGGTGCCGCTGTTCGTGTCGGACCGGCGGCTACGCGTCTACCGGCAGTTGCCTCGCGCAGCTGCGCCGTGGGCGGCCGACTCGGGCGGGTTCACCGAGCTACAGAAGTACGGCCGGTGGACCGTCACCCGGGCGAGTACGTGGCCCGGCTACGCCGCTATCGGGACGAGATCGGCCATCTGATGTGGGCCGCACCGCAGGACTGGATGTGCGAGCCGATCATCATCAACGGCGGGGTCGTCAACGGCCAGCGCTTCGCCGGTACCCACCTGAGCGTCACCGAACACCAGCGCCGCACCGTGGCCAACTACGCGCGGCTGCGCGACCTGGCCCCCGACCTGCCCATCATCCCGGTCGTGCAGGGCAGCACACCCGACGAGTACCGGCGCTGCCAAGACCTGTACTGGTCGATGCTGCGCCTTGACCTGTCCACCGCGCCCCGGGTCGGGGTCGGCAGCATCTGCCGCCGGCAGGGCACCCCGCGAGGCTGGGTACATCATCGCCGCCCTACGCGCGGGCGGGTTGCACCGGCTGCACCTGTTCGGCTTCAAAACCCTCGGCCTGGTCGAGCACCGCGATCTGCTCAGCCGATCGACTCCCGAGCCGACTATGCCGAGTGGCGGTCCCTGCTGACGGAGGCCAAGGTACGCGCCGCCCCGGCACACAGCGGCAACCATGCTGCTCGTGCTGAAGGTCCCACCCGAGCGGTCATGGACGTGATGGGCTGGGCGCAGGCCAGCATGGCGAGCCGGTACCAACACGTCCCGGTAGAGGTTTTGAAGGGTATCGCCGGTCAGGTCGGGAGCTTCCTGTGGAACGACCGAAACTGTGAGGGGACCCAGGCCGATTGAGATGACGGAGCCTGGCAGCGGTGGTGCCGATCACGATTGCTGCTGCCAGGCCGACTGGGAAAGATCTTGATACGTAGAGCATGTCCAGACAGCGTGGCGCACTACCGTACAGTCGAGGGCCATTACCATGATTCGAACACCCGTACGACCTTGGGAGGTATGATGAGTCACCCAGCCGACGAGCAGGCGGCAGTGCTCGCCCTCACCAAGGCAACCCCCCGTGAGTGGTATCGAACGGCCGCTGTAATCAGCGAGGCAGGCAGTGCGATCAGCCTCCTCGCGGAGGACACCCCACTGTTAGCCGTGACTCTCCAGCGATATGCCGAGGAGCTACGGCAACGCGTGACCCCGGAAGATCTTGACGCAGCACGTGACCTGATAGCACGGGGAACCGAACAGGGTTTGACCCTGCACACCGTCCTAGATCCGGGCTACCCAGCAAACCTCCACATGATCTACAACCGACCGCCATTTATCTGGCTACGCGGGCAACTCACGCCCGACGACTTCCGCGCCATAGCGGTCGTCGGAACGCGAGAGGCCACCGAGGAGGGGCGCTCCCGGGCGAGCCGTCTCGCCCGGGAGCTGGCAGAAGCCGGCGTGACGGTCCTATCGGGCCTTGCACGCGGGATCGATACCGCAGCGCACTCAGCGTCGCTTGACGTGGAGTCGGGACGGACTGTCGCCGTGGTCGGTCAGGGTCTATTGACGCCGCTGTACCCGAAGGAAAACCGTGGGCTCGCCGAACAAATTTGCCGCCGAGGCGCGCTGGTGTCGCAGTTCTGGCCAGACGCGCCGCCACGGCAAGCAAACTTCCCCATGCGGAATGTAGTGATGAGCGGCATGGCGATGGGGACCGTCGTCGTCGAAGCCTCGGCCACTAGCGGGGCGAAGATGCAGGCACGTCTTGCCTTGGAGCACGGCAAGCGGCTCTTTCTGCTGGACTCCCTGGTCCGCTCCCAGGACTGGGCCCGTCGATACGCCGAGCGACCCGGCGTGTCGGTGGTTCGGCGGCTTGATGACGTGCTTGACGTGCTGGTCAAGCTCGCATCGGCTCCGGAGCAGCTTGCTCTGCTGTAGGCGACGACGACCCAATGACAACAGCGGAGCACTACACCGATCCGTACATTGCCGCCTATCGCCGAGTCCCCCCGGCTGGTGATGGGATCTGTTCCCTCTGCCACCGGGGCGTGCCACCCGGAACCGACCTGTGCTACAGCTGCAAAGTCACGACCCGTCAGGTCACCATGCCTGCGACGGAGATACTCCCGATATCCCTCTACGAGGTCCCTGACCAGCTCTGGAACGTCCTGCGCAACTACAAGGACAGTCCCGTGCCCCAGGTGCGTGAGCAGTTGGGCACCGTCGTCGCCGCTACCATCGCAAGATTTGTTGGTCGCCACTGGAACTGCATCGCTCAGCTCGTAGGCGGAGAGCCATCCCTCGCGACTACTGTGCCAAGCACGGGAGGGCGCATACCGCCACATCCCCTGGTGCGCGCCGTTAACAGAAGTGCCCTGCTGAAGCCGCTCTACCGAGAGCTACTCGATCTCGGCGACGTCCAGTTGCGTCGACTACGCGCCTCCGATCGCGGGTTTGTGAGCAAATATGCACTTCACGGGCACAGGGTGCTCTTGATCGAAGACACCTTCACCAGCGGTACCCGGACCCAAAGTGCGGCTTCGGCACTTCGTCTCGCAGGTGCGACCTCCGTCGGAGTGCTGGTGGTTGGGCGCGTCATCGAGCCGGGCTACAGTCCCGATGACCTTCGGGGTTGGAACTACGGCAAGGCCGCTCAGTTCAGCTACGACGTCTGTTGTCGGTGTACGGCCGAGCCCTGCAGGCCCACTTGAAAGGGCGAATGAGACCAGAACTGAGGCCACAAGATCAAGTATGTGTCTGATCTAGGCGAAAAGAAGACGCGGCGATCAGAGTTTCCGCTGGTCGCCGCTGGTGTGGGTGGTGGTGGCCAGGGGCGGGGTCGAACCGCCGACCTTCCGCTTTTCAGGCGGACGCTCGTACCAACTGAGCTACCTGGCCATGTGCTCGGCCCATGGTACCTGCCGGGCTTGTGCGGTCCTGACGGGACTTGAACCCGCGACCTCCGCCTTGACAGGGCGGCGAGCACTCCAACTGCTCCACAGGACCTTGCTCGGTTGGCTACCTTACCGCCAACCTCTTCGTGCCCCCAACGGGATTCGAACCCGTGCTACCGCCTTGAAAGGGCGGCGTCCTAGGCCGCTAGACGATGAGGGCGGCCCCGCCATCATCGCACAGGTGCGATGTGAGCGGCTGAGCTCCCATCCGGCCCCGCCGGAGGCTCGCAAAGCATACGTGATACCAGCAGCTTCGCCAAAACCACCGGCCCGGAGCGAGCTCGAGCAACCACCGAGCCAGGAGAAGATCCAAGTCACCCCGGGCCGAAGCGAGGACCACCGGGCGGGAGAGGGGATCCAACCAGGGAATCAGGTCGGGAGGGCGATGAGGCGGAACCGGCCGGCGAGGTTGGGCAGGATCGTCCGCAGGGCGGTGACCGTGGCCGAGCGGTCGCCGCCGCCGTCGTGCATGAGCACGATCGCGCCCGGCCCCGTGCGCCCGATCACCGTGCTGATGATCGCCTGCGAAGGGGGCTTGCGCCAGTCCTGCGGGTCGACCCGCCAGAAGATCGAGGCCATGCCGAGGCTGGTGGCGATGCTGACGGTCTGGTCGCTGAACTCGCCGCCGGGGTTGCGGAAGTACTTGACGGGTACCCCGGGCACGACCGCGTGGATCGCGTCGTTCGTGCGCTGCATCTCGGACCTGATCTCGTCCTCGGTACGCGTCTTCAGCTGGATGTCGTGGTCCCACGTGTGGTTGCACAGGGTGTGCCCGTCGGCGACGATCCGCCGGATGACGTCGGCGCCGGCCGCGACCTGCCGGCCGATCACGCAGAAGGTCGCCTTGACGTGGTATTCGGCGAGCAGGTCGAGGACGGCCATCGAGTTGGCGTCGGGGCCGTCGTCGAAGGTCAGCGCGACGGCGTCGGAGCCGGTACCGGTACGGGCGCCGGCAGGACCCGAGCCTGCGGTGCCGCTGGACGCGGAGACTGATGGCCCGGCGGTGGGCGAGGCCGACGGCCCGGGAGCGGGCGGCCGTTTGGTGGACGAGGGAGAACCTGCCGGCGCCACCGCCCGGATCGGCTGCGCACCGACGGAGTCGCCCTTGGCCGGCGAGTGCCACGTGGAGGTGGTACCGGCGTGGGTGGCCGTACATCCGCCGAGCGTGACCACGAGCGCGGCCAGCGCTAAGGCGGCCGGGCGATGCCGTGCCATCGGGTACTCCGAGAGGGGTGTCGGGGTCCTGGGGTGTTGCGCCCGCTCACCGTATCGGCTTACCCGGTCACTTCACATGCCCCGGATCCGGCGATGGCACCTTGTCGGGAGTCAACCTGGCCAGGACTCCGCTGAGCCAGGGCGCGAAGGCCGCCGGCCGGGTTGCCAGCTCGCCCCGCAGTTCATCAGGGGATACCCAGCGCACGGCGGCCACCTCGGCGGGATCCGGACGCAGCGGAATGTCGGTACCGACCCGGCCGAGCAGTACGTGGTCCCACTCCCGCTCGACCAGTCCGGTGGCCGGGTCGGCCGCGTGGTAGAGGTGTACGCCGACCTCGACAAGGTCGACGCCGGTGACGGTCAGTTCGTCGTCGAGGCGCTGCCCGGCGGCGGCGAGCAGCGGCTGGCCCGGGGCGGGGTGGCCGCAGCAGGCGTTGGCCCAGCGCAGCGGGAAGCGGGTCTTCCCCGCCGCGCGGCGCTGGAGCAACAGCCGGCCCGCCGGGTCCTGGAGGAAAACCGAGAACGCCCGGTGCAACAGGCCGGGCGCCCGGTGTGCGTCGGCGACCGTCGACTGTCCACATGCGACACCCGACTCGTCCACCAGTTCGACAAGGTGTGCCTCACGGGACAACGTCACGAGAGGTACCCGGTGATCCGCTGGGCGGCCAGCTTCCCCGAGATCAGCACCATCGGTACCCCGACCCCGGGCTGGGTACCGGAGCCGACGAAGACCACGTTGGACAGCACCGGGTGCAGGTTGCCCGGCCGGAACGGCCCGGTCTGCGCCAGGGTGTGCGCCGCGGAGAACGGCGTACCGGAGGCCAGCCCGGCGTCGGCCCAGTCGGCCGGGGTCACCACGTGGGACACCTCGATGCCCGCCCCGAAGTCGTAGTAGCCGCGCGCCTCCAGGGTGGCGACCAGCTCACCCGCGTAGTCCCGGGCCAGCCGGCCGCGCCAGGCGAGGCTGGCGGAGGCCAGGTTGGGTACCGGCGCGAGCACGTAGTAAACCTCGTGGCCGTCCGGCGCCAGTGCGGGGTCCGACCGGGTCGGGTTGCTGACCAGCAGGGACGGGTCGCTCATCAGCTCGCCGCGCCGGATCACCTGGTCGAACGTACCGCGCCAGGATCGACCGAAGTGGATGTTGTGGTGCGCGATCCTGGCGTACCGCTGGGTCGATCCGATGTGCAGCACCACCGCGGACGGCGACGGGCGCAGCCGGCGGACCCGGCGCGGCTGCTCGGGCAGCAGGTCCCGATAGGCGGCCGGCAGGTCCGGGTTGAGCAGCACCACGTCGGCCGGGATCCGCTCGCCGGTCGTGGTCACCACGCCGGTGGCCCGGCCGCCGGCAACGTCCACATAGGACACCGCGGTGCCGTACCGGAACCGGACGCCGTGCTTCTCCGCCGCGCCGGCCAGCGCCCGGGGCACCGCGTGCACCCCGCCGCGGGGGAAATAGACGCCGGCCACCGCATCCATAGAGGCGATCACCGCGTAGAGGGCCAGCGCGTCGTGCGGCGCGAGACCCGCGTAGAGCGCCTGGAAAGAGAAGATCCGGCGGGTACGCGGGTCCCGGAAGAACTGGTTCACCTTGGTGGACAGCCTGCGGAACCCGCCGGCGAGCACCAGCCGCAGCAGGTTCCCGGTCAGCAGGTCGGTCGGCGTGTCGAAGTTACGGTCGATGAAGTCCCGCCGTTCCAGCAGCCAGAGCCGCTGAGCGTACTCGACGAACCGCAGGTACCCGTCCGCCTCGCGGGCACCGCACACCCGGGCGATCTCGGCGGCCATCCGGCCGGTGTGCGTGATCACGTCGAGGGTCGACCCGTCCGGGAAGTGTGCCCGGTACGCCGGGTCCAGCGGGCTCAGCTCCAACCAGTCGGAGAGCCGCTCGTCGACCGCGCGCAGCGGCTCCTCGATCAGGTCCGGCATGGTGAGCACGGTCGGGCCGGTGTCGAACTCGTACCCGCCGAGAGTCAGCCGGCCGGCACACCCGCCGGGCACCATCTCCCGCTCGACCACGGTCACCTCGCGCCCGGCGGCGGCCAGGTGCAGCGCGGCGGAGAGCCCGCCGAGGCCGGCGCCCACGATGACCACCTGGTCGGTCGGTCCAGAAACGGTACGCACGTTTCCCCCTGGGCCGGAAAATGAGACAGGTGCAACCTTCCTCTGTTGCCAGGCGTGTTGTCCACGGTTGGGTCCGGTCGCGAACCAGGGGGGAGGGCAGTAGGGGCATAGCACTGGCGGTATCGTGGCTTTCCGCCCGCCTCGGAGCCGCCATTGGACAGCCCTCGCCTCGACGATTTCAGCGAGTTCTACGCCGCGCACTTCTACTCGCTGACCGTCCAGCTCTTCGCGCATACCGGAGACCTGAACGAGGCTCAGGATGTGGTACAGGAGGCGTTCTGCCGGGCTCTGGCCCGCTGGGCGCGCCTGGTCACATACGACGACCCGGTGGCGTGGGTACGGCGGGTGGCGTGGAACATCGCGACCAGCCGGTGGCGCCGGGTACGCACGGCGGTCGCGTTCGCCCGGCGGCAGCGCGAGGAGCTGGTACCCGAGCCGAGCCCGGACCGGGTGGCCCTGGTCGCCGCGCTGGCCCGGCTGCCCGAGCGGCAGCGCCAGGCGGTGGTCCTGCACTACCTGGCTGACCTACCGCTAGCCGCCATCGCGACCGAGCTCGGCGTGGCCGAGGGCACCGTGAAGTCCTGGCTGCACCGTGCCCGTACCGCCCTGGCCGAACGGCTGGTCGAGGTACCCGCGGAGGGAGGCGTAGATGGTTGACGACGACCCGCTCAACGCGGAGGTCGCCGCGCTGCCCTCCGCGCTGCTCATCCGGCCGCCCGGAGCTGACGCCGCGCGGCGGACGGTGCGGCGCCGCCGGCACCGGGCGATCGCCTCGGCAAGCGTGCTGGCCGTGCTCGCGGTCGTCGCGCTCGGGCTGGGCTCGGCCGGTTACGTCCGGCGGCCACCGCGGACGACCGCGGCGGTGAACCCGTCCGCGATGCCGTCCCCGACTCCCGCCAGTCCGCACCCCGTCGCCCCGACCGGGGCGCCGTCCAGCGCGCGCACCCGCACCGGGACCACCGCCCCGACCACGACCGTCGCCACCGGCGTGCCGTGCCACCGGTACGGCGCGGCCCTGCTGGACACCACCACGTCCAGCTCGGTCTCGGTGGGCGTGGACCAGAAGGGGCTCTACCCGCTCTGCCCGGGCGAGCGGGTACGCGTCTTCGTGGCCACCTACAGCGTCGACTCCAACGGCGTGCAGCACCTGTTCAGATCCCAGGTGGGCTACCTGGACCCGGCGCACAACCCGATCACCCTGACCTACCAGGCCCCGCCGTGCCACGCGATCATCTACGTGATGTCCGGCAACCAGACGATCAAGCAGACGATCCCGGCGACGGACAACCTCTACCAGGACGGGCCACTGGTGTACGGGAGCCCGCAGTGGGGGCCGTACAACGGCCAGGTGTGGCTGCACGAGCAGGACCCGTGCGGCACGACGTAGACCTGGACCGGCCGGTACACGACCGGTTGGTGCTGCGTACCGTCCCGGGCGCGGTGGACTACCTCGCCGAGGACGTGCGTCAGCTGCCGGCGACCATCGTGCGGCGCGGCCCGGACCGGCTGCTCGTCGACTACGCCGGCCCGCTGCGCCCGCTGGCCGCCGTACGCTACTTCGACATCTGCGCGGTCGACCTCGGGGACGCGCCCGAGCAGCGGCTGACCGACTCGCTGCACGGGGGCGCGCTGGCCGCGCTGCGGCCGGCAGGCGGGACGGTACGGTTCCGGGTGGGCGAGATCGGCGAGCAGCGCTGGGCATTGCGCGACCGGCTGGTCGAGGAGTACGGGTGGCGCAACGATCCGCGGTCGTGGGACGTCAACGTCGAGCCGCACGGTGCCGAGCTGGGCGCCCTGTACCTCACCCAGCGGTACGGCGAGCTGCGCCGTACCCCCGCCTCCACCAACCCGGTGATCGGCGCCGTGCTGGTCCGGCTGGCCAAGATCCAACCCGGTCAGACCGTGCTCGACCCGTTCTGCGGCGCCGGTACCCTGCTGGTGCTCGCCGGTGAGATGGCCGAACCGGGCCGGCTGGTCGGCGCCGAGCTGCAGGCCCGCTGGCTCGCGCTGGCCGCGGAGAACCGGACCCGCCGGCAGGTGCCGGCCAGTCTGGTCCGGGCCGACGCGCGCCGCCTGCCGTTCGCCGCCGGCCGGGTCGACCGGGTGCTCGCCAACCTGCCGTTCGGCAAGCGGGTCGGCTCGCACCGGGTCAACGAGGACCTCTATCCGGATGCGCTCCGGGAAATCGCCCGGGTGCTCCCGGGCGGCGGCCGGGCCGTCCTGCTCACCGAGGACAAGCGGCTGTTCGAGCAGACCGTGCAGCGTACCCCGCTACTTCGGGTGATCAAAGAAGTTGTGCTGACCAGGGGTGGAATTCATCCATCTGTATATGTTTTGGCGAAGCGTGGACGGCGCGGTCACGGAGTGTGAAATAATTCATCGTCATGTGTAGTGGCTCTGTAACGTGCCTTTAACCTCGCATCAGTAAGAAAGCGGGCAGAGTCCGCAACTTCGCCAACTGTCCGGGGGTCCTCATGCGCCAACAGTCCCTCGTCGTGGTCGCCAACCGGTTGCCCGTCGACGAAACCCACACCGACAGCGGCGCGCGGGTGTGGCGGCGCAGCCCCGGCGGGCTGGTCAGTGCACTTCAGCCGGTGCTGCGTGGGTACGGCACCACCTGGGTCGGCTGGGCCGGTGGTACCGGTCCGGCACCGGACCTGCCGGCGATCGACGAGGTGCAGATGCGCGCCGTCGAGCTCTCCGAGCTGGAGTTCGAGCAGTACTACGAGGGCTTCGCCAACTCGACGCTCTGGCCGCTGTACCACGACGCGGTGGAGCAGCCGGTCTACCACCGCCGGTGGTGGGAGGCCTACCAGCGGGTCAACCGGCGGTTCGCCCAGGCCGCCGCGGCCGCGGCCCCGCCCGGCGCGATCGTCTGGATCCAGGACTACCACCTGCAACTGGTCCCGGCGCTGCTGCGCGAGCTGCGACCGGATATCCGGATCGGCTTTTTCATGCACATCCCGTTCCCGCCGCCCGAGCTGTTCAAGCAGCTGCCCCGGCGGGCCGAGCTGCTGCGCGGGCTGCTCGGCGCAGACCTGGTCGGCTTCCAGAACGCCGGTGGCATGCAGAACTTCGTCCGGCTCACCGAGAAGGTGCTCGGGCTGCGGGTACGGCATCAGGAGATCGAGGTGGACGGGCGGGTGGTACGCGTGGGCGCCTTCCCGATCTCGATCGACGTGGCCGAGTTCGAGCAGATCGCGATGACCGACGAGGTGGCCGAGCGGGCCGTGCAGATCCGCGCCGACCTGGGTAATCCGGACCGGATCATGCTCGGTGTCGACCGGCTGGACTACACCAAGGGCATCGAGCACCGGCTCAAGGCATACCGGGAGCTGCTGGCCGACGGGCGGGTCAAGGTACCGGACACGGTGCTGGTACAGGTCGCGGTACCCAGCCGGGAGCGGGTCGAGCACTACAAGATGCTGCGCGACAAGGTGGAGCGCGAGGTCGGCGGGATGAACGGGGTGTACGGCCGGCTCGGCGTACCCGCCGTGCACTACCTGAACCGCTCCTTCGACCAGCTGGAGCTGGCCGCGCTGTACCGCGCCGCCGACGTGATGGTGGTGACCCCGCTACGGGACGGGATGAACCTGGTCGCCAAGGAGTACGTGGCCAGCCGGGTGGACAACGGCGGCACCCTGGTGCTGTCCGAGTTCGCCGGGGCCGCGTCTGAGCTCAAGCAGGCCTACCTGGTCAATCCGCACGACCTCGAAGAGATGAAGGTCACCCTGGTACGCGCGCTGGAGGCGGACCCGGCCGACAGCGCCCGGCGGATGCGGGTGATGCGCCGCCACCTGCGTACCCACGATGTGCAGTCCTGGGCGCGCAGCTACCTGTCCGCACTGACCGAGCCGCTGGCCGCGGTCGACGCTGCCTGATCAACGCCGTTCCAGCAGCACCACCGGGATCGTGCGGCTGGTCTTCTGCTGGTAGTCGTCGTAGCCGGGGTAGACCTTGGTCATCAACGACCAGAGCCGGTCGCGCTCCGGGCCGGTGACCGCGCTCCTGGTGACCGGGATCGTCTCCGGTCCGACCTGGATCGTCGCCTCCGGGTTCCGGCGCAGGTTGAGCCACCACCCGGGATGCTTCGGGGCACCGGCGTTGGAGGCGATGAGCACGAACCGGTCGCCGTCGGGCTGGTAGATCAACGGAGTCGTCCAGGTCCGGCCGGACCTGCGGCCGGCGGTGCTGAGCAGCAGGACCGGCGCGCCGCGCATCGTGCCGGCGATCCTGCCGTTGCTGCGCCGGTAGAGCCATACCGCCGAGCGCAGGAAACCACGCTGGACCGCCTTACCGAAGCTGGCCATCGCCGGTCCCCTCCACGATCAGTATCCGCAGGGTACGTGGCCCGTGTACGCCCTCGACCCGGTTGAGCTCGATGTCGCTGGTCGCCGACGGCCCACTGATCCAGGTCTGCGGCCGGGTCGGCTCCAGCCGGGCCAGCGCCTCCGATACCGTCCCGACGATCTGATCCGCGCGTACGACGCAGAGGTGGTAGTCGGGCAGCAGGGTCAGCGCGCGCCGGCCCTGGGCCGGTCCGGCGGACAGGATGATCGTGCCGGTGAGCGCGATCGCGACGGTACAGCCACTGACCACCCCGTCGGCCTGATCGAGGTCGGGGAGGGAGAGCGGCGGGTCGTCCCGCAGCACCTCGATGCCGGCCTCCGCCGTCCACGCATCGGGCAGCCCCTCCGGGAGGACGACTCGTCGGGCGCCCCGCTGCTGGAGGGCCGACGCCACGGCACCGGCGAGCTCACCCGCGTTCACCCGGCTCACGGTGGCCTTGTAATCGGCGGCCCGCTCGGCGAACAGCGCGACCACGTCGGCGTCGTCGAGGCTGCGCCGGTATTCGCGGGGTACCGGCTCGGGGCGGGGATGGTCGGCCAGGGCAGTGCGGATCCGGCCCAGCATCTCGTCGCGGATGGTCACCTCCGGTGCCTCCTCCACCAGGTGCGGAAGGACTCGGCGGGCGGGGCCACCAGGTCCCGGGTACCAAACCAGGCGCTGATCCAGAAGGGACCGCGCAGCCGCAGACGCCCGCGGCGGCCGACCACCTTCGCGCCGAGCGCGCCCAGCTTCTGCGCGGCCCTGAGCCGGCCCGGCTTCGCGAAGGTCCGGTATGCCGCGGCCATCACCACCCCTTCGGTGCCCAGGTGTCCGCGCTTGTGCTCGACCACCTTCGCGCGCAGGTGCAGCAGGACGTCCGGGATGTCGATGCGGACCGGGCAGGCCTCGAAGCAGGCCCCGCAGAGGGAGGAGGCGAACGGCAGCGACGAGGTCTGCTCGTCAACCGGGTGCTGGTTGATGCCGCGCAACTGCGGGGTGAGGATCGCACCGATCGGACCCGGGTATGCCGACCCGTACGCCTTCCCGCCGGTGCGCTCGTACACCGGGCAGACGTTGAGGCAGGCCGAGCAGCGGATGCAGCGCAGCGCCTGCCGTCCGGTCGGGTCGGCGAGCGTGTCGCTGCGCCCGTTGTCCAGCAGGATCAGGTGGAACTCCTGCGGCCCGTCCCCGGGCGTGACCCCGGTCCACAACGAGGTGTACGGGTTCATCCGCTCCGCGGTCGACGAGCGGGGCAGCAGCTGGAGGAACACCTCCAGGTCGGCCCAGGTGGGCAGGAGCTTCTCGATGCCCAGTACGGTGACCAGCACATTCGGCAGCGTCAGGCACATCCGCCCGTTACCCTCGGACTCCAGTACCACCACCGTGCCGGACTCGGCGATCGCGAAGTTGCCGCCGGAGATCGCGACCGTGGCGCGCAGGAACTTCTCCCGCAGGTGCAGCCGGGCCGCCTCGGCCAGCTCGGCCGGGGTGTCGCTGATCCCCTCGGGAGCGGGCCGGCCCACCTTACCCATCTCCCGGACGAAGATGTCCCGGATCTCCGAGCGGTTGCGGTGAATCGCCGGTACCAGGATGTGTGACGGCAGGTCGTGGCCGAGCTGCACGATCAGCTCGGCCAGGTCGGTCTCCCACACGTCGATGCCGTGCTCGGCGAGCGCGTTGTTGAGCTCGATCTCCTGGGTGGCCATCGACTTCACCTTGACCACCTCGCGGGCGTCGTGCGCCTTCGTGATGTCTGCGACGATCGCGTTGGCCTGGGCCGCGTCCGCCGCCCAGTGCACCACCCCGCCGGCCGCGGTGACCCGCTCCTCCAGCTGCTCCAGCAGCTCGGGCAGCCGGGCCAGGACGTCGTCCTTGATCGCCGCGCCAGCCGCCCGCAGGTGTTCCCAGTCGGGCAGCTCGGTGATCGTACGGAGCCGCTTCTCGCGGATCGTGGTGGTGGCCCGGGCCAGGTTGGCCCGCTGCTGGGTGTTGGCCAGCGCCTCCTTCGCCGCGATCGGGAACGGCGGCATGCCCAGGAAGGTCGGGTGGGTCATCTGCTCCCTCCCTTGACACTGGCCAGGATCTCGGCCAGATGCATGACCCGGACCGGCACGCCCTGCCGGGAGAGCAGCCCACCGATATGCATCAGGCAGGAGGTGTCCGCGGAGGTGAGCACCTGCGCGCCGGTCGCCTTGATGTCGGCTGTCTTGTCGGCGCCCATCGCGCTGGACGTGTCCGGGTTCTTGACGCTGAAGGTGCCGCCGAACCCGCAGCACTCCTGGGGATGGGCCAGCGGCCGCAGTTCGAGGCCGTCAACCGCGGCGAGCAGCCGCTGTGGCCGGTCGCCGATGTGCAGCAGGCGTTGCGAGTGACAGGTCGGGTGAAAGGCGACCGGGTACGGGAAGTGCGCTCCGACGTCGGTCACCTCCAACACGTCGATCAGGAACTCGCACAGCTCGTATACCTTGGGGACGGTGACCGCCGGGTCGACCATGTGGTGGTAGTGGCGCACCATCGCGGCGCACGACGCGGACGGGGTGACCACCGCGTCGTACCCGCCGAAGACCTCGGCGAAGTGGCGCACCAGGGGTATGCATTCCGGCCGGTACCCGGAGTTGAAGTGCATCTGGCCGCAGCAGGTCTGAGCTGCCGGGAAGTCCACCGTGACGCCCAGCCGTTCCAGCACGGTCACGGTCGCCCGCCCGACCTGCGGGTACAAGGTGTCGTTGAAGCAGGTGACGAACAGCCCGACGCGCACGCCTCGTAGCCTCCCACCGGAGGGACCGAAGCTCAACAGAAGATCCGATGTTCTCCGGGGCGGACGAGGAACCCGTACGAACGGCGGTTGACGGGGACCGCTCATGGCCCCTAGGGTCGCGCTGTTAGATAGAAAGGTTACCTAATGGCGCGGGTCGTCACCCTGATCGGGGGGGTCAGGGTGGCTGGCCAGCTGCCTTCAGGACCAGTTGAGCTTCTCATCGCACGGTGCCGTGAGGCCCCGGGGACGGGCCAGTCCCCGGGGCCTCACGTAAGTCGCCCTACTACCTCGTGACCGCCTCGGCTACCTGGTGACCACCTTGCCGTTGATGGTCACGTTGGCGAGTACCAGATGGTCGACGTTCTTGAACGTGTTGCTGGTATTGGACACGCCCTTGAAGGTGCAGTTCTTCGCCGCGAAGCCGTGCACGTGGGAGCTGCTGGTGCCACTCACGTCGAAGACCTTCGGCACCTTGGTGGTGGTGCAGTTGGTGATGCTGAACGGCCCGAAGGAGAACGGGTGGCTGCCGGTCTGCCCGTTGTAGGTCGGCAGGACGAAGACGTACGAGCGGGTCGGGTTGCCGGTGAAGCTGTCCAGGTTGATGTTCTCGCTGTAGCCGCCGCGCAGCGTGTTGGACTTGACGTACAGCGCGAACTTGGTGGCACCGACGATGTTGCACTTGTAGGCGAAGACGTTCTTGATGCCACCGGTCTGCTCACTGCCGCAGGTGATCGCGCCCCAGTTGCCGTTCATCAGGCAGTTGTAGACGACGACATTCGAGGTGGGTACGTTGATCCGCCGGCCGTCCGCGTCCCGACCCGACTTGATCGCGATGTTGTCGTCGTGCGCGCCCAGCGTGCAGTTGCGGATGATCACGTGGTCGCTGGACTCCGGGTCGCAGCCGTCCGTGTTGGAGTGCGCGGTGCTCGGGTCAGTGCTGACACCGTCGATGATGACGTTCTTCGACAGGACCGGGTGCAGCTGCCAGAACATCGGGTTCTTCAGCTTCACGCCTTCGATGAGCACCGTGTCGCAGTTGTACGGCTCGATGAAGGCGACCCGCAGGCTGTTGCCGGAGCCGGGTACCTTGCGCTGCTCCGGCTTGGTACGCCCGGCGCTGATCCAGCTCTCCAGGAACTTGCGGTTGTTCCCCTTGTTCCACGAGGAGGTACCGCCGGCGTCGAGCGTGCCGCTGCCGGTGAGTGCGATGTTCGTCGCGCCGTTGGCGTAGACCATCGGCGAGTAGTTCAGGCACTCGATGCCCTCGTAGCGGGTGAGCACGACAGGGAACTTGCTCTTGTCGCCGCTGAACTTCAGCGTGGCGCCGGAGGCCAGGTGAAAATTGACGTTGCTGAGCAACCGGATGGCGCCGGTGACATAGGTACCGGCCGGCACGTTGACGGTACCCCCGCCGGTGGCGGCATTGACCGCCTTGATGGCGGCGGCGAACGCGGCGGTGTTGTCGGTCTTCCCGTCGCCCTTGGCGCCGAAGTCCTTCGCCGCGTCTACGGTTTTCGTGCCGAACTTGGTGGTCTTGGTGTCCGCCACGATCTTCCGCGCTTCGGGCCAGGGCAGGTCGCCGGGGGATACGTTGTGACCGGCGCCCGCCGCGGCGGGCGTGAGGGCCGGCGCATTCGTACCGGCGAGCGCCGCGTTCGCGATGACGGGCGCGGCCACCGCCGCACCGGCGACAGCGGCTCCGATGCCGATCGCCTGCCGACGGGACAGACTGTCTGCCATGCTTTCCACTCCTCGTGGCTGGGGCAGCGCATCCGCCGGCGGGAGTCGGACGGTACCGACCGCGGACCTCGCTAGGGGACCTTCAGGCGAGGCACGCCACTGGTATCCAGTGGTGAACCTCGATATAGAAGGTCTACCGGAGCCGGGGTGAGCAGGTCAAGAACGGCTGGTAACGGGTGCCGCCGGGCGGAACGGACGGTTCTGCCGTCCGGTCAGCTGGTCGGGTGCGGGTGGTCCCGCTGGAGTGATGGGAACAGCTCGGCGAGCGTGGTGGTCGCCGGCTTGGCCTCGACCTCGGCCGGCTTCCGCTCACCGGGTGCCGGCTCGGCCGGTGTCGCTTCGGCCGGTGTCGCTTCGGCCGGTGTCGCTTCGGCTGGCGCGGGCCGGGCTTGCGCCGCTGCCGGCTCGGTCCCGCTGAGCGCACCGGCGGCCCGCTCGAAGAACCGCAGCATCTCCACCGGGAACGGCATGACCAGCGTGGAGTTCTTTTCCGCGGCGACCTCGACGACGGTCTGCAGCAGCCGGAGCTGGAGCGCGCCGGGGGTGCCGGCCATGATGCCCGAGGCGTCGGCCAGCTTCTGGGCCGCCTGGTATTCCCCGTCGGCGGTGATGATCCGGGCGCGCCGCTCCCGCTCCGCCTCGGCCTGCCGGGACATCGACCGTTTCATCGCCTCCGGGAGCTGCACGTCCTTGATCTCCACCCGGTCGATGTGCACGCCCCAGCCCAGAGCCGGACTGTCGATCAGCAGCTCCAGGCCGCGGTGCAGCTGCTCGCGATTGGACAGCAGGTCGTCCAGCTCGCTCTTGCCGATGATCGAGCGGAGCGAGGTCAGCGCCACCTGCTCGACCGCGTAACGGTAGTGCTGCACCTCGATCAGCGCCTTCATCGGGTCCTCGACCCGGAAATAGACCACCGCGTCCACCCGAACCGTCACGTTGTCCCGGGTGATGCCCTCCTGCGCGGGGATCGGCATGGTGACGACCTGGATGTTGACCTTGCGCAGCCGGTCCATGACCGGGACGATCACCGCCAGGCCGGGCTGGCGGACTCCAGGCAGCGCCCGACCGAAGCGGAAGACGATCCCCCGCTCGACCTGGTTGATCACCCGGAGCCCGAGTGCGGCGCAGGCTCCGATGACCGCGAGCCCTCCGATGACAATGGCCTCGATCATCTCGCGCCTCCTCCGCCGGTGCCGGCTTCGGATTCGATGGTAGTGCGCGGGTACGACAGTCAGCCGCTGCGCCGGTTGCCCCACATCCGCGGACCCTGGACCGAGCCCTTCCCGTGCGGGAAGTGGCCTTTCTGGCTGGTCGGCTGTGCCGACTTGCCCTTCCCGTGCGCGCGTCGCTCGGCCCGGTTCGCGAAGACGGGCTCGTCAGCCGCCGGCTCCTCGGCCTCGGCCGCCGGCCCCTCGGCCTCGGCTGCCGGCTCTTTCGTCCTGGCCTCGCCGGCCTCGGGCGTGGTGTCCTTGGGCGTGGTGTCCTCCGGTTGGGGAACGCTCCGCTTAGGCATGGCCCACCTCCTGGACTTGTCCACTGCGGATGGACGGTAGCAGGCGCCGGTAGCCTGGGTCAGGTGAGAATCGCCTACGCGGCCGATGACGAGAACGACACCACCCGCGCGGTCGTCCGGTACCTCACCGATCAGGGGCACGAGGTGGTCGCGGTCACCGACTCGGGCCGGTGGCCGGAGATCGGGTCGGCGGTCGGCGCGGCGGTGGCCGGCGGCGAGGTCGACTACGGCGTGGTCATGTGCTGGACCGGCACGGGTACCGCGATCGCGGCGAACAAGGTGCCGGGGGTACGGGCCGCGCTGGCCTGGGAGCCGTGGATCGCCCGGGGAGCCCGGCTCTGGAACGACGCCAACGTCCTGGCGCTGAGCCTCAAGCGGCTCGCCCCGGACGTCGCCGTGGAGGTGGTACAGGCGTTCCTGGACACCGCGACGCCGGACCCCGACGAGGCGGACAACATCGGCCGGCTCGGCGACCTGGAACGCAGGTAGCCGGCCCCGGCGGGATCGCGTCCCGCCGGGGCCTCGGATCTTCGGCCAGGTCAGCTCAGCGTTACGTCGTCGTAGACCGTGTACGTGGCGTCGCCCGGGTTGTTCTCGTCATGGCTGACCAGCGTGACGGTGTACGAGTGCCCGGCGGTCACCGCCGTGCTCGCCTGCTGCCAGCCTTGGTTGAGGGTGCAGGTCCGGCCGAGGACCGTGGTGGTCACGCCGGTGGTGTTGTCCTTGACCGTGGCGGTGGCCCAGTCCCAGGCCACGTCGTCCGGGCAGGTGATGTTGTAGAAGAACGACAGGCGGGTGGTCCCGGTCGGGGCGGTGAAGGTCTGGCTGACCTTCGAGTCGCCGTTGGTCGGGTTGGTCGAGCCGAGCCGTACCGCGTCCGTTCCGCTGTGGACGATCGAGGTGGTGATCGCGGTGGTACCGGTCCGGGTCCAGCCGGTGAAGTCACCCGTCTCGAAGCCACCATTGACGATCGCGGTGGGCGGGGGTGGCGGGCTCGACGATGTGACGGTCAACGTGTACCCGGCGGAGTGGGCGCCGCTGGCGGCAGTCCCGGTGACGGTGATCGGGTAGCTGCCCGCGGGCGTGGATGCCGAGGTGCTGAGGGTCAACGTCGAGGTACCACCCGCCGTCACCGAGCTGGGGTTGAACGAGGCGCTGGCACCGGCCGGCAGCCCGGCCGCGGACAACGCCACCGACTGCGCCGAGCCCGACGTCACCGCTGTGCTGACCGTGCTCGTCGCGGACTGTCCCGCGGTCACCGATCCCGAGCCGGGCGACAGCGACATCGAGAAGTCGTCGCCGGGTGCGGTCGAGCCGTTGACCACGACATCGTCGTAGGTCGTGTCGGTGGCATCTCCCGGACTGTTCTCGTCATGGCTGACCAGCGTCAGCGTGTACGAGTGCCCGGCGGTCACGGTGCTGGTGTTCTGCTTCCAGCCCTGGTTGAGCGTGCACGTCTTGCCCAGCACCGTCGCGGTGGTGCCGGTCGTGTTGTCCTTCAACGTCGCCGTGGCCCAGTCGTAGATCACCTCGTCCGGGCAGTGGATGTTGTACCAGAAGGACAGCGCCGTAGCCCCTGATGGAGCGGTGAACGTCTGCGCCACCTTCGAGTCCCCCAGCGTCGGGTTCGTGCTACCCAGCAGCACCGCGTGGGTACCGGAGTGCACCGGGCTGGACACGATCGACGTGGTACCGGTCCGGGTCCATCCGGTGAAGTCACCGGTCTCGAAGCCACCGTTGACGATCACGTTGGATGGCGGCGGTGTCGACGAGGTCGGGCTCGGCGTCGGTGACCCGGACGTCGGCGGCGGCGTTACCGAGTCGTTCGGCGACCAGTAGTCGCCGGCCATCACGATGTAGACGATCATCTTGATGGTCTCGCCGAAGTAGGCGTCCCCGAACGGGTTGGTGGCCAGGTAGTTCCAGATGGTGTCGGTCCAGCCCTGGTCGCCCGCGGCCATCGCGGACGGGCCGACCGAGTCGCCGGCTTCCTCGGCCACCTCGGTGTTGTAGGGGGTGCCGTCCAGCTTGGTGTGCGGGTACACCTTCTTCGGGTCGCCGCCGGAGTGGCTCTTGTAGCTGTTGGACTCGTGGGTGGCGACCGACAGGGTCAGCGGACTGCCGTACAGCAGCGCGTCGGTACCCATGTGCCACGGCACCCGCAGCGAGTTGAAGCCGACGATGTTGTCCGGCTGGTTCTCCTGGTAGTTGGCCGGCGCCGGGCTCGGGCTGGTGGTGTTGGCGTTGACCACGAAGTCCGACAGCAGGTTGGCCGTCGGCGAATAGGCCGAGATGAACTCCTGGATCAGGTTCTGGGTCTTGGTGATCACCTTGTTCCAGTCGTGCGCCGAGTCGTACGCGGCGAACGCGCGCAGGTGGTCGAGCATGTGATCGGACGGGCGGGTGTCCGTCGTCGGGCCGTCGTCCTCGCACTTGAGGTGCCCGTCAGAGGCGACGTCGGCGGCATAGAACTTGGCCAGCCAGTCCAGCGCGTCGGCGGTGTATCCGCCCCACTGCTTGTCGGCCAGGATCAGCCCGTAGCCGATGTCGAGGTCCCCGTCGGTCGCCCCGTCGGGCGTACCCGAGTCGGCGTAGTTGCAGGTGATGCCGTCCAGCTTCCACTGCATCATGCCCTGGCGGTCGCGGTGGTTCTTGACCAGCTGCCAGAGCCCGTTGAACTCCACCTGGGCGTTGGCGTCATAGCCGGCCATCAGCGGCACGATGTTCATGCCGTAGCCCTGGGCCTCGGAGACCGTACCGTTGTTGGGCGCGTCGTTGTCGCCCTTGGTGGACACGTAGTACTCGTTGGACGCGCAGCCGTGTACGAGGTATGTGGCCTTCCACGAGTTGTACTGCTGCTCGACGGCGGCGTCCCGGCTGGCCTGACTCGCCGAGGGGGTGACACCGACCTTGTAGGTGACATGGAACGGGAACGGGTGGCTGAGCGTCGCCGCAGAGGCATTGTGGGCCAACGTCGCGGTCAACGCGGACGCGACAACGGCGGCCGAGGCCAGCGCGGCGATTCCGGTTTTTCGGTTCATACAGCTCTCCTTCGGGCGGGATGGGAGAGGTCACTCCGGGACTCAGCGCCCCGACCCGGGCCGCGATTATAAGGAAGGCTTCCTTACAATCGACCCACGAAACAGCCTCCACCACAGCGCCCGGAGCTGTCAAGCAATCCGGTCAGATATGTGAATGCCGCGATGGCCTGGTCAAGGCAGGACGACGAACTCCACCCGGCGGTTGATCGCCTGGTTGGCCGGGCTGGTATCGGGCACCAGCGGCCGGGTCGCGCCGAAGAAGGCCACCGTCATCCGGTCCGGCGCGATGCCCAGCGACTGCAGCACGGTGCGTACCGTCTCCGCCCGGGCCTGGCTGAGGGCCAGGTTGGCCTGGGCCGAACCAGTGGAGTCGGTGTGGCCCTCGATGCGTACCCGTACCCCTGGATTGGCCTGAAGCACGGCGGCGACCCGCTCGACCACCGCGCGCCCGTCGGCGGTCAGCGTGGCGCTGCCGTTCTCGAAGGTGATCCGGGGTAGTGCGGCCAGCTGGCTCTGCACCGGCGGCGGGCCTGACGGCGACGGCGTCGGGCCCGGCCCGGGCGTCGTCGGGCTCGGCTGGGGCGTCGCCGACGGCGTCGGCACCGGTGTCACGACCGCGGTCGCCACCCGTACCCCCTCCTGGGTCCGGACGATCGCCAGCGCGCGGTCGGCGTCTCCGGTGGTGTGCGCGTGGACGGTGCCGTCCCGCCCGACGAAGCTGACGTCCACAGTGGACAGTCCGGCGGCCCGGAGCGCGTGAGTCGAGCGGCTGGTCAGGTTGGCCTCGATGGCGTGCCGGTTGGGAATGCTCTGGAGCGCGAACAGCACGACGAACCCGGCCACTCCCACTGCGACCGGGAGCGCGATCCCGCGCGGCCGGGCCATCAGGAGCGTCCCACGTCACGACCGGCGACGAGCCGGCGTACCAGATCGGCGAAGCCTTCCTCGTCGCCGTCGGCGAGCAGCCGGGCCTGCCGCGACCACGTCGCGAGGCTGGGCGCGAACTTCAGCCCGGCGCTTTCGAGGGCGGCCCGTAGCGCGGTCTCGTCGGCGTCGGCGAGCCGCGCGTAGGACCGGATCCCGGCCTTGCGCAACGCCCCCGCCATCCTCGGCCCGATCCCCTCGACCCGCTCCAACTCGTCGTCCCGCTCGCCTTCTTCGGAGGCGGGGACGGCCGCTTCCTCGGCGGGGGCGGCCGCTTCCTCAGCGGCGGCGGCCGCTTCCTCAGCGGGGGCGGCCTCGACGGCGTCCTCGGGGTCGACGGCTGGCGCGGCCGGACGGTCAAGCTGAGCCAGCTGGGCGTGTAGCCGTTCGAGTTGGGCGTCCCTGTCGGCGAGCACGATCCGGTGTTGCCGGAGCATCAGCCGGCCCCACAGCAGCCAGCCGACCAGCAGGCCGAGCAGGATCGCGGCGACAATGATGAGCAGCGACTGGCCGAGGAACCACGCCACGAAAGGACCTCCGGAGTGCCGCGCCGGCAACGTGCCGTGGCGCCCGCGCCACAGTAGTGCCCGGGTACCGGAGCGGTCGATGGGCCGTACGGTGCGTCCTACCGTGCCTTTCCCGGTACTGGATCGACCTTGATCGTGGCGCTCAACGGCGAGCTGCTCGCCTCATACCCGATCGATACGTGGTATTCCTCGTCCTGGTCGAGGACCACCGGCTCCGAGAGGAAGATGATCTGCGGGTTCAGCAGGAAGTCGGTTGGCTCAGCGGACTCCAGTGTCTCGGTGAAGCGGATGCGGTACGTGATGCGCAACGCGTTCGCCACGCCGGACCGTACTGACCGCACGGTCACGCCGCTGGATATGTATGACCCGGTGCGTTCGTGAAAGTCCGTCAGCAGGTAGCTCGCCTTCGTGGTCAGCGACCGGTCGCCGGCCAGCATGGCGAACCGCGAGTCGTAGTTGAAGGTCAGGCCGTACAGCTTGTCCTGGGCATCGATCAGCTCGATCCAGTTATCCATCGCGAGTGGGACGATCGAGCCGCCCGGCTTCAGGAACCTCCGCAGGTTGTCCAGGATCTGCAGCTGAGGCTCGTAGAAGAAGCCGGCGCTGATGACCTCGCTGATGATGATGTCCACGGGTTCGGGCAGCGCGACAGTGGTGGCGTCGGCGTGGATGGCGACGACCCGGTCCGCGAACCCGTTGCGCCTGGCGTGCTCCTCGATGACCGGTACGAACTCTCCGTTGAGTTCGATGCAGTAGACCCGGCCGGCCCCGGCGGCAGCGGCGAGCAGACCGAGCACTCCGCTGCCGCTTCCGGCGTCGACCACGATGTCGCCCGGCTGCACGATCTCCTGGATCGCTTGCTGGAAAAGCTCCACCCGACGCGTGTCGTAGAGGCAGGCGTGGATGTCGTATGACGTGAATGCCTTGTCCGTGCCGGTCAAGCCGCTCCTCCGCAGACGATTCGGAACCGCGCTCAAGTCGAGCAGCGGGGCGGGATAGACCGGTGCGCCGTCGAATGGTTCGCGCTTGCCGAGAAAGGTACCAGCCCTCCGGAACCCTTGGCGGCCAAACTGTCCGGCTGACTCAGCGGGCGTCGCGGAGCTGGAACACGACCAGTCCCGAGACGACCGCTGCGGCGGCGTACACGGAAAGGACGCCGATTCCGGCCCAGGGCCCGATGTGTTCGGCGGCCAGGTTGCGAGTGGACTGGATGGCCAGGCCGGCGTCCATTGGGGAGAACCGGTGGATCCGATGCTGCCACTTGGGATCGCTGACGAACGTGGCGACGATCGGCGATCCGTAGAGGAGTGCGAGGGCCGTGGTGAGCGCGCCCGCGGTGTCCCGCAGGAGGAGCCCGAGTCCCGCCCCGAACAAGGTGATCAGTCCTATGTAGAGGACGGTACCGATGGCCGCCCGCCGGGTGAGGTCATCGGCGAGCGATGGCGCCGGGAAGCCGTGCGCCGCCGTGAACCCGTTGCCGGGCAGGACGCCCCGGCCGGCGGCCAGGGACCCGGCAACCGCCAGTATCCCGGCGGCGGTCCCGAGAACGGCCAGGACACCGAGCTTGCCCAGCACCACCAGGAACCGGCGCGGTACGGCCATCAGCGTCGGCTGGATCGTGCGCGTGCTGTATTCCGCCGTCGCGGTCAGGACCGCGAGGACCAGGATCCCGACCTGGCCGAGGCGTACGCCCGCCAGAGACAGCTTGGTGGTGTCGAGGGTGCAGGGCGTGTCGCAGTGGGTGTAGTCCAGCGATCCGGTGATGGCTAGGCCGAGGCCTACCGTGGTCGCGATGGTCAGCAGTATCAGCCATCCCGTGCTCGGCAGGGTTCTCAGCTTCGTCCACTCGGCCCGGACGGCTCGCAGCGCTCGGGGAGCGTTCATGCGTCGCGCCGGCGCAGTTGCCACCAGGCAAACCCGAGGGCGAGGGCGACCCAGGCGGCGACCACACCGATCCCGGCCCACGGCCCGATCATGGCCCACGGTTCGGCAAGGGTGATCGTCGGAGGTTTCGCCCGCTGGGTCGCCATCCCGCCGGCGAGCGTGGTGTACATGAGCCACTTCGGCGAGGTGCCCGGCAGGATCATGCCGACGATCAGCGGTCCGAGGACCAGCACGATGGTGATCGTGATCGCGGCCGCGCTGCGCCGCAGCAGTACGCCGATCCCGAGGCCGACGACGGCGACACCGGCCATGAACGCGGCGGTCAGCAGCAGAGCCCGCAGCACCGAACCGTCCAGCAGAGATGGTTCGGGGAAGGCCGGTGCTGTGAAGCCCTGCTTGCGCAGGATCGGGACGGCGAGCACGAACGACCCCACCGCACCGACCAGCCCCACGAGGAATGAGGTGGTGCCCAGGACGATCGCCTTCGCGGCCAGTACGCGGCCCCGACGCGGGGTCGCGGCGAACGTCGTGCGGATCATGCCCCGGCGGTACTCCGAGGTGGCGAACAGGACGCCAACCGCGATGAGGGCCATGAGTCCGGCGATGACGCCGATCAGCGCCGCCTCCACCATGTCGTCGTCCGGCGGCTGCGGACCGACCTTGCCCGTACCCACCACGGTGTAGGCGCCGTTGGCCTCGGTGACCCGGCCGCTGCCGCGGTCCCCGCCCTTCTCGCTGAGTCGACCGGCATCGCCTATCGACTCGCCGTGCCAGGTGCCGCCCGACGCGAGCTGCACATTGTCGAACGCGGCCTGGGCGCTGGTCGGCCGCTCACCGACCGACGAGCCGCCGCCGCCCCGTGAGGTGTACACGGCCCCCGGCGACGAGACGTAGAAGCCGATCTCGACTGTGGACGGCAGGTTCTTCGGCGTCGCCGTGCCGATCTTCTGCCACGCGACACCGTCGGCCGACTCGTATCCGGTGATCGTGTTGCCCGAGCGTACGAGCCTCAACCAGCGGGCCCCGCTGCTTGTGCTGCCCTTGCGGTCCGCGTGGAAGTCCCATTGCATGTGTACGCCCTGAGCGGCGGTCAGCATCACCGAGGCGTACGACGAGCCGGGCCGCGTACCATCCTTGATCATGATTCCGGCGGCGGGCTGGGCGAACGGGCTGGGATCATCGAGCTTGGTCATCTGGCCCGAGCCCATGTCTGCGGCGTCCCGATCCGGCTCGTGCGTCAGCGACGCGACCCGCACGGTAAGCGTCGTGTCGCCGGTGACCTGCTGGTGCACGAAGTAGAAATCGTCGGCGACCGGTTCGCCGCGTGGACCGGTGACGAAATTGGGGTGCGCGTTGATGTCCGTCTTGTTACCCGAAGCGGCCAGGTAGCTCAGGCCGACGGTCAGGGCGGCCGCGCCGAGCAGCGTGATGGCCCAGCGGCTCACCGACCGCAGCTTGGTCCACTCGGCCAGCAGCAGGCGGGGGAAGGATTCGCGAGCGGTCACCGTACGCTCCCATCGGTCGCCGGCGCACCGGTCTCGGGCGCGAACTCGACGGCGCCGCGCGTCAGGTCCATGTACGCCTCCTCCAGCGAGGCCCGGTGCCGCCGCAGTTCGGAGAACGGGATGGCGGCCCCGGTCAGCAGTGCCGACACCCGGTCGCCGGGCAGCCCTTCGACGACGACGGTCTCGGGGCCGGTCACGGTGACGGTCGCGCCCGCGTTGGCGAGTGCGGTCGTCGCCTCGGCCCGCTGCGCCGTGGTTACCTCGACACGGTCCTTGGACGCCGCCGCCAGGAGCTTGGCCACGCTGGTGTCGGCGATCAGACGGCCGCGGCCGATCGCGATCAGATGGTCGGCGGTGTCCTCCAGCTCGCCCATCAGGTGGCTGGAGACCAGGACCGCCCGGCCCTCGGCGGCCAGCGACCGCATCAGGCCCCGGATCCAGACGATGCCGTCGGGGTCGAGCCCGTTGACCGGCTCGTCGAACATGAGCACCGGCGGATCGCCGAGCAGCGCGGCCGCGATACCCAGCCGCTGCTGCATGCCCAACGAGAAGCCACCCGCGCGGCGGCGGGCGGCCGAGGTCAGGCCCACCTGGTCGAGCACCTCGGACACCCGGCGCTTGCCGATGCCGTTGCTGTGCGCCAGCCACAGCAGATGGTCTCGGGCCCGCCGGCCCGGGTGCAGAGCGGAGGCGTCCAGCAGGGCACCGACATGGGTCAGCGGCGTACGCAATGAGCGGTAGGGGCGGCCGTTGACCAGAGCCTCGCCCTCGTCCGCTGCGTCGAGCCCGAGGATCAGCCGCATCGTCGTCGACTTGCCGGCCCCGTTGGGCCCGACGAAGCCGGTCACCTCGCCGGCCCGGACGGTGAACGACAGCCCGTCCACGGCAACGGTCGTGCGGTAGCGCTTGTGCAGCGCGCGTACCTCGATGGTGGGTTCCATGGCACGCAGGCTATGCGGCGGCGACCGGCGGGCGCGTCACGGCGCAGAGGGGTCTTGTGGTGGCGGCCGCCTCCCTCTTGTCGGGGAGGACGCATCCCTGGCGGGATGGACGACACCAGCGTCCGGGCCGGTGACAATGCTTGCGTGAGGGGGATGGGGCTGGCCGGCGCGACCGCCGCGCTCGGCGGCGTGGCGGTGACCGAGGCGGTCGCGCGGGCGTACGACCGGCCTCCGTCGGCGCTCGCCGCGCTCATCGCGCTGGCCGGGGTCGCTCCGATGGCCCTGGTGCGCCTCTGGCCGGCGACGGCGGCCGTGCTGTCCGCTCTGGCGGCCTTGTCCGGCCTGCTGACCTCGTATCCGGTTACCGTCGCCGGGGTCATCGCACTGGCGGTGCTCTACGCCGTCTCCGGACACGACCGTCCACTGTGGACAGCATTTGCTCTGGTCCTGCCGTTCGTCTTGTACGCGGCGGTGCCGCTGTCCGGCGATCTACCGGGCGGGAAGACGGTCGCCCTGATCCTGCTGGCGGTCACGGCGCTGGCGACGGCTGCCGGGGCGACGTTGCAACTGCGGGACGAGCGCCGCCGCCACCGTGCCACCGAACAGTCGGCCGCCGCATCGCTGATGGAGTACGCCGCCCGCGGCGAACGCGCCCGCATCGCCCGGGAACTCCACGACGTGGTGGCGCACCACATCACGATGATCGCCCTGCAGGCCGAAGCGGCCCGGCTCGCGACACCGGGCCTGCCACCGGACGGGGCTCGCCGGCTGACCGCCATCGGGGACACCGCGCGTACCGCGTTGACGGAAATGCGGCGTTTGCTGGGCGTACTCCGGGAGGACGTGAACGCCGAGCCGATCCTTCGCCCCCAACCCGGGCTCCGCCAGCTCAACGCCCTCCTCGACGAGGTACGCGAGGTGGCCACGGGCAGTGGCGTGCGCCTGATCGTGAGCGGCCCGGTCGAACCGCTCGACCCCGGGGTCGAGCTGACGGCGTACCGCATCGTGCAGGAAGCGCTGACGAACGCCCGCCGCCACGCGCCGGGCGCGGCCGTCGACGTCGAGCTGCGTTACAGCGGCGACGACCTCGTCGTCCGCATCTACGACAACGGCCCCGGCCCGGCCTCGGATGGCGGCAGCGGGCACGGGCTGGCCGGGATGCGGGAACGGGCGGCCATGGTCGGTGGCCAGGTCACGGCCGGCGCCGCACCGGGCGCCGGATTCCTGGTCGAGGCCGTCCTCCCGACGAAGGCGGCCACGCCGTGACAGCCACCCGCATCGTCGTGGTCGACGACCAGGACGTCGTGCGGGCCGCCTTCGAAGTCCTGCTGGCGACCCAGCCCGACTTCGCGGTCGTCGGCTCGGCCGCCGACGGCGAGCAGGCCGTGCGGATCTGCCGCGACCTGCGCCCCGACGTCGTCCTCATGGACATCCGCATGCCGGGAATCGACGGCATCGAAGCGACCCGCCGCCTGCTCACCGACCCCGAGCCGCCTCGGGTGCTGATCCTGACGACGTTCGACCTCGACGAGCACGTGTACGACGCCCTCGACGCGGGAGCGAGTGGATTCCTCCTCAAGGACGCGACCGCCGAACGCCTCTTCGACGCCGTCCGCATCGTCGCCGCGGGGGAAGCACTGCTCGCCCCGACAGTGACCCGGCGGCTCGTCGCCGAATTCGCCCGGATGCGCGTACGCCGCCGCGAACCGGACGCGGCACTGCAGATGCTCACCACCCGGGAGACCGAGGTGCTGCGGCTGATCGCCGAGGGCCTGTCGAACCCGGAGATCGCCGCCCGGCTCGTGGTCGGGGAGGAGACCGTCAAGACCCACGTCAGCCGGGTGCTCGCCAAGCTCGGCTTGCGCGACCGCACCCAGGCGGTCGTCGTGGCGTACGAGTCGGGCCTCGTCGTCCCCGGCGACCCCTGAAGGCCAGCAGGCCCGACACGGGCTGTTCAGCGATCGTCGGGCTGGCGGGCTCCCGGCCGGACCAGCCCGGTCTCGTACGCGAGCACCACCGCCTGCACCCGATCGCGCAGACCGAGCTTGGTGAGAATACGGGTGACGTGCGTTTTCACCGTCGCTTCACTGAGCTGGAGGTCGGCGGCCAGCTCCAGATTGCTCCGTCCGTGCGCCAATAACGTCAACACTTCACGTTCTCGATTTGTCAGGATTTCCAGGTCCCGGTTCCCGGGATCGGGTGCCGCGAACCGCTCGACGAGGCGCCGGGTGATGCTGGGCGCCAGCAACGCGTCACCGGTGCGCACCAGGCGTACCGCCGAAACCAGGTGGTCCCGGGTCACGTCCTTGAGCAGGAATCCGCTGGCGCCACTGGCCAGGGCGGCGTACACGTACTGATCGAGATCGAACGTGGTCAACACGATCACGCGAACCGGTTGGCCGTCCGGGGTGGTCGGGTGGTCGGCGAGGATCTTTCGGGTGGCGGCGAGGCCGTCCAGGCCGGGCATGCGGATGTCCATCAGCACCACGTCGGGGCGCAGCCGCCGGGCCGCGGCCACCGCCGCGTCACCGTCGGCCGCCTCGCCGACCACCTCGATGCCCGCGGCCGCGAGGATCATGGTGAATCCGGTGCGCACCAGCGCCTGGTCGTCGACGATCAGCACTCTCGGCTCGACTGTGCTTGCCGGGACCTCGCGCAAGCGCTCGGTCATGACGCGACATCCGGTACCAAGGGCATCCGGGCGTGCACCACGAAGCCGCCACCCACCAGGGGACGGGCCGCGAGCGTACCGCCGTGGAGCCGCAGCCGCTCGGCGAGCCCTACCAGCCCGGCGTCGGTACCGGTACCGCCGCGGGATGGTGACCTGGGCGCCTCGTTGGACACGTCGACCACGATCTCGTCCCCCTCCACCTCGACCGTCACCGAGGTACGGGCACCCGGCGCGTACCGCAGCGCATTGGTCAACGCCTCCTGCACCACCCGGTACGCGGTCAGCCCGATCGCGACCGGCAACACCAACCCGTCCGGCACGCCCAGCCGTACCGGCTGCCCGGCCGCCCGTACCGACTCCACCAGCCCCGGTATCTGCGCCAGCCCCGGCTGCGGCGCCAGCGCTTCGGCGTGGACGCGCGCGACCGGTCCGGTACCGCCGCCTTCGGCAGCGGCGGGGGCGAGCACACCCAGGAGCTGGCGCAGCTCCCCCATCGCCTCCCGGCCGCTGGACTCGACCGCGGCCATCGCGCCCCGGGCCAGGTCCGGGTTGCTGTCCAGCACCTCGGCGGCGGCGCCGGCCTGGATGGTCATCACGCTGACATGGTGGCTCACCACGTCGTGCAGGTCCCGGGCGATCCGGGCCCGCTCCGTGGCCACCGCCGCCCGGGTGGCCTGCTCCTGCGCCCGGGCCAGCAGGTCGGCCCGCTGCTGGTGCGCCTCCGCACGCAGCCGGGCGGCCCGCAGCGTGATCCCGGCCAGGCCCACCGGCAGCAGCAGGACGAACGGGGCGACAGTACTGGGGATGTTCGGTGTGTTCTTGGCGAACGAGGCCGCGAGCGCGGCGGCCACCACGGTGAGGATGCCCAGGGCGAGCACCGGCCGGCGGGCGGCGGCCGCCATCGTGGCCGCCCCGATCAGCAACGCCACCAGGCTGAACACGGTGAGCGTGCCGCTGGCCGCGACCGCGAACACCCCCGCGCACTGTACGACGAACGCGGCCAGCGGCCACAGCCGGCGTACCGCCAGCGGCAGCGTGACGATCAGGTTCAGCGCGGCCGTCACGCGATCCCGGTGGTTGTCGTCGGCGACCGCCATCCCCGGCCCGGGTGCCACGCCGGGGATGGCGGGGTCGCGCATGTGCCAGGAGAACGTGACATGCTGCGGCTCCTGCACGTCGCCGACCTGCTCCTCGGCCAGCCACAGCGTGGCGATCGACAGGGCCAGCGCGAGCATCAGGTCACCCCGGGCCACCCGCAGTCCCGGTACGGGCCGGCGCAGGCACGCGTACACCACTCCATTGTGTCGGGTCGTCCGCGTACCGGCGTCCATCGCGTGACCGATGCGGGTACCTCGCTCGGTTGACGGCGCGCCCGATGTCGTACCAGAAATCCTCACTCTGCCGGACGCCCCCCGGCCGCGACCTTTCTACCGTGAGCGACCATGACGAACTCGACAGTGGTCAGCCTGCGCGGCGCCACCCGCCGCTACGAGGCCGCCGGACCGCCGGCACTGGACCAGGTGAACGTGGAGGTCGCGGCGGGCGAGGCGGTCGCCGTCACGGGCCCCTCCGGCAGCGGAAAGTCGACCATGCTCAATCTCATCGCGGGGGTCGACCGGGCCGACGGCGGGGAGGTCGAGGTGGCCGGGGTGAACCTGGGCCGGCTGTCCGAGACCGGCCTGGCGAAGTTCCGGCGTACCCGGGTCGGGGTCATCTTCCAGTTCTTCCACCTGCTCGACGACCTGACGGTACGGGACAACGTGCTGCTGCCCGCGCAGCTGGCCGGCGGGTCCAAGCAGGCGGCCCGCGCCCGGGCGACCGAGCTGCTGGAGTCGCTGGGCATCGCGGACAAGGCCAACGCCTACCCGGCCCGGCTGTCCGGCGGGCAGCGCCAGCGGGTGGCGGTGGCGCGGGCGCTGATGAACAAACCGGCGCTGCTGCTGGCCGACGAGCCGACCGGCGCGGTGGACGCGCGGACCGGCGAGCAGGTGGCCGAGCTGCTGCGCGAGCTGAACCAGTCCGGCCAGACCCTGGTGGTGGTGACCCACGACCCGGAGTTGGCCCGGCGCTGCGCCACCCGGCTGATCACGCTGCGGGACGGGCGGGTCGAGGCCGGAGCGCTGCGGTGAACGCGGTCTGGGGATCGATCCGGGCCGGGGTACGCCGGCGCCGGTTGCAGAGCGTCGTGGTGACCGCCGTCGCGCTGCTGTCGACGGGTACCGCGGTGTTGGGTCTGGGTCTGCTGGTGGTCTCCGACGCGCCGTTCGACCACGCGTTCGCGGCACAGTCCGGCGCGCACGTGGCGGCCCAGTTCGATCCGGAGGTCACCGACACGACGGCACTCGCGGCCACTACCCAGGTTTCCGGGGTACGGGCGGCAGCCGGCCCGTTCGAGACGGTCGCAGTCCAGTTGTCCTCGGGCCCGATGCACCTGGGCAAACCGATAACCGTGGTCGGCCGGAAGGACCAGTCGGGTACGGTCGACCAGCTGACTGTCGACAGTGGACACTGGCTGACCGGTACCGGCCAGGTCGTGCTGGCTCGTGGCCAGTGGGGTCCGATCGCCAGGGTCGGCGAAACGGTGACGCTGACCGTCGGGGACAGCGCCGTCAATCTGATCGTGGTGGGCTTCGCCTTCTCGGTCACCCGTACGGCCGATGCCTGGGTCTGGCCGACCCAGTCCGACATCCTGCACCCGAAGGCGTCCACCGGCACGCCGCAGAGCGGCCCGACCCAGAACGGCGCGACGCGGACCGGCAAGCCGCACACCGGGCTGCAGATGCTGTACCGGTTCGACTCGGCCGCCGACACCGCCGCGGTCAACGCGAGCCTGGCGGCGGTGACCCAGACCTTGCCGGCCAAGGCGTTGTCGGGGTCGTCCTCCTACCTGACCGCGAAGCAGGCCGCGGACCGGGCCACCGCGCCGATGATCCCGTTCGTGCTTGCATTCGCCGTGCTGGGACTGGTGATGGCGGCGCTCGTGGTGGCCAACGTGGTCAGCGGCGCGGTGATCGCCGGGTACCGGTCGATCGGCATCCGCAAGACGCTGGGCTTCACGCCCCGCCAGGTGGTCGCGGTGTACGCCGGCCAGATGTTCGTACCGGGGATCGTGGGCAGCGCCTGCGGTGTGCTGCTGGGCAACCTGCTCGCCCTGCCGCTGCTGGCGCAGGCATCCCGGGCGTACAACGCGTCGGGGCAGTCCAGCATCCCGGTCTGGGTCGACCTGGTGGCCCTGGCCGGTGTGGTGGCGAGCCTCGCCGTGGCGGCCGTGGTCCCCGCGGTGCGGGCCGGCCGGCTGCCGGCCACCCAGGCGATCAGCCTGGGCCGGGCACCGCGCGCCGGCCGCGGGTACCGCCTGCGGCGCTGGTTGGCCGCGACCGGTTTGCCGAGGCCGGTCAGCTTCGGCCTGGGTACGCCGCTGTCCCGGCCGGGGCGCTCCACCGGTACCGTGGTGGCGATCCTGCTCGGCGCGGTGACCGTGGTCTTCGCCACGGGACTGGCCAGCTCGCTGGACCGGGTGGCGCAGGCGTTCAGCCGTACCGACGCGGTCCAGGTCGCGGTACCGATCCCGCCGTCCGACGACCCGCACAACCCGGCCGGGCTGGACCTGGACAAGCTGGAGTCCACGCTCAAGGCCCAGTCCGGTACGGCGCGCTACGTGGCGACCGGCGAACTGGACGCCACCCTCGTCGGCGCGAGCGACCAGATCCGCCTCAGCTGGTACCGGGGCGACGCGACCTGGGTCGGGCTTGAGATGATCACCGGGCGTTGGTACCACGGGGCCAACGAGGCGATCGCCTCCTCGACGCTGCTGCGCACCACCGGGCACCACGTCGGCGACACGGTCACGGTCACCGCGGACGGCGGCAGCCGCTCCCTGACCATCGTCGGCGAGTACCTCGGCGGCGCGGGTGAAGGGCTCGCCGTCGACTCGTCGGCCCTGACCGGGCTGACCACGAAGACCCGGCCAGGCGAGTACGACATAGCGCTCAAGCCGGGCACCTCGATCGACGCGTACGTCCAGGCGGTCAACGCGGCCGACAGCGCGGTGCAGGCGATGAACCGGGTGACGGAGGAGAGCGAGGACGGCTTCGTCATCATCATGGGCCTGGTCGCCACGCTGACCCTGGTGTTGACGGTGGTCGCCGCGCTCGGCGTGTTCAACACCGTCGTGCTCAACACCCGGGAGCGGGTACACGAGATCGGAGTACTCAAGACGCTGGGCATGACCCCTCGACAGGTACGGGCCACGGTGGTCGCGTCGATGGTCGGTCTCGGCGTGGTGGGTGGCGTGATCGCCGTACCACTCGGGGTGTTCATCCACGCGCGGATCCTGCCGGTGATGGCGAACGCGGCCAACACCGACCTGCCCGCGTCGGTCACCGACGTCTACGACGGTGGGACGTTAGCGCTGCTGAGTTGCGCCGGAATCGTGATCGCCGTGCTCGGCGCGCTGGTCCCGGCCGGCTGGGCGGCCCGGTCCCGGATCGCCACCGCGTTGCGCGCCGAGTAGGCACGGGAGCCGGGCAGGCGCCGGGCGCCGGATACCGACGGGTCGGTCAGGTCGGCTAGGAAACGGGGGACCTGACCGACCCGGCGAGCCGGTTCTGTACGGCGATGGTCACGACTTCTCCTCACTGGCAGCAGTAGCCGGTGTTCGTTACCGACGGCGGTGACGCCCGGCCGGGTCCACTGCGCGATCGGGCGGCCGTCCCGACGGAACCAGCTCTGCATCGGGTCCTGCGGCCAGCCGGCGGGTGAGTCCTCCCACTCCTCCTGCCGGCCGTAGATCGTCAGGTCGAGCAGTTGGAGCGCCGGCATCATGACCTCGCAGCCGCGGCCGTCGGTCTCGTAGGTCTGAAAGACTCGATCACCGACCCGTAGGTAGCACGTGATCCAGCCGTCCGAGATGCCAGGCACAGCGATGTCGTACACGGAGTACCACGGGGCCTGGTAGCCCATGAACTCCCGGTACGGCGCAAATTCCTCGTATGGGCCCTGGCACCAAATCGCGAACGTGATCCCGCGAGCCTCAAGGTAGGTCGCGTCCTGGAAATTCCACACAGTGGCCGTGCAGCCCTGGCACTGATCCTCGAACGGCTTGCCGAGATGCCACATGTGCTTGCACACGAGGAGCTGGTCGCGCCCGTCGAACATGTCCAGGATCGGGGTCGGGCCGTGCACGCCGACCAGCTCGACGGACGCGTCGACCTCGGTCATCGGCAGCCGCCGGCGGGTGGCGGCGATCGCGTCGCCCGCGCGGGTGTGTGCCTTTTCCCGAACGAGCAGCTTGGCACGCTCACGGAGCCAAGTCTCGCGGTCGACGATCTCGGGGATTGCGGTCATCGCTGTCTCCCAGGTGTGGAGCGGTCTGTCGCAGGTACTGACGAGCAACCCGCCGACCCGTCGTCGGTCGAGTCTCTGGACCGTCAGTACGGTTGTGATGGCGACTCGGGCGGGAGGAGGCCGTTTGCGATGACTGGGTCCGGCGACTGGCTGGAAGGCGCGTACGACGACCACCGCCGCGAGCTGCACGCTCACTGTTACCGCCTCGCGGGCAACGTCGCAGACGCGGACGACCTTGTGCAGGAGACCTTCCTGCGCGCGTGGAAGGCCCGGGACGCTTTCGAGGGGCGCGCGTCCGCACGGACATGGCTCTACCGGATCGCGACGAACGTGTTCCTTGACAGCCGCAAGGCCGCCGAGCGCAGGACGGTTCCGTCGGGCGACATCTTGGAGTGCAGCACCGAGATCGGGCCGTATCCCGACACGCTCCTCGACGCCGACCCACAGGCCGGCCAGGTCGCCAGCGAGATGGTCGAGCTGTCGCTCATCGCGGCGCTCATGCATCTGCCGCCCCGCCAGCGCGCTGCCTTCGTGCTTCGCGACGTGTCCGGTTGGACGCCGACGGAGATCGCCGAGGCGCTAGACATCACTGTCCCAGCCGCCAACAGCCTGGTCCAGCGCGCCCGCACGACCGTACGCCACCACGCCCCTGCCGACCCGCGGGACTGGCGCCGCCCCTACCTCACCGCGGCGGACAAGGAGATCCTGCGCCGCTACCTGAGCACGACCGATCCGCAGGAGTTAATCGAACTGCTCGCGGAGGACGTGCGCATCACCATGCCGCCCGACCCACCGGTGATCGGGCGAGATGCCGTGGCGGAGTTCCTTACCCGGCCATTGGACTGGCGCACGTTCCCGACCTCGGCAAACGGGCGGGCGGCGGCGGTAAACTACCTCCGCCGCCCGGGCAGCCCGCAATACGACGCGCTGGTCGTCGACGTCCTGCGCATCGTCGACGGGAGAATCGTCGAGACCAACGCCTTCGTCGGGGCCCACCACGTCGCCGCCTTCGGGATGTCCCTGACGCTGGATCCCTAAGCCCTGATCCACGGGTGGAAGGTGACGAGGACGACGATCTGACGATTCAGAGATTGACCACAAGGCGGGTGCGTGGCGGCCTCGCCGGCCTCAACGCCGACCCGCTCGAATCCGCGTCGGCGCAGCACTCACAGCTGGCTGATCCCATGTCTGTTCTCGCGACCTAGCCACCGGTCGATGAGTGATCGCCCCAGCTCCGGCGGTACCGACGAACGTGACGCGTTCTTCCAGATGCGCCGCCGGGCCTTCGCGGAGATCGTGGAGCCGACCATCGCCCGGATGGTCGCCGGATCGACGTCATCGCGTTCCGGCCCGACGAGGACCTGCGCGGGCTTGCCGGCCCTCGCCTGCCGGCTCGGCGTGCACGACCTGGTCGTCCCCGATGATCCGGAGAAGACGTTCACGGCGGTGGCCGGTACCCCGCGGCCGGGCAGGAGTGGCTGCGGGCGTACGACGCGGCGGTCCGCATAGAGCGCGCAGCCGAGGTCCGGCAACCTGATTTCCTTCCGCGTGGCTGTGCTCCCGCGAGCAGCGATCCAAGCGCTGTAGCGCTGGACCAGGGCCGGTCCCCGTTTCGGTCTGGGGCTTCCTCGGGGTAGTAGCTACTACTCGGCCCGGATCCGCGACATCACGCGCCAGGTGGCGTCCGGCGCGCGCCCGTCGACTCCCTCCGGCTGTCCACCGGCGACAACGCCTGACTCAGGTCTGCGTGCGCCGGCCGAGGGCATGCGAGGCGATGATCCCGTCGTCCATCCCGGACAGCGCGATCCCCAGCAGGATCGCGAAAGCGAATAGGATCACAGTCGCGATCACGGCGCCGATCAGGCCGCCGGCGATCGCCTGCCGCCACACCCGCGCCGGGGGGTACCCACGCCGTGCGGCCCGCTGGCCGCCGATCACTGCGCCGATCGCAACGAGCAGGCCGAGAAAAATGAAGATCATGCCTTCACGATCGGCTCCGGGACCGGTCCGGCGGATCCGTGCAAGTACTCAATCCGTCCTGGAGGATCGGCGCAACGGTGTAGGTACCCCGTCGGTTCTGAGTTTGAGTCACGTCCAGTGTCACGATGTGATCGACTAGCCAAACCGATCGAGCGTTTTCGCTGGTGGGCCGGAGGCATCACCATGCGAACCATGTGGCCACTGTCGCCGGTGATCCGTTGCCGCTGTGGTTGTGCAGGTCAAGGCGCAAGGGCGCCGGCCCGGTCACCGCGGCGTCCTGATCATCAGCGACCCGTTGCCTCCCGCAGCGGCCAAGTGAGGGCTCTCGCCGGGTATAGCAATTCTCGCTATATTTGGGCCATGTCCAACCGTGAAGAGGTCCTCCGCGAGGTGATGCTAGAGACTGGCATCACTCAATCGGAGTTGTCCCGAATCAGCGGAGTGCGCCAGCCAAGCATCAGCCAGTACCTGTCCGGGCGGGTGCAGATGAGCGACGACATGCTCGATCGCCTGTTGTCGTGCATGGGCTGCCACCTTGAGATAGTCAGACGTCCGGTCAGGCGTCAACTGGGGCGCTCGCCCGAACGTTCATGGAAGCTTCATCGGCAACTTTGCATGCACCTGACGCCAAAGACCTTGAACGAGTGGCGCCCGACCATGCTACGGAACCTCCAGCGCCTGCGTGAGAGCACGCGCGGCCAGCCCCACCTGCGGAACTTGGACCGGTGGCAGCGCTTGATCCAGGACGGCGATCTGTCAGGTCTGCGGCGCGTCATGACCGGCCGCGATACAGACTCCGTGCAGATGCGTGAGGTTTCGCCCCTGGGCGGACTGCTGTCGCAGGAGGAGCGATCCGAGGTCCTGGGGCTGGCGGGCTGATGAGACGCGATCAGCTTGAACACGCCGTGAGGACGGCGTGTCAAATCATCGGGCAGCCTGCCGTGGTCGTTGTGGGCTCCCAGTCCATCCTCGGATCCTTCGTGGAGGACGATCTTCCACCCGAAGCCACCATGTCGGTCGAAATCGACATACTCCCGCTCGTCGACGACCGCGACGAGACCGCTCGCCTCGCTGACCTGATCGAGGGCGTTGCCGGCGAGTGGTCGTCCTTCGAGCAACAGCATGGCTTCAGCATCGATGGGGTCGACTGGGAGACCGCCGTCCTGCCGGCTGGCTGGCGCGATCGCTTGGTCAAGCTCCAGAACCCGAACACCGCAGCGCCGTCCGGGACGCCTCAGTACATCGGGTGGTGCCTTGACAAGGAGGACCTTTGCGTCGCCAAGCTCTGTGCCTTCCGCGAGAAGGATCAGAACTTCGTCGCGGCACTACTTGACGCCGAACTCGTCGATGCCGAAGTGATCGCTAAGCGGCTTCCCACCGTGTCGGAGGAGCATCTCCCAGGCACCGAGCGCGCACTCGCCTGGCTCGCGGCAAGAGGCTGAAGCACCGTAGCGAAGCCGATCCAAAGCGATCTTGCATGCAGGATTAAGTGGGCCGCCAGGGGCTCGAACCCTGAACCCACAGATTAAAAGTCTGCTGCTCTACCGTTGAGCTAGCGGCCCGTCGGGTGTTCAGGCTACCCGACGACCGCCGGTACCCGCCTCCGGCTTATTCCGTGTGGGTACGGGCGGAGGAGTCGGACCGCTCGCCGATCCACACCGTCTTGGTGTTGCAGAACTCCCGGATCCCCGGGGTCGACAGCTCCCGCCCGTACCCGGAGTGCTTCACGCCACCGAATGGCAGCTCGGGATACGAGACGGTCATCCCGTTCACGAAGACCATCCCGGCGTCCAGGCCGTCGATGAACCGTTCTTGCTCGGCAGGGTCGTTGGTCCACGCGTTGGAGCCCAGCCCGTACGGCGAGTCGTTGGCGAGGTCGAGGGCGGCGTCCAGCGAGTCGGCCCGGAAGACCGTGGCGACCGGTCCGAACACCTCCTCGGACCAGACCCGCATCGACGGGTCGAGGTCGGTCAGGACGGTGGGCGGGTAGTACCAGCCGGGTCGGTCCGGCCGCCGGCCGCCGCACCGGACCGTGGCGCCTTTGGCCACCGCGTCCTGTACCTGCTCGTCGAGCGTGTCCCGGCCCTGCTCGGTGGCGAGCGGGCCGATGTCCGTACCCTCGTCCATCGGGTCGCCCACGACGAGCCCGGACATCCGCGCGACGAACTCGTCGACGAAGCTGTCATACACGTCGGTGTGCACGATGAACCGCTTGGCGGCGATACACGACTGGCCGTTGTTCTGGCAGCGTGCGGTGGTCGCGACCGCCGCCGCGGCGGGCAGGTCGGCCGACGGCATGACGATGAACGGGTCGCTGCCGCCCAGCTCCAGTACGGTTTTCTTGAGCTCCGCGCCGGCCACCGCGGCCACCGACCGGCCGGCGGCCTCGCTTCCGGTCAGGGTCACGGCCCGGACCCGGGGATCAGAGATCAGCGTGGGTACCCGGTCGGAGCCGATCAGCAGCGTCTGGAACGACCCGGCCGGGAAGCCGGCCCGGCTGAACAGATCTTCGAGGTACAGGGCGGTCTGCGGCACGTTCGAGGCGTGCTTCAGCAGCCCGACGTTGCCCGCCATCAGGGCCGGGGCGGCGAACCGGATGACCTGCCAGAGCGGGAAGTTCCACGGCATGATCGCCAGTACCGGGCCGAGCGGCTGGTAGCGCACGTAGGCCCGGACCGCACCGACCGCCGAGGGGTCGGCGGGTTCGTCGGCCAGGAAGCTCTCCGCGTGGTCGGCGAAATAGCGGCAGCCCTTGGCGCACTTGGCGACCTCGGCCTTTGCCGAGCCGAGCGTCTTGCCCATCTCGGTGGTCATCATGCTGGCCACCTCGGCCTGCTCCTTGTCGAGCAGGTCGGCGGCGGCCCGCAGCCACTCCGACCGCTCGGCGAACGAGGTGCGCCGGAGCGCGGCGAACCCGCTGACCGCCGAGGCCAGCCGGGACTCGATGTCCTCCGGCGTCAACGGGTCGAAGTCGCGAAGCAGCCGCCCGTCGGCTGGATTGATGGTCGCGATCGCCATGACGACCCCCAGGAAACTAGCTCAGGCCCACCCGGTCCAGGATCCACGCTAGTACGAATGCCTCTTCGCGCCACACGTCGTACCGGCCGGACGGGCCGCTGTGCCCGGCGCCCATCTCGGTCTTGAGCAGCACGTTGGTATCGGGGGAGAGGTGGCGCAGCCGGGCCACCCACTTGGTCGGCTCGTGGTAGAGCACCCGGGTGTCGTTGAGGCTGCTCATCACGAGGATCGGCGGGTACGGCTCCGACGACACGTTCTCGTACGGCGAGTAGGACTTCATGTACTCGTACACCTGGGGGTCTTCCAGCGGGTTGCCCCACTCCTCCCACTCGGTGACGGTCAGCGGGAGGGACGGGTCGAGGATCGTGTCGAGCGCGTCGACGAAGGGCACCTCGGCGACGAACCCGCCGAACGCCTGCGGGGCCAGGTTGGCCACGGCGCCGACCAGCAGTCCGCCGGCGGAGCCGCCCCGGGCGATCATGCGCTCGGGTGCCGACCAGCCGGTCTTGGCCAGGTGCGCGGCGCAGGCCACGAAGTCGGTGAAGGTGTTCTTCTTGGCCAGCAGCTTGCCGTGGTCATACCAGGCGCGGCCCAGCTCGCCGCCGCCACGGACGTGGGCGACCGCGAACACCACCCCTCTGTCCACAAGGGACAGCCGGGCGATGGAGAACCACGGGTCGGCGGAGATCTCGTACGAGCCGTAGCCGTAGAGCACCAGCGGGGCGGTGCCGTCCCGGGGGGTACCGCGCCGGCAGACCAGCGAGACGGGTACCCGGGTGCCGTCGTCGGCCAGCGCCCATTCGCGGTGCTGCTCGTACCGCTCGGGGTCGTACCCGCCGAGCACCGGCCGCTGCTTGCGCAGCACCAGCGCACCGCTGGCCAGGTCGCAGTCGTAGACCGAGTCGGGCGTGACCAGCGAGACGTAGTGCAGCCGGAACGAGTCGGTCTGGTATTCCGGGTTGGCGTCCGGGCCGACCGCGTAGATCGGCTCGGGGAACTCGATGTCGTATTCGCCGCCCCCGTCCAACGGCACCACCCGCAGCCCGGTCAGCCCCTCCCGGCGCAGCGACACCACCAGGTAGCGGCTGAACGCCTCCACCGCGAGCAGGCGGGTACCGGGGCAGTGCTCGATCAGTGGCGTCCACCCGCCCGGGTCGTCCACCGAGGTGTACGACAGCGCGAAGTCCTCGGCCCCGTCGTTGTGCAGGATCAGGAACCGGTGCCCGTGGTGCTCGACCGCGTACTCGACGCCCTGCCGGCGCGGCGCGATCACCCGGAGCGGGTCGAGCGGAGCGTCGGCCGGCAGGTAGCGCACCTCGGAGGTGAGCTTGCTGCCGATCTCGACGAAGATGAAGCGCTCCGACCGGGTCAGCTCGACGCCCACCCAGAACCGCTCGTCGTCCTCCTGGTGGACGATCGCGTCGGTGTCCGGGGCGGTACCGACCACGTGCCGCCAGACCCGGTACGGGCGCCACGCGTCGTCCACCGTGATGTAGAACAGCGTCGACGCGTCCAGCGACCAGGCCGAACCGTAGTGCGTGTTCGGGAGCGTGTCGGGCAGCACGGTGCCGGTGGACAGATCCTTGACCCGCAAGGTGAACCGCTCTTCGCCGACGAAGTCGGTGGAGTATGCGAGCCATCGGCCGTCCGGCGAGACATCGAACGTACCCAGTGCGAAGAACTCGTGTCCCTCGGCGAGTGCGTTGCCGTCGAGCAGGATCTCCTCACCGGGCAGGGCTGCTCCGTCCACGGTTGACGGCGGGTCGGTGACCGCGGGGTCGGCCGCCACCCGGCAGTGGATCGCGTACTGCTGGCCCTCGACCATCCGGTTGTAGTACCAGTAACCGCCTTTTCGGACCGGTACCGACAGATCGGTCTCCTGGGTCCGGTTCTTGATCTCGTTGAACAGGGTCTCCCGCAGCCCGGCCAGTGGGGCGGTGGCCGCCTCGGTGAAGGCGTTCTCCGCCTTCAGGTAGGCGATGGTGTCTGGATCGTCCTTGTTCGCGAGCCATGCATACTCGTCGATCACGGTGTCACCGTGGAACGCCCGTTCGGTCGGTAGCCGCTTGGCGATGGGAGCTGTCACGCCGCAAACTTACCCGCTGTCGCGGTCAGGGTGCCGGAACGGTCATCAGGGTTTCCGGCCGACCGCACAGAACTGTTGCACGTCGGCCGATATCTTCAGGTCGGCGGCCTCGGGACGCCACCGCGAACAGGAGACGACACCGGGATCGAGCAACTCTGTGCCCTCGAAGAAAGCGCCGATCTCCCGAGCGTTACGAAAGACGATCGGGGGTTTCGCGTTGTCGTTCCAGAACTGCCGGACCTTCTCCGCCTCGTCGGGATTGACCTCGTTGCTCGCGTGCGCGATCGCCAGGTAGCTGCCCGATGGTACGGCGTCGATCAGCCGCCTGACGATGCTCCGCGCCCGGTCGTAGTCGAGGATGAAGTTCAAGACCCCAAGTAGGGTGAGCGCGACCGGTCGGGAGAAGTCCAGCGTCTTCGTGGCCGCGTGCAGGATCTTCTCCGGTTCGTGCAGGTCGGCCTCGACGTATTCGGTGGCACCCTGCGGCGTACCGGTGAGCAGGGCCCGGGCGTGTACCAGCACGAGCGGGTCGTTGTCGACATAGACGATCCGCGAGTCCGGTGCGATGGACTGGGCGATCTCGTGGGTGTTACCGGCGGTCGGCAGTCCGGTGCCGATGTCGAGGAACTGGCGCATCCCCGCCTCGCCGGCCAGGAAACGAACCGCGCGGATGAGAAATCCCCGGTCAGCCCGGGCGGTCAGCACGACATTGGGGAGCATTTCCTTGACCTGGTCACCGACCGCGCGGTCGGCGGCGAAATTGTCTTTGCCGCCCAGCCAGTAGTTCCAGACCCGAGCGGTGTGCGCCACCTGGGTGTCAAGCGGTTGCCTGGTGGTGTCGCCGGACGAATTGTCGGTCACCTTTTCGCATCCTTCGATCGCATGCCTGCGCCGGATCGGCGGTTATCTGCGCAGCATAGCATTCCATGTGTTCAGGACAAGATGCCGCGGACGCACTGACTATCCGTTCCGGGAATCGGATATCGAATTCCGACCCTCGCGACACAAGAATTCATGGACGATCCGTATATCTGGTTTACGCATTTGGGTAAATGCGGTGGCGGTCAGGGCTTGCGTGCTACCCCACAGAACACATCGAGTTCGGCGGGCAGATCGTCGCCGGGGATCGGGCCGCCACCGCGGGGTCGACACCACGCCCGGGTCAAGGATCTCCAGACCGTCGAAGAAGCCGGATGCCCAGCAGCATGAGGGCGACCTGGACGCGGGCGTGCTTGCAGCCATCGTTACACCCTTCGACTCCGTACCCGCAGGCCGTGCGGCGCCTCGTCACGCGCAGCATAGTTGCCTGCACGCTGCGGCAACACCGCCCGGCTCAGACCCGTAAGGCGGAACGGACACACGGTGCGATACGTTGCGGGTGTCCACCACGGCGGTGTATTTGGCGTCCACCCTGACTGCGCATACGCAGGAACTTGAGAGGTCATGGACCTTCGGTCCATGTGGGTCAACCGTTCGTTGTGACATGCTATCCGGCAGCCGACCGGCCGGGAGACGGCCAGTATTGGGAGGCGACAGTGGAGACGGCTCCACAGGACGAGAGTCCGGCCGCGGGACCCACCGTGACCCGGATGCTCCTGGGTGCCCAACTGCGACGACTCCGTGAGGCCCGAGGCATCAGCCGGGAGGAGGCCGGCTACGCCATCCGCGGCTCCGAATCGAAGATCAGCCGGATGGAGCTGGGCCGGGTCGGATTCAAGGAACGCGACGTGCTGGACCTGCTCACCCTCTACGGCATCACCGACGAGCGCGAACGTGAAGAGGCGTTGGTACTTACCCGCGACGCCAACACGCCAGGGTGGTGGCACCGGTACAGCGACCTGCTGCCCAGCTGGTTCCAGAGCTTCCTGGGCCTGGAGACCGCCGCGGTGCTGATCCGCAGCTACGAGGTCCAGTTCGTACCGGGGCTGTTGCAGACCGAGGCGTACGCCCGGGCGGTCATCCAGATCGGCTTCAGCAGCGCGAACACCGAGGAGATCGACCGCCGGGTGAAGCTGCGGATCGACCGCCAGAAGATCCTCCGACGCCCCGACCCGCCGCAGTTGTGGGCGGTGGTCGACGAGGCCGCGCTGCGCCGCCCGATCGGCGGGGTGAGCGTCATGCGCGCCCAGATCGAGGCCCTCATCGAGGCCACCAAACTGCCCCACGTCCGGTTGCAGGTGATTCCGTTCCAGGTCGGCGGGCATGCCGCCGCTGGCGGCGCGTTCAGCATCCTGCGCTTCCCGGACCAGGACCTGCCCGACGTGGTATTCATCGAACAGCTCACCGGTGGGTTCTACCTGGAGAAGCCCGATGAGGTCGACCAATATGCCGGGGCCATGGGCCGCCTGTATATCGAGGCCGCTCCGCTGGCCCAGACCGCCGAGATTCTGCACGATATCCTGCAGGACTTCGAAGCGAAGGACAGCCTGAGTTAGCAGACATGTTGGCGCTCGATCCGCTCGCGCGGTCGAGGCTAGGCGTCATTGCGCAGCGCGAGGATCGCGATATCGTCGCGCGGCGGCTCGGCGGAGAACGCCATCGCCGTCGCGCGCAGCCGGGTGGCGACCGCGGCGGCGTCAAATCCGGCGAGGGTACCAGCGGCGGTACGCAGCCGTTCGATGCCGAACAGTTCCGAACCGCGTCGCCGTTCGGTGACCCCGTCGGTGTAGAACACGATGGTGTCGCCCGGAGCCAGGGATACCGTGCAGCTCGGTGACCTGACCTGGGGCAGCAGGCCCAGGGCGGTACCGGGCGATCCGACAAAGCTGGCCTTGCCGTCCGCGCCGACCAGCACCGGCCGGTCGTGCCCGGCCAGATGCAAGGTGAGGTCGAGCTGGCCGGACCGGCCCCGGGCCACCACGGCCATGGCGAGCGTGCAGTATTTGCCGGCACCCCGCTCCACCAGCGTCTCGTTGATCCGGGACATGATCTGTGCGAGCGGCCGGCCGTCGCGCACCAGCACCCGTACCACGTCCCGGACCAGGCCGGTGATGGTGGCCGCCTGGATCCCCTTGCCGGACACGTCGCCGATCACCACCAGCAGCCGCCCGTCCGGCATCGGTACCAGGTCGTAGAAGTCGCCGCCCACGTCGGCGTCGCCGACCGTCGGGACATACTCGGCGCCCAGCCCGATCCCCTCGACCTCGGGCAGCGCGGGCGGCAGCAGCGACTGCTGGAGCGTGCGCGCGACCCGGCTGCGCTCGGCGTGGATGCGCGCGTTGTCGATCGCCAGCCCGAACCGCCGGGCCAGGTCGTCGATGATCGCCAGCTCCTCCGGATCGTGCTGGCGGTGCCCCGGGTGCCGGCCGACCAGCAGCAGCCCGAGCTGCTGGCCGCGGACGGCCATCGGTACCGCCAAGCCGTCGACCGGGGACGGCAGCGGTACCTGGGTCCCGGCGCGTACCGCCTCACCGAGCGCCGCCTGCGCGACCGCCGAGCCGAGCTGGTCGCGCAGGTCGGGCAGCTCGGTCTCGTCGAGGTGCGCGGCGGCGGCGTACGCCGGCTGGCCCCACTCGTCCACCCGGTACACGGCGCACCAGCTACCCAGCCTCGGTAGCACCAGCCGGGGGATCAGGGCAAGGGTCAGCTCGATGTCCAGCGACTGGGCGAGCAGCTCGCTGACCTCGGCGAGGAAGGTCAGCCACGCCTGCCGGCGCAGGTCGGTCCGGCGTAGCCGCTCGTTCTCCAGGGCCAGTCCGAGCCGCTCGGCGACCAGCTCGGCCAGCGGCGTCGCGTACGGGTTTTCCAGGTGCGACAGGGTGAGCAGCAGCTCCCCGTGCCACGGCCAGGAGATCGGCAGGGGTACCCGGACCAGTTGACCGGACTCGGCCAGCGGGATGCCGTACTCGGCGATGGGTTGGCGGCCCTTTCCGTCCGCCTGGTCCAGGCGGATCAGCCCGCCCACCGCACCGGCCGCCCCGCACAGCCGGCCGAGTAGCCGCGCGGAGAGCGGGCCGATCGCGGCCGGGTCGGCCAGCGGCAGCTCGCTGTGCGCGAGCGCGGCGAGAGCGGCGGCGCTGGGCGGGCTGAACGGTGCCGCGGGCCCGGTCCGCTCCCCGGCCCGCTGCTCCCGGCCCAGCCGGAACCAGATCGCCTTCCCGAAGGAGTGCTGGGTGGTACCCCAGCTGGTGGCGAAGTGGTCGACCAGCAGCAGGCCGCGGCCGCCCTCGGCCGGCTCTGACCCGTTCGGGGCGACGGGGGTGGGCAACACGTCCGAGAAATCGGTGACCGTCACTGTCAACTCGTCCCGGTCGGCGACCACTTCGAGATCGATGTCGGTGCGCGCGTGTACCACCCCGTTGGTGGCGATCTCGGTGGTGAGCAGCAGCGCCTCGTCCATCACCTCGGTCAGCTCGGCCTCGGTCAACGCTTCGCGGACGATCTCCCGGGCCACTCCCGGGCTACGCCGGTCAGCCGGTAGCCTGACCCGGCGTACCACGGTGGCTGACACGTTTGCAGTGTCCACCGAACAGTGCGGCAAAGCCAGCCAGCCCGGTCGCGCACCCCTGCCCGAAGGGGTGATGATGGACCCCGCACCCCCGCCCCCGACGACCGTGAGGAGCGAGATGACTACGGTCGACCGTGCCCCTGTGACGAGCGCGGATGCCGCGCTCCTGGCCGACCTGATCGAGGCGCTGCGCCGGGTCCGGCGCGGCGACTTCAAGGTACGCCTGCCCCGCGGTACCGGCCTGGCCGGCGAGGTGGCCGACAGCTTCGACGACGTCGTCGAGCTGCTGGAGCGGCGTAACCGGGAGCTGCTGCGGATCAGCCGGGTGGTCGGCCGGGAAGGCCGGATGACCGAACGGGTGGACGAGGAGCACTTCGAGGGCGCCTGGGTCGAGGGCGTCCGGGCGGTGAACAACCTGATCGACGACCTGGGCCGGCCGACCACCGAGATCGCGCGGGTGATCGTGGCGGTTGCCGAGGGCGACCTGTCGCAGAAGATGGCCAACGAGATCGACGGCCGGCCGTTGCGCGGTGAGTTCCTGCGCATCGGCCGCGCGGTGAACACCATGGTCGACCAGCTCTCCTCGTTCGCCGCCGAGGTCACCCGGGTGGCCCGTGAGGTGGGCACCGAGGGCAAGCTGGGCGGCCAGGCGGACGTACGCGGGGTCTCCGGTACCTGGCGGGACCTCACCGACAACGTCAACCTGATGGCCGCCAACCTGACCAACCAGGTGCGCTCGATCGCCGAGGTGTCCACCGCGGTGGCCCACGGCGACCTGTCCCGCAAGATCACGGTGTCCGCCAAGGGCGAGGTCGCCGAGCTGGCCGACACCATCAACTCGCTGACCGACACCCTGCGGCTGTTCGCCGAGGAGGTCACCCGGGTGGCCCGTGAGGTGGGCACCGAGGGCAAGCTGGGCGGCCAGGCGGAGGTACCGGGGGTCGCCGGTACCTGGAAGGACCTGACCGACAATGTCAACCTGATGGCCGCCAACCTGACCGGGCAGGTGCGCAACATCGCCCAGGTGGCGACGGCGGTGGCCAACGGTGACCTGTCGCAGAAGATCACGGTGGCCGCGCTCGGCGAGATCCTGGAGCTGAAGGACACCGTGAACACCATGGTGGACCAGCTCTCGTCGTTCGCCGACGAGGTCACCCGGGTGGCCCGTGAGGTGGGTACCGAGGGCAAGCTGGGCGGTCAGGCGCAGGTACGCGGGGTCGCCGGTACCTGGCGGGACCTGACCGAGTCGGTGAACCAGCTCGCCTCCAACCTGACCGGTCAGGTACGCAACATCGCGCAGGTGACCACGGCGGTGGCCCGGGGCGACCTGTCGCAGAAGATCACGGTCGATGCCCGGGGCGAGATCCTGGAGCTGAAGTCCACTGTGAACACGATGGTGGACCAGCTCTCGTCGTTCGCCGACGAGGTGACCCGGGTGGCCCGTGAGGTGGGTACCGAGGGCAAGCTGGGCGGTCAGGCGCAGGTACGCGGGGTCGCCGGTACCTGGCGGGACCTGACCGACAACGTGAACTTCATGGCCTCCAACCTGACCAGTCAGGTGCGCAACATCGCGCAGGTGGCGACGGCGGTTGCCAACGGCGACCTGTCGCAGAAGATCACGGTCGATGCCCGGGGCGAGATCCTGGAGTTGAAGTCGACCGTGAACACGATGGTGGACCAGCTCTCGTCGTTCGCCGACGAGGTGA
>Ga0137372_10000200_pt1 | contig 50229 bp, 46 predicted proteins | sample SagtaG_6_FD_104911 | JGI IMG/M metagenome (GOLD analysis project Ga0137372, IMG submission 104911) | Vadose zone soil microbial communities from Sagehorn Ranch, Mendocino, California, USA - Sage1_R_60_16 metaG | ecosystem: Environmental > Terrestrial > Soil > Vadose zone | place: USA...
CACATCCACCTACAAATTGGAGATATCAAAGAGGCCGAACGTTTCTATCACACTATCTTAGGTTTCGATGTCACCTGCCATTATCCTGGAGCGCTTTTCGTCAGCGCCGGTGGCTATCATCATCACATCGGTTTGAACACCTGGCACTCGCTCGGAGCGAAACCAACACCCGCGAACTGCGCCGGTTTGCAAACCTATGTGGTCGCCATCCCTACGCGTGAAGGATTGCTGGCAGTCAAAGAGCGCCTGGTTGCCCATAAGGTTGCCTTTGAAGAACAGGAAGACCTCATTCGGGTCAATGATCCCTGGAGCAATCAGATCCTCCTCAATGTTCAGCCAACACGCACCATGTAAAAAGTCGAGACTGCTTCAGGTATAGAGCAGTCTCGACTTTGCTTATACCGCTTCTTCATGACCGGCCTCCTGGTCATCTACAACGAAAAAGGATTGGATCGCCTTCTGCAAGGCAACACCTATGGCACATACCCGCAGGAGGTCTGGATGTCTCGCGGGGAATTGGTCAAGAGATATGCCCACAAAACAGCAAGGGAGCAAGGGAAGCAACTTCCTGAAATAGTGCCGGATTAATCTCTACAATATACTTTTTGTGCCGGCTATTGGAAAAGAGGAAAGCTGTCTATGATACCGCCATCTGAGTTGAGCCAGCTACGCGCTGCCGCCGTGAAACGCACCGAAGCGGTCGCCGAACTCGCTCAACGTATCTGCGAGGTTCCAGCGCCGACGGGCAATGAGTGGGACCGCGCACAATTGGTGGCCTCGCTCGGGAGAGAGCGGGGCTATGCGCCAGAGATCGATGACATCGGTAACGTCTACATCCGGCGCGGCAAACGCGAGCATGGACCGGTGTTGATGCTACTGGCTCACACGGACACGGTGTTCCCGCAAACAACGCCCGTCTCTGTCGAACGCCAGGCGGACATCTTGCGCGGACCTGGCATTGGCGACAATAGTGTGAGTGTTGCTGCCATGATCTGTGCGCTAGACGTACTCGACGAGTTAGGGATAGAGACCGGTACCGCTATTGTCGCGGTTGCCGACGTAGGCGAGGAGGGTCTGGGAAATCTCCTCGGCGCACGCACTGCCGTCGAGCGCTACCGCGAGAGGCTGGGCGCGGTCATCGCCATCGATGGCAATCTCGGCAGCATCGCCCATGTCGCGGTCGGCTCCAAACGCTGGCGCATCACTGTACGCGGACCAGGTGGTCATTCGTATGGAGCCTTCGGAACGCCAAGCGCAATCCATGGGTTGGGGCGCATCATCGCGGCCATCGCGGACCTTGAAGTTCCGCAGCAGCCGAAAACTACCTTCAATGTCGGCATCATCGAAGGTGGCACCAGCGTCAACACCATCGCGCCGCGTGCAACAGCGCTGCTTGATGTCCGTTCAACGGACATCACTGCCCTTGATCGCGTTGCTGACGAGGTAAGGACAATCGTTGAGCAGCGTGCCGGTCCAGGACTGCAGACAGAGATTGAGGTACTTGGTGAGCGCCCAGCGGGCGAGCGCAGCCAATCAGACCCACTGGTGCAACTGGCAGCCGCAGCCATCAGCTGGATTGGGTTGGCACCAAAATATCAGGCCTCCAGCACCGATGCGAATATCCCCATCAGTCTGCACATTCCAGCGGTATGTATTGGCATCACACAGGTAGCACGGGCGCACACACGTGAGGAGTTTCTCTCTGTGCCGCCAATTGGTGATGGGCTGGCCCAGCTAACCCGCCTCTGTATTGAGGCATGCACGTTGATTGCGCATTAACCGTGGCTGGCACTACGATAGCAGAAAAGAGGCTGGGGAAGCAAGCTGATAGGAAATGTAGTTTTGTGCCAAATGGTAGCATCAAGGACTTGTTGAAGCTCGGACATATATGGTACATTCGTAGCAGAAAAGTCGCAACGGAGCCAGCAATTGACAGAAGCGGGCATTCACCAGCCACGAAAGGTGACGATCATGGCAATGCCGTCTGACACATCCGTCGTGTGTCCCGTGCTCATCGGTCGAACAGCCTCCCTTGCATCATTTGAGCGCGTGTTCGAGCAGGTCGGAAACGGACAGGGGCAAACGGTGCTCGTGTCAGGCGAAGCAGGCATCGGCAAATCGCGCCTGGTGGCCGAAGCCAGAGCGCGTGTTGGGCAGGAGCAGGCGCGCTTCCTGCAAGGTGCCTGCTTTGAACAGGACCGCTCGCTGCCCTTCGCTCCGCTGCTAGATGTGCTGCGTACCCTGCTGGTCACCGGCTCCCGTGAACCGTCCCTCCGGTCTCTCGCGCCTTTTGCACCTGAACTGCTCAAAATCCTGCCCGATCTCGCGCTCTGGTTGCCGGAAGTGAGACCGACTCCGGCCCTCTCGCCTGAACAGGAGAAACGCCGCCTCTTTGTCGCACTGACCCACTTCTTGCTTGGGCAGGCCGACCAGGGCCCCCTCGTGCTCCTCATCGAAGACCTGCATTGGAGCGACGACACCAGTCTCGAGTTCCTGCTCTTTCTGATGCGCCATCTCGGCTCGCGCCCGCTCTTGCTGCTGCTCACCTATCGCAGCGAGGAGGTCCACCCGGCGCTCGGTCGCTTCCTGTCCGCGCTGGACCGGGAACGAGCGGCGCTGGAGTTCGCACTCACCCCCCTCACGATTGATGAGATCCACGTTATGCTGCGGGCGATTTTTCAGCTGAAGAAGCCGGTGCGTCGCGACTTCCTGGAGGCGCTCTATGGGCTGACGGAGGGCAATCCGTTTTTTGTCGAAGAGGTGGTGAAGTCGCTGCTCGTCGCGGGTGACATCTTCTTCACCGGCGGCATCTGGGACCGCAAGCCACTTGCCGAGTTGCATATACCTCGCAGCGTGTCCGAAGCCGTGCAGCAACGCATCAGCCTGTTGAGTGATGCGGCCAGAGAGACGCTGGAACTGGCGGCGGTGGTCGGAAGGCACATGGATTTCTCCCTCGTGCAGGCCTTGACCAGGCGCCCTGAAGCTGAGCTGATCCAGTGCATCGAGACCTTGATCGCGGCGCAACTGCTGGTGGAAACCTCAGCCGAACAGTGTGCCTTCCGTCACGCCCTCACGCAGCAGGCCGTATACCAGGGGCTGCTGGCACGCAAACGCAAAGCGCTCCATCTCACGATTGCACAGGTGATGGAACATCTCTATGCCGCTACCCTGGAGGCCTGCATGGCGGACCTGGCCTATCACTTTTACCAGGGGCAGGCGTGGACGCAGGCGCTGGAGTACGCACAGCGGGCTGGAGAAAAGGCCCTCGCACTGTACGCGCCAGGGGCGGCTCTGGAGCAGTTTACCCATGCGCTTGAGGCGGCTAGCCATCTCCCCGAGTCCAACCTGATCCCGCTCTATCGCGCCCGTGGGCAGGCCTATGAATACCTGGGCCATTTTGAAGCAGCGCAGGGCGATTTCGAGCAGGTATTAGAGACCGCTCGCGCTACCCAGAACCGCCAGGCAGAGTGGCAGAGTCTGATGGTCCTCGGCACGTTGTGGACGGGGCGGGACTACACGCGTGCGGGCGACTTCTTCCAGCGTGCCCTCGACCTGGCACAGGCGCTTGCCGACCCGCAGAAATATGCCCGCAGCCAGAACCGCCTGGCGAACTGGCTGGTCAATACCGGTCAACCCGCGGTAGCCATCACGATGTACGAGGAGACCTTAGCGCTGTTGCATCAGCATGGGGATACCCATAGTCTGGCTCTGACGCTTGAGGATCTCGCGCTGGCGAGCGCGTTTTATGGAGATCAGCGGCGATCCGTGTCCTACTATGACCGGGCCATTCCGCTCTTACGAGCGGTGGGCGACAAACGGAGTGTCGCGGCCTGCCTGGCCCTGCGGAGCAGTGTCATGAGCCCCGTGCTCACTGAAGCGGTCTACAGCGCACACGGATCCCTGGCCGCCTGTCAGCAGGACCTGGAAGAAGCACTGCGCCTGGCTGACGAGATCGAGTGGCGAGCAGGGCAAGCGGTCACTCACTTGATTGCGGGCTGGGTGTTCGCCTCCTATGGGCTCCTGGGCGAGGGGCTGGTCCACGCGCAAGCGGCACGTGAGATTGCCACCGAGATCGAGAATCGGCAGTGGATGGCCGGGTCCTCTTGTAGTGTCGGCGAGGTGCATCTCCTGCTCCTCGATCCCACCCAGGCGATTGCCGCGCTGGAAGCTGGGCTGGCGATCGCTCGCACCCAGGATTCAGCGTTTTGGATGGGCAATATCACAGCGTCCCTGGCGCAGGCCTACCTGCTCGCAGGGGATCTTCCGCGCGCAGCAGCGATCCTCGAGCAGGCTATGTCACCGGAACAGGCCCCGCGTAACGTGCAGGAGCGGCGCCTGGCCTGGGGCGAACTGGCCTTAGCGCAGCACAAGCCAGCCAGAGCGCTACACATGGCCGACGCATTGCTCGCGTCCGCTCCCGGCGAGGCACAGGGGTCAGGGGGGCAGCCCATCCCGGCGCTCTTGAAACTGCGAGGGGAGGCCTTGTTCGCGCTGGGTCGGCTGGACGAAGCTATCCAGGCGCTGGAGGAGGCTAAACAAGGCGCACAAGCGCAGAGTGCTCCTCACCTCCTGTGGCAGATTCATCGTGCGCTTGGTCGCGTCTACGCCGCATCCAGGCACAAGCAGCTCGCGCACCACGAATGTACCGTCGCACGGGAGATCATCGCGAACCTGGCCGCCTCAATCGATGAGGCAGCGCCGCGCGAACGCTTTGTATCCGCGGCGCTGGCCACCTTGCCAGGGGAGCAACCACGCACACCCCGGCAGTCCGCCAAGCAAGCCTTTGAGGGGCTGAGCGAGCGGGAGCGGGAGATCGCGCTGCTCATTGCCCAGGGCAAATCAAGTCGTGAGATCGCCGCAGTGTTAGTCATCAGCCAGCGGACCGTCGAAAACCATATTGGGCATATCTACACCAAGTTGGGGTTTCACTCGCGTGCGCAGATTGCCGCCTGGACGGTCGAAAAGGGTCTGGCATCAACGCTCCCATCCTGATGCGTCCGGTAGCACCCAGGGGCGATCTGGATCATCCCTGGCCTGGCTCGTAGTGTTTGTGACCAGGCTCCCTGCCGCGACCAGGATGTGCCCCCGGCTCCCCCGGCCCATGGGAAAACACGCCATACACTTTTTGTGTGTAGGTCCCTCTCTTTCGCAAAAAAACATGCGTACCCCCTCACAGCAAGATGAGTAATTATCACGATGGCACATCCAGAAAAAGCGGGTACACTTCCTCCGAAGCCAGACGAGACGCTTCAAATGAACCACGTAGCATGGTACCAGTAACACAAGAACACCGCGGAGGACCCATGTATGGAACGCTCTACCGCCTGCAACCCAGGCAGGGCCAGGAACAAGCCGTGCTGGACCATCTCTTTCGCTGGGAGCAAGAGTACCTGCCCCGGGTGACAGGCTATGTGTGCGGCTATGTGTTCGAGCCAGCAGTTCAGCCGGGATCATCTCCTGGCGGCATCCTGGTCATCGTGGTCTTTGACTCGCAAACCGCTTATACCCGCACCAGAGACGACCCGGAACAAGGCTGGTGGGATCAGCACTTGCGAGAACTGCTGGAGCAAGCCCCGGAGTGGCACGAAGGCGAGATGACCGAGATTTTCGGAGTAGCACGCGGGTTATAAGCGGGTGTCTCTGTTGACCGTACACGTTTCAGCGTTCAATACCGCGATCCCATAGTAGTAAGGAGATGCTCTCATGAGCGCAAAGCAAGTCCATCTCAGCAGTCGTTTTGCTATCGCACTGTCGTTGTTTGTCTGTCTGGTTGTTGCAGCCTGTTCGGGGAACGCACCTTCCTCGCCAAGCTCGACACCCGCGCCAAGCGAGCCTGCGTTTGCCACCAGGCTCCGGCCCCTGCTGCTAGCAAAGATGAGGGATCTGCGGACGCCGGGAGCCATCATCTTCGTGGATGCTCCCGGCCAGGGATCGTGGACCACCACCTTGGGGACAAGCGACCTGGCGACCAACGCGCCGATTCAGGTCAACAGCTACATGCGCATTGGCAGCATTACCAAGACGTTTACCGCGACGGTCATCTTACAACTGGTCGATGAGGGCAAGCTCGGCCTTGATGACCCCGTGAGCAAGTACCAACCCGAAGTGCCTAACGGCGTTCACATCACCATCCGGCAGCTGCTCAATATGACCAGCGGGCTCTTTGAGTACAGCCAGGACCTGGGCTACAACCAGGCGCTCGATGCGGACCCTGCAAAAGTGTGGAATCTGAAGGATCTGCTGGCCATCTCCTTCAAGCATCCGCCGGACTTCGCCCCTGGGAAGGGGTGGCACTATACGAACACGAGCTACATCCTCCTTGGCATGATCATCGAACAGCTCACCCACCAATCGGTGGAGGAGGTGTTCCAGCAGCGCATCTTCACCCCACTGGGCATGAACGGCACCAGCTTTCCGCCGCTCGCCTCCTCGCTCATTTCCAACCCGCATCCGCGTGGCTACCTGTACGGGACGAACGTTGATGCCATGAATGCGCTCTTGAACGCATTTGCAGGGCGTGAGCAGGACGCGCAGGTCAAAGTAGCGCCAGGCGCTCTGCCGCAAGATGCGACTGACTGGAACCCGTCGTCGTATTGGACGGCTGGGTCGGCGATCTCAACCCTCCACGATCTGCAGATCTGGGCCAGGGCGCTGGCTACTGGCCAGGTGGTAAGCGCAGCAACACAAAAGGAGCGACTCAGCTGGGTAGGCAACTACGGGCTTGGGGTGGATAAATTCTCCGGCTTCGGCGGGTTTATCGGTCACAATGGCGCGATACCGGGCTACCAGAGCTTCATGGGCTACCTGCCGCAGAAAGGGGCGACGATCGTGGTGCTGGCCAATTCCATGGTAGCTCCCAACATCTACCTCGGCGACGCCCTCCCTGCCGACGCTCTCGCAAAGATCATCCAGCAAGGTCTCTTTGCGTGAGCCATCCTGCATGTTGCTGAGGAGAGATAGCTTCTAGGAACTGCTGAGTACTTGCGTATCGCAAAACGGCGCATCGATAGCGCAGAGGGCGCTCGACTCCTCGATCCCTCTGCACAGAAAGGATTTTGAAATGCGAAACATACCCTGGTTCAAGAGAAAATCGTCTTTTAGCCCCTGTACCGCATAATATCCATGGTTGCCAGGCTCTGAATAGCCTGGTAAATCCGTTCAACACCCTCCTGCATGTTACCCGTGACCGGATTACTCTCGCCATTGAGTGCGAAACTAGCTTTGGTTGCCATGTCATTGAGCAAGGTCAACGCTTGCTGCTGGTGTTCATCTAACATGGCAGCAAGTTGTTTGGCGTCCTGACGAATCTGTTCGAGCCATCCATTCACAGTATTTATCGCCGCTATGATCTGCGCAGCACGTTGCTGCAGAAAGGAATTTGCACCAGGCGACGAGGTCAAGCCATTTAAATGGAGGACAATATGGTCGAGGTATCCAGGCGGGTTTTGCAGGGGATTAAACTGGAGTAACCCAATACGGCCCATTCGGCTATCAACGAGCACGGGAGAAACGATCGTTGCTGGTAGATCCTGCCCAACGTATGGTATCCCATCGAGGTAATCCAGTACGCGTATAACGTCTTGACTCATCAAGCTGACGTTGGCACTCCCACCAGCTTGCCAATCATCTCTCGCAGTGATCGACCACCCATAGATTGCCTGTGTGTTGCGGTACAGCCAGATGGCAAGACCTCCGGGCAGATGATTTGCTTTGAGCTTGGGGTCTTCGGCCAACAAATGGCGAAGATGATCTAGCAGACTGTATCCTCCTCCTGGAGGGATGGTTTGCGGAAACTGCCCAAAGTAACGCCAGTCGCTTCTATCCGGGGACGGGTTAAGCGGTGTGACTGTCGCATCCTGCTCTGTAATAAGGAGACGACTGGTGATGGCGAGCAGGTTGGTATGCTGCGGGTCGCTATAGGACACCGTACCTGTTCCCGCGCTGATCACGACCTTCCCAAGCAGAACCACCGGATTTTCTACTTTATTTTCATCAGGCAACAACCATGCATAATAGCTCTTCCCAACGGAAGGATCTGGAAGGGATGGTAGATTCAGCTGTACTGCATCGGCAACGCCCATGCTGCTGGTGTCACTCGTCTGTCCAGAACTGAGGAAGTACAAATGTCCAACGACCGAGTTCGCTGTCGAGGGACTCGTCCGAGTGAGGAGGAGCGTTCCCAGTCCAGCAGCGATCAGGATGACGAGTACGAGAACAAGCAACGCCAGAAACTTCCCTCTTTGTCGTGGCTGTCTTGGTTTCTGTATGGAAGAGGAAGGAAATGATGTTGGTACTGCCATGGCAACAGGTGGCACAGGGGAAGTATGAGGTAACTGGAAGGAAGGGTGCTCTTGAGGGAAAGGCAGTTGATCAACAAGCGGTGAGGGATTGCCAGGAGAAGTGATAGGACCGTCATTCGTCTCTGGCTCTCTATTCAGAAGTATAGCACCCTTCGTCTGAAGCATTCCTAACTCTTCCGCCGTCTTGCCAAAGACTTCACAGAGTTTTTGCTGATAATAAGGACTGGGTAATACTTCGCCTCGTTCCCATCGGCTAATGTAATAATCAGGTACATCAATTTGTTCTGCAAGATGCGCCTGTGACCAACCACGCAGTTGACGTTCATGTCTCAAAAGCACATTTGGAGTTGGCATCTCTGTAACTCACTTCCTCTACCTGCTCAATGTGCTACTTCTCATCGACACTTTGCAGTTTGAATCAGTACAAAGTGCTCAACATCTATCACAGGTAGGGCTTTCATCTCTCAATGACTGCTAGATGACTGGGAATGATATGTTATCTAGGACCTAAAATCAGGCATACTATACATAAGAAAGAAAGCATACAGAGTGCCTGTATAGCAGTATAACATGTTTTTATGCTTCAATCTACTCTTTTATTCATGCGGCTCTACATTCTTTCAGGTGATTTTGATTGAAATAATCAAAACGCCATAGAATCATTGTTTTAACGATGGCAGATGTGATTTTTAAAGTATGCCCTTAAGAAGATCGGTCCATTCTTGCATAAATCAATCGTGAGCAAGAAAGAGCAAATTCGATGTCCTATCAATTCAATCGTTGGATAATCACCCCTGGAGCACAAGTTCGATCCCTTCACGAGAATATGTCGTATAAAGATCCCGAAAAGGTCAAAAGAGAAGCAGAAACGTCTGAAACTGAGCTTCAGCAGCTCTATGCCTATGCAGCACAACACCATATTGATCTTATTGAGTACTATCATCCGTTCGCTGAGATCGAGAAGCAACTGCTTCTTATAAATGAGTACTTGCACGGCGGGTAGGCAAACCGAGGATCATAGTGTCAAGACTTTCGATTATCCTGGGCCATATGAGGAACCACCTATTCCCTTTTTCCTGTGCTGCCTGATTCAATCCTTTACGAGACTAGTCGTATTTTCTGTATGACTCCTGCATGACTAGTCATCCTCTATAGAATTAGACAGATGATATCCCAATCTATCAGTACCTGCCTTCTTCGTGATATGCCTGTGATATGCCATTACCAGCTTTCTCTGATTACACTGAAAATGTCAGCCAGTTATCCTTTTTAACCAACAAGGGGATAATGGAAAGACATGATCGATCTCGAGTAGTCAGAGAACGTAGCGGCCGCAAATCCATGTCGGCAAAGCGATCAGTTGCTGAAAGGAAGATGAGCACCATGACACATCCTATATTCTCACCAGGTAGCGATAGAGCAAACTCCTCAGATGGTCATAACTCTTCCAAGCTCGATGCCGTTCAGGCAAACAATCATGGTGCGGAAACAACTATGCCTTGTGGATCTACGGGTGAGCGAATGTATGCTCTGCCTCTATCACAAGGATTCGCACTGAGTACCATGAGCATTGCGGAACTGGCAGACCAATGCATAAATGAGATCAATCACTACCATAGAGGAGTTCTTCTCAGTGATAGGTATTGTGCTGAATTGTTCTTCAGTGCAATCTTGCAAGGAGACCAGGATGCCTGGAAAGCCGTGCAACAGTGCCTTAGCGAGACCGTGCGAGGATGGCTGGATGTTCATCCCAAAAGAGAAGCGGCGTGTCGCCTGGACAGCGAAGAAAAATATATCACCCAGGCCTTTGCACGTTTCCACCAAGCTGCCGTCCTACAGCAGGTAGAATTCAGTCGGCTTCCTTCCACATTGCAGTACTTGCGCGTGAGTCTGAATAGTGCTCTTCTCGATGCGCTGCGTGCCTCCTCGAGACCACTAGCAACCCTCTTACAGAAGCTAGAGCCATGTAACTCAGTTAAGTCAACAACAGAGAGCGAAGTTTGGGAAATGCTCGAGAAAATGCCTCTCGACAATCGCGAGCAGCGCCTGGCATATCTGCTCTTTAACTGTGGTCTCAGGCCAAAAGACATTGTCCACACTTTCCCAGAGGAGTTTAACGACGAGCGCGAAATCTCTCTTCTTCGATGTACCATAATCGAGCGGCTGCTCGATCATGTGGATCAACACATGTGGCCGATAGATACCAACAGGAACGGAAACACATACGAAAGTGAGGGCTTGACTGGGGAGAGCAGAGCGAGAGGAGTAACATGATCGAGAGCATTGGCTTATTGTACTCCTAGTTCTAGCTTGTACGGAAGATGTTCTTGTACGGAAGAAGTTTTGAGGTGATCAGTAGAGATGACAATACGCACAGTCTTCAATCGTAAGAACAGGAGGCGAATGATGGGCATAGAAACAATTATGATCCTCATGCTGCTAATTTTCATTCTAGGAATGATTATTGGCGTGGTGTTAGCCCGTCCAACTCACGTCCACTAAGGAGTGCGGCCTGATAGGTGAGACATCCTAATAGGAGGAGGTATGCAGAATTCGCTTCTCTCATCCCGCCTGTAAAGAGGTGCGGTTGATTCTAGGGTACCTGAATAGTTCACAGGAGCAAAATAGTAACTTCATTCTCGTCAGGGAGGTTCACCATGTTTTGTAGCTATTGCGGAGCACATAATCTTGATACTGCCACTGTATGCCAGAGATGTGGCAAGCAAATTGGGATAAGGGGAGATGAGCAAGCTCCACCTCCACCCCCCCCACCATCAATGCCAGCAGGTCAGTCATTCACGAGCGTGCTGACGCAGCGCAAGAATCGTGGCTACGTCATTGCAGGGAGTGGTGCGCTGGTAGCTCTCTACGCTTTTTTCTTCTTGCCGTACTCCGCTACTTACACTGATACGTTTGGTCACGAGACCTTGACGGCATCGAACTCTGGTCTTGGTCATGGCCTGCTCTGGCTCGAACTGCTACTCGCACTGGCTGCTCTCGTGGTGGCGGCACGGCTCATGTTTGGGAGCAACCCCTTTGGCATGACGACGACTTCGCTTGCCACGCGAACCCGTTGGGGGGTTCGCGCATTGATTGGCTCGGGTATATTGAGTATCCTGATTCAGCTTGTGATCACCCTCATGACCAACATTGAATTCCAATCTGGTCCTGACATTGGCTTCTACCTCCACTTTGATGTGGGCTATTGGGTCTATATGTTGGCGATGGCTGTCGTTCTAGTAGGCGGTGTGATCGCACAGCGCACATTATCGTCATCGCTCCCACCACAGGCACAACGCTGGCAACAGCCGCCATCGGCGCGATAAGAGGATGTTATCATGGTAACTTCAATGCAAAATTCACTAGTTGCAGAGCGGGCATATGCAGTCGTGGCACAAATTGCGCCGGAAGAGTTGCCGCTTTTCCCGGCGATCAGTACTGCTTACTTCAAAGACCCTCGACAGGCACTCAAGTATGATGCGGAGGGCCAGGACGAGATGCTGGGCTTCGGTATGGCAGAGGCTGTGTCCCTGTTAACACCTACTGTACTGGTAGTCATGAACGAGGTGATCATACTTCTCACTACAGGAGTCGCCAAATCACTTGAAGATGAAGGAGCCAATTTCTTCAGTGAGCTAGCGAAGAAGCTCATGAAGAAGTTTCGTCCACAAAAGAAGAAAGAGCAGCATAACCTCCCCCCACTCCAATCGCTTACATCCGAACAGCTTGTGCAGGTGCGCCAACAGGCTTACGAAAAAGCTCGCCAACTCAAACTTCCCGATGATAAAGCTCATTTGCTGGCCGATGCCATCGCAGGAAGCCTGGTTCAAGCTGGCTCTTGAGGAGAGAAAAGATATGGTAAACAATATAGAGGTGAGTTCCCGTCGCCCCCGGTTGAACCCATTTGCGTTTCCGTCGGATACCGACTTGCGCTTTCTGCTGTTGATTATCACCGTGCTTGGGACAAGCCTGTTCATTTATAACTGGATATGCCTGCAAACGCATATTCAGGAATTACTCGCCTCTGTTAGTTGCGTACTACGTCATCAACAAGAATCAAAGCAGGCTTTCTCGGCTCTGGATGTCAAGGCACTCCAAACTGCTGACAACGCTGGTAGGCAGTGCATGATACCCTATGATCGCATTCAGACAGCTTACATGATTGGCGGTGTCGTGCTGGTAGGAGCGGTTGCGGTCGTGATCTACTGGCTCTTCCCGTTGTGGAATCTCTGGCGCGGAAAACTGGTGCCCCTGAATGCTGAGGACGCGCCAGAACTAACGGTGTATCTGGCGGAGCTCTGCCGCGAAGCTCAACTTGCTCGCTTGCCATCGTTTGTTTGCAATCCCTTCAATCAAGCCATCACTGGGCTTGCTTTTGGCCGCATTGGGCGGTACTATGTTGCTCTTTCTGGCGGATTAGTGACGCTGTTTTTTACGGATCGAGTCAGCTTCCGAGCTATTGTCTTGCATGAGTTGGCTCATCTACGCAATGCCGATGTCAATAAGACCTATTTTGCCCTTGCCTCCTGGTGGGCATTCGTCATCGTTGCTCTCGTTCCCTTTGTCGTCATCTCTGCTATAGGATTTGTTGCCGCCATCTCCGCTAGGCGATTTGGTGAGGATCTCTATCTTCTTCTCGATGAAGCATGGCGCGTTCTGGTGATGTCTGCACTCGTGTTCCTGGTTCTGGCAGCGACGTTACGTGCCCGTGAATTCTATGCCGACGTGCGTGCGGCTATCTGGGAGAACTCAGCAGAGCCCCTACTGCGGGTACTGGCTAGGTTGGAGACGCCAAAGAAACGCTGGCAGAGGGTGACACATGTCCATCCTGACCCACGAGAACGTGGTCGGACGCTCAATGAGACAGATCGCTTGTTCCGTATGGACCTCTGGGAGGCTCTTGGCTTCGGCATTGCCATTGGTATCGCGGTTCCAAACGTCCTGTCGCTGATGAGCTCATTCCTCGACTTGCTGACTCAGATAGTCTTCTCAAACCTAATTGACTGGCAAATGTTCGGAGCTGCACTGATTCTTGCCCCCTTGATAGCAGTAGCGGCAGGACTAAGTACATGGCGAACGACGTTTGCAGCTCTGGTGCGAGGCCAAGTGCCATTCGGCATCGGGCGTGCGGGTCTTTGCATAGGAGTAGGGCTCATCCTCGGCACCTTCCTGTCATTGTCCTTTGATAGTAGTTCATTAGGCAATTCCTTGTTCCAGTTCATCCTCAGTCTTCCGTGGAGCCTTGTTGTCCTCGTGAGCCTGTTCCTCTTTCTGCGTTGGATCGCGACGGGAACCTCGGCGTGGCTCGACGTCATGATCTCAAGCCGTTCGCCCCGCCTGTTCTACACCGTCGGTCTGGTGATGGTCAGTGGTGTTCTCGTCGTCGCATTGGCACAACTCTTCCTCTTCCGCCAGGTTGCCACGACTATCGGAGGCATCCTCGAAACGCCATCCGACTTGTTGATAGGATTTGCAGGAGTTGCCATCTTGAGTATCGGGTTTCTGATTTTCAATACCCTGCTATCGCCAGGCATGCTTGTGGCTTTCGTATGCCTGTGGGCATTTCCACTCGCCGCCTGGTTCTGGCGCAAACAGGTGACGACACCGGTAGAGCCAAGCTGGGCTTTTCTAGACCCATCATCGCAGTCCATCATACTCCCACGCCAGGATCCTTTTCGTCTCCGCTTTGCACTCATCGTTGGTCTGGTGGGCGGATTGGTCTTCTGTGGTCTTGTACTTCTTATCCGAATTGGAGTACGTCTGAGTGTCCCTGAGGTGATCAGAGGCACCGACCAGTCTAAATTGCTCTTCTTCTATAGCTCTATTGTATTAGCTGCCCTTTTACAAGCAGGCATAGCAGTTATCACGGTAGGCTGGGTAAGGCGGCTCGGTAGCCTGCACGGTCTCTTCGCTGCGTTTATCGGTGGTTGTGTGATGACAGTCGGTTTGCTGGGAATCAACCTGCTGTTTGGAGGGGGGATCGATCTCCACTTTACCTGGATAACCTTTAGCTTTGTGATCAATGGAGGAGTATTGCTGGCATTGCCAATAACACTCATCGTGTCACTCATTGTCCACCAGACTCGCGAGTCACGTCGCGCAGGAGTGGCTCTGTGAAGGAAGGAAACAAACCATGTTTTGCGAGCATTGCGGTGTACAGAACCGTGAAAGAGCCAGCTACTGCTGGACGTGCGGGAAGCGATTGGAGAGAAAACGTGAGAACCAGACTCAGACACGGCAATCTCAACCCTTCCTCCCTGCTCCTTGTCCACAGGAGTTGCGCTATGGTCCCCTACTTTCACGTCGCATGGTGCTGATTGGGGGTGTCGCCCTTGCCGGGGCTCTTCTTCTAGCAGCAGGATGCGGTAGCAGTGGTCTTAGTCCTACTGCTAGTACGAGTGTCTCTTCACCCTCCTCATCAACTCCCCAGCCTCAGCCCTTTCAACATGTCGCGTTAGGAACTCACCTCCTCACGTACAAGGGACATGATGACTCAGTGCTCACTGTCGCCTGGTCGCCCGATAGCGCACGCATCGCCTCTGGGGCTGGTGGTTTTGATCCGACAGTCAAGGTATGGAATGCCCTTAATGGAACCACGATCTATACTTACCAGCACTATGTTTCATTATCGGTCAGAAGTGTGACCTGGTCGCCCGACGGCAAGCGCATCGTGACTGGTGGAAGTGGCGATTCTGCGGATGTCCAGGCATGGAATGCGACCGACGGGGGACAGGATAGCACGTTTGAGCTCCCTTCTACATTATCGATAGACAAGATGTGGCAAGTGGCCTGGTCGCCTGATGGCAAGCGTATCGCCGGGGCCTGTAGTGGCATCGACCCGAATACGAGTAATTCCACAGGAACGGTGTTGGTGTGGGATGCAGGAAGCGCGAAAGCAGTAACGTACTACACAACGCAATCTGATGTCTATGCGGTGGCCTGGTCGCTCGACAGCCAGCGCATCGCCGCGGCGATTGATAATAGCGTGCAGGTGCTGGAGGTCGGCGGCTGGCAGACTCTCTTCCCCTACCAGGGCCATTCCAAAATTGTATGGTCGGTGACCTGGTCGCCTGATGGCAAGTACCTTGCATCGGGGAGTGATGATGGAACGGTGCAGGTCTGGAACGCGACCAACGGAAATACTCTCTCTACCTTCCGTGGGCATACAAACGCCGTCAGGTCAGTGACCTGGTCGCCTGATAGTCAAAAGCTCGTTTCAGGTGGTGATGATGGGACGGTGCAGGTCTGGAATGCCGCCGATGCCAGTCTGATCTTTGTCTACAAAGGACATTCAGATAGGGTAAATCAAGTGACCTGGTCGCCTGATGGCACACGCATCGCCTCGGCGAGCAGCGATCAGACGGTGCAGGTCTGGGGAGCAGGATAACCAGAAGGAGTTCAGAAGCCTCATACCAAAGCCAGTGACTCACCGTGAATCAAGATGACTTCCTTGGTCAGTCTGTACTGCAGATGGCTCTCGCTCCGCCCAATTCGAGCACACCATCACCATTACCAATGGCGCAACAGAACTGCTCACACTCCTCTAGGTTTCCCACCTCAAGTTCTATCCGGCTGCAACGGCGATCTCATCTACACATCACTCTTTCTTGTTTCTATCCTGCAACCAACGACGCAACATACCGTATATAGGAATATAACGATGTATCGCATTGTTTAAAAGAGTAAAACGATATATCGTATCGTTCACAGAACAGATTTGAGCCGTGGTGACATCGCACAACAACGCATCAGGCAACATCATGAGAAATTGCCAGAAGCAGTGCATATTGCCACGACAGTGAGAGTAAACTCAGAGAAAGAGAGGATTCCCATGTTTTGGGGATTTGGACACGGCCTATTGTTCATGCTACCGTTTTTGTTGCTGGGCAAGATTTTCTGGATCATCATCCTGGCGCTCCTCATCGCGAGCATTATACGCTGGGCCAGCCGTAGACGCCTGCATGCGCCTTACTACAATTGGCCTTACCACCAGTATGGAACGCCGCCAGCTCAACCTTCCGCCATGGACATACTCCGCCAGAGGTATGCGCGCGGTGAGATCGACGCAACCACCTTCGACCAGATGCGCGAGCGGTTGGAAGCTACAAATGGACCACGGCAGCAGTAGCATCGCTGGCTGCTACAGTACACGTTCCCTCGTAATAAGCACACAAAGAGGGAGCTTGACGCCTGTATCAAGAGAAGAGCATTTCCTCCCCGCCTTGTGGCATGGAGAGGAAATGCTCCTTCTTTTCTTGTTTATGTGCTGACTTCGCTGCATCTAAAAAATGGCGAAGGGTTAAATGCTCAGTTTGCAAATATTTAAACACTATGGTAAACTAACAGGGTAACCTGAAGAGAACGCTATCAAAGAAGATACAAAATAACATCCAGGGCTGTGATAATCTGGGTGTTTTTTATTGCCCGGAGCTGAGGACCACTTCTCGACCGGTGCTGATCGACGACCCAGAAAGTACTGTCGTACTACCAAAGGGTTTGTTGTTGTAGCTGAGGGCTGGATTATTCTCTGGCTCTTTGCAGTGATATAGAGAGTGAGAAAGATAAGAATGACCGATTTAAAGCAGTTGAAACGAGACACACAAAACTTGAATGGCTTGCACGAGCATGGTTCCTATTGTGAGTGCATCTGGTGCCTTGAGAGAGATACACAACTCGTTAAGGCCTCAGATCTTGCTAAGTGGGAGATTGAGCGAGAAATGACGGCAATGTTGGAGGATTTACCTCTTTCTATCACCATCGCAAAGCAGGGTGAACTTGACAGTGATGAGTACACCTGGCAATGCTTAGGCATCACTGGGAAAGCACACTCTGTTGTGGATGCAACTCGGGAAGCATTGCAATCGTTGATTAAAGCCTTCGACGTAGCACACATTAACTAACAATGATGTTAAGAATGAGCGGTTATCCATTGCTGGATAACCGCTTTATTATGCACCCTGCATAGTACTCAATGTAACCTCGCCATACTCCAAAAAATGCAGTTAAACGTAGCGTGCGACAATCTCCATGGTATTCAGTTCTGGGTCCAGCTGCTTTGTGATGCCATCGAGCAGCCCGAGCGCACGTCCCACCAGGAGGAGATCTACAGGAATGGAGCCAATGCTCTTGCTCAATCGTGACCCGACATCCAAAACGTCGCTGGTCCCCTCCTCACCGAACAGCACACCAACGAGTTGCAAGAGAGTAGCAACATCCAGCTCCTCATTGAACTGAAGCCCGGCCTCTGCCAGCGCCCTGGTTAGCGCGTCGAAATCACCGGCTGCAAGTGCCCCCACCATCTCACCCAGCGCGTGGACGAGCGAGGGCTGCAGGCGCACGGTGAGGCCGTGATCCAGCAGTACCAATCGCGGCCCCGGTTGCACGAACAGATTGCCGGGATGGGGGTCAGCGTGCAACACACCGAGTTGCAGCATCTGCTCGGCGTAGCGATTGTTGAGTATCTGGGCCACCATAGGGGGAGAGATGCCCCGCTGCAACATAGCTTCACGGTCGGTAATCTTGACCCCCTCGAAAAATTCCATGACAATCATGCGTTCGGTACTTAGCTCCGCGATGACCTCGGGAACCACGATGTCTTCTCGATGCTGCAGCGCGGTCCGCAGCTCTGTCATTGCTGTTGCTTCGCGCTGGAAGTCGAGTTCCATGGGGAGCGTCCCCTTCAGGTAATCGACGATAGGTTGCAGTTGGATCGAGGGCGTGAGACGAGCGATGGCAGCAGCGACCGTTTCCAACACCGACAGATCGACAGTTACAAGATTCGCGACTTCTGGATACTGAATCTTGATGGCCACCTCGCGACCGTTACGCAGCCGTGCCCGGTGTACCTGCGCGATAGAAGCGGCCGCGACCGGTTCTTGCTCAATCCAATCGAACACGTCCTGCGGACTCCGCCCAAGTTCCTGTGTGATCGCCTCCTCAATCGTCGGCCATGCATGCGGCGGCATGCGATCCTGGAGCGCTGCGAGCGTGTGAATGTAGGCAGCGGGAAGCAGATCAGGCCGTGTCGAAGCAAACTGACCGGCTTTGATCAGCGCGCCGCCGAGCGAAGCCGATGTGTCCAGCAACCGGTTGGCACTGCGCTGATGCTGTAGCTCCCAATCTCTCGATCGAACGAAGTTTGGCCACCAGCGCGCTCGTTCTCGGAGAGAGATATACCCGACAGAGATATCCGCTGCGAGAGTTGCCAGTACTAGCGTGCGCGACAACTCCTGGGTGGCAGGGGCAATACGGCTGTAACGCTCCTGCACCTGAAGGCTCGCTTCTACCCAGAGAAAGGAGTTCGAGCGGGCCAGGTCGCTCAGGCGGGCAATAAACACAGCGGGGTCCGGCGTGTCGCTCTCGGTTGAGAAGGCCAACATCATCTCCTCGATAGCACGCCTGAAAGTCTGATCGGCAATTTGCTCCATAGCGGGTCCCTTCTTGAAACAGTCACCGGGACGCGCCAAACGCTCGTTTATTGGTATCCAGCAAAGCATCCCGAAAGTAAAGCCTTTAGATATATTGTAACCGTTTTTGATTAGATAATCCTCACCTTTGGGTCACAATAACAGAAAAGGCCGGCGCTGTGTCAATTCCCAACGGCTTTTGTAATATAATCACCAACCTACCCCACAACCCTCAAATAGGTCTCAATAATGATACTGTTCGCCTCCTCTTTTCCCACGAGCTGTTCTAGAGCCTCGCGGTGCTGCCCCAGGGAGTTGTACTTCTGCTCAATGGCCTTGTGAGAAGCGACGGCGGCATACCCGTGCAGCGCCAGCCGCATGGCTTCGCACTCAAGTTCAATCTGCTTACGCAGTCGCGCAATCTCGCTCATAATCAGTCCCCCTGCCTTGCCAATCCGGTATGACGAAGCATACCGCTTTATAGGTACCCAATATGTAGGTATCTAATATAATAGATACCATTACAGTGGGATTGTGTCAAGTGGTCATGTTTAGTATCATTGGAACACTGATTAGCAAAGGACAGAGAAACATGAGACGCTTGCGCGTAAAAGAAGTTGCACAGGCCAAAGGCTTTACAATGGCCAGGTTACAGAGGGCCGCAGACATCAATCTCAAAACGATCCAGGCGATCTGGCATGACCCGCGCCATAACGCGTCGCTGAATACGCTGGATAAAATAGCGAAAGTTCTCGGCGTTCCCGTGACCGAACTGATAGAGGATGTGCCGGAAGACGCGCAGCCAATGCCCAGGAAGCCGAAGAAGATTGCTGAGGATACCGATACCTACCCCACAGGAGAGCGCGATTAGTTGTGCTTGCAACACGCCCGACCTATCTTTCTCGTCTCGCCCATATCTCTATCCACGTGCCACGTGCAAGTTTCGCGTTGCTGCGGTAATCATACTACCGGCGAATAGCGCTCGAAATGAACTATCTCGGACAGGGGCTTACGAGCACGAGCAGCTTTGGGACGCGCACGCCGGGCTTCCTCATCGGGATAGCCAAGCGATATAGCCGTACGCACCAGGCGCTCCTGCGGTATACCGAGCAGCGCTTTCGCATCCGTCCTTCCTTGCCCTTTGAGCCAACCAATGCAGGAACCAACGCCATACGCCTCGGCAGCCAGCATGATGCGCTCGCTCAACCTCCCCTCGTCATAGGTCTCCTGTTCAGCAATACCTGGCTCCCCAGCCATCACCAGGACGATTCCCAGCGCTGCGCCTGCCAGGTGCGCCGCGTAGCCCTCACACCGTGCCAGCGCCCGCAGTGTCTCTCTATCTCGTATTACGACGAGCTCCCAGTGCTGGCGGTTGCCGGCGCTGCCAGACCAGCGCGCCACATCGAGCACTGCGTCGATCACTTCCGGTGGTATCGCATCTGGGCGAAACTGGCGCACTGCGCGCAAGCTGCGCAGGAGCTTGATAAATTGCTGCGGGCTTTCCGTTTGTGTCACAATAGTTCTCCTCTTTACTTTCTCTAGTTTGTGCTCTTTGCCAAATAGTGTTTGAGCCTGAACACTACCACTTCGTGATCCTCCCGTTGCAAAAGACCTGAAAGAATTGTTTCTCTTTACCATAACGCTTTCGTGGGGCTATAGCATTCCTGTTTCGCCTGCGTACTGCTGCTCTTTATGGTGGCACGCGCTTCTCAACAGGCAACCAATTCACAACCTGAGGAAACTGGAGCAACTGCTACAAGTGTTACAAGTGCTACAAGTGCTACAAGTGCTACAAACACGAATCATCACTCAGGGAAAACGCCGATCCCAGGGCTTCCGACCTGGGCCTCCAATGAGGGAAGGGTTGTCTGGCGCAGATGGCCAAATGCGCTCAACAGCCTCAGGCCGGGTGCGCCAGTTCAGTGTATACTTCATAGATTGGTCGCAGGCTCTGATGCCCAATACGCCTCCAACGCTCGCTCCAGTCTTTGCCCCACCCGTCCTGAAGTGGTGGGCAGAGGCTGACGCAGAGGCCAGACCTGGCTAAACACTCTGCCAGCCTGCGCATGGCATCCAGTCCCCCTGTATCGCTATCGAGCGCGAGCACGACTGATTTTACCTGGTGAGGGAACCAATCGACCTGGAGAGATGTACCTACCAACGCCACGACCTCTGTCGTCTGAAAACCCGCAGCAAGCAGCGCGAGTCGATCAAATGCCCCCTCCACCAGGATGAGGCAGCCAGCAAGCTGATCGAGATCAAGTCCGAACCAGCCAGCCGGGTTGGTCTTAATCCACCGCCTGGGCTTACCAGGCTGATCCAGCAGAGACTTGTGCGCGTTTTCGTCCATACCCGGCTGCCAGTGCCAGAGTGATCGCCCGATATATCCCTTGCCGGCAGGAGAGGTTAGCGGAAACAAGATGCGCTCTGCCCACCGGCTCAAGGCTTCTCGTTGCACTTGTAGTTCCGCTCTCTTGAGCAGCGCTGGCGGGAGGTAGCAGACACCAGCCATCTGTGCCACCTCGAGCGGGATGCCGCGTTCGTTGAGATAGGCACGCGCACGTTTAGTATATGCCAGCGCCGCACGCATCTGCTCGTCCACTGATTGGAGCGCGACCAGTTCAGCCTGCTGCCACCGCTGTGGCGTTTTCGCGGGATGGATCAACATAGGCTGAGACGCCAATGGTGGTCGCTTATGAAGGGACTGATGTGATGCAGAGAATCCTGGAGAGAGTCCCCGGTAATGTAGGTGAATAAGTCGCTTCGCCACGCCGGGATTCCATTCTGCGACCAGTACAGTCGCGTTGCAGGCCGCATTGAAACAGTGTCCCCAGCCGTTTGCAGTGTTGATAGATAGGGAACGCTGGTGGTCGCTGCCGTGGAGGTGGCAATAGGCCCGCATGTATTCTCCCATGTTCACTGGATCGCACAGCTCGGACTGGAGCAGGATCTCGATGAGCCTGCCCTGTTGTGTGCGTATGGTAAGCATCTTCCCGCATCCTCTCTATGTCCCGCGCGATCAAAGTCGTAGCTTTGCAAGACTCAGCCAGAAATTTCTTAGAACTTGTGTTCTAATACATTATACAAAATAAACGTGCGGTTCGCCTACTTTCCACGCACAAACGACGAGCGCTATTCACCTGCTAAAAGGGATAGTGAAAGAGAGGGCCGGGGTTAATCACGGATGTCCGCGAGAACAAGTTTTTCTTTGTTGGCACAAACAGTGGGTATTGAGTCTTGTTTAAGACAAGCGTATGCATGTCATATTTGGTAGTAGCGCAAGATCAAGGAACCATTTTAAGAAGTTTGAATACCTTTGCTGCATGGAATCTTGTAGGGAGAGCACACATATATGTGGCTCTCCCTACCAAACGGTGCAACCCTTACACCGCCAGCTTCGCCTCTCCCAGTGCCGCTGCTTCCTCTTCTAGCGCTGGTTCAGTGACGGCTCTCTTCTCTTCCACAGCGGCAGCTTGCGGCTTGCGGTAGCGCACAAAGAACGCGGCGACGATCGCTAATAGGGCCAGGACTAGACTTAAGCGGAAGGAGTCTTGCATCGCGAGGACGGTTGCCTCACGTCGCAACAGCCCGCTTATCGCCAGGATCGCTGCCGCATATGCTGCACTTGGTGATGCTCCATGTAGCTCGAAAAGCGCTTGCAAACGCGGCACGAGTTGTCCGAGCAGTGAAGATGGCGTGACCATTTCAGCAAGGTGCTTGTAATGGATTGCCGTCTGGGACTGTACCAGGGTCGCCATTACGGCCACGGCAAACGAACTGATAACAAAGCGCACCGTGGTACTGACTGTTGTGGCCTGTGGCAACATGCGGTTTTTAAACCCCGAGAGCGCTGAGACAAATAATGGCTGAAAGCAGAAGCCAAGCGAGAAGCTACGCAAGATCAGCCAGAGCTGGATTGTCCCATAAGGGGTGGTGAGACTGATCGAGGTAAACAGCCAGAGCGCCACACACAGAATGACCAGACCGGGGATTACGACAGGACGGACGCCGAATCTATCCACCAGGCGACCTCCCACCAGCGCTGCCACCATCGAGGCAAATGCCTGAGGCAGTAAGAGCAACCCAGCCTGGTAGGCACTCAACCCACGCACATTCTGCAAGTAGATCGGGATGATGAACAGGCCGCCGAAGAGCGCGAACGTGATCAAGGCACTGGCAATCATACTGGTTGTAAAGGGCCCATTCGCGAAGACACGCAGGTCCAGCAGTGGATATCCCCCTCGATTGACAATACGCAATTCGACGATAACAAAGAGCACTAGCATCACTATTCCTAGCGCCAAAAAGCCTTCCACTTTCGTCGAAGTCCACCCAGCGGTGCTTGCATCTGATAAACCATAGAGCAGGGAGCCCAGGCCGATAGAAGCGAAGAGGAAGCCAGGAATGTCGAATGGCCTGCGCGTTTCAGGCCGTCCCTCACGCAGGAATATGATCCCCAGGATAATCCCGATGATGCCGATCGGCACATTGACAAAGAAGATGAGCTGCCAGCCCAGGTAGGTCACGATATAGCCACCAAGGGTGGGGCCAAAGGCCGGGGCCAGCAGAATGGGAACACCCAAAGCGCCCATGGCTGTGCCACGCTCTGCCGGTGGAAATTCGTTCCAGAGCAGCGTAATCGCCAACGGCGACATAAATGCGCCGGTCGCCCCCTGCACCACGCGGAAGAAGATGAGCATAGGTAGATTCAAGGAGAGCCCACACAAGGCCGAACCAATCGTGAAGCCGGCAAGGGCGATCAAATAGAGGCGCTTCTGACCAAGGCGTTGGGCGAGAAAGGCAGTAAGGGGCGTGGCTACTCCTTGCGCCAATGTATAGGCAGTGAGCACCCATTGGACGCTCGCGAGGTCGGCCCCAAAGACGTTTTGCAGCCGGGGAATAGCAATGTTGACGATGGTGCTATCGAGGATCGTCATGAACAACCCGAAGATCACCACCATGGCCACAATCCATTTATAGGAGACGCGCCCACCCTGGTGCGGAGCGGCTACGGGATTTTGCATGGAAAATACTGCTGACCTCTTATCCCAATAAATGACTTTCTAGTCATTATATATACTATAAAGTCAAGGTTGGTGTCAAGGCACCATGCGAGATACTCTGGATATTGCTGTGGTTCATGTGCGATATTTTCGTATACAATACCTTTCCGCCAATGATAGTTTTGGAATATCTGAGCGCGCTCACAAAAGCTCGTGGCATGTCCCAGGAGTCGTTGCTCGTTCGAGACGCGTGAGGTAGATGAGCGCTTCATGTGAGGAATGGCCGCACATCTCCTCGGAAGGGCGTAACCGGTTACACACTGCTGGGCGTTCTGGCTTGCCAAAGAGCTTGCAGTGATTGTCCTTCGTCAATTGAATGCAGCGGACCCCTGCAGGCTTGCCATTCGGCATCCCAGGAATCGCTGATGAAATGGACAGGGCAATACAGCACGCCCCGCAACCAACTCTACATTCCATAATGCGGATAGCCATATGTCAAAAACCTCTCTAATATTCCCCCGCTTTAGCCGCCATGATAATCTCCGTAATATCCTCCACCGACATCGGTTCTATATCGATACGTTCGCCCTCGATCGTCACCAGGTAGATGGTTTTGTGGCTCAGGGCGGCGGTATCTGTGTGTAAGAAATCGTGAAGCACCTGGGCCACAGTCTCTGCGGCCTTTTCGGCTCTTTCTCCACTTTTACCGATAGCAATGGCGAAAAGCGACGGCGCCTTGTGGTCCCTTGCCTCAACCACGTCAACCTTCACATCACGGATGTGCTTTAACTGTTGTTCGAGGATTCTGAGATGTTGCTCCATATTTGAAGTGAATTCAATCGTGACGGTGGTATCCATACTCTTTTCCTCCTGAATTTCTTCCTGCATTACAGCTGCGCTATTTTGATTGTTTGCATGCTAGTTTGAAGTATCTTACACGAAGGATGACCAGGGCGCAATAATTTACTCTACTTTTGTGCCTACATGCACCGTGACTATTCCTCTCGTCAGCCGATAAAAGCGCACATCGCTCCAGCCAACTTCTTCCATTATCGCTTTGAGTGCGGGCGCATCAGGGAAATTCGTCAGGGAATTGGGCAGGTAGTTGTATTCTTCAAAAGCCTTCCCGATGACCGTACCGAATAACGGCGCCAGTTTATAAAAGTAGAAGTTGAAAAGGGAGCCGAATATTCTGCCGGGCGGGTGGCTGATCTCCAGGCAGACAACTCGTCCTCCTGGTCGTACGACGCGCAGCATTTCACGGAAGCCCTGCCTGATGTCGGTTAAGTTACGCACCGTGAAAGCGGAGCAACAACCATCTACGCTGTTGTCGGGTAGATCGATGGCCTCGGCATCGCCAACTCGCAACTCAATCTGGTCTTGCAGCCCCAAACGAGCAATCTTGGTACGTCCCAGTTCCAGCATCTCCGGCGTAATATCCATACCGATTATCCGTGTGCCCGGGCCAGAACGGCGAATAACGGCAATGGAGAGATCTGCTGTACCAGCACCTAAATCAAGTCCGAGTTCGCCGGTTCCCAGTGCCAGGTAACGCGCGGCAAATGCGCGCCAGCGTTGATCCAGCCCAAAGCTCATCAGGCGATTCATAGGATCATAGACACGGGCAATGCGACCGAAAAGGCGCTGCACATAGGGACGTTTGCCGCCTGTCGCCCGAAATTTTTCCTCTAAAGCTACATTCTTAGTCATGAAAATGTTTCGTCTTCCTTTTATTCTAACTCAATTTCTCTTCAACCACCCGCTTTACACTCCAAACGATTTCACAAGCGCCGCGACCAGAATCCCTAATGCTAGCATCACCCCAAATTGAAGATGGAGACTCGCGGTTCGCTTGATGCCGATGATAAAGGCTTTGCGGTCAGTCGCCGTCAACACTGTTCGCACATTGCTAAAGGCCAGTGGGAATGTGATCCAGACCGCCAGGCTATACAGGGGCAATAACCTGAGCAAGACAAAGAGGGTCACCGCGATGTAGCTACCAAAAAGTAGGAATGCGTGGAACCGCTTGCCGAACGCCTGGCCGAAACGTACGGGCAATGTGAGCTTACGCACCGCCAGGTCGTCCTGGTAATCGCGCACATTATTCATATTCAGGATAGCCGTAACCAGAAAGCCGACGGGTATACTGGCGACAAAGGCTTCCCAGGACCAGCGAGGGATCTGGACGTAGTAGGATCCCCAGGTCATCAGGAAACCCATGGCGATATAGACCAGGATATCACCAAGGCCACGAGAAGCGAACTTGAACGGCTTTGCGCTATAGAAGTAAGCTATAGCCATACCCGCCAGTCCGAAGAGGATAATGGCAGGGCCACTGGTGATGATCAGTACAAGACCAAAAAGGGCCGCGATTACAAAACTAGCGATACCTCCGCCGAGCACCTGTGCCGCTGTCATTTCATGGCGGAAGATAACCGTACTGGCACCCAGGGATTCAGGATGATCTAAGCCGTAGAGGTAATCAAAGTATTCGTTGAAGTAGTTTGCGCCAATCTGTAGGAAGAGGCCCGAGAAGAGCGCAGCCAGGAAGCTTAGCGGGTGGAATGTTCCATCATAGGCTGCTACCGCTGTCCCTACCAGCACTGGGCTAACCGTGGCAGTCAGTGAAAAAGGGCGCGCCGTCTTCACCCAGACTTTCCACACGGGATTTTTCACGTTTGTGTCTGCTTGAGTAACTTTCAAACTATTTTCTTGAGTGTCCATTTCTTTAGCTCTTGAATCGTAATACGTGATAGACTATGCATAATATAAGCATAGTATGCCTGAGATAAAACGTCAAATAACGCACTACATTCTATGATAAAAAATCCGAGAGGGATACGATGGCAGATAACATGGGGACTGAGGCCGAAAATGTATTAAAGAACGCACCGGAACCGGTGCAAACTGCCGTGAAAAACGCTAAGCCCCTACTAGATTTTTGGAATAAATTCAATAACGATTGGTCATGGAACCTCTCAGCGGCCCTGGCATATAACTTGCTGATGGCAATGTTTCCGTTCTGCACTGCAGCGCTGGCCATTCTTGGGCTTGTCCTCGGTGGATTGAGCCCTCAACAGTACAACACCATCGTCAATCACTTCATAGAAGTCTTCCCATCGGCAACATCAGCACAAATTTCAGCCATTCTAAATGGCGCCAGCGAGCAATTGTCGAAAGCCAATGGCATCCTATGGATAATCACCATCGGCTTTGCTATTTATTATGGTTCGCGTCTCTTCGTCCTCATGGAAAACTGTTTTGGTATCATTTACCATATACGCCCAAGAACATTTATCGCCCAGAATGTTATCGCTATAGGCATGCTTTTCCTGTTTATTGTGCTCATACCGGTCTCGATAGGCGCAGGAGCTTTAACAGCTCTAGTCACCTCTCTTCTGCCAGGCCAATTTTCTGGCGGCATCGTCAATGTAATACAATTTTTAGTGGGGTATTTAGCGGCATACCTGTTGTTCCAGGCCATTTATATCATTATCCCTAATCAAAAAATTCGCTTTCGTAAAAGTTGGCTTGGAGCAACAACGGCAGCCTTGCTTCTGCAATTGTACGTGGTCTTCTTTCCGCTCTACATAGAGCATTTTTTAAGCGGCTTAGCCGCGGCAATAGGCTCCGTCGTTATCCTACTCATCTTCTTTTACTATTTTGCCATGATTCTTATTTTAGGGGCAGAGATCAATGCCTTCTTCGCAGAAGGCGTAATGACTACCTTTGATTTGGTCACGATTGTTTCTACAAATAGAGAGAAAGAGAAGCAGTGACTACTAATGCGGCATCCGATTGTATACCCCCAACCAGTTCGTAGCAATCTCGATCTGCGCCTCTTTCAAAGAGATAGCCCCTGAACATACCTGGCTGTGCAAGTAATTTTCGACTTTATCTTTTTCGTGAAAGCCTGGCTTGGGACTGGCAAGTTCTGGCCAGAGGTTCGAGATATCGTTTGACCCGCCCAACTCCAGGCTGACCAGGTGGTCAACTTCGTACTGGCCTGGCGAGTGATGTGCTATGCCGTACTCGGCGTATACCTGGTCCTTCTCACTTGTCGGCACATTGCGCACCGAGCTGGCGTATCCTGATTGACAGATGGCATCCTTCGTTCCAGTTGCCAGGAGAGCACCTGGCGTACACGCCGGGTCGGGCAGACCACCTTGCGCCACGCATCCAGAAGTCTTGGTCTGCACTCCCCAGTGCGGCTGGCCCCCGTTCGTATTGTTACCCGCTGTAGGCGTGGTATTCGGTAGATTTATTGTCACCGCACCACAGCCACTGAATGCGATCGTAACGATTGCGAGCAAACCAAGCAAACAAACATATTTTTTCAACATTCCTCTGCTCCTTTACTTGAAAAGCCTCAACTATTGCAAAAAGATGTCTTCACTCGGATTGCAGTACAAGCCAGGTCGAATCAAAACGCCGCGCTTGTAGATCAGCCAAACTGATCCAGTAATACAGCATCCCAGTGTTGCCCCAACGCATCCCGATAGTATCATCGGTGTCTACTTGCAAGAGCAATTGCCAGTCCATAGCCCCTTTCGACAATGCAGCGGCGCGTGGATCATCTATATCGGTTACGCCATTTGAAGCAAGCTGACACTCAAGTCGCATATCATCCTGGATAGTATCAGGGTTGCCCAGCATGCGATGATGCGGCGTGGCGCGGTCGACCTGGCTGGAAAGCGTTGCGAGTACTGTCTCATATTTCTTTTGGTCTTCGTCTGACCAATCCAGTTTAGGTATCTCAAGCTTGGGCTGCTGAGATAACGTTAACTCGCTTGCAAAACTGAGCAAACAGGCATGATACTGGCTCGTTGCTGGAAGTGCAGTTGGTGCTAACGCGCGTTGCAGTGCGTTAAGATCACCGTCTGTATAGAGAACTTGCCAGCCTCCACGATCAGCCGGGTCCTCGCCAAAAGTCTGCTGTTGCGCGTCGTAGAAAAACCAGAGCATTCCGCTTTGAGGCAGTACCTTTTCGGTATCATACTGGCCCACGTCATCAAGGCGAATTTGCGCGATAAACGACTGCGGCAGTCCCTTCCACTCCGGCCAGGCCGCTCCAGTAGGTAGGTCGGGCACACCACCAAGCTTCGAAGCGCCAACATACAGAAGGGATTCATCGACCTCTGCTGCTGTAATTCGGATCGATGGTCGAGCCAACCGATCGATGTCTTTTACCAACCGTGAAAGTCCTGCCGCGACGAACACGGCTTGCAGATCTGCTTTGTCCATAATCTCCAGTACTCCTTTCGCCATCTTGTTTTTTCATTGGGTAACATCCTATTTTTCACACAGAATTTAACCCTTATAGGTAATATACGGTTGGAAGTCCTATAAAACATCCATCAAATGGATGACGTGGAGATTCATTCAAAGATGATTGTTTTTTCAGCATTATCAATGGGTAGATAAGTCAGTAGAGCTTGAACGTTCGTACAGCTTACATGCTGGTCTATTGTCCAGTCCCTAGAGCTGATTTATTCGTTAGACTGGTAGTAATCAGCCAGGTATCAAATAATACATTTATTGGGAGGCAGTTGTATGCAACAGTTAACCAGGCGGCTTGGCCAGAGTGATCTCGAAATTACGAAAGTTGGTATTGGAACAGCCCCCATTGGTTCCACTACCGATTGGAAAATATACTGGGGACCACAAGATGAAGATGAGGCGTTGAGAGCTATTGAGACCGCCATCGATCTCGGCGTGAACTGGATCGACACTGCTCCCTTTTATGGCTGGGGACGCGCAGAACAGATTGTTGGCAAAGCTCTGCGTGGCAAGCGCGATAAGGTATATATTTTTACCAAATGCGGCACGCTTCGTGACGAGCAGGGAGATTGGTATGAAAGTCTCAAGCCTGAGAGTATCCGCCGTGAAGTCGAGGCCAGTTTACGCAATTTGCAGACCGACTATATTGACCTCTACCAGTTTCACGATCCAGATCCTCACACTCCTATTGAAGAATCCTGGGGCGCGCTGCAAACGCTGATCCAGGAAGGCAAAGTTCGCTACGGTGGCTTATCCAATCATCCAGTGGCACTGATGGAGCGGGTGTTGGCACTGGGGCCAATAGCCTCCAATCAACATCAATATAACCTGCTCAATCGCGAAATAGAACGCGACGTTTTACCCTTCTCACAAGAGCACAATATTGGTGTGCTCTGCTGGTCACCTCTGGCCAGTGGATTTCTGGTGGGCACCTTTGATTTAGAGGTCCTTGACCCCCAGGATTTTCGTCGAAAGCGCCCATTTGCTCAGGAACCAACCTATACCAGGCTCAAGCAGTTGCGGAAAACGTTACAATCTTTCGCCCGCGACCACAATAGAACACTATTCGAGCTGGCAATTGCCTGGATATTGAGACATCCGGCTGTGACGGGCGCTATTATCGGCATACGTAGCGCAAAGGAAGCACAGCAGATGCTGAACGGCTGCGATTGGAACCTCACAGACGAAGATATAGCAGTGATTGACCAGGCTTTATCAGACTGGGAAAACTAACTTGTTGATCGCCCAAAAAGGATAACCCTTCTCTGTTATGCCTCCCTTTCCTGGCTTCGCCGGTACAAATCCACAAAGATATCGATAAGTACAAGCGGTGTGAATGAGTTAAGAACATCTAGAAGATCGGGAAACTCCTGCGCATACAGCGCAATGTCCTGTCCCATTGCATGTATCCAGATCATGAAGGAAGGTAAATTCCGTCTTCCTTCGTAGACGTACGTGTATATCAAAACGCCTTGATAATAGGGGTAAGCCCCGAGAAGGAAGCAGTTAGCTGGATTTATCTTCTCACATTAAGCATTCAGGCCGCATCTAAAGACTCAATATCACAATGGTTATGTCAACAAGGTAGAGATCTGACAAGTAGCTTTCTAGCCAGCCGACTTTGGGACTTACCACATAGCGATAATCTTCCAATTGGTCAATATGAACTTGGTACGGACCAGTATGTCTTCGCTATTTTGCAAGCTGTTGATTTACCTGAATCACAGTATAAAAAGCAAGTAATCCGTCTACAGCAGGAAATGCAAAGGATACGTATTGGAAGACTTTCTCCTGATTTCTATCCTTCTGCTATCACCTTCCACTATGAGGATCTTCGTCAACAACTAGAGAACGATGGCCTGACTGCTATGGTGGCCGACTTAAAGAAGCGAACGCTCGAGAGACTTACTGCAGGGCCATATTTTAAGCGCGGACATGAAGCGCTTTACACAAATGATCTTGATCATGCAGTTTCAGAATTCGAAGATGCGCTTCGCTATGTACCCAGCAGTTGGTACGGCTATAAACACCTTGCCGAAGCGCGAATGTTACAAGGCACCAGTAGTTCTATTGAAGAGGCTATTGAGAAATGTCAAAAAGCAATTGAACTAAACCCACATTACGCGTCAGCTCATTGTTTGCTAGCAGATTGTTACTCATATCAGGGTAGATGAGGAATTTGCAGTAGGAAGGAAACTTGCGCCCGATGATTTACAATTGTGGCAAGCTTACTCATATGCACTCAGCCTTAGACGTGGAAAGGAATTTGGCAATATGTTAACATAGAATAGTCAGTCAGAAATCAGTAAAATTGATTTTAGGCTCTGAAACTTATAGAAGTGAAGGATCCTGTTGTTGAATACTATACAGCCTGGGGTGTTCGTACAACCTGCTGGAGCTCAACTAAGAAGTGCACCTGATGAGAAAGCACTGATCAAGGTTTGGGGCGAGGTAGGAAAGTGTCTGGGGTATCCTAAACCTGATGGGTGGCGTATCCAGATTCACAAACAAGGAAGCGATGTAAAACTTTTTAGCCGCTCTGGCAAGAACTGGACAAAGGAATTTCCCGATATTATCCAGGTAATCCTATCACAAGTGAAGGATGATCAAATTATTCTAGACACAGAGCTTGTTGGTTTCGACCGACATGGTCGTCACCTGGCGCCATCGAAACTCCGCGATGCATCTCAATACCGCTGTTATCTTTTAGATGCACTTTACCTTGGTGGAGAGGACCTGACATCGTTACCAACACAGAAGCGAGTGCGTTTGATGAAAGATCATTTGCTTGACTCATTCAATGATATCCTTATTTTCGCTGAATACTCTTCCATCGAATCTGAAGATGATTTCGTCAAGTTTTATCAGCAATGCCAGGCAAGGAAGGCAGAAGGATTTGATGGAACCATTATCAAGCAATTGGATACCCAATATTTCACCGACGTATTAAAGGTCAAACCCGAGGAAACTGTAGATGCCGTCGTTGTGGGAGCTGAACGGAATCCACAAGGAGCAATCAAAACACTGTTACTGGCTGTGCCTTGTCTTAAGCGCAATAGCTGGGTACCGATTACAAAAGTCGCCAGGACGAGTACAGATTGGCACACCGTCTGGTCAGCATGTGAGCCTTTTATTCAGAATGATCGCCCCGACAATTTGGAAGAGCCTCCTGGTATGCCTGATATTTGGATTGCGCCCAAGGTTGTGGTGACTGTTAGTGTAACTGGGTGGCAACCGAGCAAAGCCTATCAGATACATGGCTTTGGGGCCAGAGATTGCGTTCTTCGTGAAGATAAAAGCCCTCAGGAGGCAACCTCCCTCGAGCAGGTGCTCCAATTGGCTGGCCTGAGTGAACTCCCAGAGCCACAGCAGCTCAGTCTCTTCGGATAAGAGTGGCCCAAGATGCCCCAAAAAGTAGGGTAGGCAGCTAGCGAGGTGCCTACCTACATATTCAGAAAAAACGGGTGCTGGCTAGCCACACGTTTTTGAATGGCCTCCTATCAGGTTGATTCACGTGGAATCAGTTGTGGAACGAGGGAGCGGGTGAGTTCTACCGAAAGTGGTAGCCTTGATGCAGCGCGTGGAGCATATCGACAGCACGCTTTCCGATGTCGAGCGCGTCAAAACACAGGGAGGTCCCGACCAGGGAAAGCACAGCAGAAGGTCTAAAAAAAGTGTGTGCGTGGGATTTTTGCTGCGGCGGATTACTTCTCTATGAATCATTGTGATAGAGTTATATAAACGTTGAAAACCAAATGGGTTTTTGTTTAAGCACAAAAACAGAACGAGCGTAAAGGAGTAAGTAAACTATGCCTGGTCTAGAAGACCTGCTCGGTCAGATGACCCTGCAGGAAAAAGTCGCGCTGCTTGCCGGAACGAACATGTGGTATACCGTCCCTGTTGAGCGACTCGGTATCCCCTCCTTAAAGACGAGCGATGGTCCTAATGGGGCCCGTGGAGCCGGAGGCTTCACCGGTGGGGTCAAGTCTGCCTGCTTTCCAGCAGAGATTTCGCTGGCTTCAACGTGGGATACGGACCTGATTGAACGTGTTGGGCAGGCGCTGGCGCGGGAAACCACATTAAAGGGAGCGCAGGTGCTCCTGGGCCCAACGGTCAACATTCAGCGCTCCCCGCTGGGTGGACGCAATTTTGAATGTTTCTCCGAAGACCCCTATCTGTCTGCCCGCCTGGCTGTGGCCTATATCAAGGGTCTGCAGGGAGAAGGAGTGGGCGCCTCGATCAAGCATTACGTCTGTAACGACGAGGAGTTCGAGCGCTTCACCCTCAGTTCAGAAGTGCGCGAACGGGCGCTGCGCGAAATCTATCTCCAGCCCTTCCAGACTGCTGTGCGAGAGGTCAAGCCATGGACCATCATGGCCGCCTACAACCTTGTAAACGGCATCCCTGCCTCGGAAAACTCGTACCTCTTAACCGAGATATTGCGCAACGAGTGGGGTTATGATGGAGTGGTGGTGTCCGACTGGTTTATGTCGGTCAAGAGCACCGCTGCCTCAGTGAATGCTGGGCTCGATCTGGAGATGCCTTCTCCCAAATGGCGGGGCGAGAAACTGCTCGCAGCCGCCCAGCGGGGTGAGGTTGAGGAAGCCACCATTGATGCAAGCGTGCATCGCCTGCTACAGTTGCTAGTCAAAGCGGGCCTCTTCGGACACCCGGAAGCCGTGCCAGAGCAGGCCCTCGATCTACCGGAGCATCGCGCTCTGGTGCGGGAAGCGGCTGCCGAGGGGATCGTCCTGCTCAGGAACGAACAGCACGTCCTGCCACTCGATCGCGAGCAGCTCACCTCGATCGCGGTGATTGGCCCGAACGCCCAGGTGGCGCAGATTATGGGTGGGGGTAGCGCTCAGGTCAATGTCCATTATGCGATTACGCCCTTCGAGGGCATCGCAAACAAGGTCGGCGACCATGTCAGCGTGCGCTACGAGCAGGGATGCACCAACCACAGGCTTCAGCCCTTACTCGATATGAGCCAGCTGCTCGCTGGCGAACAGGGAAGCGAGCATGGATTAGCCATCGAGTACTTCAATAGCAGCGACCTGTCTGGCACTCCCATCTTCAAGGAGACGAAAACAACATCGGAGTTTATGTGGTTCGGTGAGATGCCTGAAGGAGTCGATCTGCAGCAGTTCTCGCTGCGTGCCACCGGCCGCTTTACTCCCCTGGAGACCGGGGACTCCACTTTTGGGCTGGTCAGCGCAGGGCGTGGCCGCTTCTCTATCGATGGGCGAGTAGTGATTGATAACTGGAGTCAGCCAACGACTGGGGGAGATTTCCTTGGAACGCCAGAGGTGCAGGAGACCATCACCCTGCAAGCCGGACGCGAATATCTCCTGATGCTTGAATATGCCAAGTCTGAGGAGAGCATGCTGGCTACAGTCCGACTGGGGTACCTACCACCGCTACCTGCAGACGCCATCGAACGGGCATCGGCACTGGCGGCGGCTTCGGATGTTGCCATTGTTTGTGTAGGGTTTGGGGGTGAATGGCAGAGCGAAGGCTTCGACCGGGAAGCTTTGGCCATGCCGGGCAAGCAGGATGCACTGATCGAGCAGGTGGCGGCGGCCAACCCGCGCACGATCGTGGTCCTTAACACCGGATCGCCTATCACCATGCCATGGCTCGATAAGGTGGCGGCGGTGGTGCAGGCCTGGTACCCCGGTCAGGAGTGTGGCAACGCCATCGCGGACGTGCTCTTTGGGGACACCACGCCTTCGGGTAAACTCCCTCAGACCTTCCCGGTGCGTCTGGAGGATAACCCGGCCTACCTCAACTTTCCTGGCGAGAACGGCAAGGTCTACTATGGGGAAGGGCTCTTCGTCGGCTATCGCTACTATGACAAGAAACACATCGCGCCGCTGTTCCCCTTTGGCTTTGGCCTCTCCTACACGACCTTTAGCTATAGCTCGCTCTCACTGAGCGCCCAGGAGATCGGCCGGGACGACATGTTGCAGGTCTCGGTCGATGTCACCAACACGGGAGAGCGTGCGGGCAAAGAAATCGTTCAACTCTACATACGGGATGTTATTGCAAGCTTGCAGCGCCCCGAAAAAGAACTGAAGGCCTTCGCGAAAGTCCACCTTGAGCCGGGGGAGCGCCAGACGGTGACACTCAACGTAGCCCGTGACGCGCTGGCTTACTACGATGACCTGGCGCACGCGTGGGTGGCTGAAGCGGGGGAGTTTGAGGTGCTGGTTGGCGCATCGTCACAGGACATTCGTGCGATAGCCCCGTTTGTGCTGACGGACTCAAGCAGTTGGCTGTAACTGTCCGCACCCTGCTAGAAACACCTCGGAGGCGTTCTAGGGCACGGCAGTTTTAAACAGTAACACAGGGAAGGGAACAGCTTCTTCGCTGTTTCCTTCCCTGTGTTACTACCCTTCTACCTCGTCAACTCCTCAAATCTATCGATATCACCCCGTACAATATCCAGGCTTGCCCGCCAGAAGTCCACCGAGCGGATATCGATGCCGAACTGTGCTGCTAATGTCGCTGCATCAGCCAGGCCAGTTGAGGAGAGCAGGTCTTCGTATCCCTGCTTGAACTTCTCGGGGCGCATCTTTTGAGGATAGGCTCATTCCCTCAGTTCAGCAGGCTTGATATACGAAATCAAGTGCAAAAATATGTGCCAGGTGTGGAAGGCTTTTTCTCTTAAACGGTAGTATCGCACAGAGTCAGGGTAATGGCAAATTTCCTGGGTATCAGGGTATCAGTCATCATTCTGCGGATGAGCGACAGATAAACTCAACCTCATTACCGTCAGGATCATCGATATACATCGTTCGACTGGCGAGAACAGGATGTTTGCCGTCTCGCGGTTCGTAGCCAGCCGCAACAAATACCTTGTATTGGGTATCGAAGGCTTCTTCTGGAAGTTCCAGGGCCATATGGTGAAGTTGGTAGCCGAAAGGTGCAGCTTTCACCATTTCTGACTTGGGTACAAGCACGATCATCTGTGGGATTCCCGCGTTGCCTTCACCAACTTTGAGGAAGACATTTGGTAGAGTGGATGGTGAAATGACTTCCAACCCCAGCAAGTCACGATAAAATTTCAGTGAACGCTCCGTATCAGCCGTCCAGAGCACGATCTCAGAGATACCTACAATATATTTCATCACGTCAAACCCTCCAAAAATAGATAGTTCGCTTTGAACATCAACATGCGCAACATATACTTCCTTGCATCTCCGCTGACCTCCCATCAGCCGGGCGTGCGATGCGCAGCATCGCGCCGCGTATAGTAGGGTTGACCCTTGCGGTCAACCTGGCTTCGTTGCAGCGATGGATAACATATTGTACACCAAATTCCCCGAACTTCCCCAGGGATGAACAAGGACAGAAATACGCGTACGGAGACCCAGGTAGCGGGTTACTACGTTATCGTCAATGTGACCGTGACAGTCTGCGCTGCTCCAACAGAAGGGCTAATTGCAACTGTTGCCGTGTAGAAGCCACTGGCTAGCCCGGTAGCATCGACTTCGAAGGGAATAGTCGAGGTTTGTTGATAATTATCACTTCCCTGAGTCAGGCCCGGCTTCAACCAGGATCCAGAGGAATGTGCCTTCCATGTCAAGCCATCACCACCACTATTGGTGAGGTTTACCGATTGTATTTGAGGGTTCACCCCAACGGAAGCTGTATATGCAAGCGCATGCGTATTGAGCTGCATAACTGGTGGAGCGATGTTAATGGTAATAGGGATAGCCGGGCTGCCAGCAACGGGTTTGCCCGTAATGGGGTTGGAGGTGCTGGCAGTTACGGTGGTCGAGTATGACGTACCACCCGGCACCCCTGTTGCGTTGACGATGACGTTATCAGAAACGCTAGCACCTCCCAGGAGGTTTGTACCAGCACCAGCCGACAGCGAAACAAAGGAGGGGGTATCCACACCGAGCGCGGCTGTCCAGTTCAGCGGCTTGCTGCCAGTATTATTAATGCTAAAGGCTTGAGATGTCGTTCCGCTTGTGACATTGATTGTCAAGCCATTCGGAAATGGGCTTACCGTCAGAGATTGCGCTGCATTCACGGTCAGCGTCACCTCGACGGTCTGCGGCGTGCCTACAGACTGGTGGGTAATACTATCGGTTGCTGTGATTGTTACCTGGCCTGTATAGGTGTTGGGACTCAGGCCCGAGAGCACAATGCCTATATTTATTGCGGAGCTAGAGTTAACACTGACGGTGCCAGAGGTAGGGCTTCTAGTCAACCATGTTGTATTGCCTGTGGATGCCGTCCAGTTCAACGTATGAGTACAGGTGCCACTGGCGCTGATCGTCGCTGCCTGAGTTAGAGGGGTAGGTTGACCAACCACCCCCGCGAAGCTGAGCGCGCTGGGAGTGCCTACAATTGTACAGGGAGCCTGCACGACGAAATTTACAGGGATCATCTGTGGGCTACCAGGGGTGATATGGCCTGAACCGTCCGTTCCAGTAATGGTCACCATGCCTGTATAGGTAATAGGAGTCAGTCCATTGAGGAGTATAACCGACACATTCACCGTCGCAGACTGATGTGAAGTAAGAATACCGCTCGCGGGAGCAACAGAGAGCCAGGCGCCGCCAAAATTCGTAGCCGCGCTTACCTGCCAGTTCAGGGTACCGCCCCCGGAATTCGTAATCGTAACGGCCTGTCCAGCGGGGTCCATCTGACCAATAGTAGCACTAAAAACCATCGTGGCCGGAGTAGTCGTCATCATCGGCGTAGTATGCTGCCCTATTGTGAAAGATACGGGCAATGTCAGCGTACCCGCCGAACAACTAAAAATGATTGAGCCACTGTAAACGCCTGGTTTTAGACCGGTAGCATTCACACTTACCGCCGGAGAAGATGGGGTGGTACCACTGTTACGGCCAATGTTGAGCCAGTGGCCGCCAGTTTTCGTTGTGACAAGCGCATTCCAATGCAACGGCGTGCTGCACCCCTGGGTGACATTCAGGCGAATGGCCCTGGCGCCAGGTCCAGGCTGTAAGTAGGCGCCAGAGAATGCCAAAGCTCCTGGAGAGAGTTGGAGTGCGCACTTCGGCACAATGGTTAGACTGACATAGACGTTTTGCGGACTGTCCCTGGTTGGCGCCAGGCCGCTGCCAGTAAAGGTCACGACACCAGTATAAGTACCCGGTAACTGGGTACTTATATTGACCCCTACCTGCACAGATTGGCTGCTACCTTTGCTTACATCTCCAGACCAAGGAGTAATTGAAAGCCAATTACTGCTGCTGGAAGCACTCCAGTGCAGTGGCAACACACCCGGGTTGCTCACAGTCAGCACCTGCGCAGGAGGGTCGCTACTCCCATCAACGCCTGTCAAGGAGAGGACGGCTGGTGTAAGCTGGAGATCTGCCTCGTGTCCAGGTTCAAGCTGGGTAGTTCTCATTTTCGCGGATAGTATCTCCTGGCCCGCATTAGAGGTGAAAATTATCCCGGCAGCATAGACGCCTGGCAGCAAGTTTGAGCGATTTGCCGCAATCGTCAACTGGATACGCTGTCCGCTGGAAAAGGTTCCGCTTTTCGGGCTGAGCAGAAGCCATGAATGTGTCGTCACACTCTGCCAGGTGATTTGTCCACCGCCGCCGTTGGTTAAGGTGATCGTCTTTGTACTATTGGTGGCTTGATCACCAGCGCCAAGATCAATAGCGCTGCTTGAAAGTACCAGGTGTGGAGGACGCAAGGAAGGGCTATGGCCCGTCACAGCTATAGTGAATGCCGCTGTTTTATGCAGTTTAGCATCTTCTGCGCGTATAAGATGCGAACCAGCCTGCCATTCCGCTTCAACGATGACCGTTTCGGCGAAGGAACCTTTACTATCTGCCTGGATAATCGTGTTGCCCACTGTATCGGCGATAGGTATGTTGCTATCGCGTGTCAGCCCAATCTGCCCGTGTGGACTAAAGTTAGAGCCGCGTAGTTCAATCACGTTCCCAAGTGCCACAGTAGCAGGTGTAACCTGTAATGTAATCTCGCCCGCATGGGAAGATTTCTGTGCCAATGCACCGTGACCAAGGCCCAGCACTACCCCCAGAAGGCTTCCTGCCAGAGCAACGAAGAGCACCAGTATGCTTATCCAGAAAAATAGGGAAGGTTGCCGCTGGCGCGGGCTGGTGAACGGCGGTCGAGGCGACGTGGCTGCCGGCAAATGCTCTGGAGGCAAAGGCAGAGGTCTGCGTAGCGCTGGTATGGCAGTCCGCGACGTTGAGGGCGTGCGAGGCCGGGAATCCACAATTTTATGCCAGTTCCCACCAGGTCTGCTACTTTCTATTACCTCGTCCTCTAAGAAGTCGTTCGCGATTTCGGCCAGCGGTATCGCCCTATCCCTGGCGGATCGTTGAGGTTTCTGCGCAAGTTTTATCGTCTCTGACGAGGTCGAGGATAGCTCGGCGAAGGGCATGGTCTCTTCAGCATCACTTCGAAAGGCGAAGAAGCGGGGCATGTTGAAGGCTCGAGGGCACCCGGCGGACTGTATTGCAGTACTTGTTGAGGAGGGTATGAGGATTTCTCCGCAGATTGCACAATAGTCTGCCAATCCAGGTAGTGGTGCGTGGCAATTTGGGCAACTTATTACTCTCATGGCTCTACCCCCATGACAAAGAGATCACCCTGATACAGATAAGTGTACGTGATAAGGTGTTTGCCTGTCAAATCTGTCAAATCTGTCAAATCTGTCAAAAGGGCGCCATTATGCATTATTTTTTTGTAAATTTACAATTTTACAATTTTCTAATCAAACATACAAAATCTTTATTGACAAATCTGGATGAAGAGGCTACAATTAGATAGAAAAGATTGAAAGGCTTCATGTAATGATTAGGAGGCAGTCTCATGGCTGTTGCACATCCTGACTTTTATCGTCATGATAACTTCATCCGCAAATCCATTCAGATTCCCTCGACGCAGCATAAAGAACTGAAGGCGCTCGCAGTTGAACTAGAAGCTTCCCTAGGAGACGTTGTGGAGACAATTATGGAACTAATGCAGCAAGATAATTACCAGCAGTTAAAGACCGCAATCCTTCAGAAACGCCAACAAGCAATCTCCTCTCTCAGTTACTCACTCGATGAAGCCTACGACTATCTCGGTTCCCTCCCAGAAACTCTCGACGATGCCCGCTTCTTTTTTGATGCCGGTCACGAAGGTATGGTTGCGTAATTGTGTAATAAGGTAAATTTGTATGAGTAGTGAGGCGAGGCAAACACAACAGCCCAGCCCCGAACAACAATCGAGACAGCAAGAATCAATTTCTCCTCCATCGCTTCCTCCAAGCCCCCGGCGTGGAGAGATTTGGGATGTGAACTGGTCCCCTGGCCGTGGTGCAGAACAAAAAGGTACTCGTCCCGCCTTGATTATCCAGAATGATCGAGGCAATGCCTCTCTTTCTTATCCTCTGACTATTGTCGCCTCGATGAGCCGCACTGAACGCGAGCTGCCTCTGCACGTACGTATTGCTCCATCCGAAGAGAATGGCTTGACCGATTTCACCGATGTCAAATGTGAACAGCTCATGACCGTTGAAAAATCACGCCTGGTGCGTCGCCGTGGCAACATCACCCCCGATGAACTCAGCCGCGTAGATGTGGCACTGAAGTTGAGCTTGAACCTGCTGTCGTGAGGGTAACTCCTCACTTCCACAATGTATCATCCCCTGTCAAACTATATTTAAAACTCATTGAAATTCTCTACAGGTATGATATTATTAAGCCCGTCCCCGGTATTTCTCATGAATCGCGACTCGCTATCATACATAAAAAGGAGGGATGTCATGCAACGAAAACCCTTTTTATTTGCTGTTGCCTTGCTGGCGGTCCTGCTCTCTATTCTCCTGGTAACAACATCGGGATCGCATGCGCTGGCCCACAACACCACCATTATTGATGCGCCAACGGCGACACCTGATCCCAATCAGATTCTTAATCAGGCCAATCAGGCCACATCCGAAGCTCAAGGCACACTGAACGTTATAACCAGTATCCTAAATCTCTTTTCTGTCGTTGTCGGGATATCAGCCATCGCGGTTGGATTAATTACTACTTTTGGTTTAACTTTATTAAACAGGTATCGCAAACAATTAAGTGAGGAGCGAGAGGAAGCAATCAAGAGGAGAACTGCCATGGACAATACGCTAAAAGCGGTTGTGTATCTTGGTTTAGGTGACCAACTTTACAATCACGACAGGAAACAAGAAGCAGTCGCTTTCTATCGTAAGGTCGGAAGTCTTCTCCCAGAAGACAGCGAGATTAATAATAGTTTGGGCCGCATCTATAGCGGAACTGGCTATTATGACGACGCTATCACAGCGTTTAAAGCAGCCCTTTCCGTTACTTCCAATTTTGCTGAGGCCGAAATGGAATTAGGATTGGCCTACCGCCGTCGTGGAGAAGCACAGAAAGGACCAGATGCAGAGACTCTGCGTAATGCCGATTACGACGAAGCGCTAGTGCATCTAAAGCGCGCCATTGATCTGCGCCCCAATTATGAAGACGCTCTCGCGGGACTCGGTGCAGTCTACCGCCGCATGGGAGATATTGAGAGAGATGCACAGCATGACTCCAAAGCCAGGGAATATTATGAGCAAGCCAGAAAATATTATGCACAGGCCCAAATCGCTGATCCTTCTTCTTCTTACGCACTGGGAAATGTTGCCAGTCTCTCCTGGTATTTGGGCGAGAAGAATGACGCCAAAAGATACTTCATCCTTGCTGAGGCTGCTGCAAAGGTACGCATTTTGAACGCGGGACGCACGCCGGAAATTTACTGGGACTACTATGATCAGGCACTGGCTCAACTGGTGTTAGGAGAGATCAATAACAGCAAAGCGATGAAAGACGAGGCTTTACAAACCTACGCAGCTGCAACTCGCCTTACTCCTGGCATAATACAACTCAATAGTGTCTTGAATAACCTCAACCTGCTACAAAAAGCGCAAGAGCACATAGACAGATTGGATACTGCCATCGCTATGCTGGAAGAGGCAAAAACGCAGTGAGACAAGTAGCAAATTGGCTGATTAATGGCTCATATGGCTGGTATCCCCCAGATTCATTGGCTGTAGCAGCGTAAACTCCCCATATGATAGAATCGTGACATACATATGATACATCCATGCAATCCATGTAATGGGACAATCAATCAGGGCAGGAGACACACAGTCATGCAAAAGCAGACAGGAACCATACAAGTAAAACGAACATTTCCAGAAATGCTCAAGGGCGGCGTCATTTGTGATGTGGTAAACGCGGAACAGGCGCGCATCGCAGAAGAGGCCGGGGCTTGTGCAGTGATGGCACTCGAGCGCGTGCCAGCCGATATTCGCGCTCACGGCGGCGTTGCCCGTATGAGCGACCCCGAGCTTATTATCCAGATCAAAGCGGCAGTCACCATTCCGGTCATGGCCAAGTGCCGCATCGGGCATTTTGTCGAAGCCGAGATTCTCCAGGCGATTGGCGTGGATTGTATCGACGAATCAGAGGTATTAACGCCAGCAGACGAACATTTCCATGTCAATAAGCACCTCTTCTCCGTGCCATTCGTCTGTGGAGCACGCAACCTTGGCGAAGCATTGCGCCGCATTGGCGAGGGAGCAGCGATGATGCGCACCAAGGGTGAAGCAGGCTCGGGCAATGTCGTAGAGGCCGTCCGCCATATGAGAGCCATTATGGATGGTATCCGCCGCTTGCAAATGCTCCCTGAAGAGGAATGGATGACCGAGGCTAAAAATCTTGGCGCACCCTACGAGTTGGTCACTGAAGTAGCTCGTACAGGAAAACTCCCGGTGGTCAATTTCTCGGCGGGCGGCATAGCCACACCCGCCGATGCTGCTCTGATGATGCGTTTAGGCGCCGAAGGTATCTTCGTCGGCTCCGGTATCTTCAAGTCAGGTGATCCAATGAAACGCGCCAAAGCCATCGTGCGAGCCACCACCCATTTTGAAGACCCCGCCATAATCGCGGAGGTATCGAGAAACATTGGCGAACCAATGGTGGGCATTAACCTCGATACCTTGCCCGAGGAACAATTAATGGCCCGGCGTGGCTGGTAATGTACTTTTGAACGAGACATACCCGCACTCTAAAAAAACTGCCGTAGGGCCTGGTGAGTCGCAATCCAAACAGAAAAATATATGGAATCTAAAAACTACAACTCAAAACTACGTATAGGCGTATTAGCATTACAGGGCGATTTTGAAGCTCATTGTAAAGCATTGCAAAAAGCTGCGACCGAATTGGGCATTGAAGTCGAGGGAAAAGCGATCAAATTACCCGCGCAATTAGACGGATTAGATGGTATAATAATACCAGGTGGTGAGAGTACCACCATTGGCAAACTAATGGTGTTGTATGGCTTACAGGAGCCATTACAACAGAAGATTCGCGAAGGCCTCCCCATTTGGGGAACATGTGCGGGATTGATACTATTAGCAAAAGAGACGGATAACGCGCTGGAAGGTCAACCATTATTGGCCTCGATGAACATTCGCGTCCGTCGTAACGCATTTGGCAGTCAGCGGGAAAGTTTTGAGACTGATCTGTCTGTGCCAGTACTAGGAGAAGCGCCATTCCACGCGTTCTTCATTCGGGGACCCGTCATTGAGTCGGTAGGACCTGAAGTGGAGACACTGGCAACGCTCGACGATGGAACCATCGTTGCTGTCCGCGAAGGAAGGTTACTTGGCACTGCATTTCACCCGGAGGTTTCAGGAGACCCACGCTTTCATCACTACTTTCTCCGCATAGTACAGAGCGTCAAAGGGTAATATCCATTCGGAGACCCCAGACGCGGGAGTAATGGATGATACGACCGGTACTATACGTCGATTTGCCGGGAATCATCTACTCGATTGATCGCCGTGCTCGTAGTAGACAGCACGAGTTTGCAAACTTTGTGTGCTGGCTCGAGCCGGAGGAGAAACGTCTCCCATTGCCACCTTTTCTGCGTAATATCTTTCCGCTCAATCCGGCCTCGCGCACCTGGATTTGTGAAGACCATTGGCGCATTCTCGGGTTCGCCCAGATACAGGAGAGGCCGTCCCATAACATGTGGGAGGTTTCCTACCTGGCCTCGATGGTACAGCGCAATGTCTCCAGCGACGATGTTCTGACAGCACTCCTTGAATATATGTTAGAGATGGCTGCAGGACACGGCATCCTCCGTATTTTCGCTAAGGTTGAGGACGAAATACCAGAACAGGAACTGTTCCAACGAGCAGGCTTTCAACGTTACGCCCGCGAGTTGACCTATGTCTATGATCCTGCTGGGGCCAAATCTTTTACTTCTGACCCCACTCCCAACCTTCCCTCACTGCGGCGTTGGAACCGCCACCATGTGTGGGGTTTGCATCAACTCTACCGCTCTGTTACTCCACAACGGGTACAGATGGCAGAGATGCTGGAGAACAGCGAAGAATTTGCTAAGCTACACGTCGGATCACTACGGCCGTTGCCTGCTCCCTTCTCGCGGGGGCAGGAAAACTATGTGTGTGATCTAGGCGTTCGTTTAGGAGCATGGCTGCGTCTTTGCCCGGGCCACGGTTCGGCGCCGCACCAGCTCTCTCTTATTGTCCATCCTGAACATTCTGAACTTGCTGAACCGCTTTTGCGCTTTGGAATCAGAAAGTTACAGGACCAGGGTGTAACGACGAGAAGCATCTATTGTCAGGTGCGAGAGTACGAGTCGTTTGTAATCGCCGCTCTGCGCAACAGTGGATTCGAGCAAACCACCATCAGGGCTCTGCTCGTGCGACACATAGCGCTCCTGGCTATGCGTCAGCGCACAGTCCCCGCACTTGAGCAACGAGTGGTCTATGGTGTGAAGGGCCTGGGGACGGTCAATTCCCGCCAACAATGAGGTGATAGAACTGCCTATGCAACATGTGATCACTGACGATCTGGAGGCTCTGCTAGCGACACTTCCGCCTGGCATCCACGACGCGGTCAATCGGCTAGAAAACCGAAGCGAACTGCTGGAGATCGTAATGGACCTTGGGCGTTTCGCCGAAGGCCGGTTCCCAGAAGGGGAGGTGATCCTTAGTACAGAGCCAATTACCACTGCAGACCTCGAATACGTGGTCGAACGCATCGGTGAATTTGGCGACGATAACCGTGCTGGTATTGAGCGCACGCTCCATCGTATTAGCGCCCTACGCAATCGCAAAGGAAAAGTTGTCGGCTTGACCTGCCGTATTGGTCGAGCGGTACTCGGCAGTATTGCCCTGATCCGTGATATTGTCGAACAGGGTCAATCCATCTTGATTCTCGGTCGTCCAGGTGTGGGGAAAACCACTCTGCTACGTGAAATAGCTCGCGTCCTCGCGGACGAAGCCAATAAACGGGTAGTGGTCGTCGATACCTCCAATGAAATCGCAGGTGATGGGGATATTCCGCATCACGGCATTGGTCGTGCCCGCCGCATGCAGGTGGCACGCACCGCAGAACAGCACGCGGTGATGATTGAGGCCGTCGAAAACCATATGCCCCAGGTAATCGTCATAGATGAAATCGGTACAGAGCTGGAAGCCGCCGCCGCGCGCACAATTGCTGAACGCGGTGTACAGCTTGTGGCAACTGCCCATGGTAACTCACTGGGTAACCTGCTGGTCAACCCCACGCTCTCTGATCTTGTCGGCGGTATCCAGACCGTGACCCTTGGTGACGAGGAGGCGCGGCGACGTCATACACAGAAGAGTATCCTGGAACGTAAAGCGCCACCGACCTTCGATGTGGTGGTTGAACAGCAGAGCTGGCAAGAACTCATCGTGCATCGCGATGTCGCTGAAACGGTGGACAGTATGCTGCGAGGGCACGCCGTCACTGCCGAGGAACGCACGCGCGATGAAGAGAGTGGGCGTGTCACCATGCGCCGTATCTCCGCAGGTGGTATGGAGGTACCGACCTGGGGCGTTGGCGGCCTTGGTGGACCTGTCGATCCTCGCCTGGCAGGTCCAGGTGGAAACTATGAGCGTTCCAGCCGTGGCAATAATAGCAACGAGGACTGGGGACAGTTTCGCCAGGTCGGACAGGGACAAGGTTTTCGTAACGGTGGGAGCGCTGGAGGCGGTGGCAATGAGCGCGCACGCGGTCGAAGCCAGAGCCAGCCGCAAACGCAATTTCGAGCTTTAGCGCCGACCGGGACGTCTCCAGCGGACGTGGAACACCAGCGCCCCACGGCATTGCTGGCCACTCAACGTGCTCCTCAGGCCGAAGGGGTTTACAAACCTGAAGAGATGGAGGAACCGGTGCCGATCATGAAGACGCTGCGCGTCTATCCGTTCGGCGTGAACCGCGACCGCCTGGCAGAGTCAGCACGCCAACTGCGTGTACCCATCATTGTCACGAACAACCAGAGTGATGCCGATGCTGTCATAACTTTGAAAAATTACTATCGCCGCCAACCTGAGCGGTTGCAGCAAGCGGAACAGGACCGCAAGTTGATTATCATCCTGAAAAACAATACCGTCGCCCAAATGCAGCATGCACTTGCGCACGTCTTCGACATTCCTACGGCGGACGCGCCGCCTGATGACGAAGACGAGGCAGAGGGTGAAGGGAAAGATACAGTTGATTCAACGACGCGAGCCTTGCTGGAGACAGAGGACGCCATTCATCAGGTCCTGAACAAAGGCTTGACGACGGCAGAATTGGCTCCAGCCAATGCCTACATCCGCAGATTGCAGCACCAGATGGCAACGCGCTATAACCTGATCTCGCGCAGTAGAGGAAAAGAACCCTATCGAAGGGTGAAGATCTTTCGGTCGAGAGATTAGGAAAGGAAAGTAAAAATCACTTTGCCACCCGCGCGGGTGGCAAAGTGATTTTTACTTTAGCGGCAGTTATTGAATATCATACCTTTTTCTAGGCTATTGTCAATCCTACCTGCCTCCCCAAGGTCGCGATAGACCCCTGCTCGCCGGTTTCGTGCCCTGCGCTACTGGCTGCGGCACATTAGCATGAGTCATTTCCCAGGTTGTGGATAAGAAGAGTATCCATCCCCAGGCGAGGAGTGGAAAACCTATCGTCACCAGAGCCTGGCCTGTCCAGGGAGGCTGCCAGAGCCAGAAGTAACAACTGAGCAGGGCCCCCATCGTGAGCAGTATAGCCAGCAACATAGTGCGACGGCTGGCTGAAGACAGCGCCAGAGCCACTGGCAATAGGGCATACCAGGGCCAGTAGGTGGGCATCAAGACAAGTAGCGCCAGGGCGATCCAGCTACTGAACAACACGACTAGTTCGACGGTGTCGGCTAACCAGCAGCCAAGCAGCAGCAGAGCGCCAACCGTCACAGTGACGAAAATCGTCCAGTGGTGAGGAGCAACCAGCCAGGACAGCACCGGGGGCAATGTCACGGGCAGGTTGATGAGCGCAGCATCAAGCGAATTGATCGCCTTGTCTTGTAAAAAGACTTGTTGCGTATAGGTAAGCAAACCTGCTAAGCCCCAGCCCGACCAGTAAGGCGCGTATGCCAGTATGACAACCAGGGCAGAGACACCGGCAGCCGACATCCACCAGAACACACGCCATCTAGAGGGTATTGTTTGAGCTTCTTTCAGCAAAAGGCGGAAAAAGAGCGGCAGTAGCAGGATCGTTAACATGTTGATAAGCATCGCCAGAAGCATCAATACCCAGCCTAAAATGGGCGATTTGCGTTGAAAGAAGAAAATCGCCAGTAAAATGAAGAGGACGACCACTACATCCAGGTGCATTCCATTGATGCTCAGCAGCAGAACCAGCGGATTCCAGCCATAGAGTATGGTGGCAGATATCCGCATCTCTGGTTTCAGTTTCGCCAGCATAACCCAGATGAGCACAGTATTGATGAGATGTGATGCCAGGCCAATACCACGGAACAGCAGGAGGACATTCGCGACGCTATCGCGCGCCAGCAGTACCACGGGAATACATATATCTATCCAGACTGGACCGGGGGCTGTCACACTTTGTGTGCCGTTGACAATACCTCTTTGTAATAGTTCATGCGGGAAAGCCGTAAGAGAGACCGCGTATGGGTTCACATGATAAATGGTAACCAGGTGTCCATATATGCCATAGAGAAACATCCCCTGCGACAGGATAGCAGGAGCAAAGTAACAGGTCACGCCAAAGACGCCTGTCAGGATGATGATTGTGCTGAACAACGCGCGGGTATCGTTGAGCGAGAGCCGTTCTCGTAGCACACGATCTCCTACACGTCCTGCGAGGAACGTGATTACAAAAGCCAGTCCGAGCAAGAATAAGAGCAAGTTGGCGTTTCCATCCACCGTACCCAAACCTTCATGAGCGAGGACGAAGAGTGGGACATGTGAAAGCGCTGTTACAACGAAGGGCAACACGGAAGTCCAATAGAGGTGTGGTAGCCAGGGGAAGAGGCCAAGTAACGCCTGCCTGGCCGCGTCCGTCCTGGATGTAGCGGCAGCGAGCAGAGGATAGACTGCCAGTAAGAGCAATTCCAGGAGCGCTCCCAGGCCCAAAAGCGTTAACAGGGCGCGCCGTCCATAATTCGGACAGTTTTTTGCAGGAGTTTGCAGCTCATTGGGATAGGACTGCGAACGCGTAGCAATGGGCGCCGTTGGCAAGGTAGCGCCGGGTAGCGCCGGCTGTGTTCTGCCCGAGCGCACTGGATATAAGCTTTTGTCTCTACCGCCTGGACGCCACTGCATATGTTTCACCAACCCTGGGAGTGCAAGGGAGCAAAGGCCACTTCCCTTGGTGGGTATCCCCTCATACCCTTCCTTTTGCGCTATCGATCACCATACATAGTATCGGGCATAGAGCAATTGCTGTCAATGAGTAGTTCTGCTACAAAAAGCGCTCAATTGTTTCCGCTTTTCCGTTTTTCTAGTGTATAGAAGGAATAGGAAGTTGGAATTCTTAGTAAACCTTAGCTCTATTGTCAGACATAGCGAAGAATGCTATAATGGCGAGGTGTTTTGAGCACCCCGCTACCATCGCGGGACAATACATGCTGAGGCCGCGCAGTTTTAGCGGCATCTGTCTTCTTATGCACCGGCATAAAGTCGGTGTTCCACCTGCTCTGGCAGTCCCTGAGTGAAGGGAAAGAGTTCTACCAGTAGATGTAGGTAGGTACTCATCTCAACCGGCACTTCAGAGGTAAATCTGACCAGGTGCAAACCCAAAGGAAGGAGGTGACTTCGTGAGACGAGATTACGAACTTGGATTCATTCTCAGCCCCGAAGTCAGTGAAGAGCAAACACGGGCAATTTTAGACCGTGTCGAACAGGTCGTCGCGAACTATAACGGCGAGGTCGTCAGAGTTAACCAATGGGGGCGTCGTCGCCTGGGATACCCCATTCAACACCACCGCGACGGATTTTATATATTCATAGACATGATTCTGACCCCTGAGACGGTAATTGAACTCGATCGTACACTCAAGGTTTCGGAAGAGGTCTTGCGGCATCTCATCAAGCGGCGCGATCCAAAGACTGTACAGAAGGAACGCGAGGCTCGTGCCGCTGCCGCGGCAGCTTCTGCTGCTCCAACTGCAGCAGTGGAAGAGCAAGAGTTGGAGGAAGTAGCTCCCGACGAGAATCTGGTCGGTGAAGAGACGGAAATCCCCTCTGGCTTATCCGCTGAGGACATCGAAGATGTCCCACCTGCAATAGAGGAAGTAGAAGAAGAAACCATCGAAGCCTGAGTAGTTAAATACGTTTGGGTCGGTTCGTCTGATCTCTGGTGTAGAGAAGAGCTAAGGCAGTGATTATCACGTCGAAAGGAACTTGAACCATGCTAAACAAAATTATGCTGATCGGCAATCTCGGAAAAGACCCCGAGATGAATTACACACCTGGTGGTTTGGCAATCACGAAGTTTTCACTAGCGGTGAGCCGTAATAAGAAGACGAGTACCGGTGAACGACAGGAAGAAACCGATTGGTTCAATATTGTTGCAATGGATAAACGTGCAGAGATTTGCAATCAGTACCTGCATAAAGGTTCGAAAGTCTATATCGAGGGACGCCTTACACAACGCAAGTATACCGACAAAAATGGTATCGAGCGTTGGATGGTAGAGGTCATCGTGAACGATATGGAGATGCTCACCCCCAAGTCGGCGCAGAGCGGTAGTAGTTCAGACTTTTTAGCAGGTAACGCAGACAACTCCGACCCTCTTGGAGATTTAGAAGATCATCCCTTCTAAATTTTATTGAGGAGAACATCCGTGCAAAGAAGACCGGAAGGCGCCCCACGCCGCGAACGGCGCGAGGGCGGGCGAGGCGAGCGCA
>Ga0137372_10000201_pt1 | contig 50227 bp, 46 predicted proteins | sample SagtaG_6_FD_104911 | JGI IMG/M metagenome (GOLD analysis project Ga0137372, IMG submission 104911) | Vadose zone soil microbial communities from Sagehorn Ranch, Mendocino, California, USA - Sage1_R_60_16 metaG | ecosystem: Environmental > Terrestrial > Soil > Vadose zone | place: USA...
CGTAGCAGCGTGCCGACCGCGGCCTGGGTACCCGCGCCGCGCTCGGGTAGCGTCCCGTCCAACTCGCCCAGCAGCGGCTCGGCGGTCCGGTCGTAGACCAGCCGCTGCGGCAACCGGTCCAGGTAGGGCCCGGCGGCGGCGAGTACCTGCCGGAGCGCGGCGAGGGGCTCGTCCTGCCCCTTCAGCGGATCACCCATCCCGCCACTGTCGCACGAGTTGCGCACAGCTGGTGCCGCCCTGGCGTTGTTGTCGGCGAACGGGGTGGGCGTGGTAAGGCTGGAACCGGCGCCGACCCCGGACCGTCGAACTGACATGACCCGCGTAACACGGACAGCCGCGCTGGCACTGGTGGTGCTGACCCTGGTCTCGGCCTGCGGCGGAAACCCTGGAGCTGCCATGGATCCGGCTTCCCCGTCAGCCACCGACCCGGTCGTCTCGCTCGTGCGTACCGGCGGCTTCGCCGGGGTGAACGACCGGGTCAGCATCGCCGGGGACGGCAGTTGGACGGTCACCGACCGGACCGGTGCCCAGCGCACCGGTCGACTCACCGACCAGCAGCGCGACCGTTTGCGGCGGCTTGCCGCCGATCCCCGGCTGGGGCAGGAGTCGAAGCGGACCCAGGGCCCGTCCAGGTGCGCCGACGTGTACCAGTACGTGTTGACGGTCAACGAGGTAAGGATCAGCTTCATCGACTGCCCGACCGACGCGGACCTGCCGGAAGCGGCGAAGGCGGTCATCGACCTGGTGACCCGATCGGTCTGGTGACAGTGGCCGGGACACCCGGCGGCGCGATCCGGCGATTGTACCCGCGACCAGGCCAGGTACGGCAGTCCCGGGTTGCTGGTCGTGCACCAGTCGGGCAGTGCCGGGCCGGACCGTTGTTGACTCGTTACCGATAGTGAGACACTCCGGGCCGGTACCGGGACGGCGTTGACGCACCGCATGGCGCTAGGGCTCCGACACATACAACAGGCCTCGGGAGTGCGCCATGGTCTCCAACGCCTATCCGTACCGCCGTCGGGGGCGGGGGAGCACCACGACACTGGTGCCGTTCCGGCGTACCCTCGCGGCTCTTGCCGGCGAACCCCTCGCGGCGCTGGCGGCGTTGGCCGGTCAGGGCGACGCAGCCGCCCTGGTGCGTCTGGATCTCGGCCTGTTCCGCCCCTACCTGGTCGCCCGGCCCGAGCATGTGCAGCATGTCCTGGTCAGCCACGCGGACAACTACCTGCGTGGGGAGATGCTGTGGAAGCCGGTCCGCCTGTTGATCGGCGGGGGACTGGGCAACGAGGGTTCGGCACACGCAGCGAGCCGGAGCCGGATCCAACCGCTCCTCGCGGCCCGGAACGTCGACGCGTTGATCGACCTGATGGCGGCGACCACCGTCGAGACCGTCGACGAACTGGCCGCCAGCGGGCAGAGCCTCGACGCGACCATGGCGATGACCCGGATCATGCACCGTACCCTCGTCCGGGCCTTCTTCGCCGATCGGATCGGTGCCGCCGAGGCGGCGGCCCTGGGCGAGGCGATCTCGGTCGCGTTCACCTCGCTGGGTGCCCGCCTGCTGCTGCCGTTCGTGCCCGGCGGCGTACCGCTGCCCGGGGAACGTGCCTTCCGGCGGGCCGTGCGGCGGGTCGATGCGATCGTGTACCCGCTGATCCGGCGGTGCCGCCGGGAGAGCGTGCCCGGAAACGACCTCGTCTCCCTGCTCTGCCACGCACGGGACGCGCGGGGCGTCGGCCTGGACGACCGGCAGGTCCGCGACGACCTGGTGGCCGTGTTCGTCGCGGGCAGCGAGACCGCCGCGGTCGCGCTCACCTGGTTGTGGGTGGTGCTCGACGGTCACCCCGACATCGCGGCCGCCCTGACCGGGGAGGTCCACCGCGTCGTCGGGACCGGCCGGCCCGCCGCCGTACACCTGCGGGAGTTGCGCTACACCCGGATGGTGCTGCAGGAGCTGCTGCGCCTGTACCCGCCCGGCTGGCTGATCCCGCGTACCGCACAGGCGGCCGACGTCATCGACGGGGTACCGATCGATGCCGGCGCGACCGTGCTGCTGAGCCCGTACCTGACCCACCGGCTGCCGTACCTGTGGCCGCGTCCGGACGACTTCGACCCGCACCGCTTCGAGCCGGAGCAGGTGCGGGCGCGGCCGCGGTTCGCGTACTTCCCCTTCGGTGGTGGCACACACCAGTGCCTGGGCAGCCACTTCTTCACCGTGCAGGCCCAGCTCATCGTGGTCAGCCTGCTGCGCGGGTACCGGATCAGCCGCCCGTCCGGCGAGCCGGTGCAGCCCCGGGCCTCCGTGACCCTACGACCCTGCCAGCCGGTCCGGATCGAGCTACGACCGTGTGCCGCCTAGCGCTCCTGGCGCCCGCTCGGCTCGCGCGGGCTCGCGGCCCCGGGGGCGGTGTCGAGTTCGCCCTGGTAGTCGGTGATCCGGTAGAAGCCGGTGTTGAAATCGATCTGCCGCCGCAGGAAAAGCACCAGGCGGGGGTGTACCGGAGTGAGTGGGGCGAGCAGCGTCCGGCTGTGCGCAGCCTCGATCGCGATCCGCTCTTCAACGGTCTGCCGGTCGGCGAGCCGCAGGGCGTTGAGGTCGCCGGTCTGCATTTCCCGTTGGTACGTGCCGAGATCGTTGAGCAGCCGGATCACCCGTTGCACCGCCTGGCCGGCCGCGCGCAGTTGTGCGGTGTCGCTGATGTCTTCGGGCTCGGTGGTCGCGATCCAGTGCGATACATACACCACCGAGAAGCCGAACTCGGCGTTGTCCAGGTAACTGTCCAAAGTGGGCAGTCGCCCGGTCATCCGCCAGCGCCACTCCCGGGCCATCGCGGCCAGCATGCGGCGCAGCTCGTCGTACCAGACATCATGCAGCGCGGCGAAGGACGGCGTACCGGCCAGCTCGGCCCGGACCTCGGCGAGGAAGCCGGTCAGCGGGTCACCCGACGGGGTCCCGGCGGCGGCGCTGAGGCACCGCCGCACGATGTCGTCGACTTCGGCCGGGGTGGTGGACACGTGGTCGATCAGCCGGTCCAGTCCGAAGACCCACAACGTGATGCGGTTGGTGATGCGCAGGCGATCCGCGGACAGCCAGGGCGCGCAGAAGGCGTTGGCCGACGCGATCGTGCTGAAGAACGCGGGGTCGAAGGGCCTGGCGGGAAACAGGTCGGGATAGGCGGCGGCGCAGCGGAGCAGATCGCGTTGGGTCAGCCCGGCCACCGCGCAGGTAGCGCCGCACTCGGTGGCGGAGAGCAGGTCGGCGATCTCGATGGAGGGTTGGGCCATGGCGACTCCCGCTGGGCGGCGCGCTGCCGGTCGATACCGACCGGCTTCGATCGTAGACCACACCAACGTCGACCTCGATGTGTCGGCGGCGGTAGCTGAGCTACTCGCCGGTCTGGTCGCCGAGCCGTGGGGACAGGTGACACCGTCGGTGTACGAGACCGGCCGGGTGGTGAGTCTGCTGCCGTGGCTCGCCGGACAGCCCGGTCGGGTGCGGTATCTGCTCGCGAGCCAGCGGCCGGACGACGCCTGGGGCGGCCCGGACGGGTACGCGCTGGTGCCCACGTTGAGCGCCGTCGAGGCACTGCTCGCCCTGCTGGCCCGGGCGGACCCGGCCGAGTGCGGCCCGATCGACCCGGGAACCATCAGCACCGCGGCCGACCGGGGCCTGCGCGCGATCTGGCGCCTTCTGGACAACCGGTCCAACATCGTGCTTCCCGACACTCCGGCCGTCGAGATCGTCGTACCGGCGCTGGTTGCCACGCTCAACGACCACCTGGTCCGGCTGCGCCGGACGGCAGAGCCCGGACTGGCCACCTGGCGCTCGGACATCACCCTGCCGCTGCCCGCGGGTGTGGACCCCGCGATGGTACGCCGCATCCGCGCCCGGCTCGACGAAGGCGGGACGGTGCCGGCCAAGCTGCTGCACTCGCTGGAGATCTTCGGCAGCACCGGTCCGGTCCGGCCGGTGCCGCCGGGAACCATCGGTGCCTCGCCGGCCGCCACCGCCAGCTGGCTGGCCCGGCGCACCCCGGTCGGCTCCGGTGATCCCGCTCGGCGCTATCTGGAAGCCGTCGCGGCCCGGCATGGTGGGCCGGTGCCGAGCGTGGTACCGATCACCATGTTCGAACGGGCATGGGTCCTCAGTGGACTCTCCGGTGCCGGTATCGCCGCGGTGGTACCCGAACCGCTGCTCACCAGCCTGGCCGAAGGGCTGGACGCCGATGGGGTACCGGGCGGCGCGGGGCTGCCGGCCGACGCGGACACCACCTCGGTCGTCCTGCTGACGCTGGCGCAGCTCGGTCGCCCGGTCGACCTGGACTGCCTGTGGGCGTACCGGGCGGATGGGCACTTCCAGACCTGGCCGGGCGAGCGGACCGCGTCGGCCACCACGAACGCACACGTGCTGGAGGCGTTCGGCCACCGGATCTCCTCCGGTGGACCCGGTCACGCCCGGTACGCCGGCACGGCCGCCAAGCTCGTGGACTGGCTGGCCGGACAGCAGCACCCCGACGGGTACTGGACGGACAAGTGGCACGCCTCACCGTGGTACGCCACCGCCTGCTGCGCGCTGGCGCTGCACCGGTACGGCGGCGAGCGCGGGGCGGTCGCGGTACGCCGGGCGGTCGCGTGGGTTCTGTCCACACAGGACGACACCGGGGGTTGGGGGCGCTGGGCCGGTACCGCCGAGGAGAGCGCGTACGGTTTGCAGATACTGCTCATCGCCGGCCGCCCGGACCAGCCCGGGGTATCTCGGGCGGTCCGACGCGGGTACCGGTTCCTGCGGGATTACCGCGACGCCCCGGATCCGCCGCTGTGGCACGACAAGGACCTGTTCCGGCCGGTCGCGGTGGTGCGTGCGGCCATCCTCACCGCGCTACATCTGGCCCAACGGGCCGGGTGCTCGGACGGTATGATCGCGGGACGCTGACCACGCACCCGGGTCATCAAAACGGACAGGCGGTCCGTCATCGGCGATGTCGGAGGGTTGTATGACCTCGCGGACGCTGCTACCGTCCGCGAGTGCCCAGGTGCGACAGACGACGGGACTGATCTCCACGCGTCGTTAGGCTTCCCGCTGCCGGTCACCTGCCGCCGTGACACATCCTCATACCCTGGCTGGGACGGATTTGGATGAAATCCCGCAGCTCGCACGTGCGCACCAAGGTCGTCGCCCTGCTGTTGTCACTCACCGCGCTGTGGGTCTTCGCCGCCGTCGTGACCGTGCGCGAGGGCCTGAGCCTGGTGTGGCTGAGCATGCTCAACGACCATGTCGGTCAGCCGATCGAGTCGGTCGTCGACGTCCTGCAGCAGGAACGCCGGATCTCGGTGGTGTATCTGAGCAGTAGCGGCGGTAGTGCGGTCCGGACCGAGCTGATCGGCCAGCGGGTCCGGACCGACGCCGCGGTGGCGAAGTTCAAGGAGCTCGCGCAGGGCGACAGCGTGCAGCTCGCGGGGAGTGCGGCCCTGGTCCGGCGGATCGACGAGATGATCGCGAAGCTGGACGGCCTGCCCGCCCTGCGGGAGAAGATCGATGCCGGCGTGCCCACCCCGGCCGAGGTCGGCGCCGCCTTCACGGATGATGTCAGGGGGGCCTTCCTCATCTACGGCTCACTGTCCACGTTGGACGACGAGGCGGTGGCCAAGGAGGGGCGGGCGCTCGTCGCGCTGAGCCAGGCCCGGGAGGTGCTGGCCCAGGAGGACACGTTGCTGGCCGGCGCACTGGCCGCGGGGCGGATCACCCCGGAGGAACAGCAGCGGTTCGTCCAGCTGGTGGGCACCCAGCGGTATGTGCGCGCCCAGGCGGCCGCGGACCTCCCGCCCGACGATGCCATCGCCTACCAGAGCCTCCTGGACAGCGTCACGTTCAGCCAGTTCACCGGGCTGGAGGACCAGGTCGTCCGGACCCGGCCGGGGGATGCACCACCCACCAACGCGCTGGCCTGGCGGTCCGCCGCGCAACCCGTGCTCAACCAGCTCCGGCAGGTCGTCCTCACCAGTACGACCAACGCGGTCGGGCACGCGCGCTCTCCGGCGACCTGGGTCATCGTGCGGCTGCTGCTGGCCGGCGGGTTGGGCCTGATCGCCGTCATCGCCTCGGTCATCATGTCCGTCACCACGGCCCGGTCGATCATCGCGCAGTTGGAGAAGCTGCGCACCGCCGCCCAGCAGTTGGCCATCCAGCGGCTGCCCAGTGTGGTGGAGCGGCTGCGCCGGGGCGAGGAGATCGATGTGGCCGCCGAGGCGCCACCGTTGGAGTTCGGCGTGGACGAGATCGGCCAGGTCGGTCACGCGTTCAACGCGGTACAGGAGACGGCGGTACGGGCCGCCGTCGAGCAGGCTGAGCTGCGGCGCGGTGTCCGTGAGGTGTTCCTCGGGCTGGCCCGGCGCACCCAGGCACTGGTGCATCGGCAGCTGCGCCTCCTCGACGCGATGGAACGCCGGGAGGCCGACGTCGAGGAGCTGGCCGACCTGTTCCGGATCGACCACCTGGCCACTCGGATGCGGCGCAACGCGGAGAACCTCATCGTGCTGGCCGGGGCGGTTCCCGGGCGGGGCTGGCGCAAGCCGGTACCCATCGTGGACGTGCTGCGTGGTGCGCTCGGCGAGGTCGAGGAGTACACCCGGGTGACGGTGCTGCCGGTCGAGTCGGCGGCGCTGGCCGGCCGGGCCGTCGGTGACGTCATCCACCTGCTCGCCGAGCTGATCGAGAACGCCCTCTCGTTCTCCCCGCCGTACACGCGGGTCCACGTCGGCGGGGCAATGGTGGCCAACGGCTTCGCCGTCGAGATCGAGGACCGCGGACTGGGCATGTCCGAGGCGGACTTCGCCCGCGCCAACGACGAGCTGGCCCACCCGCCGGAGTTCCACCTGTCCGACACCGCCCGGCTGGGGCTGTTCGTGGTGGGCCGGCTGGCCACCCGCCATGGCATCAAGGTACGGCTGCGCGAGTCGCCGTACGGCGGTACCACGGCGATCGTGCTGATTCCCATATCGCTGATCGTCGACGCGCCGACGAGCGAAGTGCCGCCGGTGCCCCGGACCGCCATCGCGGACCACGCCGCGGCCTCCAGCACCGGGACCACTGACGGCACCGGGACCACTGACGGCACCGGGACCACTGACCTGGACCGGGATGAGAGTGTGCCGGCAGAGCCCGCCCAGGAGCAGGCGGCGGACCGGGCCGGCGAGCCGGTAGCCAGCGAACCGGCCGCGGCCGCGGTGACGGCCGAGGACACTCCGGCGTCGCCCGGGGCCGCCGCCGAGCCATCGGGCAACGGGTCCGATCCAGGCAACGGGACGGGACCGCCCGAGGTCCTCTACACGCCCGCCGGCCTGCCCTGGCGGGTACGCCAGGCGAGCATTGCCCGGCCGCCGACCGCCAGCCGGCCTGATGCCTCCGCCGACGGCTGGACCGGACCGGCCGAGCCGCCCGGTCGTAGCCCGGAGGAGATCCGCAGGATGATGACGTCATACCAGTCCGGCGGGCAGCGCGGCCGCGCCGAATCGACCAACCCACAACAGGAAGCGCCGCAGGAGGCGCCGGATGACCGGGGAGTGGTGGAAGGAGGATGACAGTGGTGCAGAAGACGACCCCGACCAGTGACCTCACCTGGCTCGTCGACGACCTGATCAGCCGGGTGGGTCCGGCGCGGGCCGCCGTGGTCCTGTCCGCCGACGGACTGCTGATCGCCTCGTCCGCCGGGCTGTCCCGGGATGACGCCGAGCATCTGTCGGCCGTCGCCGCCGGGTTCCAGAGCCTGGCCCGGGGCGCGGGCAAGCGGTTCGGCGGCGGCTCGGTACGGCAGACCATCGTCGAGATGGACTCGGCCTTCCTGTTCGTCACCGCGGCCGGCAGCGGTGCCTGCCTCGCCGTCCTCGCCACCGAGAACGCCGACGTAGGACTGGTCGCGTACGAGATGGCGATGATCGTGACGCGGGTCGGCCAGTACCTGAGCACGCCGGTGCGCTCGCCCGCCCGGCCCGACGAGTGACAGCGTGCCGTGGCAGACAACGAAGGGCAATCCTCCGACGACATGTGGCTTGACGAGGCGGCCGGGCCGGTCGTGCGACCCTACGCGATGACTTCGGGCCGTACCCGACCCAGCAGTGGTGACTTCGACCTGATCGCCATCGTCGTGTCCAGCCGGTCGATCACCGCCTCGGATGTCGGGTTGACGCCGGAGCACGGCGCCATCGTCCGGCTGTGCCAGCGCCCGATCTCGGTGGCGGAGACGGCGGCACAGCTGGACCTGCCCGTCGGGATCGTACGGGTCCTGCTCGGCGACCTCCTCGACCGGGAACTTATCCTCGTGCGTAGCCCCGAGTCGACGACGAAACTGCCCGCCGAGCGCCTGTTCAAGGAGGTCATCGATGGACTACGGGCTCTTTGATCCGGACGACGAGGGGCCATCGGTACCCACCGCGATAAAGATTCTGGTGGCCGGCGGGTTCGGCGCGGGAAAGACCACCCTGGTCGGCTCGGTCAGCGAGACCCGGCCGCTGCGCACCGAGGAGTACCTCACCGACCAGAGCATCGGCATCGATGACATCTCCGGTGTGGAAGCCAAGACGACCACCACGGTCGCGATGGACTTCGGCCGGATCACCATCAACGAGAGCCTATTGCTCTACCTGTTCGGTACCCCCGGGCAGGATCGGTTCTGGTTTGTCTGGGAAGAGTTGGCACTGGGCGCGCTCGGCGCGATCGTGCTGGCCGACACGCGGCGGCTGGCCGACTGCTTTCCCTCGGTGGACTATTTCGAACGCTGCGACATGCCGTTCATCGTCGCGGTCAACTGCTTCGAGGGCGCGCGGCAGTACCGGGCCGAGGAGGTGCGCCAGGCCCTGGACCTCGCCCCGGGTGTACCCGTGCTGCTGTGTGACGCCCGCGAGCGGGAGTCGAGCAAGAGCGTCCTGATCGCGTTGATGGAGCATGTGATGACCGCGAAAGTGGCGGCGCGCACCGCCTGACCCACCGAAACGTGGGCTGCTCAGGCGGCGGTGGTGGCGTGGGCCGGCGGCGCATCCAGGCCACAGTGCATCCGTGCCGGCGCGGTGGGCGTCCCGGGGACCGCCGGTACCCGCGCGGGATTGCGGATGGTCAGCGCGGCGACCAGGCCGCCGACGACGCAGAGTCCGGCGGAGATCAGCGCGGCGGTGTGGAAGCCTTTCGAGAACTGGGCGGGGTGCAGGTAGGCGGCGCCGGTGATGCCGGCGGCGGCCGGCAGTACGGCGACCGCGATGAGCGCGGCGGCCCGGGCCACGTCGTTGTTGACCGCTGAGGCTATCCCGGCGTGCCGGGCCGGTACGGCCGCCAGGACGGTCGCGGTGAGCGGGGCGACGGTGGTGGCGAGGCCGAGCCCGAGGACCGTGACGGCGGGCAGTACCTCGGTCAGGTAGTCGCCGTCGCCGTCCACCAGGATGAACAGGGCCAGCCCGGCACCGACCAGGATCGGGCCGACACTCATCTGGAGCCGTGGGCCGATCCGGGCGGCGAGGGCGCCGGAGCGGGCCGAGAGTGCCAGCATGATGACGGTGAGCGGCAGCAGCGAGATGCCGGCCTGGAGCGCGGTGTATCCGGACACCTGCTGGAGTTGGATGGGCAGCAGGAACAGCGCGCCGCCGAGTGCGCCGTACACCACGAAAGTCACCACGTTCGTGGCGGTGAACTGGGTGGAGGAGAAGAGGCTCAGCGGCAGCATCGGGTTGCGGGCGCGGTATTCCTGGACGGCGAAGGCGGCGAGGAAGAGGACGCCGCCGACCAGCGCGGTCAGCACGGCCGGGCTGGTCCACCCGGCGTTCGGGCCTTCGATCAGCCCGTAGGTCAGCCCGACCAGGCCGAGCGTGACCAGGACGCCGCCGGCCACGTCGATCCGCCCGACGGCGTCCGGGTCGTGGGACTCGGGGACGTGCCGCCTGGCCAGCGCGACGACGACGGCCGCGACCGGCAGGTTGATCGCGAAGATCAGCCGCCAGGACCCCGCGTCGACCAGCCACCCGCCGAGGAACGGCCCGATCGCGGTGGCCGCGCCGGACAGGCCGGACCACGCGCCGATCGCCCTGCCCCGGTCTTCGGGTGCGAACGAGGCCTCCAGGATCGCGAGGCTGCCCGGGGTCAGCAGCGCGGCTCCGACCCCTTGCAGGGCCCGGGCGGCGATGAGCACCGGAGCGTTCGGCGCGATCCCGCACAGCACCGAGGCCAGCGCGAACCAGATCACGCCGATCAGGAAGACCCGCCGGCGCCCGTACCGGTCGCCCAGCGCCCCGGCGACCAGCAGCAGGCCGGCCAGCGTCAGGGTGTATGCGGTGACCACCCATTGCAGGGTGGCCATGTCGGTCGAGAAGTCGCGACCGATGGCCGGTAGCGCTATGCCGACCACGGTCGCGTCGATGGCGGCGATAGCCGAGCCGAGCACGGTGGCCGCGAGCACCCACCGCCCGGGGCCACTGGCGTAGCGCAGTCCGGTCTCGGCTGTCACGGGCTCGCCCATCCGAGCCAGTCTAGTCAGCGGTCACCGGGAAACGTGGCGGGGCATTACCGTCATATCGACGTTCGCTGTTGCCTGCGCCCGTTCCGTCATGTAGAACGTCGGGAGGTAGTCATCCGATCATCATGATCGTCAATAACGAGTACCCGACGTCACCTGGAAAGGCACCCGGACATGCGCACCTGGCTGGTGTTGTGCGGCGTAGTGGCGGTTGTGGCCGGGGCGACCGGGGTGGCGGTGACCGGCGCCTCGGCGGCCACCACAACCACGATCAAGGTCAGCGGAACCGCCGGTGGTCGGGTCTTTGACGGCGTGGGTGCGATCAGTGGCGGCGGCGGCAACAGCCGGCTGCTGGTGGACTACCCGGAGCCGCAGCGCTCGCAGGTGCTGGACTACCTGTTCAAGCCGGGATACGGCGCGGCGGTGCAGGTGCTGAAGATCGAGATCGGCGGGGACGCCAACTCCACCGACGGCGCCGAGCCCAGCATCGAGCACGTGAAGGGCACCGTGAACTGCTTGGTCGGGTATGAGTTCTGGCTGGCCCAGCAGGCCAAGGCGCGCAACCCCAAGCTCAAGCTGTACGGGCTGACCTGGGCCGCGCCGGGCTGGATCGGCGGCGGTACCAACTACTGGGTGCAGGACTCCATCGACTACCTGCTGACCTGGCTGAACTGCGCGAAGTCCCAAGGATTGACCATCGACTATCTGGGCGGGCGCAACGAGAAGGGCCACAACATCGCGTGGTACGAGAGCCTGCGCTCGGCGCTGAACGCCAACGGGTACGCCAGCGTGAAGGTGGTCGCCGACGACAGCGTGGGCTGGAAGGTGGCCGACGACATGGTCGCCGACTCGGCGTTCAAGGCGGCCGTGAACATCGTCGGAGTGCACTACCCGTGCGGGTACAAGTCGGCCGCCACGACGTGCAACTCGACCGCGAACGCGATCGCCACCGGCCGACCGTTGTGGGCCAGCGAGAACGGGTCGCTGGACGTGAACACCGGCGCCGCCGCGCTGATCCGTTCGATCACCCGGGGCTATATCGACGGCAGGATGACCGCATACCTCAACTGGCCGCTGGTCGCCGCGATCACCCCGAACCTGCCGTTCGCCACCGTGGGGCTGGCGGTGTCCCCGTCGCCGTGGTCGGGATCCTACCGGCTGGGTAAGGAGACCTGGGCCATCGCGCAGGTCAGCCAGTTCACCGCGCCCGGCTGGCGGTTCATCGACCAGGCCAGCGGCTACCTCGGCGGCGACCGGGCCAACGGCGGCTACGTCTCGCTCAAGTCGACGAACGGCATCGACTACAGCACCGTGATCGAGACGCTCACCGCGACCGCCGCGCAGACGGTCACGGTCGCGGTCTCCGGTGGGCTGTCCACCGGTACCGTGCACGTCTGGGCCACCAACCTGAACTCCGGCAACAGCGCTGACTACTTCGTTCGGAAGGCGGACGTCACCCCGTCCGGCGGCGCCTACACCCTCACCCTCCAGCCCGGGTACGTCTACACCCTGACCACCACGACGGGTCAGGGCAAGGGCACCGCGACCAGTCCGTCGGCGCACGGTCTCGGGCTGCCCTACGCCGACAACTTCGACAGCTACCCGGTCAACACGGAGGCCAGGTACGTCGCGGACATGCAGGGCGCGTTCGAGGTGCGCGGCTGCTTGAACGGGCATACCGGAATGTGCCTGCAACAGGTCGCGCCGGTGAAGCCGATCGAGTGGCAGGGCGACAGCGACGCGTACGCCCTCGTCGGCGACACCGTGTGGAGCAACTACACCGCGTCCATCGACGTCAATCTGCGTCAGGCCGGCACCGTCGAGCTGATCGGCCGGGCCAACACGCAGGCCCGCCCGCAGAGCAAGCAGGCCGGCTACTACCTCCGGCTCAGCAACACCGGCGCCTGGAGCCTGGCGAAGAAGGACAGCGCCGGTATCCTGACCACCCTGGCGAGTGGTGGCACCACGGCTCCGGGCCTGGGCACCTGGCACACCCTGAGCCTGAAGTTCAGCGGCAGCACCATCACCGCACGGCTCGGCAGCACCACGCTGGCCACGGTGACCGACAGCTCGTACGCGACCGGACAGGTCGGCTTCGGCCTGGTCGGCTACCAGACCGACCAGTTCGACAACCTCTCGGTGTCCCCGGTCGCCAGCCGGACCGGCCCGATCGCCTCCGGTCTCGCCGGAAAGTGCCTGGCCACCCAGAACAACGCCACCGCCGACGGTACGCCGGTCGTGATCGCGACCTGTGACGGCACCGCCGCGCAAAGGTGGACCATCGCGGCCGGGAACGCCATCCAGATCGGCGGCAAGTGCCTTGACGTGACCGGACGGGGTACCACCGACGGAGTGCTCGTCGAGCTGTGGACCTGCAACGGCGGTACCAACCAGCAATGGACTGTTGGCGCCAACACGTCACTGGTCGGTACCGGCTCCGGCAAGTGCCTCGACGACCCGGGTAAGTCCACTGTGGACGGTACCCAGCAGGAGATCTGGACCTGCAACGGTGGCGCCAACCAGGTCTGGCAGCTACCGGCCTGATCGGGCACGCCGAGCCGGGTCACCCGCCGGGTCGCGGAAGGAATCCCAGTGGGCGGTAGGGCACTCCGTCAGGTAACTCTGCGTAGACGCTTTTCTTGACAACGTTCAGGCCCGGTCATACGTTCATCAGCGCTTGCGACCGGTGATCGCTTCCGACCTACCCCGTCTGAGGCATACGGGGAATCGCCTGAGCCGGGCACGGATTGTCACCGTGCCTGTCGCGTCCAAGCCCGTCCACGCGTGCGCTCAACGAAGAGGGTAAGGCAATGCGTAAACGTCTGTTCCGAGGTTCCCTTGCCGCGGCCGCGGTGGCGACCGTTGTCGGCGGCCTGGCGCTGGCCTACGTCGGTACCGCGGCGGCGGCCACGTTCAATGTCAAGGACTACGGGGCGAAAGCCGACGGGTCGACCAACGACACCCCGGCCATCCAGGCAGCCATCAACGCCGCGAACAGTGCGGGCGGCGGGGTCGTGGAGTTTCCGTCCGGTAACTACAAGTCCAAGAACACCATCCACATGAAGAGCAACGTCACGCTCCAGCTCGACGCCGGCTCGACCATCCTGGGCTCCAGCGCGGACACCTACGACGCGGCCGAGTCCAACCCGTACGACGCCTACCAGGACTACGGGCACAGCCACTTCCACGACGCGATGATCTGGGGTGACGGCCTCACCAACATCGGCTTCGTCGGCTCCGGCACGATCGACGGCGCCGGAAACCTGATCACCGGGAATCCCGGGTCGGGCGAGGCTGACAAGATCATTTCGCTGACCCGTTGCGACCATCTGACGCTCAGCGGTATCACCCTGCGGCGGGGCGGTCACTTCGCCGCGCTCACCAACGGCTGCAACCACATCACCTCCGACCGCCTGACCATCGATACGGCCGGCGACCGGGACGGCTGGAACGTCATCAGCGCGCAGTACGTGACGATCACGAACATCAACGACGCGGCCAACGACGACGCGCTGGTCTTCAAGAGCGACTGGGCGCTGGGTGCCACGCTGCCCAACGGGCACGTCACGGTGAACACCGCGAACCTGTCGGCGCAGTGCTGCAACGCGCTCATGTTCGGCTCGGAAACCTGCGGCGACTTCACCGACTACCAGTTCAACGACATCACCATCACCAGTGCCGGCAAGTCCGGGCTGGGCATGGTGTCGATGGACGGCGCCGACATCAGTGACGTGCACTACCACAACGTGACCATGACCGGTACCAAGTCGCCGATCATGCAGAAGATCGGTACCCGGAAGCGGTGCGGGGACAGCCCGGGTGTCGGCCACATCCGCAACATCACGTACGACAACGTCACCGGGTCGTACACCGGATCGGGGTCGTACAGCCCGACGATCTGGGGTGAGTCCGGCGGCAACCAGATCAGCAACGTCACGTTCAACAACGTCAACCTGGAGGTACCCGGCGGCAGCGCGGCGATCTCCACCGCGGTACCCAGCAACGACCCCAACAACTACAACCCGAACAGCATCGGCACCCGGCCGTCCTACGGGTGGTACATCCACAACGCCAACAACATCCACTTCAGCCTGGACAGCCAGGTGCACTTCCGGACCAACGACGACCGGCCGGCGATGATCGCCAACACCGGCAGCTACCTGACCTGGGACTCCTTCATCGCCGAGCGGGGCTCCGCCAGCGCGTACGACGTCGGCTTCCAGACGGTCTCCGGCTACTGCGTGTCGAACAGCCACAACACCGGCGGCGGCGCGTTGCGGATCAACACCTCCAGCTCCAGCCAGAACTGCACGTCGACCACGATCCAGGCGGAGACCGCGATGCTGTTCGGCTCGGCCGTCAGCGCGTCGTGCTCGACCTGCTCGGGCGGGGCCAAGGTGCGGTTCATCGGCAACAGCCCGAACAACTATGCGACGTTCCTGGTCGACGCCAACGCCGCGGGCAGCAGGCAGTTGACCATCGGGTACGAGGTGGACGGGACCCGGCACTTCTTCGTCAGCGTCAACGGCGCGGCCGCGGTCGACGTAACGGCCAGCGGGGTCAGCTGGTCCACGCCGGCCACCACGACGATCACCGTACCGCTCGTCGCCGGGGTCAACACGATCAAGTTCGGCAACGACACCGCCAACGCACCTGATCTGGACTACATAACGATAAGCTAGCGATTCGATAACTGTGAATTAACGATGTGTCGCCACCCACCGGGTGGCGACACATCGCTGTAACAGTGGGGTCGCGACCTGCGCTCTCTTCCTGACCGAACTTCTGCGGGAGGCAGATATGCGACGAAGGCCATTGTTGTCCTCGCTAGCGGTACTCGGCGTACTGGTGGCGATCACGGTCCCGGCGTCGGCCGGTACCGGATCTTCCAGCCGGTCCGACGAACGTAAGTTGACCGAGGCGGGCGAGGGCAGTTTCGAGGCGCTGGAGAGCGCGGACCAGTACGCCGAGGCCCGTCTCTCACCGGGGGACACCGTCGACGCCGGCGCCTTCACCGGCGCGTATGCGGCCGCCCGTGCCCTGCCGGTGGTAGGCGGCGGCTGGAGCGAGGTCACCACCAAGAAGTACGACAGCGACGCGCACGGCTACCGCGACCCGGTCTGGTCCAACTCCGGCGGGGGCGCCGGACTGGTCGGCGGGCGGGTGACCGCGCTCACGGCCGACGGCTCGACGCTCTACCTCGGCGCCGCGGACGGCGGAGTATGGAAGTCCACCAACGGCGGCTCCTCCTGGTCGCCGCTGACCGACGACGCGCCGACGCTGTCCATCGGTGCCCTCCAGGTCAACCCGGCCGACCACTCACTCTGGGTCGGCACCGGTGAGGCCAACACCAGCTCGGACTCGTACGCCGGCATCGGGGTGCTGCGCTCCGGCGACGGCGGGGCCACGTTCACCCGGGTGGGTGGCGACGAGCTGAACAACGCCCTGGTCACCCGGCTGACCTTCGACGGGCGGGGCAACGTCTACCTGGCCACCAGCGTGGGCCTGTACAAGCGGGCCGTGAACGACCTGACCTCGCCGTGGCAGCTGGTGCTCAAGCCGTGCGTGACGCAGCACAACACCACGTACATCAGCGACGTCGCGGTCCGCCCGGGTACCAACGGGAAGACCGTGGTCGCGGTGGTCGGCTGGCGGGCCGGCTCGGCCTGCAACGGGTTCTACACCTCGACCGACGGTGGTACCACCTTCACCCGTACCACCGCGACCGGTTCGGTCAACGACGCGCAGATCGGCCGGACCACCCTGTCCTACGCGACGGACGGCACGCTCTACGCGCTCGTCCAATCCAGCCAGCTGTTCAACCACCCGAGCGCGAGCCAGGGCGGTACCGAGCTGATGGGCGTGTTCGTCTCCGCCAGCGGTAGCGCGGTCGGGCCGTGGAACACCATCGCGGAACAGGGCAAGCTGGCCGGTTCCGGCTCGGCGCTGCAGGCCAGCCGGGGCTACTCGCCCGGCGTGCAGGCCTGGTACAACCAGTTCCTCGCGGTCGACCCGGCCGACAAGAACCACATCTACCTGGGCCTGGAGGAGGTCTTCGAGACCCTCGACGGTGGGAGCACCTGGAAGGCGATCGGGCCGTACTGGAACTTCGGGCTGCCCTGTTCGTCCGGTGGCCTGGACAACTGCCCGCCCACCACGCACCCGGACCAGCACGCGATCGCGCTGACCGCGGACCGGGTGTACGTCGGCAACGACGGTGGCGCCTACAGCCGCCCGCTGCGGAACGCGACCGGCTGGTCCGACCACAACGCCACCCTGCGCACCCTCCAGTACTACTACGCGGGCAGCGGGAAGGTCTCCGGTGGCCTGGCGGTCTGGGGCGGCCTGCAGGACAACGGCGAGTCGTTGCTGGCGCCCGGCCTGAGCAGCATGGTCTCCCCGTTCGGCGGGGACGGCGGGGACACCCTCGTCGACCCGAACAACGGTGACCGGGCCGTGGTCGAGTACGTCGACCTCGACATGGCGCTGACCACCAACGGTGGCCGCTCGGACGGGACCGTCCCGTCGTTCCGCGAGATCAGCCCGTCCTGCTTCGCCTTCACGTACACCCCGAGCCCGTGCGACTCCGGCGCGCGCTTCATCGCGCCGTTCCGCGCGGACCCGGCCAACGGCAACCACTGGGTGGCCGGCGGCCAGTACGTGTGGGACAACGGCGGCAAGGGCTGGGACACCACCTGCTCGGCGAAGGCGTGCGACTGGAAGATCGTGCACGACACCGGAGCCGGGCACTCGATCACCGCGATCGGGGTGGTCGGTGGGGTCACCTACGTCGGCTGGTGCGGCCCGTGCAACGCGCCCACCTTCAAGTCCGGCATCGACACCAACGCGGGCGGTAGCTGGCACACGATCAACGCCGGCAACCTGCCCAACCGGTTCGTCAACGGGCTGACCGTGGACCCGGCGAACGCGGCGCACGTCTACGCGGTGTACAACGGGTTCTCCCGCCGGTGGACCAACGACGCCGGCTTCGGCCACGTCTTCGAGTCCACCGACAGCGGTGCCACCTGGACCGACAGCAGCGGCAACCTGCAGGACGCGCCCGCTGACGACCTCGTGGTGGTCAACGGCCAGCTGGTGCTCGGTACCGACGTCGGTGTGTTCGTCGCCCCCGCCGGTACCACCACCTGGTCGCGGCTGGGTTCGGGGCTGCCGAACGCGTCGGTCAACGACCTGAGCGTGACCCCGGCGGGTGTGGTCCTCGCGGCCACCCACGGTCGGGGCATCTGGCAGATCGTGGTGCCGGCGAGCTAGTCCCGGTCCTGGGGCGCCGGCTCGCCGGCGCCCCAGGACAGCCCGTGCGCCGTATTACCCGTGTTCACCCTGCTAGGGGGTGGGCCATTCGTGCACGGGGTCGTTCGTGTGCATCCGGTCGCGGTAGTCGCACAGCATCGCCCGCAGCGCGTCCGGTTTCCCGCCGGGGTAGTCGGTGGCGGCGATGACCTGCCAGGCGGCGCCGTTGCGGCTGGTGATACACCGACGCTCGATGATGCCGAGCAGCCGGTCCCGCTCGGCCGGGTCCGCGCCCCACTCGTCGAGCCCTTGAGCGGCAAGCGGAAGCAGCCGGCGCAGCACCAGCTCGGTGACCGGTACGGTGCCCAGGCCGGGCCAGTAGATCGGCGCTTCGATGCCGTACCGGGCACCGTTGTGGAAGTTCTCCTCGGCCGCGTTGAACGACATCTGGGTCCACACTGGACGGTCCTGCTCGGCCAGTACCCGGACCAGCCCGAAGTAGAACGCCGCGTTGGCCATGACATCGGCGACCGTCGGACCGGCGGGCAGTACCCGGTTCTCCACGCGTACGTGCGGCTTGCCGTCGACGACCGCGTAGACCGGACGGTTCCACCGGTAGATGGTGCCGTTGTGCAGGGTCAGCTCGGGCAGCCGGGGAGTTTCCCCCCGCTCGAGCACCTGGTCCGGGTCTTCCGGCTCGACGATCGGCAGCAGGGCGGGGAAGTAGCGCACGTTCTCCTCGAACAGGTCGAAGATCGAGGTGATCCAGCGCTCGCCGAACCACACCCTTGGGCGTACCCCTTGGGATTTCAGCTCTTCCGCCCGGGTATCGGTGGCCTGTTCGAACAGCGGGATCCGGGTTTCCCGCCAGAGCTGCCGGCCGAACAGGAACGGCGCGTTGGCGCCCAGCGCGACCTGGATCCCGGCGATCGACTGCGCCGCGTTCCAGTACCCGGCGAAGTCCTCCGGCGAGACCTGGACGTGCAGCTGAGCGCTGGTACACGCGGCCTCCGGCGCGATCGAGTCGCACTTGATCTCCAGCCGCTCCGCCCCGTCGATCTCGATCAGCATGTCCTCACCGCGGGCCGCGAAGATCTGGTCGTTGAGCAGCGCGTAGCGCGGGTTGGCCGAGAGCGAGTCGTAGGTCAGGTGGGCCTCGGTCAGGGTGGGCAGGATGCCGATCATCACCAGGTGGGTGTCGATCGCGTTGGCCCGCTGCTCAGCCGAGTTGAGGCTGGCGCGTACCGCCTCCTCGAAGCCGGTCAGGCCGCGCTCGGCCAGCCGCCGGGGCGGTACGTTGATCTCGATGTTGAACTGCCCCAGCTCGGTGACGAAGTCCGGGTTGGCGATCTCGTTCAGCACCCGGGCATTACGCATCACCGGGTCGCCGGCCCCGTCCACCAGGTTGAGCTCGATCTCCAGCCCGGTCAGCGGCGCGTCGGTGTCGAAGGTCGAGCCGCGCAGCATCCGGGTGAACACGTCGAGATTTCGCCGGACCTTGTCCCGGTAGCGCGTGCGGTCCTCACGACTGAAGGTCTGTGCCTCGACATCCCGACCCATCGCGACCACCTCCGCATCCAGGGTAAGTCTGAACTGTTGGCGGTGCGTTTATCTGCGCTGATCATTCACCCAGGCACCGAGCAGGCCGCGGAAGTGGGCGATGAAGCGGTCGTGCTCGGCCGGCGGGTAGGTGGCCCGGACGGTGTCCAGCAGGAGGGTGTCGAAGTCCGGGGAGCGCACCCAGTCGTAGACCAGCTCGTCGACGTGGCCGAGCCGGGTCGCGCAGAACTCGGCGTACCGGTCGGTCTCGAAATACTCGTCGGTCAGCTCGCGGTAGCCGGCGAGCTTGTCCTCATAGGACAGGTCGTCCCGGTCGGCGATGGCGAAATACCGTGCCGTGTCGGTGTCCAGCCGGGGCCGTCGTCCGGTCACCACACAGAACACGCTCCAGCGCAGCAGCGCGGCCATCGCCCAGGGGAAGTAGTAGTGCAGCGAGGTGAGCGCCACGTCCGGGCAGGCGTTGGCGTAGTCGATGGGGTACACCTCGGTCCCGCGTACCAGCGACTCGCACGAGTTGAACTCCCACCGGAAGAACGCGTTGACCAGCCGGGAGATGGTCACCACCTCGGCACCCGTGCGGTCGGAGAGGAAGTCGTGCTCGACCGCGTACCGGTCATGCATCGGCAGCTCCGGGCGGAACTTCATCACCATCGTCTCCGGCCCGATGGACAGCGAACGGGTGAACACGTCGTAGTTTTCGACCGCCTGCTGAAGGTGCATCAGCCGCTCGCCGGAGGCGTCGTACGCGGCGTGCAGCTCGGTGGCGTCGCGGATCTTCGAGACGCCGACCCACGCGCCTCCGTCGTAGGGCTTCATGAACAGGGGGTATCCGAGCCCGTCCGCGATGCCGTCGAGGTCGAACGGCTGGTTGTACCGGGCCGCCGTGTAGGCGTAGCGGGTGTTGTCCACCGGGTGCTTGTACGGCACCAGCACGGTGTCCGGCACCTTGAGCCCGAGCCGCATCATCGCGCAGTAGGCCGCGTGCTTCTCCATGGACTGGAAGGTGAACGGGGAGTTGAGCAGGTATACGTCGTCCATCAGCGCGATCTTCTTGAGCCACTCGCGCGGGTGGTAGTACCAGTACGCGAGCCGGTCGATGACCAGCGAGTGCCGGGGCTGGTAGCGCAGGTTGAACGGCTCGATGGTGACCCGGACGGTACGGATCCGGTGCGACGTACCGCTGTCGTCGGCGATCGGGCCGAGCCCGCGCACCAGCGCCGCGTACGCCCGCGGCCAGTCGTCCTCGGTGCCCAGCAGCAGCCCGACGAGGTGTTCGATCTCGGACATGGTCGCCTCCCGGGGTCAGCAGAAGCGCGGTAGGTGGTGGGCGAGCTGTCGGCGCCAGGACGGCCAGTCGTGCGGCACGTCGAAGCCCCAAAGATCCAGCTCGTGGGGGATCCCTTTGCTGGCAAGCAGTCCGGCGATGTGCCTGGTGGAGTCCAGCGCGCCGGTGGTGTCCTCCCACTGGCCCTGCCCGCAGACCAGCAGCACCGACAGCCGGGACCGCAGCCAGTCGAGGTGGTCGCCCTGCAGGTGGGCCAGGTAGTCGGAGGGGTTGTTGAAGTAGGTCGCGTCGCCGCGCTCGCCCCAGGAGTTCCACGCGGACGGGTCGTAGTTGCCGGACAGGCACATCGCGAGCGGGAAGAGATCGGCGCGCTTGAGCGCGAAGTTGAGCGCGTGGTAGGCACCCATCGAGCAGCCCAGCGTGGCGATGTCACCGGCCCCGCCGCTGTCGCCCGAGATGTGCGGGACCACCTGGTCGACGATCCACGACTCGTATGCCCCGTGCCGGCGGGCCCGCTCCTCCAGCGGGACGTCCCCGGCCGCCCAGGTCCGGGCGTCGTACGAGTCCACGCAGTAGAGCTTCACCCGGCCCGCCTCGATCAGGTCGGTCACCGCGCCGACCATCCCGTTGTTGGCGAAGTCCCACGCCCGGCCCTGCTCGCTCGGGAACACCAGCACCGGGCGCCCCCAGTGGCCGTATCCGACCACCGTGCCGGCCGCGCCGATCGCCGGCGAATACAGCTCGACCGCCTGCTCACGCATGCTCGCCCCACACAGTTCGCAGCAACCGGGTCAGGTGCGGGTCGAACGCGTCCCGCCAGGCGGTGTAGTTGTGCGCGTCGGGTACCTCCGCCAGGGTCACCGGATAGCCTTGCCGGGCAAGGGTTCTGGCCATCTCCCGGTTGTTGTGCCGGTTCTCCTCGACCAGCCCGCAGGTCAGCACCGTGGACACCGGGACGGCCCGGTCCGCATCCCGGGTCACCCGGCCGACGAAGCGCACGATCCGAAGGTACCGCTGGAAGCCCGACTCGTGCCGGTCGAACCGGGGCAGGAAGAAGCTGCCGGACTGGAGGAACAGGCCGGCGAAGGCTCCCGGGTAGCGACGCTGGGCGTGCAGCATGGCCAGCCCGCCCAGGCTGGCCCCCATGCCCACGGTCGGGCCATCGTTGCCCACCACCTCGCGTACCCGCGGCAGGACCTCGCCGACCAGGGCCCACGCGTACCCGGGGTTGGCCGAGTACCACTCGTTGCGCTCGCCAGGCGCGAGCAGTACGAGGTGGTGCGGTGGTACCTCAGCGGCCGCGCTGTAGTGACCCAGGCTGGCGAGGCGGTCGTACTCCGGGCCGTCGTGAGCGACCAGGATCCGGTCGGTCGGTGCCTCCGGCGACCAGATCCGGGCGTTGACGAGCCCCTTGAGCGCCGGTGCCGGGATCACCAGGTCCTGCCACCGGCCGGGCGCGGCCGGCCGGTCCAGCCAGCCCGGCTCCCGGTAGTCGGGGCACTCCACCACGGACTTGTCCCCGAACGCACCGCCGACCCGGCGCGGGTTCTCCGGATCACCGACCAGTTCGGTGCGGCCGTCGCGGTGGTGCAGCTCCAGCAGGTATTCCAGTCGCCAGAGCGCGGGCCGGTCGAGCTGGAGCCGCCATTCCCCGTCCGCGTAGTCGAAGTCGCGGCGGTCCTGGGCGAGGTCGAGGTGCGCCGCCAGCCGCACTCCGGACAGCTGCCGGTCCGGGTCCTTCAGCCGGAAGAGCAGCGTCCGCTCCTGGCAGCACGAGTGATCCATTCCCGCCAGCTTACGTGGCGCCGCGGAGCGGGGCGCCGGGTAGGCGGCGCTGGTCCCGCGTGGCGCCGCGGACGGGTGGGTCACCGGCCGGGCCGGAAGGGCTGCCGCCCCGCGGGAAGCCGTAGCCTTCGACGTTCATCTATGGGAGCGTCTTCGTACCGGGCTGTTGATGATGACAGTCCATGTGGCTCGCGCCGACGAGCCACCACCGAAGGAAAGGATGCCGATGATGGCTCGTCGATCCCTCTGGGCGATTGCGGGCGCGGTCCTGCTGGGCGCCGTGGTCGCCTTGCCGATCGCCGCCTCGGCCGGCACGGTGGACGCACCGAAGGCCCCGAACCCCTATGGCGACCCCAAGCTGGTCTCCATCTTCGACGGCAAGACCCTGACCGGATGGACCCAGTCCAAGGCCGGGCTGTGGTCGGTGAAGGGTGGCGCGATCCACGGCAACGGCACCGCCCGGGGCTGGATCTACTACAAGCAACAGGCCGGTACCTTCCGCTGGATCTTCACCGTCCGGCAGGTCTCCGGAAACCACGCGCCGACGGTACTGATCTGGGGCACGCTCGTACCGCTCAAGGACGCGCTGAGCGCGATCCAGTTCCAGCCGCCGAACGGTGGCCACTGGGACTACCGGCCAGGCCACAACAACGGCGGTGGCAAGTTCTTCACCACGGTCCCGCACAAGAAGATCAGCATCCACCAGTGGGCACAGTGCGAGCTCATCGCGAACGCGAAGACCGGCGTTGCCCGGATGGCGTGTTGCCCGTTGCCCACCGGGGCGACCAAGTGCAAGGCCGTTGAGGTGCTCCGGTTCAAGGACCCCAAGGCCGGGCGGGTCGGGCCTATCGCCATCCAGGTGCACAACAAGGGGATCCATGACGAGTACAAGAATCTCTGGCTGGAGACTCCGGTCGTGACGTCTCCGGACAAGTTCATCACTACCTAGTAGTCTCTGGTTGCGGTTTTGGATCGGGGGGCGGGGTGCCCCACGCCGGGCGGTCAGGCTTGATCCCTCCGTGTGGCACCCCGCCCCCCTCCTTGGCCGTCGACTCCCAGCGCAGGCACAGGTTTCCCACAAGCCAGGCACACCACCGCAGGCCAACGTCAGGGCATGACCACGATGACTTTGCCGGCTCCGGCCGAACCGGGCGCCGCGCCGCTACCGCGCCGGCGCTTCTGGCAACCAGACCCCACCGCGCCGCGCTGGGCCCGCCCGGCGCTCGTACTCCTGCTGCTGTCCACCGCACTGCTCTACCTGTGGGGGCTGGGCGCCTCGGGTTGGGCGAACGCGTACTACTCGGCGGCGGCCCAGGCCGGGGCGACGAGCTGGAAGGCGATGTTCTTCGGCTCGCTCGACGCGGCAAACGCGATCACCGTCGACAAGACGCCGGCCGCGCTGTGGCTGATGGACCTGTCGGTACGCGTGTTCGGGCTCAGCTCGTGGAGCATCCTGGTGCCCGAGGCACTCGCCGGCGTGGCCGCGGTCGGTGTCCTCTACGCCACGGTACGGCGCTGGTTCGGTCCGGGCGCCGGGCTGCTCGCCGGTGCGATACTGGCCACCACTCCGGTGGCCGTACTGATGTTCCGGTTCAACAATCCCGACGCGTTGCTGGTGCTGCTGCTGGTCGCCGCGGCGTACGCGGTCACCCGGGCGCTGGAGCAGGCGAGCACGAAATGGTTGATACTGGCCGGTGCGCTCGTCGGCTTCGGGTTCCTCACCAAGATGCTCCAGGCGTTCCTGGTGCTGCCCGCCTTCGCGGTGGTGTATCTGCTCGCCGCGCCGACCGGACTGCGCCGCCGGTTGGTTCAGCTGGCCGCCGCCGGTGCTTCCATGGTGGTGGCCGGCGGCTGGTGGGTCGCCATCGTCGCGCTGATCCCGACCGCGTACCGGCCCTACATCGGCGGCTCGCAGCACAACAGCATCATCGAGCTGACCCTGGGATACAACGGGTTCGGCCGGCTGACCGGAGCGGAGACCGGCAGCGTCGGCGGGATGAACGGCTGGGGCCCGACCGGCTGGGCGCGACTGTTCAACGCGGAGATCGGTGGTCAGGTGGCCTGGCTGCTGCCGGCCGCACTGGTGCTTCTGGCTGCCGGGCTGTGGGTGACGCGCACCGCCACGCGTACCGACCGGGCCCGGGCCGGGCTGCTGGTGTGGGGCGGCTGGCTGCTGGTCACCGCCGGCACGTTCAGCTTCATGCAGGGCATCTTCCACGCGTACTACACCGTCGCGCTGGCTCCGGCGATCGGCGCGTTGGCCGGTATCGGCGCCACGATCCTGTGGCGGCTGCGGGAGGGGCTGGCCGCCCGGGTGCTGCTCGCGCTGACCGTCGGCGGTACCGCCGTCTGGTCGGCCGTGCTGCTCGGCCGCTCGCCCGGCTTCCAGCCGTGGCTGCGGATCGCGGTGCTCGTCGGCGGACTGGCCGCGGCCGCGGTCCTGGTGGCGGTACACCGGTTGGTACCGCTGGCTTCCCGGGCAGTGGCCACGGTCGCGTTGCTCGCCGTGCTCGCCGGTCCGGTCAGCTACGCGCTGGACACCGTGGCCACCGCGCACCGCGGCGCGATCCCGTCCGCTGGACCGGTGGTGATCGGCGCCCGGCGCGGACCGGGTGGACCCGGTGGCCCGGGCGGGCCGGGTTTGTTCCTGAACGGGGTGCCGGTGGCCCCGCCCCTCGCCAGTGGCCGACAGAACGGCGGGCCGCAGAACGGCGGGCCCCAGAACACCAGTGAGCCACTGAACGCCGGCCCCCCGACCGGCGCGCCCGGCGGCCTGCTCGACGCCGGTACCCCGAGCGCGGAACTGGTGACTCTGCTCAACGCCGACCGCGGCGCGTACCGCTGGGTGGCGGCCAGCGTGGGCGCCAACAACGCGGCCGGGGCACAGCTGGCCACCGGTGCGCCGGTGCTCGCGATCGGTGGCTTCAACGGCAGCGACCCGTCGCCGACGCTGGCCCAGTTCCAGCAGTACGTGGCGCAGCACGCCATCCACTACTTCATCAGTGCCGGCGGGCCCGGCGGCGGACCGGGTGGGCCCGGCGGCAGCAACGGGTCGCGGCAGATCGCGCAGTGGGTCGCGGCGCACTTCACCGCGACCACCGTCGGCGGCACGACGGTGTATGACCTGACCAGGCCGAACGGTTCATAGCCGGACCACAGCCACGGCACAAGGCGACGACAGACCGCCCGCCGATGGTGAAGACATGACCACATCGACACTCTCCACCGGGCCGGCCGCCGAGGGTCGGCCCGGTGCCGTTGCCTTTTCCGGCCACCGCGCCAGCCCGGTGCTCGACGTGGTCATCCCGGTCCACAACGAGCAGGTGGACCTGGAGCCATCCGTACGCCGGTTGTCCGCGTACCTGACCGCCGCGTTCCCGTACCCGTTCCGGATCACCGTGGCGGACAACGCGAGCACCGACGGCACGCTCGCGATCGCCCGTACCCTCGCCGGTGAGCTGCCCGAGGTCGAGGTGCTGCACCTGACCGGGAAGGGCCGGGGTAGGGCGCTGCGCGCCGCCTGGTCGGCGTCGGACGCGGACGTGCTGGCGTACACGGACGTCGACCTGTCCACCGACCTCGCCGCGCTGCTGCCGCTCGTCGCGCCGCTCATCACCGGCCACTCCGAGCTGGCCATCGGTACCCGGTTGTCCCGCGGCTCCCGGGTGGTCCGGGGTGCCAAGCGCGAGGTGCTGTCCCGGGGGTACAACCTGTTGCTGCGCGGAGCGCTCGCGGCCCGGTTCTCCGACGCCCAGTGCGGGTTCAAGGCGATCCGCCGGGACGCCGCCCGGGAGCTGCTGCCGCTGGTCGAGGACACCGGCTGGTTCTTCGACACCGAGCTGCTCGTGCTGGCCCAGCGCGCCGGGCTGCGCATCCACGAGGTACCGGTGGACTGGGTGGATGATCCGGACAGCCGGGTGGACATCCGGGCCACGATCCTGGCCGACCTGAAGGGCATCGTGCGGCTGGGCCGGGCGCTGTCGACCGGTGTGTTGCCGCTCGGGCAGCTGCGCGCACAGCTGGGCCGGCAGCCGCTGGAGTCGCGAACCCCGGGCGTACCAACGGGTCTGGCCCGCCAGCTGGTCCGGTTCGCCGGCGTGGGCGTGCTGAGCACGCTGGCGTACCTCCTGTTGTTTGTTGCTTTTCGGGGTGTGTTGGGCGCGCAGCCGGCCAACCTGGCCGCACTGCTGGTGACCGGGCTCGGCAACACCGCGGCGAACCGGCGCTTCACGTTCGGTGTGACCGGAAGGCGCGGCGCGGTCCGGCACCAGTCGCAGGGCCTGGTCGTCTTCCTCCTGGGCCTGGCGCTCACCAGCGGCGGCCTGGCGCTGGTGCACGGGGTCGGCCGGCTCACCGAGCTGGCCGTGGTGGTCGCCGCCAACCTCGCCGCGACGCTGCTGCGCTTCCTGCTCCTGCGTTCCTGGGTCTTCGGCACCCGGGCGTCGGAGGTACGCTGAATATCTGCGCCACTCTCAGAAGGCGGCGACCATGGCCACGACCACGATCCGGCCCGCGACCCTGCCCCGACCCCTGCCCCTGCTCGGGCACGCGCTCCGGTTCCGACGCCAGCCGCTCGAGTTCATCGAATCGCTGCGTCCCTTGGGGGACATCGTGGAGCGCAGGTGACCCTTCACGGGCCGCGTTCGATCGCTGACGACCGGGCTGGCGCAGCGGTGGACGCCGGTACGCCGGCCGGCAGGTGTACCAGGAACTCGGTGTGGCCGGGTCGGCTGGTGACCTCCGCCGTACCCCGGTGAGCCGCCACGACCGCCGCGACGATCGCCAGCCCCAGGCCGGTGCTGCCGGCCGCCCGGGACCGTGACGTGTCCCCGCGCGCGAACCGCTCGAACACGTCCGGCAGCAGGCTCTCCGGTATGCCGGGACCGTCGTCCACCATGCTCAACGCGACCTGCGACCCGGCCCCGGCCAGTCGAGCGGTGACCGTGGTACCGGCCGGGGTGTGCGTACCGGCGTTGGCCAACAGGTTGCTCAGCACCTGGTGCAGCCGGGCCGGGTCTCCGGTCACCGTGACCGACTCGCCCGGCAGGTCCAGCCGCCAGTGGTGGCCGGGGAAGGCGGCATGCGCGTCGCTGACCGCGTCGATCACCAGGCGGGACAGGTCGACCGGCTGGTGTGCCAGCGGGCGGCCGGAGTCCAGGCGCGCCAACAGGAGCATGTCCTCGACCAGCGTGGTCATCCGGTCGGTCTCCGACTCGACCCGGCGCATCGCGTGCGCGACGGCATCCGGTACCCCCTCGCGTACCCGGCGGGTCAGCTCGGCGTACCCGCGGATGGCGGCCAGCGGGGTACGCAGCTCGTGGCTGGCGTCGGCCACGAAGTGGCGTACCCGCGTCTCGCTCGCCTGCCGCGCGGCGAGCGCGTCGGCGACGTGGCCGAGCATCCGGTTGAGTGCCGCGCCGACCTGACCGACCTCGGTACGCGGATCGGTGTCGACGTCGGGAACCCTTACCGGCAAAGCGACTTCACCCCGGTCCAGGGGCAGCTCGGCGACCCGGGACGCGGTCGCCGCGACCCGGCGCAGGGGCCGTAGCGTGCCGCGGATGATGACCGTGCCGAGCCCGGCGGCGAGCAGGATGGCGGCCAGCCCGATGCCGAGTTCCAGGACCAGGAGCCAGCTCCGGGTTTCGTAGACCTCGGCCATCGGCAGCCCGGTGACCACCAGATCGCGGTCCGGGGTGCGGGACACCATGACCCGGTAGTCGCCGAGGCCGGGAATGGTTGTGGTGTAAGGCTTCCCATCGGTCGGCACGCGGGCGAGGGTGGCCGTCTGGGCGGCCGACAGGTTCACCAGGTTGCCGTCGGCGCCGACCATCCCGGCGAGGTCGAACTGGTCGTCCAGGTAGCTGTAGTGTGCGTTGACCGTGCCCGGGCCCTGACCCGGTGGAGCGGTCGATGGTGGTCGGTCGTCATGGTCGGGGGGGTGCAGGGCGGCCAGGCCGCGGGCGCCCGCCAACATCAGTCGTGCGTCCAGCTGGTGCACCTGGAACTGGTATACCGCAACGGTCGTGGCTACCGCGATCACCGCGCAGACGGCGGCGAGCAGGCCGACGAGCGCGGCGATCAGCCGGGTCCGCAGGGACAGCCGGAGCCGCCGGGGACGCGCCGGCTCAGCCCGCGGGCTTGAGGACATAACCCGCCCCGCGCAAGGTGTGGATCATCGGTGCGCGGCCCGCGTCGATCTTTTTGCGGAGGTATGAGATGTAGAGCTCCACCACGTTCGCCTGCCCGCCGAAGTCGTAGTTCCAGACCCGGTCGAGGATCTGCGCCTTGCTGAGCACCCTCCGGGGGTTGCGCATCAGGAAGCGGAGCAGCTCGTACTCGGTGGCGGTCAGCGCGATCACCTGCCCGCCGCGGCGCACCTCGTGGCTGTCCTCGTCGAGGGTCAGGTCGCCCACGGCCAGCACGGTGTCCTCGGCCCGGGCCACCACGCTGCTGCGGCGCAGCAGGCCGCGCAGCCGGGCGACCACCTCCTCCAGGCTGAACGGCTTGGTGACGTAGTCGTCGCCGCCGGCGGTGAGCCCGGCGATCCGGTCCTCGACCGCGTCCCTGGCGGTCAGGAAGAGCACCGGTACCTCCGGGGTGTGCGCTCGCAGCCGGCGCAGCACCTCCAGCCCGTCCATGTCGGGCAGCATCATGTCGAGCACGACCGCGTCCGGCTCGAAGGTGCGCCCGAGCCGGACCGCTCCGAACCCGTCCCCGGCGGTCTGCACCTCCCAGCCCTCCAGCCGCAGGGCCATGGACATCAGCTCGGTCAGGGTGGCCTCGTCGTCGACCACCAGCACCCGGACCCGCTGGCCGTCCGCCCGGCGCAGCTCCGGCCGGGCCGCCGCGGCCGGTTCGCCCGGCTGGTCGGGCCGGAGCACCGCGTTCATGCCTGCCATGTTCCCATCGTGGGCGGCCTTCCTGTGCGGGCTTTCGGTGCCTGCTGTGAATCGCCTGTGCGCCGCCCGTCCACAGTCTGGATGCTTTGTCCAGTCCGGTGGGAAGGGTAAGTTACCCCGCGGGAGGGAGGCGGATGTGTTCGAGGTACGCGCGCAGACGACCCGGGACGGTGTCGTCGTGGTACGCGTCGGGGGCGAGGTCGACCTCACCGTCACCGCGGTGCTTGAGCAGGCCCTGCTCGACGCGCCCAAGGTGGCCGACGTGCACGCGATCGTCGTCGATCTCGAGGATCTCCGCTTCCTCGACTCCAGCGGGGTGCATGCGCTGGTCAAGGGCTACCTGGCCGCGCGCGACGCGGGACTGCCCTTCACCATACGCAACGCCGCCGGCGTGGTCGCCCGGGTCCTGGAGATCACCGGGGTCGCCGACGCGCTGGGGGTGGCCGGAGATCCGGACGCCAGCGAATACCCGAGGGGCGCGTGAGCATGCCGCTCCCGCTCATCGTCGGGACCGGCTGGGACGCCGACATCCTCACCATCTCCCTGATCGGTCAGCTCGACCCGGTCCGGGTACCCGAGGTGCGGCACGTGCTGTTCCAGTGCCAGGCCGAGTGCCCGCGCGCGGTACTGGTCGACCTGGCCGGGCTGACCGTCGACTCGGATCTGCCGCTGACCGTGTTCGCCGCGGTCGCCCGGGAGTCGGCGACGTGGCTGTGCGTACCGCTGCTGCCGTACGGGCCGGCCGGTGCGCTGGCCGACCGGGTGGACGGCCTGCGGTACCTGCACCTGCACACCGACCGCGAGCACGCGCTCGCCGCCCTCGGCCCACCCGTGCCGGCCGACTCGGCGATCCGGGCCGACCTGCCGTTCTCCCTGGCGGCGCTCAACCTGGCCCGCGACCTGGCCGCCCGGGCCTGCCAGGACTGGGGGATGGTGCCGCACTGCGGCGAGGTCGAACTGATCGTCTCCGAGCTGGTCGCCAACGCACTGCGGCACGCCGACCCACCGCTGCGCCTGGTGGTCGCGCGCCGCGGGCCGGATCTGCAGATCGTGGTACGTGACGGCAGCTCGCTGCGCCCCGATCCGCCCGCCCGCACCGGGCCCAGCCGGCTGCGCGACCGCGGCCTGCAGCTGATCGACGCCTTCGCCACCGTATGGGGCAGCATCCCCACGCTGGGTGGCAAGGCGGTCTGGGCGACGCTGCGGACCTGACCCGACCCGCCAGGGCGGGGGAATCATCGGCCGGACGGGTGATTCGTCACCGGCCAGCTGGGCACAGGATGGGAAGCACGTCCGTATGAGAGGGGAGCCCCAATGGCTGTTTCGGTCGCACTGACCAAGTTGCTGGATCGCGCGTACGAGGACCTGAGCATCGACAAGATCGTCGAGGCGCCGGTCCACGCGCTGGCCGGCGTGAGCGAGAACGACGCGAAGCTGCTCCAGGAGGCGTTCAACATCAGGACGGTCGGGGACCTGGCCCGGAACAAGCACTTCCGTGCCGCGGTGACGCTTGCGGAGCTCGCGGCGCTGGCCGACAAGTAAGCCGACAGATAAGCCGTTCCGGGGCGGGCGCGATCAGCGCCCGCCCCTGCGTCGCATTGACAGTAGTCCATATCGATCCCTATCGTCCTGCGATGGGCAGGCTTACTCGGCGGGCGCTGGTCGGATCGGTAGGGGTCGGCACGGGCGCCCTCGCCGCGCACTACCTCGGGACGGCGGACGCGGCCACCGCTACGTCACTGCTCGACGACCGGATGGCCACCGGCTCGGCATGGAGCGCCTTCCTGTCCCGGCAGGACCTGATCTGGCAGCGGCCACCCACCAACTGGTACGACGGCCCGTTCCTCGGCAACGGCTTCCTCGGCGCGCTGGTCTTCCAGCCCGGCGGGACCGGGCCGATCCAGGTGCTGGTCGGGCACGCCGAGGTGCAGGACCACCGGCCGGCGCTCGGGCCGCTGTTCGGGCTCTGCCGGCTGCCGGTCGGGCACCTGACGCTGCGCACCGCTGGTACGGTACGCGCGGTCAACTGGCGGCTGAGCCTCTGGCACGCCGAGCTCACCGGTACCGTCACCACCTCCAGGGGCACCATCGGGCTGAGCCTCTTCGTGCACGACCAGCAGCCGGTGCTGGTCGCCACGCTCACGCCCAGCGCCGGGGAGGCCGGGGCGGGTTGGGCCTTCACCCCCGAGCCGGCGGTCAGCCCGCGCGCCGATCCCCGGTGGAACAAGACGATCCCCGCGGACTACCAGCACAACCCACCGCCGGCTCCGGGCACCAGCGGGGCGATCCGGTTGGTGGTACAGCCGATGGTCGCGGGCGGGCAGACGGTGACCGCGTGGCAGCCGGCCGGTACCGCTCTCTACCTCTCGGTGGCCCACTCGTTCCCGGACAACGGGGCCCGCGCGGCCGCGATCGGCGCCGTCCGGTCCGCGGTCGGCGCGGGCGTGGACGCGCTGCGCGCCAGCCACCGCAAGGGCTGGCACGCCTTCTACCCCAGGAGCTTCTTCTCCTTCCCGGACGCGCGGCTGCAGAGCTTCTACTGGATCCAGCTGTACAAGCTCAACTGCGTGGCCCGGGCGGGCGCGCCGGTCCTGTCCACCACTGGGCCGTGGGTCACCACCACGCCCTGGCCGGCGGTCTGGTGGGACGCCAACGTGCAGACCGAGTACTGGCTCCTGCAGACGGCCAACCACCAGGAGTTGGACTCGGCGAGCCGGACCTTCGCGGTGCCGGGCAACCAGCAGAACCTGATCAACCAGGTACCCGCGAAGTACCGGTCCGACTCGGCGGCCATCTGGCGGGAGACCGACCGGTTCCTGGCCAGCGGGGCGGTGGTACCGGTGCCGGGTACCACGCCGAAGCCGCCGTGGGAGACGACGGCCGGCATGGAGATCGGTGACCTGATCTGGGCGCTGAACAACGTGTACCTGACCTACCGGTACACCATGGACGAGACGCTCGCCCGGAGCACCCTGTTTCCGTTGCTGCGCCGGGCGGTCAACTTCCACCTGCACTTCCTGACCGAGGGCGGCGATGGAACGCTGCACCTGCCGGCCACGTACCAGCCGGAGACGGTGTACACCGCGGACGGCTGGTTCGACCTGACCGTGCTGCGCTGGGGCTGCCTGGCCCTGCTGGAGCTGAACCAGCGGCTGGGTCTGGGCGACTCGAAGGCGGCCCAGTGGCAGCGGGTGCTCGACCGGCTGGCCGGCGACGCGAACAACAAGCTCGGCGTGTACCCGCTCGGCGTGGTCAACTGGGACCAGGGTACGGCCGCCCGCGGGGTCATCAACGGGCTGGTCGACGGCTGGCAGTCCACAGTGGAGGGTACGAACGGCTTCCACGCCGCCTGGCTCGGTTCGGTGGCCGCCCAGGCGCACCGGGGCAACGACGCGCTGGGCATCCTGAACAGCGTGCTGGACCGGCTGATCAAGCCGAGCACGATGTACGCCGAGGCCAAGGTGGCCCCGGTCATCGAGTCGCCGCTGTGTGTCGCCAACACCGTCAACGACATGCTGTTGCAGAGCTGGGGTGGGGTGATCCGGGTCTTCCCGGCGGTCCCGTCGAGCTGGCCCGATGTGACCATCCACAATGGACGGACCCAGGGCGCGTTCCTCGTCTCGGCCCGGCGTACCGGCGGGGTGACCCGGTTCGTCCGGATCCTCAGCCTGGCCGGCGAGCCGTGCCTGGTGCGTACCGGCATGCCGGGCCAGTTGACCGCGAAGACCGACACCGGACGGGTCCCGACCGTGACGAAGGTCGACGCACAGACCGTACGCATCGACCTGCGTCGCGGTGAGGAGAGCGTGCTCTACCCGGCCGGTACCAACCCCGCTTTGACTATTGCCCCGGTTGATGCCGGCCCGGTGTTTCGCTGGGGACTTTCCTGACCTGGGGTTTTCTGGGTCTGACGAGTAATTCCACCGAGCGATATCAATATTGACGACTGTCGTCCAGCACTTCTAGCCTGAGCGGGGCGCGTGTGAAAACGTTTTCAGCTGGCCGCCCCCGCGCGGCCCGGCGGCATCGGCGGGAGACGGGCCCGGTGCTGGCGCGAGAGGAGAGGTCCGTGTTACGTAGCGTGCGCAGAGCAGCCAGCTCAAGACGGGTATGGGCGTCGATGTTCGTGGCGGTGGGGGTGGCGGCGGCCGCCGTCGGTGCGGTATCCGCCGCCACCGGCGCGGCCGCCGCCGACGGGGTGTTCAACGTCAGGACCTACGGTGCGACCGGCAACGGTTCGACCAACGACGCCGCGGCGGCGCAGAAGGCGGTCAACGCGGCCAGCGCCGCGGGCGGCGGCATCGTGGAGTTCCCCGCCGGCAGCTACGTGATCGGCAACACCGTCCACCTGAAGAGCGACATCACCATCCTGCTGGACAGCGGTGCGACGTTGCTCGGCACCTCGTCCGGCTACGACGCGCCGGAGTCCAACCCCAACTCGGCCTACCAGGACTTCGGGCACAGCCACTTCCACGACGCGATGTGGTACGGCGACGGCCTGAAGAACATCGGCTTCACCGGCCAGGGCACGATCGACGGCAACGGCCACTTCATCACCGGCAACCCCAGCAGCGGCCAGGCCGACAAGCTCATTTCGCTGACCCGGTGCACCAACCTGACGATGAGCGGCATCACGCTGCGGCGCGGCGGGCACTTCGCCGCGCTCATCAACGGCTGCGACGGGGTCACCTCGGACCACCTGAACATCCAGACCTCCACCAACCGGGACGGCTGGAACATCATCAACACCCAGCACGTCACCATCACGAACATCACCGCGATGGCGAACGACGACGCGCTGGTCTTCAAGAGCGACTGGGCGCTGGGGCAGAAGTTCTTCAACGGCCACGTCACGGTGACCCACGCGCACCTGCAGGCCGGCTGCTGCAACGCATTGATGTTCGGCTCGGAGACCTGTGGTGACTTCTCCGACTACGTCTTCGACGACATCGCCATCACCGGCGCCAGCAAGTCCGGCCTGGGCATGGTGTCGATGGACGGGGCCAACATCTCCGACGTGCACTACCGGAACATCACCATGTCGAACGTGGCCTCGCCGATCATGCAGAAGATCGGTACCCGACGGCGGTGCGGGAACAGCCCGGGGATCGGCAGCATCCACGACATCACGTACGACAACGTCACCGGTAGCGGCAAGGGCCCGTACAGTCCGACCATCTGGGGTGCCGACTCGACCCACCGGCCGAGCAACGTGACGTTCAACAACGTCAACCTGACCGTGCCGGGCGGGCACGCGGCGATGAGCACCGGAGTGCCGAGCAACGACCCGAACAACTACAACCCCAACAGCATCGGTACCCGGCCGGCGTACGGGTGGTACATCCATAACGCCAACGGGATCCACTACACGGCGAGCTCGGTGCGGTTCCGCAACAACGACGCCCGGCCGGCGGTCATCGCGGACAACTCCAGCGGCATCACGTTCGACGGGTTGACCGCGCAACGTGGCACCGGTAGCCCGACCGACGTGCTGTTCAACACGGTCGCCGGGTACTGCGTGCAGAACAGCGCCAACACCACCGGTGGCGCGCTGCGGGTCACCGCGAACTCGTCGACGAAGTCCTGCCCGACCCAGGGTGCGGACTTCTCGCTGGGCCTCAGCCCGACCAGCCAGTCGGTCAGCCCCGGTGGTACCGCCAGCATCACGGTGAGCACCGCCGTGCTCTCCGGTGCGCCGGGCGACGTCTCGCTGTCCGCCTCCGGTGCGCCGGCCGGGTCGACACCGTCGTTCAGCGTGAACCCGGTCCCGGCGGGCGGCAGCTCGGTGCTGAGCGTACCGATCCCGACCGGTACCTCCGGCACGTTCAGCATCACGGTCAAGGGCACGGCCGGCACGGCCAGCCACTCGGCGACCGCGACCGTCACGGTCGGTACCACCGGTGGCGTGGTGGTCTCCGGGCTGTCCGCGAAGGACACCACCAACGCGGCCGACTGGTCGGTGCAGAGCAACCTGCACGTCGGCAGCGTGCAGTACGGGGACCGGACATACACGGTGGCCGCGCTCCCCTCCGCGCTGGGCGGCGCGGTCTGGGTGCGTACCGCCAACGACTCCAAGGCCGCGACGCCGAACCCGTTGGTGACGTTCAGCATCAACCAGCAGGCGACCGTGGCGGTGGCGGTGGACACCCGGATCGGCCGGCGGTCCTGGATGGACGCGGGCTGGACCGACACCGGTAGCCAGATCCGCAACAACGAGTCGACGCCGAGGTCGTTCGAGGTGTTCACGAAGACCTTCCCGGCCGGCACGGTCGCGTTGGGTCCGAACGGCAGCACCGGCAGCAGCATGTACATGATCGTGGTGTTCTGACGCCACGGCCGCCGGACGGGCGGGCCCGGAGAACCTCCGGGCCCGCCCGTCTCACGCCTGGGCGGCCGCCTGGAAGAACAGCACGAACAGCACGAACAGTGCGACCGCGAGGGCAATGTACCAGCGCCGCCGCCGGATCTCGTACGCGTGCCACCAGGCCACCGCGGCCTCGGCGAGCACGCTGAAGTCGTTGCGCGGCCCCGGATTGAGGTAGGGCGCCAGCCGGCTGGCGCCGCTGGACTTGCGCCGCCGGGGGCCCGCGGGACGGTCCCACCCGGGACGCAGTACCACCATCTCGATCTGCGGCTGCTCCGGCTCCTGCTCCTCGGCCGCGCGCCAGCGGCGGCAGCGCCGGTCCAGCGCCCGGCGCAGGTAGCCCTCGGCGGCGTCCGGCCGGCCGAGCAGGCGACCCAGCCGCAGCCACCCCCACCGGGAGGCCACGTCGGTCAGCACGTCCGAGTAGAGCCCTTCGGCGTCCTCCTCGCCCAGCGCGGCGGCCGCCTCCCGGCGCAGCGGTTCGAGATGCGTGGCGACGAATGCGACATAGCTCTTCGGCGGCTCCAGTCCCATGGTCGGCAAGCGCACGACTCCATCGTCACGGGGTGGCGTGGTCGCCGGCAAGGCGGGAGCCGCTCAGGCGACCCGGACACCCCTCGGGAGGGTACCGGCCGGGTGCGCAGGGCGCGGCCCACCGTGATCCCGCCCACCCGTCCACAGTGGACAGTTCCGGCCACCGGAACCGAGGCGGAAATCCACCGGATTAGGTCCGGCGCGACGGGGTACGCGACGCCGAGGGGGAGGAGGCCGCATGGGTTATCGCAGCCCGCGGGGGAACGACGGGGCCGCGGTGTTCGACAAGGCCCGCTGGGTCGCGACGCCGCCCCGCTTCCGGGTCGATCGTTACCAGGTCGACCGCTACCTGGTCCTCCGTCTGGTACCGGAGGACCAGCGGCCGCGCCGGGTCGGGCCGGAGGGCGGGCCGCCCGCCAGCCCGGACTCCGGCCCCGGGCCGGGGGACTGAGCATGCTCGGACGGGCTGCCTACACCCCGCTGTCCGCCCCGCGCCTGGCCGCGTTGGACCGCTACCTGTCGGTGGCGGCGGGGGAGCTGCTGGCGCACGACGACCGGGTACGCGGGCTGGACGTGCACGCCGACTTCGACGGCGGGGTGGCGCACCTGAGCGGGGCGGTCGAGTCGGCGCGCGACCTCGGGCGGGTCCGGCAGCTGATCGGCCGGCTGGACGGGGTGTTCGCGATGTGGTCGAGGGTACGGGTGGCCGGCCGGGAACCGGTGCACCTGGACCTCGGCTGCGGAACCACCAAGCAGTACCCCGGCTCGGTCGGCGTGGACCGGCGGCGCACCGGTGCGGTGGCGGTACTCGCCGACGTGTCCCGACCGTTGCCCTTCCGGGACGCCAGCGCGGACGCCATCTTCGCGGTACACGTCATCGAGCACCTACCGGACTACCTGCCGCTGATCGACGAGTGTCACCGGGTGCTGCGCCCGGACGGCACCCTGCACCTGATGGGCCCGTGGTGGGGTCACGTCAACGCGGTCGTCGACCCGACCCACGTACACCTGCTCGACGTGCAGACGGTCAAGGGGATCTGTGCCCGGCCCGAGTCGCCCCGATGGCTCCCGCTGCACGCGGCCTGTGACGGGGCCAGCGTGTTCGCCGACCTCACGCCGCTGGCGCCGGGCGCGTCCGGACCCGACCCGGTCGAGCTGGCCCGCTTCTTCGACTGAGCAGGCGCCGGGTGCGGGTTTCAGAAGAAGGTGCGGATCAGGTCGGTGACCCGGCCGCCGGCATCGACCAGGGGGAGGGCGGTCCAGCGGTCAAAGGTGGTACACGGATGGGAGATCCCGCACTCGACCCAATCCCCGATCCGGAGCTGACCGTCCGGATCGGTGAGGTACGCGTGCTGGTCGTTGAGCGCGGTGACCCGGACCCCGGTCAGCGGTACCGGCCCGCCGTCGCGCAGTACCGCCAGCGGCACCGGCAGGTCGAGGTCGAAGGAGGCGTCCCGCTTGCCGAGGTTGAGCAGGGCCAGTCCGGGCTCGGGTACGGACACCACCGCCGCCCACAACCGCAACGCCGGCCGCAACGGGAACGGGGACAGGTGGGCGTAGTACCCGTGGTCGTGGGCCACGTACGCGCCCGAGCGCAGTACCTTGCGTACCCGTGGGCCGAGCCCGTCCAGCTCCTCGGCGACCACGTCCGGGTAGGCGCTGCCGCCCGCGGTCACGGTTTGCGCGTCGACCGAGCGGGCGAGCCGGACCAGGTCCCGCAGGAAGGTACGGACTCCGTCGACCGAGGCCGGTGAGCGGTCCCGCCCGTACGTCCCCTCGTACCCGCACACGCCGGCGAACTTCACACCGGGCGCGGCGCGGACCGCCCGTACCACCTCGAGCGCGGCCGCGACCCCACGCGCCCCGCCGCGCCCGCCCGCGGCGCCGAGCTCGACGAAGACCGGGATCCCCCGGCCGGCCAGCCTGTCCACAGTGGACGGTGAGTCGACCCAGCAGGCGATCTCGGCCTGCTCCTGCTCGGCGGCGAGCCAGCGGACCGCCGCCTCATCGACCACGGCGTGGGCGATGAGGATGCGCCGCGCGCCGAACGCGCGCAGTACCCGGGCCTGCGCCACGGTCGCCACGGTGAATCCCCAGGCGCCCCGCCGGGCCTGCTCGGCAGCGAGCTGCGGGGCCATCGTGGTCTTCACGTGCGGGGCGAAGTCGAGCCCGCGCTCGGCGCAGAACCGCGCGTAGTGGTCGAGGTTGGCGGCCAGCGCCGGGCCGAGCAGCGCGGCCACCGGCGAGGTGAACCCGTCCAGCGGTACCCGCCGCCCGACCAGATCGTCCACAGTGGACACATCCGGCGGCATTCCCTTGTACCGCCAGTCGACCGGCTCGTCCCGCAGCCGGTCGAGTGCGGCCGGGTCGAGCAGGTTCACGGCAACTCGGCCACCACGTCGATCTCCACGAGAATGTCGTGCAGCCCGGAGCCGACCGTGGTGCGCACCGGGTATGGCGCCGGGAAAAGCCGCTCGTACACCGCGTTGTATGCCGCGAAGTCGGCCAGCGAGGCCAGGTGCGCGGTCACCTTCACCACGTGCGACAGGTCGCAGCCCACCTGGGCCAGCGCCCGCTCCACATTGCGGATCACCGCCTCGGTCTGCGCCTCGATGCCCTCGGGTACCGCATCGGTCACCGGGTCCTGCGGCCCGAAGCCGGCGGTGAACACCAGGCCGCCGGCCACCGCCACGTGGCTGTACGGCCCCGCCGAGCGGGGCAGGTTGTCACTGGTCAGTTTCTGCACACGCCCGATCATGCCACCCGGGCCGGGTCAGAGGTGGCCGGCGACCGTTGGCTCACCGCCCCCGGCGGCGGCCACCGCCCACGGCGGGCGGACCCGGCGGCTGCCCCGGGTGGCTGAGGCGGGCGGCTGGTCCCGGTAGAACAGCCGGTCGAGCGCGACGGTACCGGCGCCCAGCACGCCCGGGTACCGCCCGATGGTGGCCCGGTCCACGGTGACCTCGTCCCGCAGTATCCGGCTGACCTTGCCCTGGATCGCCGACTGGAACTGGCCGAGCAGGTCCTTGGGCACCTCGGTGAGCACCCCGCCGAGCGCCACCCGGCTCGGGCTGAACAGGTTGATGCTCAACGCGGCCGCGGTGCTCAGGTGGCTGACCACGTCATCGAGGATCTCGATCGCCGCCGGATCGCCGGCCTCGCTGGCATTGTGCAGGATCTCCAGCGGCGGGGTGGACCGCCGGGCCAGCCCGGCCAACACCGGACTGTGCCGGGTGGCCGCCCGGATCCGCTTGCGCAGGTGCGGCTCGCCGATGATCGCCTCCAGGCAGCCGACCGCACCGCAGGCACACCTCGGCCCGTCCGCGGTGACCTGGTGGTGGCCCAGTTCGGCGACTCCGTGCGCACCCTGCCGGAACGCGAAGCCGTCGACCATGAAAGCGACCCCGAGACTGTCATCGAGGTGCAGGTAGAGCAGGTTCTCGGCACGCCGGCCCAGGCCGTACCGGGCCTCCGCGAGGGCCATCGCCCGGACGTTGTACTCGGCCGTGGCGACCGTGCCGTACGCCCGCTCGAACCGCTCCGACACCGGTACGTCCCGCCAGTCCAGGGCGAGGGAGAGCAGCAGGGTACGACCGGCCGGATCGACCGGCCCCGGTACGGCGACACCGAACCCGAGCAGCCGTTTGCCGGCCGCGCGCACCAGCGGGGCGCAGGCGGCGACCGCCGTTTCCAGCACCTCGTCCGGCCGGCCGGAGCGGTCCACCGGTACGGTGACCACCTCGGAGACCACTCCGGACAGGTCGCACAGCCCCACCCGTATCCAGGTTCGGGAGATGTCCACGCCGAGCACCAGGTGCCCGTGCCGGACGATCGAGATCAGCCCGGCGCGTGGCCCACGTGCGGTGGACCGGTCGGCGGGCATCGACTCGGAGCAGTGGCCGCTGGTGAGCAGCTCGGTGACGATCGACGCGGTGGTCGGGATGCTCAGGCCGCTGTACTGGGACAGCTGCCGTCGGGTCATCGGCCCGTCGTCGGCGAGCAGCCGCATGAGCATGCCGCGGTGATAGGCGCGCAGGTCTTCCGGAAGCCAGGACCGTCGGTCCACAGTGATCCTCTCGGGGGGCGAAGGGGATTCTGACCAAGAGTATCCACATCAATACATTGCGTGGAACCCCCGGGTTACCGGTGTCCTGCCTCTCGGAAAAGATCCTATGAACTCGCCCGGAGCGCGGGGTCGCCGACCCCGGTCCCGCCAGCCCGTTTGCCCTACCGGGGGCCGGAAAGTCGCCGACAGTACCTACGGTCGGCCGACCCGCACCGGCCGGCGTAGACTCCCGCGGGTCGGGGTACCGGGAGGGGGTACAGGTGCGGGGTGGGTGGCGCGGCCGGTTGGGACTGGCCGGGGTGGTGGTCCTGCTGGCGCTCAGCGGCTGTAACGCGCACGCCAATGGCGCGCCGTCCGCGCGGTTCAGCCAGCCGGCGATCGACGATGACGCGTCCAGCCCGCCCGAGGAGTCACCCTCGCCGTCGCCCAGCCCGTCGCCCAGCCGGGCCAGGCCGACAGCGTCGCCGAGCCGCAAGACCACGGCGAGCGCCAAGCCGGTCGGTTCGACCCCGGGCATCCTCGTCGTCTACGGCGCGAGCTTCCGGATCGCCGCCGGAGGTACCGGCATCCAGGGCGTGGGCGGGCGGCTGCTGCGCTACGAGGTGGGGGTACAGACCGGGCTGTCCGAGTCGCCCGCCGTCGTGGCCGCCACCGTCGACCGGATCCTCGACGACCAGGCGCGGGGCTGGCTGCACGGTGGCGCCTTCCGGTTCCAGCGGGTGTCCACCGGCGCGTACGATTTCGTGGTCGAGTTGGCCACGCCGACCACGACCGACACCATCTGCGCCAGGTACGGGCTGCACACAGGAGGGCAGGTGTCCTGCCGGGGCGGACCGAACGTGGTGCTCAACCTGGCCCGGTGGGAGCGGGGTACCAACGGCACGACCGAGGGCGCCACGGTGTACGCGCCCGCCGACTACCGGGTTCTGGTGGTCAACCACGAGGTCGGCCACTTCCTCGGGCACGGGCACGTACCTTGCCCCGGGGCCGGCGCGCCGGCACCGGTGATGATGCCCTCGTATTTCGGCCTGGACGGCTGCGCCCAGAACCTCTGGCCGTACGGCCAGGACGGCGGATACGTCGGGTGAGCCCTGGCCCGCCGCGGTCAGTGGGATGGGGCCAGGGGGGCCAGGACGGCGTCGACGAGGGCGTCGGTGAACGATGCGGGTACCGGCTGGCCGGTAACCAGCACCCGGTAGTAGATCGGGCCGACGAGTTGGTCCACCGCGAGGTCGATGTCGAAGTCGCCGGGCAGTTCGCCTCGTTCGAGGGCGCGTCGCAGCGGCAGGCGGTCGCGGGCGCGCTGGTGGCTGAGGTGTTCGGCGCGTAGCCGTCGGGCGAGGTCCGCGTCGTGCTGGGCCTGTCCGGCCAGGGCGCGGAAGACGGCCCCGGCGTCCGAGCCGGTCAGGAACCCGGCCAGCCGGCGCAGGTGTACCCGGAGATCCTGGTCGAGGTCTCCGGTGTCCGGGGGCTGGAGGTCCTCGGCGGCGTCCTCGACGAAGGCGTCCATGAGGACGTCGGTCTTGGAGGACCACCACCGGTAGATGGTCTGCTTGGCCACGCCGGCCCGGGCCGCGATGCCCTCGATGGTCAACTGGGCGAAGCCGCGCTCGACCAGCAGGCCGTCGGCCGCGTGCAGGACGCTCTGGCGGGCCTGCTCGCTGCGCCCGTGCCGGTTGCCCCGGTGCCCGGTCCGGGTGTCGTCAACGCTGTGCGCCATCGTCCACCTCCACGGCAGAGAGCTTAGGCCGCCTTGTATAGACGCAACGTTGCGTCTAGTCTACCGGTCATGACGAATACCCTGTACGCGGCGCCGGTACGCGCTCTCCTCGACCGCCTGTTCGCCGCTGCCGCCCGGCAGGAGGCGGAGCCGTGGTCGTGGCCGGCCGGCTTTTCCCCCGCCGAAGCCACGCCGCAGGAGCGCGCCGACGTACTCGACACCGCCTACCTGCCGATCTCGGCGCAAGGTGGCAACCTGCTGTACGCGCTGGTCCGGGCCAGCCGCCCGGACGCCGTCGTGGAGTTCGGCACGTCCTTCGGCATCTCCACCATCTACCTGGCCGCCGCCGTCACCGACAACGGCCACGGCCACGTGCTGAGCACCGAGCTCAGCAACACCAAGGTCGCCGCGGCACGGGCCAACCTCGCCGAGGCCGGACTGGCCGAGGCGGTCACGATCCTGCCCGGCGACGCCCTGGAAACACTGGCCGGCGCGCCAGCGAAGGTCGACGTCCTCCTCCTCGACGGATGGAAGGACCTGTGCCTGCCGGTCCTGCGGCTGCTCGAAGACCGGCTCGTGCCCGGCGCGCTGGTGATCGCCGACGACACCACCCTGCCGAGCATGAGCGGCTATCTGGACTACGTACGCGATCCGGCGAACGGGTACGTCAGCGTCGCCTTCCCCGTCGAGGACGGCATGGAGATCAGCTGCCGGGCCTGATCAGTCGAGCACCGCCAGGTCGAGGTCGGCCAGCCGGTCAGGGTCGTAGAGCACGTCGACAGCGACGATCTTCCCGTGCGCGACGGTGAAAGCCATGACCGAAAACACCCGGCCGGCCACCACGACGACGGCTCCGGCGGTTCCGTTGATCAGCGCCGGTCGCACGAAGGGGGCCAGCCGCGAGGCGGTGGAAGCCTGTCCGGCCACCGCCCGTGCGCCGTGGACCACCACGGTCGGGCGGGCCCGCGCCGTACCGCCGTCGGCCCGTAGCACGACGTCGGGGTCGAGTACGGCGACGAGTGCGTCGAAGTCACCGTCGCGGGTGGCGGCGAAGAACGCGTCGACAACCGCACGTTGCCGGGCCAGATCAGGGTCCGGCGTCGGAGCCTGCCCCTGTACCCGCCGACGGGCGCGGCTCGCGAGCTGTCTGGTCGCGGCCGGGGACCGCTCGACCATCGGGGCGATCTCCTCGAACGGCACGGCGAACATGTCGTGCAGCACGAAGGCGAGCCGCTCGGCCGGCGTCAGCGTGTCGAGTACCACCAGCAGCGCCAGCCCGACCGCGTCGGCCAGCAACACTTCGTGCTCGGGGTCGACCCCGTCCGCCCGGCCGATGATCGGGTCGGGCAGGTGTACGTCGAGGGGCTCCTCGCGCCGCGACTCGCGGCTGCGCAGCATGTTCAGACACACCCGGGCCACCACCGTGGTCAACCACGCGGCGAGGTTCTCGACACTACCGGTGTCGGCGCGGCGCAGGCGCAGCCACGCTTCCTGGACGGCGTCATCGGCCTCGCTGAGCGAGCCGAGCATCCGGTAGGCCACCGCGCGCAGGCGGGTGCGGTGTTCCTCGAAACGCCCGGTCAGCCAAGCGTCCTGGTCCATCAGGTCACATTCCTCCGTTACGACGTGTCGTACCACTAGACCCCCCAGGCGCGGGCGATGTGACCGGGAGATCGACTCCCGGACAGGCGAACAGGAGATGACGATGGCCGCACTCTTTCTGGTTACCGGTGGTACGGGCACCCTCGGGCGTCTCGTCGTGCCGCTTCTGCGGGAAACCGGCGGCAAGGTGCGGGTGCTCAGCCGGAGCGGCCACCGGTCCGTGGACGGCGTCGAGCTCCTGACCGGCGATCTGGCCACCGGCGAAGGGGTCGATGCCGCGGTGGACGGAATGGAGACCGTCGTGCACTGCGCGGGCAGCGCCAAGGGCGACGAGGACAAGGCCCGCAATCTGGTACGGGTGGCGTCGCGGGCCGGTGTCCGGCACCTGGTGTTCATCTCGGTCGTCGGCGCGGACCGGGTTCCGGTCGTCAGCGGGGTCGACCGCGCCATGTTCGGCTACTTCGCGGCCAAGCGGGCGGCCGAGCGCATCGTGGCCGACTCCGGACTGCCCTGGACCACGCTGCGGGCGGCCCAGTTCCATGACCTGACGCTGACCGTGGTCCGGCAACTGGCGAAGCTGCCGGTGGTACCGGTCTTCGCCGGTGTCCGGTTCCAACCGGTCGACACCGGCGAGGTGGCGACCCGGCTCGTCGAGCTCGCCCTGGGCAGACCGTCCGGCCTCGTCGCCGACCTCGCCGGACCACGGGTGTACGGAATGGACGAGCTGGTACGCAGCTACCTGCGGGCCAGTCACCGGCGCCGGCCGATCCTGCCGGTCAGGCTCCCGGGCCGGGCGGCGCGAGCGGTCCGGGGCGGCGCCAACCTCGCTCCGGAACGCGCTGTTGGTCACCGGACCTGGGAAGAGTTTCTGGCCGAGCGACTGAGTTCGGGCCGGTAACCGTACCGCGGGTTATCTCTCGGCTCGCCTGTTGTATGCCTTCCGGGCCCAGAGGTATCCGGCGATCGCCGCGCCGGCACACCAGGTGACGGCGAGCCAACCGTGGTTGCCTACCGGGGTGTCGGTGAGCAGCCCGCGCAGGGCCGAGACGATGTGGGTCATCGGTTGGTTGGCGGTGAATGTCTGTAGCCAGCCCGGCATGGTTTCGGTGGGGACGAAGGCGGCGGACAGGAACGGCAGTATCTGGAGGATCGCGGCGAGGCTGGCCGCGCCGGACGCGCTGCCGCTGGCGAGGCCCATCGCGGTGGCGATCCAGGCGATCGCGAACAGCGTCAGTGCCACCAGCCCGGTCACTGCCAGCCAGTGCAGGGGGTCGGCGGTGGGGCGGAATCCGATGGCCAGTGCGAGGAACACGACCAGGGCGGTACCGAGCATCGCGCGCAGGGTGCTGCCGAGGACGTGCCCGGTCAGGACCGCGGAGCGGGCGATCGCCATGGTGCGGAACCGGTCGATGATGCCCTGGGTGCTGTCGGTGGCGACGGCCACGGCGGTCGCGCTGGCCGAGTAGCAGGCGCCCATCAGGACGATCCCGGGGACCAGGTAGTCGATGTATCTGCCACCGCTGGTATGGATGGCGCCACCGAAGCCGAAGTCGAGCAGCAGCAGAACCACACCGGGCAGGACGATCGCCATGATCAGGGTGGACGGGTCGCGGGTGGTGTGCCGCAGCACCCGCCGCAGCATGGTCGACGAGTCGGTCAACGCATAGGTCAGAGTGCTCACGGCGTGGTCACCTTCTCCTCGCCGGCACTGGCACCGGCATTGGTGTATCCGGTCAGGGCGAAGAAGACGTCGTCGAGGTCCGGCGTGTGAATCGACAGCTTCTGCACCGCGATCGACCGGTCGTCGAAGCGGTCGAGCAGTGCTTTCAACGAGGCGACACTGCCGTCGGAAGGGATCTGCAGAGTGAGCGAGTCGTGGTCGCGGGGAATGTCGCCCAGCGCGTTGGCGGCCGCGTCCAGGACCGTGGTGTCGGCGAACTGGAGACTGATGTGTCCGCCGGGGACAAGGCGCTTGAGCTCGTCGGGGGTACCTTCGGCGACCACCGTGCCGTGGTCGAGCAGGGCGATGCGGTCCGCGAGCCGATCGGCTTCGTCCAGGTACTGCGTGGTGAGGAACACCGTCACTGCGCTGGCGGCGAGGTCGTGGATGACCTGCCACATGGTGCGGCGGCTGCGCGGGTCCAGGCCGGTGGTGGGTTCGTCGAGGAACAGGATGCGGGGTTCGCCGATGAGGCTCATCGCCAGGTCGAGACGGCGGGTCATGCCGCCGGAGTAGCCGGCCGCCTGCCTCCCGGCGGCGTCGGCCAGGTCGAACCGTTGCAACAATTCGGTTGTCCGCCGGCGGGTTTCCCGGCGCGGCAGGTGGTGCAGGTCGCCCATCAGGGCCAGGTTCTCCTCGCCGGTGAGCAGTGGGTCCACCGCGGAGAACTGGCCGGTGACGCCGATCGCGGCGCGTACCGCGTCGGGTTCTCTGGTGACACTGTGTCCGCCGACCCACACCTCACCGGCGTCGGCGCGGATGAGTGTGGTCAGGATATTGACCGCCGTCGTCTTGCCCGCGCCGTTGGGTCCCAGCAACGAGAAGACCGTGCCGGCCGGCACCTCCAGGTCGATACCGGCAAGCACGGTGTGCTCGCCGAACGATTTGCGTAGCCCGGTGACCGCGATGGCGGCCAGGGGCGGACGATCGGGCATGGTTACCTCGTTTCGAGTCCGTCGTGCGGGTCGGCGAGTTTGCCGGATGCGCGCAGTTCCGCGCGGCGCTCCCGCCACTCGGCCAGGACTTGCGGCAGCCGCTCGCCGAGGAACTCGGCCAGGGCGAGCAGTTCCTCCAGCGGGGCGCGGCGAGCCGGTGGGGCGTCCGCCAGCAGTGCCAACCCCTCGCGAAACAGCGCGGCCTGCTCTTCGAAGAGCCGGGAATCGAGGTTGCGCGGTTCCAGGGCGGAGGGACGCGGGATCACCCGATCGAACCGCTCACCTGCTCGACGGGTGCGCTGCGTGAGCCCGTAGGTCTCCAGCAGCTTGACCGCGCCGGTGATCGCACTACGGCTGGCCATCAACGCTTCAGCGAGCTGCTCGATGGTCGGGGGTTCGCAGATCATGAGGTAGCCGAGGAGCCTCCCGGCCATGGGCGGAAAGCCGTGCTGCCGGGCATAGAAACGCCCGACGTGATCGGCGAAGATCAGCTCCTCGTCCCGTGGCATGCGACGAGGATAGCAGTGATAACTGAGATAACACAAATCTGTGTCATCTCTGTAGATTCTCGTTTCTGTTGTCCAGCGGGACCGCGTAGACCTGCGGCCGGACGGCTGGGCTGGTCAGGTCGGGCGGCTACAACGACGATGGCCCCGCCCGACGGTAGGGCCTGCGGGCAGCCGGAGCGCAAGGACAATCGCCGCGAGGGTGAACGCGGCGCGGTGAGGATCCGGCACGGACGGTCGGCTACCGATACTCGGCAACCACCTCGATCGTGCCCACGATGTTCTCGTTGAACGCGTCCAGATCCTCGGCCGGGATCCAGTACTCGAGGATCGTCCGCCCGCTGACCTGATGCACCTCGTAACGATCCAGGAAGTCCCGGCGAACCTGGAACCGCGTCACGTAGCCCGCCCCGGAGTGCTTCACGTTCCAGTCCCGGGCGATCATCGTCGCGTCGCAGTCTTCTCACTGAACCTGGTCCCTGCGGTAAGGGTTGGGCCGCCTTCAGCGAGAAAGGGACCAGGTCACGTGAGACAGGACATGTCGAAACCGACAAGTACACCGACAGATCGATGAGAAACCGAAAGATCTACTGAGAACCTAAATCAGCGTGGGCGGCCGGCGACCGTGTACCCGCCCATCCAGGCCAGCGAGGAGACCTTCACCACGTCTCCGGTGTGCGGGGCGTGGATCACGTTGCCGTTGCCGATGTACAGGCCCTCATGCCCGCCGCCGTAGAAGAACACGATGTCGCCCGGCTGGAGCTGGCTGCGCGGGATGTGGACGGTCTGCTCGTTCATCTGGATGTACGACGAGTGTGCCAGATGTACGCCGACCTGCGCCCAGGCCATCATCACCAGCCCGGAACAGTCGAAGGCGTTGGGCCCGGCGGCCCCGAACACGTACGGCTTGCCGAGCTGGGCGTACGCGTAGGCGACCACCTTCGCGGCCCGTCCAGCCACGTACGGCGGCGGTGGCGGCGGCGTACCCCCGCCTCCCTTGGGGCTCGGCGGCGGTGGCGGCCGGTGTGCCGCCGCTGCTCGGGCCGCCGCCTGCCTGGCCTCCTCAGCCTGCCGGGCGGCCAGTTCCTCCTGCTGCTTCTTCAGCGCGGCGATCTGCGACTCGATCTTCGTCTTGCGCGCGGCCAGATCCTGCTGCTGTGCGGTCTGCTGGGCGGCCAGCGTGTCCAGCCGGGCCTTCTGGTCCTGCAGCTGGGCCCGCGCCGCGGTCAGCGCCGCGATGTCGCGCTGCTGGCTGCGGGCCAGCGCGCCCAGCGTGTTCATCCGGTCGATCAGCTCGCCCGGCGAGCCGGCGGCCAGCAGGGCGTCGATGCGGCTCATCGTGGAGCCTTCGTACGCGTGAGTGATGAGTGAGCCGACCGCCGCGGCGGCCTGGTCCACCTGTTCGGTGAGCCGGGGGATGCGCGCCGCTACGTCGGCGAGCTGCGCCTGGGTGCGGCCCAGTTGCACGTTGACGGTGTTGTACTGCTCCACGACCACACCGAGTGCACGGCCCTGCTCCTCGACCTGCTGGGCCAGGCTACCGGTGGAGGGATCGGCATGGGCGGGTGCCGGGGCGAGTATCGCGGAGACCGCGATAGCGACAGCCGTGGATGCCACGGCGACGCTGGCGCGACGCAGCCCCCGGAGGGTACGGGGTGCCAAGAAACAGCTCCTTCTTCCGTTCGCCAGCCCGGGCACGCCCGGCTGGCCACCGCCTACCGGGTTAGCTGACGGATTCGGGCGGGAAGAAGTCGCCCTACCACGGTGCCAACTGCGTGGATTCACCCCAGCGGTACGCCACTTGCGCGACGTACCGCGATGGTTCCCCGGCTCACTGTGTGGTGACTCGGCGGTCGGTCTGGCGCTGTCCGGTGACAGCTGACACCCAGGCCACGAAGCACCATATCCAAGCTGCTGCGATTTGCCACCCCTCTGGCGGTGCGTGGCGTATGCCAACTCCGATACGATCTTGGATGAATTACCGACCGGTACCTGCGTGCTGACGGCCGGTGACCTCGGGCAATACGTTCCGGAGCGGTAGAGTCACGGTGCCGTACGACCTCTGGGGGAATAGACAATGATCATTGGCATGCTCGGCGCCGGCCACATGGCGCAGACGCTCGCCCGTGCCTGGCTGCCGGCCGGCCATCAGATCCTGCTGGCCAACTCGCGCGGCCCCGGGTCGCTGGCCGAGCTGGTCGCCGACCTGGGCCCGGGCGCCCGGGCGGTCACCCCGGCCGAGCTGGTCGACGCGGACGTGCTGATCCTGGCCACCCAGTGGGTCCAGACCCCGGCGGCGGTGGCCGGCGTCGGGCCGCTCGCCGGAAGGATCGTTGTCGATGCCACGAACAACCGGTTCGGCCCGGGACCGACCGACCTCTTCGACCTCGGTGGGCGTACCTCCAGCGAGGTGGTGGCCGAGCTGGTACCCGGCGCCCGGCTGGTCAAGGCGTTCAACCACCTGCCGATCCCGTACCTGGGCCGGCTGCGCGAGCAGCCCGAGCCGGTCGCGCTGTTCGTGGCCGGGGACGACCCGGAGGCCAAGGCGGTCGTCGGGCAGCTGGTCCGGGATCTGGGCGCGCTCCCGGTGGACACCGGTGGGTTGGTCGAGGGCGGACGGCTGCAGGGTACCGGTGGCGGGCCGTTGGCCGGGCACGGCCGCCCGCTGTTCGCCCGCGAGGCGGAGGCGATCCTGGCCGCCCGGTAAGGCTCGATAGGCTGGCCTACATGTCGAGCAACCAGCGCCCGGTCAGCCGGGGCGTGCTGATCCGCTACCGGGTCATGGCGTACGTGACCGCCGTACTCCTGCTGTTGCTGGTCTTCTACGCGGTGCCGGTACAGATCTGGGGGCACGACAAGCGCCCCGAACAGATCATCGGCATGCTGCACGGGTACCTGTACATCGGGTACCTCGTGGTCGCCTTCGAGATCACCGTGAAGCTGAGAGTGCCACTGGTCCGGATGGTGCTGGTGCTGCTGGCCGGCACGATACCCTTCGGCGCGTTCCTAGCCGAGCGCAGCATGACCCACCGGTGGGAAGCCAACCAGCGCGGTTTGCCGGCCACGACGGCCGGGAACCGGACAGTATGAAGACCACGTGGAAGCCCTACGAGGAGCACGGCAAGCTGTCCAGCAAGGACCGTAAGGAGCTGCCGGACAGCGCATACGCCTTTCCCGGCAAGCGCAAGGAGCCGCTGACCGACGCGCGGCACGTACAGAACGCGCTGGCCCGCTTCGACCAGGTCCAAGGGGTCAACGACACCGAGCGCGACCAGGCGTTCGCCAACATCCGGGCAGCCGCGAAGCACTACGGCGTGGACGTCGCCGAAGGCGACTGGCGGCAGCTCGGCAAGCACCCGCACACCCCGAACCCAGCCCACTGACACGAGGCGAGCGCCAACGTTAGCACCGAGGCGGGCGGCTGTCTGGACCGACGAGCGCAGCGAGGAGGGAAGACGCCGCCTGGAGAGCCTCGGTGCCGCGCGAGCGAAGGCGAGCGCCAAC
>Ga0137372_10000202_pt1 | contig 50167 bp, 43 predicted proteins | sample SagtaG_6_FD_104911 | JGI IMG/M metagenome (GOLD analysis project Ga0137372, IMG submission 104911) | Vadose zone soil microbial communities from Sagehorn Ranch, Mendocino, California, USA - Sage1_R_60_16 metaG | ecosystem: Environmental > Terrestrial > Soil > Vadose zone | place: USA...
AACGTCGGTAAGGCTGCGTAGTGTGCGGTCGCCGGCAAGGTAGTGCGTCCGTGCCGATGCTCGAGACGGGCGCTGCTGGCCGGGCGGTGTGGCGGTGCGTCGATCTCGGTGGGCGCGCGGGTGCGGGTCGCGTCGCGGCGGTGACCGGTCAGCGGCTCGCATCAGCCGACCAGCAGCACGAGCTTGCCGCGCACGTGACCCTCCTCGCTGACGCGGTGCGCCTGCGCGATCTCGGTGAGTGGGAAGGTCTGCGCGACCGGCAGCGAGAAGCGCCCGGACTCGACAAGCTCGCCGATCTCGGCGAGCGCGTGGACCGCGCGGCCGGCGTCCCCGCTGCTGAACCTCACCCCGTGCTCGCGCGCCCCACCGAAGTCGGCGATCGTCACGACATGCCGCGGGCCGCCCGCGAGCTCAATGAGCTCGGGAAGCACCCCGCTGCCGGCGACGTCGAGCGCCGTGTCGACGCCGTCGGGCGCGAGCGCGCGCGTCGGCCAGTACCGGGCCGCGCCAGCAGGCCAATACCTGCTCGTACCCCTGCAACGCCAGCTCGTTGTCCTCGGTGTGCTGCGCCTGGCCGGCGGCCTGGGCGAGGTCAGCGAAGCGGGTCAGGTCCACCTGGTCGCGGTCGAGGACCAGCCGGTATCCGGCCCGGGCCCAGATCAGGGTGCGGCTGGCCTGACGGCCCACCCGGTCGGGTTCGAACATGGCCCGTACCTGCGCGGCGTAGCCGTGAATCAGGCTCAGGCAGGTACGGGGCGGCCGATCGGCCCACAGCACGTCGACGATCTCGTCACCGGACACCAGCTCTCCGACCCGCAGCGCCAGGAGGCCGAGCAGGGTGGCGGGCATCCGGGCGTGGATCTCGATGTCGAGGCCGTCGCGGACCACCGACAAGCCCGCCGGCACCGCAACCGCCACCACATCCACATGGGCAAACAGCGCGGCCATGCCCAGCTGCCACTGAGCGACCAGTGTGTTTGGAAGGGGCGCGCTACCTTGTCGATCGCTGCGAGGTGATGTGGCTGCGCACCATGCTTGGTATGGATGGTCCACCTGCCAGGCACCAGATCGCGATGACCGGGTCGCAGATCGCGCAGCCGAGCGAGGAGTCGTGCGCGAACGGGATGATGGGGTGGCCCCGAAGGTAGTGCACGATGTCCCACGCGGTGTGCAGCAACCAGCCGACGCCGATGAACGTCCAGGAGTCCAGCCCGCGGTAGGCGACGTAGGTTGCCACCGCGGTGAACACGAACTCCCACACGCCCAGGCCACCACCGCTGAGGTAGGCCGCTCCGGCCCCGGCCACCATGATCGCGTTGAACCGGCGCCGGTACGGCTCTCGGATCAGCGAGCTCACACAGACGTACAGGACACCCACGAGCAACGGGACGACAACGGTCATGACCGGTGAACCTACGGATCACTGGCGCGACCGACCAGCCGCCGCCACGACGACTATCGACGGAATCTGGCCACAATGGGCCTGTGCACCGTGTCGCCATCCTGGCCTACGACGGCGTCGTCCCGTTCGACCTGGCCGTACCGATCGAGGTCTTCACACGCGCACGCCTGGTCGACGGCCGGCCAGCCTATGACGTACAGGTCTGCGCTTGCGCCGGCGAGGTCAATGCGGGCCTGATCACCATCCGCACGCCGCACGGCCTGGACGCGGCGGTCGACGCCGACACCGTCGTCGTTCCCGGGACCGGCGACATCGACCGGCCCATCCCCGCCGTCCTCACCGACGCCATCACCGCCGCACGCGGCCGGTTGGTGTCGATCTGCACCGGAGCGTTCACCCTGGCTGCCACCGGCCGGCTCGACGGGCGCCGCGCCACCACCCACTGGGCCGCAGCCGGCGAGCTGGCCCGCCGCCATCCCACCGTCACCGTCGATCCGGATGTGCTGTTCGTCGACGACGGCCAGGTGCTGACCTCTGCCGGCGCGGCCGCCGGACTGGACCTGTGCCTGCACATCGTGCGCCGCGACCACGGCGCCGCGGTGGCCGCACAGACCGCGCGAGCCTGCGTCATGCCGTTGGAGCGGGCGGGCGGCCAGGCGCAGTTCATCACCCACGAGCCACCCGCTGCATCGGGAAGCTCCCTGCAACCGGTGCTCGCCTGGCTGGCCGACAACCTCCATACCCACCTCACGCTCGCCGACATCGCGCAGCGTGCGTCGATGAGCACCCGCTCGCTGAGCCGGCAGTTCCGCCATCAGACCGGGACCACCCCACAGCAGTGGCTCAGCCGCCAACGCGTCCGCCGGGCACAGCAGCTCCTGGAGCAGAGCGACCGATCGGTTGAGCAGGTCGGTGAGCTGGTCGGGTTCACCTCCCCAACCGCGTTCCGCGAATGCTTCCGACACATCGTCGGCGTCAGCCCCCGCGACTACCGCCGCGCATTCCCTCCGCGATGACCCGCGCCGCCAGGGTGGGGTGGCCCGGGGGGCGGGAGTCATCGCGGGCCACCCCGCCCTGGGTTCCGGCTGGGGATGGGGTGCCGACCGGTACCGCAGACTTGATTATCTGTGCTGTTCGCTGTCCAGGTCGGACATGAAGGCCTGCGGGTAGCGGGTGCCCACGGCGGCACCGGCGGGCAGTGCGTGATCGATGTCGGTGAGGTCGTCTGCGGTGAGCGTGGCGGCTAGCGCTTCTACGGCCGGTTGTATCCGTGCCGCGGTGCGCATGCCGACCAGCGGCACGATATCGCTGCCCTGCGCCGCGACCCAGGCGATCGCGAGTTGAGCAACGGTGAGCCCGTGTCGGGCGGCGATCGGCTCGAGGCCGCTGATGAGTCCCAGGTTGTGGTCGAGGTTGTCGCCTTGGAACCGGGGCCACGTCGCGCGGTGGTCGCCGGGCTCGTACCGCCGCTTGGGTGCGCCGATCAGCCCGCGTGAGAGTACGCCGTACGCGGTGATGCCGATGCCGAGCTCGCGGCAGGTGTCGAGGATGCCGTCTTCGATGCCGCGGGACAGTACCGAGTACTCGATCTGCAGGTCGCTGATCGGGTGGACGGCCGCTGCTCGCCGGATCGTCTGTGAGCCGACCTCGGACAGCCCGATGTGGCGTACTCGGCCGCGCTGGATCTGCTCGGCGATCGCCCCGACGGTGTCCTCGATCGGGACCTGCGGGTCCAGCCGGCCGGGGCGGTAGATGTCGACGTGGTCGACGCCGAGCCGGTTGAGTGAGTAGGCCAGGAAGTTGCCCACGGCGGCGGGCCGGGCGTCGAAGCCGGCGAAGGCGCCGTCTGGGTCGCGCAGGCCGCCGAACTTCACGCTGAGCAGGTAGTCGTCGCGGTTGCGGCCGCGCAGCGCCCGGCCCAGCAGCATCTCGTTGTGCCCGCTGCCGTAGAAGTCGCCGGTGTCCAGCAGGGTGATGCCGGCCTCCAAAGCCGCATGGATCGTGTGGATGCTCTGCTCGTCGTCGCTGCGTCCGTACGCGCCGGACATGCCCATGCAGCCCAGGCCCAGGACGCTGACGGTGGGGCCGGTCTTGCCGAGGGTGGTCGTGGGAATCGTCATGCGTCCTACGGTTGCGTGCTGGACCGCGGCGCGGCAGGCACGGATACTCCCTGGGATCGGTGGTCCCTGGATATTCGCGCCGCCGCGCGCCACCGTGGACGCATGGACCGTGCTGCCCTGGCCGACCTGCTCCGCAGCCGTCGCGAGCGGCTCGACCCCGCCGACGTGGGGCTGCCACCTGGTCAGCGGCGCCGAACGCCGGGCCTGCGCCGCGACGAGGTCGCGGCGCTGGCGGCCATCTCCACCGACTACTACACCAGGCTCGAGCAGCGGCGCGGGCCGCACCCGTCCCCAGCGGTGCTCACCGCCCTGGCGCGCGCCCTGCGCCTGACCGAGGACGAGCGCGACCATCTGTTCCACCTTGCCGGGCAGCCGGCGCCGGCCCGGTACAGCGCCGGCCCGCACGTCAGCCCCGGCGTGCTCTACCTGCTCGACCGGCTCGTCGACACACCGGCGTTCGTGGTCGACGATCTGGGCACTGCGCTGATCCAGAACCGGATGTCCAGGCTGGTGTCCGGGGACCACACGACCCGCACCGGGCGCGAGCGCAACGCCGTCTGGCGCTGGTTCACCGATCCCGAGAGCCGGGCGCGCATACCCGAGCAGGACTGGCCGGCGCACTCACGCTCGCACGCCGCGGATCTGCGCGCCACCGTCGGCCGGCGCGGCGGCGACGCCGACGTCCAGACGCTGGTGGCCGACCTGATCGCGGGCAGCCCGGAATTCGCGGCGCTGTGGGCCGAGCACGAGGTCGCCGTCCGCCGCTCAGACGCCAAACGCATCGTCCACCCCGAGGTGGGCCTGCTCGATCTGCTGTGCGAACGCCTCACCAGCGACGTTGACGGCTCGACGCTCGTGGTGCTGCACCCGCGACCCGGCACGGACTGTCGGGACAAGCTCGACCTGCTGTCCGTGATCGGAGCACAGGACCTACGCCCGGTCAGCTGAGGCGCCAAACCTACGCACTGGAGCGTCGCAGCGCGGGCTGCCCGGTCTCCTAACTCCAGCCTGGACGCAAGCGCGACCGTCGCAACCCTGGTTCGCAGGACACCAAATACACGGACCTACAGGCCCGAACATGAACCCTGAGCGGACAGCCATCCGCTCATCGGCGCGATCGCGCCCAACCCTTTCCCGGCCCACTCCTCGTGCAGGCCGGACCAGGCCGGCGCGGAGCGCTTGATCTTTGCCGCCACCTTCATTGTAGCGGCGGGACAACCCGCTCCGGATCGGCCCCAATGCTGATTTCTCTGCCCTGACCTGCACATATGCTTGTCGGGACCCACGCCGGCAGTCACCGGGGGGAGTACTGTGCCCGACGTCAGAACGCAGGAGATCGCCGCCGAGCAGCAGGTCGTCGACCGGGTCTACGAGCGGCTCGAAGGGATGCGAGCGCAGGCGAATGCGCTGGCTGGTGAGGGTCACCGGAGGGCAGCGGCCAGCTCGATCACCGGATTGGTGGAACGTGACGCGATGGTCCACCGGGCCGCCGCGCAGTTGCGGGCGCTTGACGCCGAAGCGGAAGGCCTCGTGTTCGGCCGGCTCGATTTCGACGATGGGGAGACGTACCACATCGGGCGGCTGGGCGTGCGTGACGGTCTGGAACCACTCCTGGTCGACTGGCGGGCGCCCGCCGCTGAACCGTTCTACCGGGCCACCTGGGGAGAGCCGCTGGGCGTGGTGCGTCGCCGGGTCATCATCTGCCGGGGCCCGAAGGTCATGGACCTCGACGACGACGTGCTGTCTCCAGACCGCGTCGGCGACCTGCGCGTGCTCGGCGAGGGGGCGCTGCTGGCCGCGCTGCGGCGTTCCCGTGGCCGGCACATGCGCGACATCGTCACCACCATTCAACGCGAACAGGACGCGGCCATCCGCGCGCCAGCGCGGGGCGTCACCCTCATCACCGGCGGGCCGGGGACCGGCAAGACCCAGGTCGCGCTGCACCGGGCGGCGTACCTGCTCTACACCGACCGGGCCCGGTTCACCGGCGGCCGGATCCTGGTGGTGGGCCCCTCGACGGTGTTCACCACCTACATCAGCCGGGTCCTTCCCTCGCTCGGCGAGGACAGCGTGCACCTTCGCGCCGTCGGCGAGCTCGTCGCGGGGGTGAGGGCCACCCGCCGCGACCGCGCCGAGCTCGCCGAGATCAAAGGCAGCGACCGCATGCGTGACGTGCTCATCGAGCTGATGTGGCAGACGCCGCCGGCGGCGCCGGATCAACTGCGACTGGTGTACGCGGGGCAAGTGCTCACGCTTGGAGCGGACGACCTGTCGGCGGCTCGCCGCCGCGTACGCGCCCGGTGCGAGGCGATCGGAACCATGCCCAACGCCGCCCGCACGGCTGCCGCCGCAGTCCTCCTGGACGCCTTGTGGACCAGGGTGGACGGTACGCATCTGGACCGGGAGATGTTCGCCGAAGAGGTCGGCGATCGCGGCGAGTTCCGCCGGTTCGTGCAGGCGTGGTGGCCCGCGCTGACCCCGACGAAGGTGTTGTCGTGGCTCACCGACGCTGCTCGGGCGGTCGGCCTGGACGCCGGGGCCGCCCAGACGCTGGCCGCTTCATACCGGGGCCGGCCCGACTGGTCCGTGGACGACGTGCCGCTGCTGGACGAGCTGGCCGAACTGCTCGGCGAGCCGCCCGCCGCACCGAAGGCGCCCGAGCCCCAGTGGCGGCTGCGCGAGCTGAGCACCGGCACCCGCAATGTGGCAACCTTCGTGCTCAGCTGTGGCCTGCGCGAGGGATGGGAGCTGTACGCGCCCGGACATCCGACGCCGATCGCCCTGGCCGGACCGGCGATCGACAACGACGCGGTCGCCGCCGCCCAGCGCTGGGCTGAAGCGGTCATCCTCCGGGAAGGACACCGGGTGGTCAGTTGGACCGACGGATTCGACCCGCACGGCGAGGAGGGCTACGTGCCAGTGCTGGCTGAGCCGCTGCCGGTCGAGGAGGCCGACGACAACTCTCCTGCCGAGGACCCCTACCTCCACGTGATCCTCGACGAGGCCCAGGACCTGTCGCCGATGGAGTGCCGGATGATCGCACGCCGCGCCGAGTACGCGTCGATGACGGTCGTCGGCGATCTCGGACAGGCCACGCATCCGCTGGCAGTTGATTCGTGGCCGCGATTGCTCACCCGGCTCGGCAAGCGCGAGGCCCGGACGCTGGACCTGCACACCGGATACCGGGTACCTCAGGTCATCGCGGAGTACGCGGCGCGGGTGCTCGCGCCCGGGATCGCGCCGACGCGTTCGTACCGGCCCGGCGGCACGTTGTCGGTGCGGCAGGTCGACGATCTCCACGCCGCGGTACGGGAGGCGGTCCGGCAGGCACCACGCGACGCCACAGTCGCCGTCATCGCCGCCGACGACGCGGCAGAACAGCTCGTCCCGCTCATCGACGTGCCCGAGGTCGCGCTGGTGCCGGCCAGCTTGGTCAAGGGCCTGGAATACGACCACGTGATCGTGGTGGAGCCGGCCGACATCGTGGCCGCCGAACCTCGTGGCCTGAACCGGCTCTACGTCGCGTTGACGCGAGCCGTCGCGGGTCTGGTCGTCCTTCACCAGGACGCGCTGCCCGCCGCCCTACGCGATTGAACGGCCTCCGGCCGATGGCGTGGCTACGGCCTGCCGTAGGTAGCAGGGGGAGCGGCACCCTTCAGAAGGCACAATGAGGCGCCAACGGTATCCGCGACCGTTCACATCGGCCAACGTGACATTCTTCACACCTGCCTCCGGTGCTGCCTCCCATCGACATGTTCGGGCACGTCACCGCCGGTAGATCAACGCATCGGTCGGGCTGCTCCGGCCCTCCGGAGTTGAGGTGTGGTCTTGCGGGGGAGATCGGCCATCCGACTTAATGACCCCGGCTTGATCAGCGACACGGGGAGGTCACATGGCCGTGCGGTCTTTTGGCATGCACCGTTCATCGACTGGGACTGGGCGGTCTGCGCGGTTGATCAGACTCCGCCCGGCAATGGTGCTTTCCGCCGGTGTCGCGCTGAGTCTTGTGGTGTCGCTCGTCCAGGGCGTACCGGCGCTGGCCGCACCGTCTGGATCGGGAAACACATCAGGGCCGTGGAAGACATCCGTACCGGTGGGACACGTCAAGGCCCGGCCGGCGAAGCCGTCGCCGAGTGACGGCCGAGGCATCACCAGGGTGGACCACGCGACCCTGCCGTCGGCTTCGTCGGTGGACGTACCCCTGTCGGGATCGGCGGTCAACGTCGGCGGGATGCCGGTCACGGTCACCGCTCCGACCGGGCCTGACCCGGACGACGTACGGCGGGGCACCCGGAGCGTCACCGGTACGTCCGCGCCGTCCTCCCTGAATGTGCGGGTGCTCGACCGGGCGACCGCCAAGACGCTCGGCGTGCCGGGCGTGGTCCTGTCGGTGTCCCGCTCGGACCGGGTGGCCGGATCCGGCCGGGTCCATCTGCGCCTGGACTACTCGTCGTTCGCCAACGCCTATGGCGGCGACTACGGCAACCGGCTGCGCCTGGTGGCGCTGCCCGCGTGCGCCCTGACCACCCCGAACCTGCCGCGGTGCCAGACGCAGACCGACCTCGGCTCGGTCAACGCGGGCGGCGCGGTGTCCGCTGACCTCAGCGTGGCCGGTGACGGCCAGACGGCCACGTCGCGGCTTGCACCCACCGGCCTGGTAATGGCGCTGACGTCGAGCTCGTCGTCCTCCGGCGCGACGTTCGCGGCCACCTCGTTGTCGCCGAAGTACTCATGGGCGGCGGGGACCCAGAGCGGGTCGTTCGGCTTCACGTACCCACTGGAGGAGCCCCCGGCGCTGGGTGGTCCCGCGCCCGATCTGGCGCTGGTCTACGACAGCGGTTCGGTCGACGCCCAGACGCTGGCGCAGAACGGGCAGACCTCATGGGCGGGCGAAGGGTGGGATCTGCAGATCGGCTATGTCGAGCGCTCCTACCGGTCCTGCAACCTGAACGGCGGTACGACGGCGGACCTGTGCTGGTTCTCCCCGTACAACGCGACCATGGTCTTCCAGGGCAGGTCGACGATGCTGGTCCGGGACAACACCTCCGGGGTCTGGCACGCGGCCGACGACTCCGGACTCAAGATCGAGCAGCTGTTCGACACATCGAGGGGCAACGGGGACAACGACGGGGAGTACTGGCGGGTCACCGGCCAGGACGGGGTGCAGTACTACTTCGGGGCCAACAAGCGCTACCAGGGTGACCCGGCGTCGACGAACTCGGTGTTGACCGAACCGGTGTACGGCAACGACCCGGGTGAGCCGTGCTACAACGCGACGTTCGCCAACGCGTGGTGCCAGCAGGGCTACCGCTGGAACCTCGACTATGTCGTCGACCCGCGCGGCAACTCAATGACCTATTTCTACTCGAAGTTCTCCGGCTACTACGGGCACAACAACAACAACGGGGTGGCCCCGTACGACGTCAGCGGTACGCTGGACCACCTCGACTACGGCACCCGCGCGGGGTCCGAAGGCGCCGGCAACGCACCGATGCAGGTGTGGTTTTCCAAGTCCAACCGGTGTATCGGTGGGTGCGGTCAGAACACCACCGACTACCCGGACACCCCGTGGGACCTGTACTGCTCGTCGACCTCGTCGTGCCCGAGCCTGCTCAGCCCGTCATACTTCACGCCGTACAAGCTGTCCAGTGTCTACACCCAGATCTGGGACGCACCCACCTCCGCGTACCGGAAGGTCGACCAGTGGGATCTGGCATACACCTACCCGTCGACCGGGGACAACATCTCGCCGGCCGGTGACGACACCTCACCAAACCTCTGGTTGCAGACGCTGACCCACACCGGCTATGCCGCCGATGCCACGACGCTGGCCGAACCCGCGCTCAGCTTCGGCGGTACGCCCATGTACAACCGGGTTGACTGGGGCAACGACGTCGGTGTGCCGCCGTACGTGCACTACCGGCTGACCTCGCTGGTCAACGGCACCGGCGGCCAGACCACGATCACCTACTCCGGCACCGAGTGCGCCCGGTCGTTCGCCCCGGTTCCGGACTCCAACCCGTACCGGTGCTTCCCGGAGTACTTCAAACCGGTCCAGGCGCCGGCCGGGTGGGGGTGGTTCCACAAGTACCTCGCCACCGGGGTGACCGGCCAGGATCTCACCGGCGGGTCACCGGACGAGGTGTGGACCTACGCCTACTCGACGGCCGGCTCGACCGACGGTGCGCTGTGGTACCACGACTTCAACGAGACCACCACGCTGGCGTACCGGTCATGGTCGCTGTGGCGCGGTTACTCGACGGTCACGGTGACCCATGGCGCGGCCGGCGGGCCGCAGACGGTCACCACCAGCCTGTACCACCGCGGCATGGACGGCGACGCGAAGGGGTCCGCTGACGGTTCATCGATCGTCTGGGGCGGCCGGCGTACCGGACTGATCACGCCGTTGGGCACCCCGGGTACCACCGGGGCGGTCTCCGGAATCGGTTACCGGTGTCTGGACATCGCCGGTTTCGGTACGGCCAACGGCACCAACGTGCAGTCATGGGACTGTACCGGAGGCTGGAACCAGGCGTGGCAGCGCAAGTACGACAGCAGCGGCCGCCCGATCCTGGTCAACCCCCAGACCGGCAAGTGTCTGGACCTCTCCGGCTACGGCACCACCAACGGCACCAACGTCCAGCTGTGGGACTGCACCGGCGCCACCAACCAGGTGTGGCAGCGCCAGCCCGATGGCAGTCTGAAGAACCCGGTGTCCGGCCGGTGCCTGGACATCTCCGGCTATGGCACGGCCAACGGCAGCAACGTCCAGCTGTGGGACTGCACCGGAGTCTGGAACCAGATCTGGCAGCCACGCAACACCGGAGCGTTGGGCAGCCCGCAGACCGCCCGCTGCGTGGACGCGGCCGGAACGACCAACGGTGCGAGCGTACGGAACTGGTCCTGCACCGGCGCCACCAACCAGGCCTGGCAGTTCCAGTCCAACGGCAGTCTGAAGAACCCGGTGTCCGGGCGCTGCCTGGACGTCGTCAACGGGGGTACGGCCAACGGCACCAACGTCCAGCTGTACGACTGCAACGGCAGCGCCGCCCAGGTGTGGGTACCCCAGTCCGACAACACGCTGAAGAACCCCAACTCCGGCCGCTGCCTCAACGTGGCCGGGTCCAACGGCGCCGGCAACGGTACCCAGCTGCAGATCTGGGACTGCACCGCCGGGGTCACCGAGCAGTGGACCGCCAACCTGGTCGACTCTGACGGTACGCAGGGCTTCCTGCGCGAGAAGTCCAGCATGGACGGCTCGATCGTGAGCACCTCCACGGTCCATACCCCGACGGTCACCCAGACCGCGTTCCGCTCGACCCCGGTCACCGGCGGGCAGGACATCACCGCCCACATGGTCAACGAAACCGACCTGCAGACCCGTACCTGGCTGCCGGTGACGAGCACCTGGCGGTGGACCGAGACGCAGACCACGTACGACACCTACGGCCTGCCCACCGACGTCAAGGATCTCGGCGACATCTCCACCGGTACCGACGACACCTGCACCCACACCGACTACGCGCGCAACACCTCCGGCGCCAACTACCTGATCAACTTCCCGTCCCAGACAGTCACCACCGACTGTGCGGGTACTCCCGGTGACGCGGACTACCTGTCCGGTAGCCAGACCTACTACGACGGCTCGACGAACCTCGGCGCGGCGCCCACGCAGGGACTGAACACCAAGGTCAACTCCCTGGCGTCGGTGTCGGGTGGGGTGATGACCTGGCGGCAGGACAACCGTACCGGATACGACACCTACGGCCGGGTCACCGCCTCGTACGACGCACTGGACCGGCTGACCGCCACCGCCTTCACTCCCGCCTCGGGTGGGCCGGTTACGGCGACCGTGAAAACCGACCCGATGGGTTGGACCTCCACCACCAATCTCGACCCGGGTGACGGATCGACCAGCAGTACCATCGACGTCAACGGCAAGGTGACCACCGCCCAGCATGACCCGCTGGGTCGGCTGGTCAAGGTGTGGGCCAACAACCGGTCGACCTCGTCCACCCCCGACCTGCAGTACACCTACACCCTGTCGACCAGCGCACCCAACTGGATCGAAACCCAGAAACTGGGCCCGACCGGTGCGCAGGTCGCCTCGTTCAGCATCTTCGACGGGCTGATGCGGCAGCGGCAGGTGCAGGAGTCGACGCCGGTCGCCAACGGCGGGCGGATGATCACGGATACCGTGTACGACAGCCGCGGGTTGAAGGCGAAGTCGTCCATCTTCTACAACAACACCTCGGGGCCGACCAGCACCCTGGCCACCTTCGCCGACTCCGCGGTACCGACGCAGAACCGGTTCACCTACGACAACCTGGAGCGCGAGACCGTCGAGGCGTTCTACAACCTCGGTACCCAGCAGTGGCAGACCACCACGTCGTACCAGGGTGACCGGACCGCGGTCATCCCGCCCACCGGCGGCGTGACCAGCCAGAAGATCCTCGACGCGCGCGGCAACACCACCCAGTTGCGCCAGTTCACCTCCACCAACCTGTCGGGGAGCTACCAGGCCACGAACTACACCTACGACCGGCAGAACCAGCTCACCGGTGTCACCGACTCGGTCGGAAACCACTGGACCTGGACCTACGACCTGCGTGGCCGGCTGACTACCAAGACCGACCCGGACTCAGGCACCACGACCGCCACGTACGACGACGCGGACCAGGAGTTGACCAGCACCGATGGCCGTGGTGTCACACTCGCGTACACCTACGACAACCTGGGTCGCAAAACCAACCAGTACCTGACCTCCACGTCCGGCACCCTGCTCACCTCGTGGACATACGACACCCTGGCCAACGGGCAGCTGACCTCCTCGACCCGGTACAGCGGGGGCGACGCATACACCACCACCATCACCGGGTACGACGACGCGTACCGCAAGCTCGGCAGCACAGTCACCATTCCCGCCAGCGAAGGCACTGCGCTGGCCGGTAGCTGGACCACGTCCACGACGTACAACGTCAACGGGTCGACCGCGTCCACCACGTACCCGGCCGCGGGCGGGCTCGCCGCCGAGACGGTCACCTACACCTACGACAGCAACGGGTACCAGCTGACCTCCACCGGGCTGGACAGCTATGTGTCGGCGACGGCGTACCAGCCCTGGGGCGACCTGTACCAGCGCACCCTGGGTAGCGGTACCAAGCGGGTCCAGCTCACCGTCGACGAGTGGGCCGACACCCACCGTACCAAGACGATCGGCGTCGGCACCGAGAACCAGACCATCCCCGGCACGTACGACGAGCAGCAGACCCAGAAGTACAACTGGACGCCCGGCGGCACCATCACCTCCATCGACAACCTGCACGCCGGCTCGACCACCGACTCGCAGTGCTTCAGCTACGACTATCTGCAACGACTGAGCACGGCCTGGACCACCACCCCGGCACAGGGCGGGTGCGCGGCCACTCCGTCGTCGACCTCGGTGGGCGGACCGGACGCCTACTGGCACACCTACACCTACGACGACACCGGAAACCGCACCAGCCTGGTCATCCACGGGCTCGGCGGGGCCGGCGACAGCAACACCACCTACACCTATCCGGCCCCTGGCGCCAACAAACCGCACACCCTGTCCGGGCTGACCACCACCGGCCCGGGCGCTGTCACGAACACCTACACCTACGGGCCGATCGGCCAGCTGACCAACCAGAGCATCGGCGGGTTGTCCAGCGACTTCACTCAGACAGCACAGGGCAGGCTGGACACCATCACCGTGCACGCCACCGGCGGTGACCAGACCACCAGCTACGTCTACGACGCGGACGACGATGAAATACTGCGGCGGACGCCCACCGGCAAGACCCTTTACCTCGGCATCACCGAAATCAACACCGACGCCTCGGGCGGTACGGTCACCGGAGTCACCAGGTACTACACCTGTGACGACACCGTAGTCGCGTCCCGGGCCAACCCCGGTGTGCTGTCCTGGCTGTCCAATGACGACCAGAACACCGCCCAGGTCGCCGTGGACTCGGGCACGCTGGCGGTCAGCATCCGCAAGCAGGATCCCTTCGGTAACCCGCGCGGTACCGTACCGGTCTGGCCGAACGCGCGCGGCTTCGTCGGGGGTACCACCGAGCCGGCCGGGCTGATCCACCTCGGCGCTCGCATGTACGACCCGACCACCGGCCGGTTCACCAGCGACGACTCCGTCACCGACACGGACAACCCGCAACAGATCAACGGCTACGCGTACGCCTACAACAGCCCGATCACCTTCAGCGACGCGACCGGATTGTGGGGCCTGCACAGCTTCTTCACGGCGGTCGCCAACGTCGCCGCGGTCGCCTCCATCATCCCGGGACCGATCGGAATGGTGGCGGCGGGCATCTCCGCGGTCTCCTACGCCTGCGCCGGCGACTGGAAGAACGCGGCCATCATGACCGCCGGTATCGCCCTGTCCGCGGTCGGCGCGGGGGCGGTCGTCGCCGCGGTGAAGGTGGCCAGGGTGGTCCGGGCCGCCCGGGCCACCGAGATCGCCGTGCGTGACGGGATGAAGGCCAAGACCGGTCTTGCGATCGCCGCGCGGATCGCCCGCGGTGGACGGATCCACAACATCGCCAAGGGCCTCACCCGCGGGCTGGAGAGGTTCGGCGCGCAGGTCGACCGGCAGATCCCGGGTACCGCCGGCAGGATGCGGCCGGACTGGCGGTTCGGTCGCCACCTGTTGGAGATGAAGCGCGGCTCGGATGCGGGCATCCGAGCCGGCACCAACGCGCTGCGCCGCTACCGGGACGCCCTGGGCCGGCAGGGGACGAACTGGTTGCTGACCTATCCGGAGCGGGCCGGCCACGGCTGGTACCCGTGGAAGTGGCGCCTGCATAGGATTCGCCTATGAAGGCGGCCATCAAACGGAAGATCAACGAGGTCGTTCAGCAGGCGGTGACCTCGGCCGGCCACCTGGGTCTCAAGCGCCAGCGGCAGGGTTACTGGACGGCTCGCCGGGACGAGGTCCAGTGGGAGGTGGAAACGCTGTACGAAGAGGCGTACGGCGAGGGTGTCTTCCGCGTCGGCTGGGGGGTACTCGCCCCCGGCCTCGCGGAGATCGTCGACCGGGTGGAGTCGGAGGGCATTTACGACGCGACGGTCGGCGGTGACGTAGGCAGCCTGGCGACCCGCAGCCGACGCATGGTGATGCTCTGCGTGCCTGGCGCCACGATGGGCCACCTGAACCGGTGGCTCTGGAAGGCCAAGCCGGAGCCGGAAGAGGTGCTCGCCGCGCGCATCGCCGGATGGTTGTCCGGTCCGGTGACCTCGGTGTTCCAGTCGATGACGACCCGGCGCGAGATCGTCGACTTCCTGGAGAACCACGAGGCCCGGTACGGCAAGGTGTTTATGCATCCGGAGGACCGGGAGCAGGAGCTGGCGCTCATTGCCGGGCTCCGGGCGCTGGACGGCGACATCGAAGGCGCGCTGACCGCCGTTGATGCGTGGCGATCGATGCTTCGGCCGGGATCCGACTCGTACGGCGTCCTGTCGGCGAAGGTGGACCGGATCGCGGGCCGGATCAGGCGCCTGCCGCGAGGCAACACCAGCAGATGAGCGCTGGATGCCGCGGAAGCGGGTACGCGGAGAAGACCGACGGTCCAGCCACTCATGCGGGCGTGAGCGACTCCGCGAAGAAGGTGGCGAACGGCCGCACGAACCCCGGCCTGGCGATGTTGGCCGCGTTGTGCGCCGAGCGGGGGATGGCCACGGCCCTCGCCCTCGGGATCGCGTCGGCCAGCGCCTCGCAGATCCGGCCGAAGTAACGCTGGCTGCGGGATCCGTAGGCCAGCAGCACATCCGCGGTGATGCCCGCGTAGTCCGTGGCCGGGCCGTGGTGGGCGTCGATCCGGCGGAGCTCCGGGGGGATGGTCGGCAGCAGCTCGGCCAACCGGCGCCCGATCGGGGTGCGCAGGAACGCTTTGGTGATGAGCAGCCGCAGGCCGAACGGCAGCTTAGCGACCGGCTCGCCCGCGTACGACTGCTCGCCGAACAGGGTGACCGCGCGGGCGGTGTCACCCCTGCGTACGGCCTCGTCGACCTGGTCGAGCACGGTCATCCGGAGGTGGTCGTCGATCGACACCGCCGGGTCGTACACGGCGATCCGGTCCAGCGGAAGGCTGAGGCCCGCGCGCATCGCGACGAAGCCACCGCCGCTGTGCCCGAAGATGTTCCGCGCACCCGTGTGCTCCAGGACCGCGGCGAGGTCGTCGAGGTCGGTACCGGCGGTCTCCGTACCGGTCAACGGGGCCGAGTCCGGCCGCCCGCGCCGGTTGTACAGGTGCACCGTAAACCGGTCCGACCACGCGTGCGCCAGCCGGTGGTAGTCCCGCTCGCTGACGCCACCCCCGTGCAGGATCACGATGCCCGGCCCGCTCCCGACCGAGTACACCGCGATGCCCGCGCCGTCCCTGGACGTGACCCTGTCGACGCGCATCGGATCCCCCTTCCTAAAACCGCGAACGCTGTTTGCAGTTTAGACTGGGCCCCGTGCCCGACACAACCCCGCCCCGCCGAGAACGAGGCGGTGCCCAGGAGACCGTGTGGACCAGGCCCGACCGGGGGGCCCGTGGGCCACAGCCGGAGCACAGCCGGGCCGAGATCGCCGCCACCGCGATCGCCCTGGCCGACTCCGGCGGACTCCCGGCCGCCACGATGCGCGCGGTGGCCGGCGCACTGGATACCAGTGCCGGCTCGCTCTACCGCTACCTGTCCTCGCGCGACGACCTGCTCGACCTCATGGTCGACGCGGCCCTCGCGGAGCTGCCGCCGGACCGGGAGGGCAGCGGGAACTGGCTCGACGATCTGGTGGCGCTGGCCCGCGACCAACTCGCGCTCTACCTGCGCCACCCGTGGCTGCTGGAGGCGAGCCTGCGCCCCGTGGCCTTCGGGCCGCGCACCATGGACTACTTCGAGCACTGTCTACGGATCATGGCCCCACTGACCTGCGGTACGACCGCCAAGATGGAAGCCATCGGGATGATCACGGGCGTGGTGTCGCTGTTCGCCCGCGGCGCGTCCGCCGCCCAGAGCCGGGCGGCTTCGCCGGCGCGCCTGTTCGGCACCGCGACCCCGGAGGCACACCCGTACCTGATCGCCGCGCTCACCCGGCCCACGCCCGCCGCGCCGCAGCCGGACCTGTTCGAACGGACCATCCGCAGCCTGCTGCGCGGTCTGTTGCTCAATGACTAGTGGTCTGTCGCTGAAACGCCGGCGGTGGTGGGCACCAGCTGCTTCCTGCCGCGGGCAACGGTTCTGGCTGCTGCCTGGACATGACAGTCAAGGCAGCAGCCAGAACGTTCTCGGCATGACCGGTCGGGCAGTCGACCAAGGCGGATCTGCGCCGCCGCCGCATCCTCGCCGAGGTATACGCGGTCGCCGCCGACGGCTCGGTCGGCCAGGTTATCGGCGCCGTGGTGTCCGGAACGGTTGAGGCAGAAGGGCCGCCGCGGCTCGGTGCCGGACTCCGGCACGGTAGTCCGTGCCGGCCTGCAACTTCGTCGTCGCGGCGGCCCCGGTTAGTGGGTCAGTCGTTGGCGAGGGCCTTGTCCCGAAGGGCTTGCAGGATCGATAGGCGGTCTTCGGCTTCGATGCGCCGGGTGGTGATTCGATCCGGGTAGCAGCGCAGGAACATGTTGGTGAAGTGGGTGCCGTAGTGGATGTACTCGGCGCTGGCTGAGCCGGCGAGGGGGCGGATGGTGGCGTGGAAGTTGGGTTCGTGGAAGTAGGCCATGGCGTAGCGTTCGCGGGTGTTGAGTTTCACTTTGTGCGGCGTGGACAGTAGCCGGCCGTCGGTGAGGAACTGCAGGATGTCGCCGGGGAAGACGGTCAGGACGCTGGGTTGCGGGGCCACGTAGGTCCATGGCTCGTCGTTTTCGTACATGCCGGCCGAGCTCTCCGACTCCAGCCAGTTGCGGTTGCGGTGCTCGCCGGCGACCGGCGGGCGTATGTACAGGCCGCCGACGTCGTCCTGGGCGGCGATGACCAACAGCCCGTAGTCGGTGTGCGCGCCGATGCCCCGGGAGGTTTGCTCGGACAGCGCCGGGAAGCGCAGCACCCGCATGTGGTGCCAGCCGTCGTTGGTGAGTTTGGTCAAGGTGTCGATGTTGGCCAGGTCCAGGCCCAGTGCTACCAGGCGCAGCAGCTTCTCGCCGATCGAGCCGAGCTGGGCCATGAGCGCCTGCATCCGCTGTTGGTAGACGAGGTCCGGCCACGGTGTCGGTCCGTGGCAGGGCCACCGCTGCTGGACCCGCGGGTCGTTCACGGCAACGTCCTTGCACACGGTGAAGATTTCTGAGTAGTCGGCCTCGCCAGCGGTGACCTCTTCGCCGGACGCGATGTAGCCGCTGTAGGTGAGGTCGCTGACGTGGCGGGCCTTGACCTCCATGGGCAGCCGGAAGAAGCGCTTGCTCGCCTCCACGGCCTCGGCCGTGACGCGGTCCTGGGCCGGGTCGGTGGCGACTTGGAAGATCCCGTCGGTCTGCCAGGCGCGTACCAGGTCGTGGCCAAGGCCGAGGTCCGAGTCGGTTCCGCTGACCGTGTCCGGTAATTGAAACGTCTGGAGGGTAGTCATTGTGGCTCCTTCGGATTGATGGTTCGTCGCTTGCCCTTCGGGCTACTTCCGGCATCGCCACCGGCCAGACGGTCACCGACCCCCGGACCCGTGTGCAGCGAATGTTGGAGCGTGCCGGCGAACTCGGGCAGGTTCGGCAGCGTGGCGGCGCTACAGTCACCGGGCCGTACCCGCGCTGACCCGGCAAGGCCACGCGGGGCTGCGCCCACCAGGCGCTGCGCACAAGGTTGGCGGCGAGGTTCAGAAACGGGACCCTTCGAGCGAGCGGCCGCCCACGTCGGCGGGGGCGGGTTGTCTTGTCGACGATTCTCGTGGCCACACAACGCGTTCAGCGATATGCGAGCAGACAACGTTCGACCGTCAGCGGTTGTGCGCACGCACACCTGCACAGCCCGCGCTTCGGACCTCATGCACCGCGGAGGCGACCCGGCAACCGGGAGCCTGCGGCCCACAGTCGCGGCGATCGGTGAGCCGGCTGCTGAACCGGGTCGAGGATCTCGCCACCGAACTGATCGAGGCGTGTCGCACCAAGCCGGTTACATCCATCGGTGCTCGAAGGGCCCGTTCTCCCACTCCGCGCGAAAGATCCTCTAGGAACGCCCAATTTCCGGCACCTCTGTTCGGGGATCCGAAAGCCAACCTGTTTGTCGCGACGCGGGCGTTCCTCTTTCAACATCACCGACAAGGCGCAGCGAGCCCGCCTGGGCGAGCGCCAAACGCACTGATCTGCCGCAACCGGTGCGCGGTGGTCAGGCGCAGCTCGATCATGCACGGTGGCCGAGTCGTGTGAGCGTCACGTCGGTAACTTGCGAGACTGCGGTGGGGTGGGCTGACAGTGCATCGTCGGTGTGGCTCGTGCCGGTGCATCGGGGTCGAGCAAGATGGTCTCATGACTGGTGACGCGCCTGCAGTGCCGAACCCGCTCCAGCCCGTCGACGAGCAATGGCAGCGCGGGCTCGCTATCGTGGCCCACCCGGATGACCTGGAGTTCGGTGCCGCTGCCGCGATCGCCCGCTGGACCTGGCAGGGTAAAGAGATCGTCTACGTGTTGCTCACCAGTGGTGAGGCGGGCATCGACGGGATGGACCCTGCCGTGGCCGGTCCGACGCGTGAACAGGAGCAGCGCGCCTCCGCGGCGATCGTCGGGGTATCCCAGGTCGATTTCCTCGGGCTGCCCGATGGCGTTCTGGAGTACGGCGTCGCGCTGCGTCGCGACCTGAGCCGGGTGATCCGGATGTACAAGCCGGACATCGTGATCACCAACAATTTCCGGGACAGTTGGGACGAGGCCGGCAACGCGCTAAACATGTCCGACCACATCGTCACTGGCCGGGCCGTGCTCGACGCCGTGCGCGACGCCGCCAACCGCTGGGTGTTCCGCGAACAGATCGACGAAGGCCTGCCGAAGTGGGACGGCGTGCGGGAGGTGTGGGCGTCCGGTTCACCGCTGGCCAGACACGCAGCCGACACCACCGACACGTTCGACCTGGGCGTCCGGTCGCTCGAAGCGCACGCTGCCTATCTACGTGGTCTGGGCGCTGGCGACTTCGACCCCGAAGAGTTCCTGGAGGGCTTCTCCCGGCAGACCGGCAACCGGCTAGGCGTCAGGTACGCGGCCGGCTTCGAAGTCTTGCGCCTGAACCTCTACTGAGGCCCTCGCTCAGGTCCGGACCCCCGACGACCGAGGCCCACCACATCGGTCGCGGGGGAGCGCCGAACAAGATCAGGTGCACTGAAGCCGCGAATCGCGCTTCACGACAACGACGACGCTTCCAACGGCTTGCACGCGGCGGCCTGTCGTCAAGGCAGCATGACCCGCTCCAGGCCTGCCGCGCGGCGCGTGCTGGCGTGAGTGGCCGAGCGTCATGTCAACGGCGGCTGAATCTGGGATCTGGCCCACTTTGTTGATCGAGGTTTGTCCCTGCGGCGGGAGCGATCGTCCACTGTGTACGGTGCTGCCGGTGCGATGATCACTGTCTTTAGGTCCTCCTGCCGCACCTGGCCGAGGTGAGGATCGAACGAGTCGAGTGCAGCGCGGTCGAGGTGCGGATTTGGGCGTATCCGAAGGCCGACCAGGCGCCTTGTGACGCCGCACCAGGCCGAGGCGGGACGCCGCGGCGACCCTGGGCGAGAAACAGAGACTGGCCAAATACCAGGGCTTCCTCTTCCGCTGGTACGACACCCGAACCGGAGCCGCCATCGCCTCGCCGCACGGACAGGACGTGATCGACGGGTACGTTTCCGCGAATCTGTATGGTTCGAGCCGGACCGTGGAGGAGGGGAAGGAGCCCGCGTGACCTGGCACCAGTTGTTGGCCTACTGCCTGGCCAAGCCCGGCGCGTGGCAGGACGAGCCCTGGGAAACGGACATCGTCGTGAAAGTCGGCAGCAAGATCTTCGCTTTTCTGGGATCGGAGACCGGGTCGCAGGTCGGTGTCAAGTGTGGCCCGAGCCGGGACGTCGCCGACGAGTGGCTCCTGCGCTATCCGGACGATGCTTCGGTCATGGCCTACATCGGGCGGTCCGGTTGGAACACCCTGCGTATCGGTGGCTCGATCCCCGACGACGAGCTATTGGAAGCCATCGACGCTTCCTACGACGCCGTCGTCAGCAAGCTTCCCAGGAAAGACCGCCCAGCCGGATTTTGATCATTTCTCAAGTGCGCTTCGCTGGCGCTGGCCGGCTCACCGAGATCGCCAAGCGGCGCAAGGCGGGCAGTGAAGGGCCTGTCGTCTCCAGACGCCGGCTACGGCTCAAGCCCCGCGCAGAAGCCGATGAATGCGTTGACAAGGTGATCAATGACCGCTGCCCGATCTGCCTGCCATACCCAGGAAAGAGCAGGTCACGGTGTGTTAAGGGAATTGAAACAGGTCACCTCCGCCCTCACCGCCGGACACTCGTACACCCTCACCCTGATCTCCCACGACGAGAACAACCCCGGCGACGCCACCGACACCACCTACGACGACATCACCACCAGCTGACCGAAACCGGCCGGCCCCGGCGCGAACCCTCTTCCGCCGGGCCCGGCCCAAACCACCCAGGTGAAACGAGAATGCGTAAACTCGCCCCCGCTCTGGCGCTGTGCGCTTCCCTGGCTCTGCCCCTCGCGGGCTGCAGCTCGACGCCGGCAACCCCGGCGTCGCCGGCGGCGAAGCCCGATCCGGCGATCGCGGCCGCACTCGCGGCCGCCGTCGCCAAGACGACCGGGGTCAGCCTCAAGGTCGAGCTCAGCGCCTCCAACGGCGACCACTTCTTCGGCGCCTACGACAGCGCGAGCCACGCCGCGGCGCTGCAACAGGCGCCCGGCGGCGCCGGCGTGACGATCACCGTCACGCCGACCGACTACTACCTCACCGGACCCAAGACGCCCAAGGGCGAGACCTGGCACCTGGCGATCGCCAGGCTGCGGGACGAGAGCAGCCAGACGCTGCTGACCGTCGTACTCGTCCCGCTGACGCTGCTCAGCAAGGCGACCGGGGTGCAGTCGACCAAGCCGGGCACGTTCACCGGACATGTCGATGCCACGATGGTCAAGGGGACCACCCCGGGTACGCAGAAGTTCCTCGATCACGTGGTCAAGGGCGGCGGTACCAGTACAAAGGCGCTCGTCTTCGTCGCGACCGTCGATGGGCACGGCTACCTGAGCAGCTTCAAGACCACCTTGCCGAACCAGGCGACCGGCTGGGATCTGGTGTACGGGCTCAAGTTCTCCGACTTCGGTGCCGGGGTGAACGTGGTGATCCCCAGCGGCAGCAAGGTGGTCGACGCACCCGACAAGGCATACGCCACCCTCTAGCAAGCCGGGCGGGACTGGGCCAGTCATCCGATCAATTGACAGATGGAAATAGGTCTAATAGCGTGACGGGATCTCGAAGGTTTGTTAACAGTTCGGTCGGCCGCCCCGGCTGGACTTCGCCTCACGGAAAGGCCATCCGTCATGCGAAGGCGTACCGTCCTCATGGCCGCGTGCTCGGCGGCCCTTCTCACCGTCGGGGGTACCGCGTTCGTCCTCGCGGCCCATTCGGCTTCCGCGGCCACCACCTACGGTGTCGCCCCCTACGTCGACCTGTCCGCGAACAGTTCGGGGATGCTCGATACCGCGATCACCCAGGCCGGTCTGAACAGCTACACCGCCGCGTTCATCATCGGCAGCGGGTGTACGCCGATTTGGGGCGACTCGCTCGACATCAACAACTCGACGGTCAACGCGAAGATCGCGAAGGCGGAGAGTGAGGGTGCCAGGACGATCATCTCGTTCGGTGGCGCCGGGGGTGCCGAGCTGGCCCAGTCGTGTACCGACACCACCACGCTCACCGCCGCGTACCAGAGCGTCATCAACAAGTACCACGTGAACCACCTCGACTTCGACATCGAGGGCGCGGCCATCGGCGACCCCGGTTCGGTCAACCGTCGCTTCCAGGCCATCAACCGGCTGGAGGCGAGCAACGCCGGCCTGAACATCTCGGTGACGATCCCGGTACTGCAGAGCGGCCCGGACGGCAACGGTACCGCCTTCCTGCAGGCCGCCAAGAGCAACGGAACCCGCATCGACCTGGTCAACATCATGACGATGGACTACGGCGGGGCGGTCTCCGACATGGGCGCCGCGGCGATCAGCGCCGCCCAGGGTACGCTCAGCGCCGCGCGGGGCGTGTGGTCGACGTTCGGGTACGGCAGCCTTGGCATCACGCCGATGATCGGGCAGAACGACCAGGCCGGCGAGATATTTACGATCGACAATGCTCGAAGCCTGGTCAACTTCGCGAACGCCAACGGGGTCGGCCGGCTCGCGTTCTGGTCGGTCGGCCGGGACCAGCCCTGCCCGGGCGGCCCGGGTGGTGGTGCCAGCCCGAACTGCTCCAGCGTCAGCCAGAGCGCGCTGGACTTCACGAGGATCTTCAACGGCTCCACCGGAGGCGGTACCCCGCCGCCACCGCCGCCCACCACCAGCCCGCCGCCAAGCAGCTGTAGCGCACCGGTGTGGAGCGCCTCGTCCGTGTACCTGGGTGGCGCCGTCGTCTCCTTCAACGGCCACCAGTACACCGCGAAGTGGTGGACCCAGGGCGAGCAACCGGACACCCACTCGGGCCAGTGGGACGTCTGGAAGGACAACGGTGCCTGCTCCGGTGGCGGCGGTGGTACGCCGCCCCCGCCGACGACGTCACCACCGAGCCCGACGCCGACCGGTACCGGCCAGTACCCGGCCTGGCAGGCCAACCACTGGTACAACGTCGGTGATCGGGTGTCCTACGGCGGCCACAACTACAGCTGCATCCAGGCACACACCTCGCTGATCGGGTGGGAGCCGCCGAACGTACCGGCGCTGTGGCAGGCGTTGAACTGAAAGGTGTTCCGGCGTGGGCCCGCGGCCACCCGGCGATAGCTCGCGCGGTCCTCGCCTACCTGCGCGCCGCCGGCCCCTCGGGACCCCGACGCCAGGACCGGCCGGTGACACGCTCATCGGCAGTTCCGGTCGGACCTCCCGGCATTGACCTCCGTAGTCGCTCGTTCGGCGGCAGACCCGGATACTGATCAGGGGGCCAGGCTGTGGGCCCGACGCGGCCGCACGGCAGTTGTATCGCCCCAAGCGCGTCGGCGGTTGTCATGGTCGACGCCTTTGTCGGCGGGAGGGCGGCGGCAGGACATGCGGGTGACGATGACGAGTGCTGCGGCATGGACAGGCCGCGTAAACGAGGACTTCACTGGCGCCGTACCGACGGCAGCGGTGCTGATCGACGGCGCCGGCATCTCCGGCACCGAATCGATCTGCCGGCACGGCGTGGCCTGGTACGCCAGCCGCCTGGGAGGCAGCCTCCTCAGCCTCCTGTCACTCGTGCGGGACCGCAGCCTTCCGGCGCTGCTCGCCGAGGCCATCGAGCAGGTGACGGACGATCACCGGGACACCTGCGACGTCGCCGACCCGATCAGTCCGTCCGCGACCGTAGCCATCGTGCGCCTGTCCGACGGCCTCATCGAGCACCTGGTGCTCGGTGACTCGGTCCTCGTGCTCGACAGGGCAGACGGTGCGCCGCTCGTCTTCTCCGATCCCCGGGAGGTGATCATCAGCCGGTCGTACCAGTCCGCGTTCGAGGCCGCCGCCGAGGGTACCGATGAGTACCACCGAGTCCTCCGAGACTTGCGCGCCAACCGGAACCAGCCGGGCGGGTTCTGGGTGGCCAAGGACGATCCGCGGGCGGCCGACGAGGCGATCACCGGAAGCTGTCCGATCTCCGAGCTGACCGGTGCCGTCCTGCTCAGCAATGGGGCCAGCCGCATCGTGGACCGGTTTCGGCTCGCCGACTGGCCGGGGGTCATGGCCGTCCTAGCGTCGAGCGGACCCGCCGAAATCATCCACCGTGTCCGGCAGGCGGAGGCGTGCCACGCGGTGGCAGCGGACGATGCGACGATCGCACACTGTACCGACCTCGGCGAGGCCTGACCGTCGCCAGCGGAGCCTGCCCGGCCGCGGGAACTGGTCTGGATCAATGTGGTCGAGATGCTCCAGGCGCCTGACGAACGAACCCGGCATCGAGTGGTCATGCGGATGGAACGACGCTCGCGACGAATCGGTCATCGGTTATGTGCCGTCCGCGCCCCCATGCTACGGATCATCAGTTCCATCATGGATACGCAATGGCCAGAGGTCGGGGCACGCCCGCGGGAACTCGGATGTCAAGCTCGCTGAGAACTCAGGGTGTCAGACCCGCCGGCTGACCGGCGAGTAGCGATCGTGGCGATGGGTATCTGTCGGCATGGATGCGGCTGCGATCCCCGACGCCGACAAGGTCGCCGTTGTCGCGCACCGGGGGAAGACCCTCGACGGCGGGTTGGACGAGCTGCGTAAGCAGCTGCGCGACGTGGGGGTGGCAGACCCACTGTGGTACGAGGTGCCGAAGAGCCGGAAGGCGCCCGGGAAGGTCAGGAAGGCGCTCAAGCATGGCGCTCGCCTGGTTTTCGTCTGGGGCGGTGACGGCATGGTCCAGCGGTGCGTGGACACGCTGGCCGGTTCGGGGGCCACCGTCGCCATCATCCCGGCTGGTACGGCCAACCTGTTCGCCACCAACCTCGGGATCCCGCACGACCTGGCCGAGGCGGTCGGCATCGGGCTGCATGGCCAGCGCCGCAGGCTCGACCTCGGCGAGGTGAACGGCGAGCACTTCGCGGTCATGGCCGGGGTGGGTTTCGACGCGGAGATGATCGGCGACGCCAAGGGCGACCTGAAGCGCCGGGCCGGGCGGCTGGCGTACCTCTGGACCGGGCTCCGGCATCTTCGCGACGGTGCCGTACCGGTGAAGATCCGCGTGGATGGGCGTACCTGGTTCGACGGCAGGGCCAGTTGCGTACTCGTCGGAAACGTGTCGAAGATCTCCGGCGGCATCCGCGCATTCGAGGATGCGCGACCGGACGATGGCTGGATCGACGTCGGCGTGGCGACCGCGGAAGGCGCCTGGCAGTGGGCACGCGCGCTGGGACGGATGGTGGTCGACCGTTCCGATCGTTCCCCGTTGGTACGGGTCACGCGGGCGAAGGAGCTGGACGTCAGGCTCGGCGTCCCCATGACCTATGAGCTCGACGGTGGCGCGCGGGATCGGACCGATCGGCTCAGGGCGCGCGTGGTCACCGGCGCGATCACCGTGTGCGTACCGGGAACCTGACCGGAATGCGCTAGCGGTTTTCCTTCGCGATCGTTTCGCGTACGGCCGGGACGATCTCCCTGGCCCAGCGGCCGAGGGAGACGATGTCCTGCGCGCCGCCACTGGCCGGGAAGAGCGTGAAGCCCGACGCACCGTGCTCCAGTACGGCCCCGGTCAGTTCCTCGACCCACTGGTCGATGGAACCGCCGATCCAGCGGCCGGCGCGGTCACGCGTGGCGGCCAGCGGCCGGTCGGTGATCCGTCCGGGGAAAATGCCGCTGTGCGCGCCGAAGCCGAAGACCACTTCTGGTACAGACAATGCGCTGCCTTTCATTCGATGGGCCGCCGGTGAACTGGCCGGGCCGAAGGCTGGGAGACGGTGAGGAAGCCCGGCAGTTCGGGTATCCGGCCCCGATGACCACCACGGTCCGACTCATGAGTTCACGCTCCCTCGGACCGCGCCCACCTAACATGTAACGGTGGTCGACATGGCGGACGGCTCGACTCGCACCCGCGGGGTGGGGACGACGGTGGGCGTCGAGGAGGAGTTCCACCTTCTCGACCCGGCTACCGGGGACCTCGTTCCGGCCGCACGCCGGGTGCTGCGCCGCGACCAGACCGACGCCGGACCCGAGTTGCAGCGCAGCACCGTCGAGACCGCGACGGGGGTACACCTTGGGCTCGATGACCTGCGTCGGGACCTGTTGGCCCGGCGGCGGGAACTGGTCCAGGCCGCGGCGGGCATCGGCTTGGCCGTGGCAAGCGTCGGTACGGTACCCGCATCCGGTACCCGGAAAAGCCCCGTCTTCCCCGACCGCCGGTACGAGTGGATGGCCTCGGAGTACCGCAATCTCGTCGACGAGCAGCAGGTGTGCGCTTGCCAGGTGCATGTGGGGGTCGACGACCGGGATCTCGCCGTGCGGATCACCCGGCGGATCCGCGAGTGGCTACCGGCCCTGCTGGCGATGAGCGCCAGCTCGCCGTTCTTCCAGGGCGAGGACACGGGTTACGCGTCGTACCGCACGATCGTCGTGTCCCGGTGGCCCACCGTCGGCCCGCCGCCCGACTTCGCCTCAGCCGAGGAGTACGACCGTGCCGTCTCGACACTCATCCACAGTGGTGTGATCAGCGATGCCGGCATGATCTACTTCGATGCCCGCCTCTCCGCGCGCTACCCCACCGTCGAGATCCGGGTCGCCGACGCATGCCCGTCGGTCGACGACGCGGTCCTGATCGCGGCTCTGGCTCGGGCGCTCGTGCTGACCGCCGCGCATGCCGATACCGGGATCGACGACGACCAGCGCGCCGACATCCTCCCGGAGAGCCCGCAGGTGCTGCTTCGGGCGGCAACCTGGCGGGCGGCCCGCTCCGGTCTGGACGGCCAGCTGATCGATCCACGTACGATCCGGGCGGTACCGGCGGCGGATGTGGTTCAGGCGCTGCTCATCCACGTCCGGCCGGTACTGGAGGAACGCAGCGAGTGGCACGTGGTGGCGCAGTTGACCGCGGCGCTGCTGGCCCGCGGCCCGTCGGCGCGCCGCCAGCGCGCCGCTGTGGACCAGGGCCGGTCCCCGGCCGCGATGGTCGCCGGACTCGCCGCCGAGACAGCGGCCGACTAGACGGCGCGTTCGGCTCCCGGCCGCCGGCGTCCAACCGGCGAGCGGTCGCGTTGTGCCACTGGGCAGGACCAGGATCTCAGTGGGCGGTGCCGGCGATCTCGTGGATCCGGAGCCGGACGACGTCACGGACGACCTCGTCCGGCAGCGGCGTGGCGACGGTGAACCGAATTGTCCCCTTCGACAGCTCGAACCCGGCAAGCCGGTCGCGTACCGCGTCGACGACCCCCGGGCTAAACGGGAAGATGCTCAGATGGTCCTTCGCGGCGCGAAAGCCGAGCAAGGGCTTCCGCTGGTATCTGATCGCGGCCATCCCGTAGCTGGTCCCGTCATCGGCCTCAGGCGCGATGTCCATGACCAGTGACCGGATGTGCTCGAATGCGGCTCGCGTCGATGGCTCAAGGCCCACGAAGTAGTCGTCCACCGCTGACACAGGCCAGACGATACGCCGAGCAGAGCACCCCGGCTGCTGAACCGGGTCCTGGCCGGCCAGCCCGGCGCGGCCTGGCGGCGTCGGGTCGGTAGCGGCTCTCACCGCGGCGGCTCAGGGCAGCGGTTCCTGCACCACGCCGGCGATGACCGTGGTCACGACCTTGCCGACGGCGCCAGCCTCCGGCGGGGTGCCTCTCCGGTCGGCGAACAGCAGATGCCCGGCCCCGATCAGCATCGGTGCGAGCGTGTCGACGTCGGCATCCGCCGCGATCCGACCCAGCTCCCGCTCCGCCCTGAGATAGGAGGCGATCATGACCACGGCTTCCGTCAGGACCGGGACGCCAGCCGGCCAGGTCTCGCGCAGCCGGTCGCGCAGCGCATCCCGGAAGGTGACGAGGGCGACGATCGCCAACGCGACCGACCCGAACAGGGCGGTCAGCGCCTCGGTGAGGTTGTCGGCGACGGTGCCGGTCCCGGCCGACTCGCGCAGCGCGGCGGCCTGCGGGTGCATCTGTTCGATGCGGTTGAGCACGAACTCGGCGAGGAAGGCGTCGAAGTCGTCGAAGTGCCGGTGCAGGACGCCCTTGGCACAGCCTGCCTCGGTGGTGACCGCCCGGCTGGTAAGCGCGCTCGGCCCGTCCCGGAGCAGGACCCGCTCGGCGGCATCGAACAGCTGCTCACGCACGTCGCGGATGGCTACCCCGGTCGGCACCGGCACCCCTTCCTCCTTGACCTGCCCATCCGGTTGACGAGTGGGCATGTGCCCACTACCGTGGGCACGTGCCCACTATACCGCCGGCGCGAGCACGTCTCTCCGAGCACGAGCCTCATCGACACGAGCACGAGCCTCATCGACACCGGCAGGTAGCGGAGTCGTTCGGCACGGACGCCGAACGGTACGACCGGACCCGGCCCCGCTACCCTGACGCCCTGGTGGAGCGGATCGTCGCCGCCAGCCCGGGCCCCGACGTCCTCGACGTCGGGTGCGGCACGGGCATCGAGGCGCGGCAGTTCCTGGCGGCCGGCTGCGAGGTGCTCGGGGTCGAGCCCGACGCGCGGATGGCCGACTTCGCGCGGCGCGGCGGGTTCGAGGTCGAGCTCGCGACGTTCGAAGCCTGGGACCCCGCCGGCCGGACCTTCGACGCGGTCATCGCCGGGCAGGCCTGGCACTGGGTGGACCCGGTCGCGGGAGCGGCCAAGGCGGCACAGGTGCTGCGGCCCGGCGGCCGGCTGGCCGCGTTCTGGCACGTGTTCGAGCCGCCGCCCGAGGTGGCGGAGGCCTTCGTCGCGGCCTACCGGCGGGTGATGCCCGACTCGCCGTTCGACCCGCAGGCGATGTCGAAGCAAGCCATCGACGTGTACCGGGTGATGTTCACCAAGGCGGCCGACGGGATCCGGGAGGTGGGCGGGTTCAGCGACCCGGAGCAGTGGCGATTCGACTGGGACCGGCCCTACACCCGGGACGAGTGGCTGGACCTGCTGCCCACTACCGGCGGCCTCACCCGGTTGCCGTCGGACAAGCTGGCGGAAGTGCTGGCGGACGTCGGGGGCGCTATCGACGCGATGGGGGGCAGCTTCACGATGCACTACGCCACGGTGGCGGTCACCGCGGCGCGAACCAGCGCCGCCTGACCCGCGGGCGCGGCCGCTGGACGGGGGACCTTCCGCCCGTGCTGAGCCGACCTTCGGCCATGCCGTCGCCGCCAGCGGCGTCACTACTGTCGCTCTCATGGCCGGGTCCGGTCCGTCGGAGCTCGGGTGAGCACGGCAACGACCGTGGGAGGTTGCGGTGTTGGACCAGATGAGCCCGCTGGACGCGACCATGCTGGAAATGGAGGACGAGGACCGGCACGCCTCCATGGCGATCGCCTCGGTCGCGGTACTGGAAGGGCCACCGCCGGGACAGGACGACTTCGTCGCCGCGATCAGCGGCCGTTTGCCACGGGTACGCCGGCTGCGGCAGAAGCTCCGCACGGTACCGCTCGACCTGGGCCGGCCGGTGTGGGTGGATGACCCGGCGTTCGACGTCAGGTACCACATCAGGCGTACCGCGCTGCCGGCACCCGGCGACGACGAGGCCCTGTGCCGGTTGGTCGCCCGGGTGATGTCCCAGCGACTCGACCGCGACCGGCCCCTGTGGGAGTGCTGGGTGGTCGAAGGACTGGCGGACGGGCGGTGGGCGGTTATCACGAAGGTGCACCACTGCATGGTCGACGGGGTCTCCGGTACCTCCCTCGTCGGTGCGCTCTGCGACACCCAACCGGAATCGCCGGCCGTTGCACCGGATTCCACCGAGGGCTGGGCACCCGCGCCACCGCCCTCGACCCTCAGATTGACCGCGGACGCCGTCCGCGATCTCGCCTTCAGCCCGGTAGACCAGCTTCGCCTGGCATCGCGGGCGCTGCACAGTCCGCTCACGGCGGTACGCCTGGTCGCCGAGACCGCCCGTGGACTCGTCGCCCTTGCGCAGTCTCTGGCACCCGCCACCGCCTCCTCGCTCAGCGGCCCGATCGGCCAGCACCGCCGTTATGCGGTCGGCCGGGCCGGCCTCGGCGACGTCCTCAGCGTCCGGAACACGTTCGGCGTCAGCGTCAACGACGTGGTGATCGCGGCGATCAGCGGTGGCTTCCGCAGGCTCCTGCTCGACCGGGGCGAGCGGCCCGACGCGCACACGATCCGGTCGCTGATCCCGGTATCGATCCGTAAACCGGGGGAGGAGGGCATCTACGAGAACCAGTTCTCGTTGATGCTCGCCCTCCTGCCGGTGGACATCGCCGATCCGGTCGACCGGCTCACCGCGGTACACGCCCACCTGAGCGCGTTGAAAGCCAGCAACGAGGCGCAGGCCGGTGCCACCATGACGTCGCTGGCCAAACACGAACCGTTCCCACCGATCTCCTGGGGTATCCGGCTCGTGTTCCGGATGCCGCAGCGCAGCGTCACCACGATCACGACCAACGTTCCCGGTCCACGGCAGCCGCTGTACGTGCTCGGTCGGCGGATCCTCGAACTGTTGCCGTACGTCCCGATCGCGGCCCGGCTCCGAACCGGTGTGTCCATCCTGAGCTACTGCGACCGAGTGGCCATCGGCGTCACCGCCGACTACAACTCCGCCCCGGAGGCTGACGCGTTGGCCCGGGCCATCGAGGACGAGATCGCCGAGTTGGTGAAGGCCGCGGAGGGCGTCAGTGCACCGCGTCCCAGACGCCGGCGCGCCGGGCACCGACCTTGAGCTATGTGCTCGTCGAGCTCCGGGTAGATCTGGCTCGGTTGGGTGCCAGGCATACCGGCGCGGGTTCGGTCAGCGTTGCGCGGCCCCCGTCCACGGGCGCCGTCCGGGGCTAACCGCGTCCCGTGATCATGCTTGCCGCGACGGCGGCACCGGTCCCGAGGCACAGCGGACCGTACCGACGCCGGTCGACCTCCGAGAAGTGATCGGACGGAGTCCATGACACGAGCAGACCGGTGCGTCCGGTAACGCCGGCCAGACCGCGCACGATGAGCCCGGTGGCAACGGACGCTCGTGCCAGTCGGGCTGGCGGCCGGTCACCACCGACTCCAGCGACCACCGCTGCCGCCCCGGCCAGTACGGCACCGACGACGAAACAAGCTTGTGGGGAGGGCATCTCGGCGCTTCCGGCTACCTCATTGGCGAGTGCGCGCCGGTCGCGCATGGGCCACGACGACCCCAGGCCCCATGCCACATGCAGCGCCGACGCCGACGCCAGAAGAGCCGAGCTGCCGAGCGCCAGGAACCGCGAACCTCTCCACATGCCGAAATCATGGCAGACACCTCCTCCTGACCCTCCGATCATGGTGGTTGCGGATAGTCGAAGGAGACGTCGATCTTCTCGAGTCGTTTGTGCCGGCGCATCTCGGCGTAGGAGGCGTAGGCACGCTTGTCCGCTGACGTTAGCGGCCGGCCGTCCGTGAAGGGAGCGAGCAGCGATCGGGGCCAGAGCTGGCAGGCACGGACGACGTTCACCTCCGCGGCGAGGACCGTGACGGTCGCACCGAGGTAGATCCAGGCGAACAGGCCCAGCACGATGCCGAAGACGCCGTAGATGTCGGTGCTGCGGGCGAGGATCCGCGACACGTACGTCGTCCCGAGCGTCTGCAGGACCTGCCAGCCGAACGCCGCGAAGACCGCGCCTGGGAGTAGATCACCCGCGGCCACGTCGCGTGCGGTAAGCAGTCGGAACGCCGCAGCGAACAGCGCTACGTTGGTCGCCGCCGCGGCAAGCAGCACGAGCAGCCGAATGAGGCTACCGATATGTGCGTCGAGTGTGCCGGTCGCCGCGCCAAGAGCGGTCAGGATCGTGGTCACCACCAGGCCCGCTCCGATCAGCAGCACGAACAGCAGGCTTCTCATCCGTGAGCGGATCGGGTCCGGGCGCTCATTGCGGGGAACCGCCCAGGCCCCATTGAACGCGAGCTGGGCCGCCTGGCCGATGCCGAGAGCACCATAGAGGAGTCCCAGTGCCCCCACGGAGACGGCAACTGGACTGCCCTGCAACGAGGAGAGGTTCTGCTCGAGTTGCGTCCCGATCACCGGGAACTGCCCCAACGCCGAGTCGAGCACCTGCTGTTGCGCCTCGGGATCGCCGGCAAGGACGTAGCCAAGTGTCGTGACGAGAAGCAGTAGCGCCGGAAACAGCGAAAGGAACCCGTAGTAGGTGATCAGGGCAGCGAGGAAGCCGGCCTGATCGTCGAGGTACTTGTACAGCACCGCGAGGGGGAAGCCCACCCAGCTGTGACGACGCTGGAAGTTGTCTGCCGCGCTGACCAGGTGCACTCCCGCCCCCCACCTGTTTGGCGCCATTCGAGTCCCTGCGGACGCACCCGTTCAGGTCCGGCGTGGGCGGCCGAGGCGTCGTACCGCGGCGGCGCACGCCGTGCCGAGGATGCTGCCGGCGAGGACATCTATCGGGTAGTGCACGCCGGTTCGGACCCGCGAGTAGGCCACGGCGCCGGCCAGGAGGCGCAGCGGGAGCCGGGTCGCGGGCAGTTCATGGCCTACGGCGCTGGCGAACGCGAATGCTGAGGCGCTGTGCCCGGAGGGGAAGGAAGACGAGCCCGGCATGCGTACCTGCCGCCCCTCGGGTAGTACGACCTCGGCGGGGTCGGGACGTCGGCGTAACAGTGCCGGTTTGACGACGAGGTTGGCGGTCACTGAGGCAAGCGCGATCGCGGCGACGCCGAGGAGTGCGCCACGTCGTTGCCGGCGGCCGAGGAGGGCGAGTCCGGCGGCGATGGTCAACCAGAGGCGGGAGTAGTTGGCGGCGTTGGACAGGCGGGTGACCGCCGCGTCGAGGGCCGGTGCGGTCGGGCGGGCGACGGCGCGGTAGGTGGCTTGGTCGAGCGCGTCGAGTTCGAGGAGGCGGGCGCGCATCCAGCCGGGCATGGCGGTACTGCGAGCGGCGATACCTGCTTCCAGGGTCACCCCGGCCGGCGCCCTTTCGGGGGACGCGGTCATCCTGCGACCATACTGCTGTGGAGGACCGTGGCGTCGGAAAACCGGCAGCGTTGCGCCGGTTGTCGGCCCTGCTGGCGCTGGTCGCGTTCGGGCTCGCCCTGGTGGTGGTGGGCGCGGTGCTTCTGCGTAATCTGCTGGTCCTGCCGTTGGTCGCGGTTGGTCTTGTCCTCGCGGTGGTAACCGGATGGACCGCGTTGGTGTGCCGTGGCCCCCGCCGGTGGATCTTTGGCCTGGTCGCGGTTGTCGCCTTGGCCGCCACCCTGTTGTTGCTGGGTCTGCAGACGCTGGTGGGGATGGTGGTGTTGGTCGCGCTGGTGGCTCTGTCCGGCGCTGCGGCCCGGGTTGCCCTGGTGCGGGACGGGGCGCCGCTGACTGGCGTATCCGGTCGCCGGGTGGGCCCGGCCCGGCACGGCGTGCTGCTGGCGAACCCGCGTTCCGGCGGGGGGAAGGTCGGTCGGTTCGGGCTGGTGGAGAAGGCCCGGCGGCTGGGGGTACGGACGGTCCTGATCGGTCCGGGCGACGACCTGCGCGCACTCACCGAGCAGGCGGTTGCGCAGGGCGCCGACGTTCTCGGGGTGGCCGGCGGGGACGGGTCACAGGCGCTGGTTGCCGACGTGGCGAGCAGTCACGATCTCGGGTTCGTGTGCATACCGGCGGGTACCCGCAATCATTTCGCGCTCGATCTCGGCCTGGATCGCCGTGATGTGGCCGCGGCCCTGGACGCCTTCGGAGAGGCGGTGGAGCGCCGGGTCGACCTGGCCTCGATCGGTGGGCGGGTCTTTGTCAACAACGCCTCGCTGGGTGCGTACGCGACCGTGGTGCAGTCGCCGGCGTACCGGGACGCGAAACTGGCCACGGTCACGTCGATGCTGCCGGACCTTGTCGGGCCGGAGGCGTCACCGCCGGACCTGCGATACACCGGTCCGGACGGTCAGTCGCGGGAGTCCGCCGACGTGCTGCTCGTGTCGAACAACCCGTACGCGCTGCGCCCGGCATCCGGGCTGGGCGCCCGGCCACAGCTGGATGGCGGGGTTCTGGGCATCGTCGCCGTGCGCGCCGAGCATTCGCCGGTGCCCATGGCGCTGGAGCGCGCCGCGGAGGAAGGACGGGTCCCACCGCTGTCGCAGTGGACCGCGACGGCGTTCCGGGTCGACTCGTCGGGCCCGGTTCCGGTCGGGCTGGACGGCGAGGCGTTGCGGATCGCCCCGCCGTTGGAGTTTCGTACGTTGCCGGGCGCGCTGCGGGTACGGCTGCCGGTCACGGCGGCCCGGGCGAGCCAGACGACCATACGGCCGCCCGGGGTACGCCGCACCGTGGTGGCGCTGTTGCGGGTGTTCGCCGGCCGGCCGGTCAGCCCGACGTGGAGCTGACAACCCCGCGGCCATCCGCCCCAGGGCCGGCCGCCGGTCCGCGGATGACGCGGCGAGTAGGAGCTTTCACGCCGCCAGGCCATCTGGCCGCCGAGGTGGCCTACCCCCGCAACGGCTCAACGCCGCAGCCCGTCCCATGACCATCGTGGAATGGTCAGACCCTCCGGAACATCATCAGCCGACTCGTGGTAGCGCGACATGGTCGTCGTGGTGGCCCAGGCGAAGTAGTCGTGCAGCACCTGCCGCAGGGGCTCCGCCGCGGTCAGCCCCACGTCCTGCAGGGCCTGGTCGAAACAGGCGATCGCCCGCCGGTCCATCTCCTCGTGTAGGCCGTTGCCACTGTGGATCCGCACGACCGAGGTCTCGTCCCCATAGGTATCGGAGTACGTGGTGGGCCCCCCGAGGGCTTCCGCCCAGTATGCCGCGAGGCGCTCGCTGTGCTGAGGGTGGAATCCGTGACTGAACGCATGGCTGACTATCTCGTCGGCCATCACCCGGGAGTGCCACGCCTCAGCCAGGCGAAGCAGGCCCTCGCTTCCGCCCGCGGCGTCGTACACGCTCTGCATGTGCCAAGGATGCCAAGGCCGGTGCAAAGTTGACAGACACCGGGCCGGACACCCTCCAAGATCTTCGACGTGCGGGATCAGTCGCGATGGTGCCCGGTCGGGGCGGTGGTCAGGCGGAGGAAGTCGGTCACCCGAATCAGGCCGAGGACGGTACGGACGACGGGTGGTACGTCCCGACGGGACTCGTCATGAACGATCCTGGGATCGATCAGCCGGACCCGGCGCCCCCGCACCTCCAGAAGGCACCCGTTGCCGGCCACGACGTTCTTGACCCAGTCGCTGTCGGCTCCGTAGGTCAGCGCGACAAGATAGCCGTCCGGCACGCCGAATACGTTCACCGGCGTCCGGTACCGCCGACCTGACCGTCGTCCCTGATGCACGATCACCCCGAAGCCGGGCGCGTGCCCGGCAAACAGGCCGGTGATCCGATTGGTCACCATTCGGTTCACCCGAGCTACTCTCCTGGGAATCGGCACTCGGCCCCCTCCGCACGGCCGTCGTCGCCGACTGGCCTTCCTCCACTTGCCCGCCGCCCAGCTATCCACTTGGACCTCGCCACACTACTTCGCCATAGTGCGCGCCTGACATCCGTTCTCCTGTTTGGTTGCCGTGACGGCCACCCGGACGGGAGGGCGGGCCCACATCGCAATCTGAAATGATGTTCTGTTGACGATCCTCGAGGGGCGCCGGCGGTACCGGGAGCACCGGCGACCTTTCACGGATTTCTTCGCGGTTCACGCAGGTATCCGGGACCTTTCTGTGGCATGATGACCGCACCCGATACTTTCCGGAAAGGCATCCTCCAAATGGCTCGCAAGGTCCAGGTTCATCTGCTCGACGACCTCGACGGCAGTCAGGCCGACGAAACCCTGAAGTTCGGGCTGGATGGCACGCTCTACGAAATCGACCTCAACGCCAAGCACGCCGACAAGCTGCGCTCCAGTCTGAAGCAGTATGTTAGCCACGCCCGCCGGACCGGCCGTGGACACCCCGCCAGTACCGGCCGTGGGCGTGGCCAGACATCACCGCGCACCGAGCGTGAACAGAATCAGGCCATTCGCGAATGGGCCAAAGCCAAGGGCCTGGACGTCAGCGACCGCGGCCGGATCCCGGCGAACGTCATCGAGCGCTACCAGACCGAAGCCGGCCGGTAACCAGCGCTCCTCGCCGATCCCGATGTCGCGACGACGCGCGAACCGCGATGCGTCACGATCGGGCCCATGAGAATCACGACCACCCCAATTCGACGGCAGCCGCCGTCAGCGTTACGGCACGGGATATTCCGCGCACAACTCGCCGCCGAACAGCCGCCAGTAGAAGCCGGACTTCAGGTCCGGCCACAGCGTCGGCAATTGCGGTGATACCGAGGCTGGCTGGCCGGTCACCGCCCCGGTCATGATTGGCTGATGCGTATCGACGCGCGGCTCAACCGGGAACGGCTGCTCAACGCGGCTCGGGACGTGTTCGTTGAGCAGGGTGTCGATGCACCACTGGAGGACATCGCCCAGCGGGCCGGGGTGGGCATCGCCACGCTGTACCGCCGTTTCCCGGATCGGGTGGCGCTGATGCAGGCGGTTGCCATGCACGTACTCGCGCAGGTGGCCGCCGAGGCGCGGGCTGCGCTGGCCGAGGAGACCGACAGCTTCCGGGCGTTGGCGCGATACCTGCACAGGTCTCTTGATCTGCGGATCGCTGCCGTGATGCCAGTGCTGGACGGGCGCATGGACATCGAGCACGAAGGCGAGCTGCGGCAGGCGCGCGACGACCTGGCGCGGCTGTTCGAAGCGATCGTGCGTGCGGCGTGGCGCAGCGGGCAGTTGCGTACCGACATCGGCCTCGGCGATGTCGGACTGATGGTGATCAGGCTGGCGCGCCCGCTGCCGGGGGCGTTCCCCAGGCAGTTCGACGACGCGGCGGCGCACCGTCAGCTGGACATCATGCTCGACGGCCTGCGTGGCGAGCATGCGGCCGGTACCGCGCCGGGCCTGAGCCTCGACGACGTGCGCGACGGGCGGACAAGCTGAAGCAGGGCCGCCCCGTTGCAGCCCACTACGGACACGGGTAACGTCGCTATCCGGAGGAAGATCCTCCGGATAGCTTTGGGCTGGGGAGGCGCACATGGAGTTTCTCCGACTGCTGCTCCGCTACCTGCACCTCGTGGGCTTCGCGCTGCTGGTCGGTGCGTGGGTCGCCCAGTATGTGACCGGCAAACCGCGGGTGGACGTGCTGATGCGTACCGGCCTGGGCACGATGATCGGCACCGGCCTGCTGCTCGCCATCCCGTTCCCGGCCGGGGTCGACCTCGACTACGTCAAGCTGGGCGTGAAACTCGCCATCGCGCTGGGCATCGGGGCATTGTTCGGGGTCGCCGTCACCCGGGAACGGGCCGCGAAGACGGTCACCCGCCCACTGTTCCTGTCGATCGGCGGCCTTGCCCTGGTCAACGCCGCGATCGCGGTCTTCTGGCGCTGAGGGAGGCCGACAGAATGAGCGTCCTCAAGGATCGGGTGGCTCTGGTCACCGGCAGCTCCCGAGGGATCGGCGCGGCCATCGCGATCACGTTCGCGCAGGCGGGTGCGCGGGTCGTGCTGCACGGCCGGGACGAGGCCGCGCTCGCCTCGGTCCGGGCCCACATCACCGACCTGGGTGGCGAGGCCACCAGCGTGACCGGCGATGTCACGGTCGCCGCCGACCTGGCCCGGATGCGCGAGCGGATCCTCGACGGGTACGGCCACCTCGACGTGCTGGTCGCCAACGCCGGCAGCTCGGACAGCCGTCCCACCCCGATCGAGGACATCACCGAGGACAGCTGGCGCGCCGATATCGACCGGAACCTGACCGCCACGTTTCTGACCGTGAAGTGCTTCCTGCCCGACATGAAGCAACGCCGCAGCGGCAACATCATCACACTGTCCTCCGCGGCGGGCCGCCAGCCCAGCGGGCACACGCTCGTCGCCTACGGTGCGGCGAAGGCCGGTGTGCAGATCTTCACCCAGGATCTCGCCGCCCAGGTCGGCCCGTACGGCATCCGTGCCAACTGCCTGGCTCCGGAGACGATCCTCACCGAGACGAACAAGCGGTGGATACCAGCCGACACGCAGCGCTCGCTCGCGGAGTCGCACCCGCTCCGCCGGCTCGGCACGCCCGAAGACGTCGCCCGGGCCGCGCTGTTCCTCGCCTCCGACGAGTCGAGCTGGATCACCGGCGTCATCCTCGACATCGCCGGCGGCGCGGTGCTGGGTTGAGCCCCGCAGCTTCTGCGCGGTGCCGCCCGGCGGGCACGTGACCAGGACGCTCGGTGTGACTGCGGCCGGCTCGTGTGGCAGGGTGGGAATCATGGCTGAGATCGTCGAGCTGGAGCCGGCGGCCCGCCGGCTTTCCGATCTTGTTGAGCACATCGGCGATGACCAACTCGACGCCGCGACCCCCTGCGGCGGGAGAAGCGTCGCCGATGTCCTCGATCACGTCGGTGGTCTCGTGCAGGCATTCGCCGCCGCCGCGACCAAGGACCTTGGACCGATGACCTCCACGCCGCCAGCATCCGGCGCTACCCGGCTCAGTGCCGACTGGCGAACCGAGATCCCGGACCACGCGCGGGCGCTGGCCCGGGCATGGACAGACCCGGCGGCCTGGGAGGGCATGACACAGGTCGGCGGCGTCACCCTGCCCGGCGAGGTCGCGGGGCGGATCGCCCTCAACGAGATCGTCCTGCACGCCTGGGACCTCGCCCGCGGTACCGGTCTGCCGTACCGCCAGGATCCTCGTTCACTGGAGGCGTGTCTCAGCTCGCTGAGTGCGATGTACCCGCCGGAGGACCTGGACGCTCGCAAGGGGATCTTCGAACCGCCGGTCGACGTACCCGAGGACGCGCCCCTGGTCGACAGGGTCGTCGCGTTCAGCGGACGCGACCCCGGCTGGAGCCCGCAGGCCTGACGACAACGCCGCCGGGTGTCGGCGAACCCCCGCCGGAGCGGTTCAGCGCGGTCAGTCCTTCCGGGGACGCAGGCCGTCGAGGATGATCGACAGCAGCCGGTCGGCCTGATCGGGCGCTGACTCGCTGGCCAGCCCGACCCCGTGCACGAGCCGCAGCACGTCGGCCGCGTCGACGTCCGGACGGACGGCGCCCACCTCCTGTGCCCCGGCAAGCAGCTGGCGCAGGGCCGCCCGCATGGTGTCCCGGCACCAGGCGAGCGTCTCGGAGTCGGCGCCGAGCATGGTCTTCACGGCGGCGCCGAGCCCGCGCTTGTATTTGATGTAGTCCAGTTGCAGGAGCAGCCACGAGTGCAGCGCCTCCTCGGGCGGCCGCTCCTCGGCCAGCCGGTCCGCCTGCCTCGCCAGGTCGTCGACGTCGCCGCGGTAGACCTCGGCGAGCAGCGCCTCGCGGGTCGGGAAGTGCCGGTACAGCGTGCCCGGCCCGACCTCGGCACGCCGGGCGATGTCGTCGAGGCTCGCCTCGACTCCGTGCTCGGTGAAGGCGTCCCGGGCCGCGGCCACCAGACGGCCACGGTTGCGGCGGGCGTCCGCGCGCATGGGCCGCGGATCGGTCACCGACCGCTCATCGGTCGCCATCGCAGCCTCCTCACCGGTCAAGCGGAGATAGTCTCCGAATAGCATTGCGAACCGGAGGGCGTCTCCATATGATAGCCGGGACAGAAGCGGAGGATATCTCCGTTTACCTGCCCGACATCTTGGGAGTGCCCAGTGTCCGAACGGACCCTATCCGCACCCGTACCCGTCGAGGAGCACGCCGTACCGTCCCCGCCGGCACAGCGGCACGGCCTCGCGCTCGCCATCATCGTGACCTGCCAACTGATGCTCATCCTCGACGCGACCGTGATGAACGTGGCGCTGCCGAGAATCCAGTCCGGCGTGCACTTCTCGCCCACCGACCTGTCCTGGGTGATGACCTCATACACGCTCAGCTTCGGTGGCCTGCTGCTCCTCGGCGGCCGGGCCGGGGACATGCTCGGCCGCCGCCGGTTGTTCGTCGGCGGGATAGCCCTGTTCACGCTCGCCTCACTGGCGGGCGGCTTCGCCGGGTCGCCCGGCTGGCTGATCGCGGCCCGCGTGCTGCAGGGCGTCGGTGCGGCCGCCGCCGGGCCGAACACCATCGCGCTGATCGCCACCACGTTCACCGAGCCGCGCGAACGCATCCGGGCGCTCGCGCTGTTGTCTGGCGTGGCCAGCGCCGGATTCGCGATCGGGCTCATCGTCGGCGGGGTACTCACGGAGGTGGCCTCGTGGCGGTGGGTGCTGTTCATCAACGTGCCGTTCGGGGTGGCCGCGGTACTGCTCGCCCCGCGGTATGTGCGCGAGCCGCAGCGGCATCCAGCGCGGCTGGACGTGCCCGGCGCGGTAACCGGTTCCGCCGGCGTGGCCTCGCTCGTCTACGCCCTGATCCGGGCGGCGACCGTCGGCTGGTCCGATCGGGTCACCGTGACGGCGCTCGCCGCCGGCATCATGCTGCTCGCGGTCTTCCTGGTCATCGAGGTACGGACCAGGCAGCCACTGATGCCGCTGCGCCTCTTCGCCGACCGCAACCGCGCGGCCGGCTACCTGAACTTCTTTCTCGGCCCGGCCGCGATGATGTCGATGTTCTTCTTCCTAACCCAGTTCCTCCAGAACGTGCGCGGCTTCAGCGCGCTGGCCACCGGATTCGCGTTCCTGCCGATGGCGGTGGGGATATTCCTGATGACCCGGCTGGTACCCCGCCTGCTGCCGAGGTTCGGCCCGCGGCCGCTCGCGATCACCGGTGCACTGCTCATGGTCGGTGGACTGGCCTGGCTGACCCAGCTCACGCCGTCCAGCGGGTACCTCGGCGCACTGCTCGGGCCGATGGCGCTCATGGGCGTCGGCGGCGGACTGAGCTTCGCCCCGCTCACCCCGGTCATCATGGGCACCGTGCCACCACAGGACGCCGGAGCGGCTGGCGGCGTGCTGCAGACGTCGCAACAGATCGGGGCGACGCTGGGGCTCGCCGTACTGGTCACGGTGTCCGGGACCGCGATGCGCCGGGCAGCGGGACTCGCCACGCCCTATGTGCTGGTACACGGCATGACTGAGGCGTTCACCGCATCGACGATCATCGCTTCCGGGACGTTCCTGGTGGCGCTGACCTTCCAGAAACTGCGCGCCCGGCGCTGATCAGAAGGTACCCGAGCCTCTTGCCGCACTGCCGGACCCGCACTTATCGTTCGTTCGAACGAACGGTAAGGAGGGAGCGTCGATGTCCCCACCCGAAGGACTTGCGGCGCAGGCCCGCGCGCTGGCGGCCGGCGAGGTCCACTCACGGGCACTCGTGGAGGGTGCGTTGAGCCGGATCGCGGGGGCGCAGCCGGTCCTCAACGCCTTCGCGCGGGTCCGGGCCGAGGCCGCGCTGGCCGAGGCGGATCAGGCGGATCGCCGGCTGGCGGCCGGCGACCGGGCGCCACTACTGGGCGTGCCGGTCGCGATCAAGGACGACACTGACCTGGCTGGCGAGCCCACCGCGTTCGGGTGCGCCGGCCGGTTCCCGGCCAAGGTCGAGGACTGTGAGGCGGTACGGCGGCTACGCGCGGCCGGCGCGATCATCGTGGGCAAGACCACCACGTGCGAGTTCGGGCAGTGGCCCTTCACGGAAGGTCCGGCGACCGGGGATACCCGCAATCCGTGGAACCTCGAACACACGCCCGGTGGGTCCTCCGGTGGCGCGGCGGCCGCGGTGGCCGCCGGTCTGGTTCCGGCCGCCCTGGGCTCAGACGGTGCCGGCTCGGTCCGGATCCCCGCGGCCTGGACCCACCTGGTCGGTATCAAGCCGCAGCGCGGCCGCGTCTCCAACTGGCCCGATCCCGAGTCGTTCCACGGCCTGACCGGGTACGGACCGCTGGCTCGTACGGTGGCCGACGCGGCGTTGCTGCTCGACGCGGTCGCCGGCAACCATCCCGGCGACCACCATCAGCCGGCATTTGTCGCGGTGTCACCGGCGGCCGGCCGGGAGCCGGGACGGCTGCGCATCGCGCTGTCCTTCCGTACCGCCGTGACGTTCACCCCCAAGTCGCTGGACCCCGTGGTCCGGGCGGTGATCGTGCGGACCGCTCAGACGCTGGCACGGCTCGGGCACGACGTGGTCGAGGAGGATCCGCGGTACGGATTGATCGGGCTGGACTTCGTACCCAGGGCGAAGGCCGGCGTGCGGGACTGGTACGCGAGGACCGCCGACCGCACCACGCTCGACCCGCGGACCCGGCGTACCGCATGGCACGGACGGATACTCGGCGGACCGGTCCTGCGGCTCGCGCGGGCCGCCGAACCGGCCCTTCGCCGCCGGATCGGTACCATCTTCGAGCGCTTCGATGTCGTGCTGACCCCGACCACAGCGACGCCACCACCACGGATCGGCGCGATGGCCGGCCTGTCCGGCTGGGCGACCGACAAGGCGAGCATCGCGACCTGCCCGTACGCCTGGCCGTGGAACGTGCTGGGCTGGCCGGCGGTCAGCGTGCCGGCCGGGTTCACCCCGCGCGGCCTGCCGGTCGGGGCGCAGCTTCTCGGACCGGCCGGCAGCGAACCGCTGCTCGTCTCGCTGGCCGCCCAGATGGAGGCCGACCAGCGATGGTACGAGCGGTGGCCGCCGCTCGCGTGGCACGACACCGGTGCGGCGTCGCGATGACCGAGGTCGACGTACGGCAGCGGATCATCCTCGCGGTACTCGAGATCATCGGCGACGGCGGTGTGGCGGCGGTGACCAACCGGCGGATCGCCAGCCGGGCCGGGGTCTCGCTCGGCTCGGTCACGTATCACTTCATCTCACAGCACGAACTGCTGCGCGAGAGTCTGCGGTACTTCGTCGCCGAGGAGACGCGCCGCTTTGCCGACCTGGCCGAACAGCACTGGTACGACAACCTCAGCCTGGAACAGGCCAGTGCGCTGGTCGGGCAGGTGGCCAGCAGCACCGGCTTCGACAGCGAACACATCGCGCCGTTCGAGCTCTACATCCAGGCCGGCCGGGATCCCCGCCTACGCGCGGCGGCAGCGGAGTGCTTCGCCGCGTACGACCGGCTGGCCGCTCGGATCCTGACCGGCCTCGGGGTACCGGATGCCCAGCGGGCCGCCAGCGCAACCGTGGCGCTGGTGGTCGGGCTACAGCTTCGCCGGCTGGCCACCGGCTCAACCACCGACCAGCTGGTCGACGCGCTGCTCCTGTTGATCCGGGGAAGCGCGCCGCGGTAACGAAGCCGTGGCCGGGTGTCGGGTGGTCGCTCACCGGCCGGTGGCGGCTGGAGGCGGGTTGACGCGAAGGGCCGGGAACCGCGCTCGCGGTTCCCGGCCCTTCCGGTGGTGGGTGGGTCAGCCGGTGACGATGCTGACGCCCAGGGTGGAGGACACCACGGTCCACGGCTCGGCGTAGCTGGTCGAGCCGTCGCCCGCGATGACGTTGCCGCGGATCCAGATACCGCCGGAGGCGTCCTTGGCGTAGAAGGTGCCGCCGGAGTCACCGCCCTGGCTCAGGTTGCCGCCGGTGAAGGCGATGACCGGTGACTTGCAGCCGGTCTGGGTGCACACCTGCGCGGTGATGCTGGTCGCGGTGTGACCGCAGTTCTCGCCGGTGGTCCGGCCGCTGTGGCAGTAGTCGCTGAAGCCGACCACGGCGCTGCCGGCCGCGACCACCGGGGCGCTGCTGGTGCTGAACACACCGCCGGTGTACACCCGGCCGGCGTAGGACTGCCCGCCGATGAGTTCCATGTCCTTGGCGTCATTGGTGATGGCGGGCAGGTGCCGGTTGGAGACGGTGCCGAAGGTGTTCGCGCCGGACTCGGTCAGCACGGTGGCACCGTTGGCGAAGCAGTGCCCAGCGGTGGTCATGAACACGGTGCCGACCGAGTTCTTCACGGCGTACCCGGCCGAGCACAGGAAGCCCCCGGACGAGAGACCGGCACCACCCCAGAACGCCGGGCTGTCGTCGCGGCGGTTGAACGTGTCGGACACGCTCGCGTGGTGCACCTGCGCCTGGCTGGCGGCCTGCCGCTGCCCGGTCGGCGCGCCGGCCAGGTCAGTCAGCGGGGACACCACGCTCGCCGGCGCGTCGGTGTCCACGACAATCTTTCCGGTGGCGGGATCGACATAGCTACCGAACGTGTACCCGGTGCCGTGCATGTCGACGTAGCGGGCGATCCGCGCCTGAATCGCCGCCAGCGCCGCCGTCGTATCCGGCGACGAGACGTGGGCACCGGCGGCCCGGTCGGGGGCGAGGCTGTCGTCTTTGGCCGCTGATCCACCGACCGGTGGCTTGTCGCCACCCGGTGCGGCGTGCGCCGGACCGGCGCTCAGAAACGCCACCGCCGCGGTCGCGGCGAGAAGCGTACCGACGAACGCCATCCTCGTCCTGGGCAGGTGAATCCTTCCGGCGGCCGGCCGCGATCCCGTACCGTGGCGGCGCTTTCCGTACCCGATCATTGCGGGAACCTCTGTTCTGTGAGGAATGCGCGGCCGGGTGGCCCCGCACCGAAACTGTGTCCCGACGCAACGACCGCGTCCTGAGTAACCGGTACTCAGATCCGAGCACTGTCGCCTTTCCTACTCCGCCTTGACACCACACCCAGAACGTCGGAGCGGTTTCGGAGAAGCCGCCGCGGCGGCGGCTCTCCTAGCATTAGGGTCGTCCTCATCAGGACCCGCAGGGAGGAAACCTGCAATGAACGCCACGCGGAAGACCGCCAAGAACACCAGCGCGATCGACAAGAAGTTCGAGGGATTCACGGACGAGGAACGAGGCGCGATGAAGGAGCGCGCCAAGGAGCTGAAGGCGGGCACGCGCCGCGGGGCGCGCGCGGACCAGGCGGATGGGGAAAGTGAGGTGCTCGCGAAGATCGCCGAGATGGCGGAACCGGATCGCGCCCTGGCCGAGCGGCTCCATGCCGTCATCAAAGCCGGCGCGCCGGCCCTCTCGCCGAAACTCTGGTACGGGATGCCCGCGTATGCCAAGGACGGCAAGGTCGTCTGCTTCTTCCAGTGCGCGCAGAAGTTCAAAACGAGATACGCGACGCTCGGCTTCAGCGACGAGGCGAACCTCGACGACGGTGCCATCTGGCCGACCAGCTTCGCTCTGACGAAGTTGACCGCCGCCGACGAGGCAAGGATCAGCGCGCTGGTGAAGAAAGCGGTGAGCTGAGGACTGAACAAGCCTGCCCGACCATACCGGCGGAAGCTCGAAATGTGTTGCGGGCGGCCGGGTGAGCGGCAAGGTTACAGAGGTGGTCAGGTCTGAGCGTGAGCACCCGGTACGGCAGGCGACCGCGTTCGACGCGGCTGTCGTCGCTGAACTGCTGGATGCCTTCAACCGCGAGTTCGACACGCCGTCACCGGGGCCGCAGGTGCTCGCGGCACGCCTGCGGCGGCTGCTCGCCGGGGACCACCTCGTGGCTCTTCTCGGCGGCGAACCGGCCGTCGGCGTCGCGGTCCTGTCGTTCCGGTCCAACGCCTGGTACGACGGTCCGGTCGCCACCCTCGATGAGCTCTATGTGCGGCCCGACATCCGCGGACAACGGTTCGGGCATGCCATGCTGGAAGCCGCGTGCCGGTTGGCGCGGGAACGCGGAGCGGAGGTCCTCGAAATCAACGTCGACGGCGAGGACATCGACGCTCGCCGCTTTTACGAGGCGCACGGCTTCACCAACACCGAGCCCGGAGCGACCGAGCCGATGTTCTACTACTACCGCGAACTCACCTGACCGCACAGACGAGCGTCATACTCGGGTAGCCCTCGCCCGCCCACCGCCCGGGGGAAAAGGAGCGCGACGTGACCGATGTCCGGTTCGGCAGCAGATTACGCGGCGTCGGTGCCACGCTGGAGGACTTCAAGCAGGACCTGCTGAGCAACCTGTACTACGAGCGGGGGACGACGATCGAGTCGGCCAGCCTGGCCGACGCGTACCACACGCTCGCGGTGACCGTGCGGGACCGGCTGGTCGACCGGTACGCGCGGACGGCGGCCGCGCACTACGAGGCGAACCCCCGGTTCGTGTACTACCTGTCCGCGGAGTACATGCTGGGCCGGCAGTTGGGTCAGAACCTGCTCTACGCCGGCACCGAGAAGTGGATCCACCAGATCGCGGCGGAGCTCGAACTGCCGCTGGCGGAGGTGGAGCGCCTCGACGTCGAGCCCGGCCTGGGCAACGGCGGGCTCGGCCGGCTGGCCGCGTGCCTGCTGGACTCGCTGGCCACCCTCGACATTCCGGCGGTCGGATACGGCATCCGGTACGAGTTCGGCATCTTCAAGCAGGCCTTCCGGGACGGTGCCCAGGTCGAGCGGCCGGACGACTGGGCGTTCTACGGCAACCCGTGGGAGTTCCCCGCTCCGGACGACCGGCAGCTGGTCGGCTTCTACGGCCGGACCGAGCCGGTGGACGGCGATCCCAGCGGGCTGCGCAGGCGTTGGACGCCCGGCGAGAAGGTCCGGGGCGAACCGAGCCACATGCTGGTTCCCGGGTACGGGACGCAGACGGTCAACATCATCCGGCTCTGGCGCGCACGGGCCAGCCGGGAGTCGTTCGACCTCGCCCAGTTTTCCGCCGGCCGGTACGGCGAGGCGGTCGAGGACATCGTCCGGTCGGAGAACATCAGCAAGGTGCTGTACCCGGACGACAGCACCGAGCTCGGCCGCGTGCTGCGGCTCAAGCAGCAGTACTTCCTGGTGTCCTGCTCGTTGCGGGACATCATCCGCGGCTTCCGGCTGCGCAACGACGACTGGAACACCTTTCCCGACAAGGTGGTGATCCAGCTCAACGACACCCACCCGGTACTCGCGGTCGCCGAGCTGATGCGGCTGCTCGTCGACGAGCACGGGCTGGAGTGGGACCGGGCCTGGTCGATCACCCGGGGTACGTTCGCGTACACCTCCCACACCCTGCTGCCCGAGGCGCTGGAGACGTGGCCGGTCGCGCTGATGCAACGGCTGCTGCCGCGGCACCTGGAAATCATCTATCTGATCAACCACTTCTTCCTCCAGGAGGTCTCGGCCCGCTATCCCGGCAAGGTGGACAAGCTGCGGGAGCTCTCCCTCATCGAGGAGGAGCCCGAGCAGCGGGTACGGATGGCGCATCTGGCCGTGGTGGGCAGCTTCGCGGTCAACGGGGTGGCCGAGCTGCACTCGAAGCTGCTGACCGAGACCACCCTGCGCGGCTTCGCCGAGCTGTGGCCGGACCGGTTCCGCAACATCACCAACGGGGTCAGCCCGCGCCGGTTCCTGCGGCTGGCCAACCCGCGGCTGTGCGAGCTGATCAGCGCCGCGCTGGGCGGCGAGGGATGGCTGACCGACCTGGACCAACTGGCCGCCCTCGAATCCTCGGTCGGCGACCCGGGACTCCGGGACCAGTGGCGGGCGGTGAAGCGGCTGAACAAACAGGACCTGGCCGGATACGCCGCGCGGACCACCGAGGTGCTCATCGACCCGGACGCACTCTGCGACGTCATGATCAAGCGATTCCACGAGTACAAGCGCCAGCTGCTGAAGCTCCTGCACGTGGTCACCCTGTTCAACCGGATCAAGAACAGTCCGGGTACGGACACCGTGCCCCGCTCGGTCGTGTTCGCCGGCAAGGCGGCGCCCGGGTACCACGCGGTGAAGCGGATCATCAAGTTGATCAACGCCGTTGCCGACACCGTCAACCACGATCCGGACGTGTCCCGGTATCTCACCGTGGCGTTCCTGCCCGACTACAACGTGACCCGCGCCGAGCTGATCGTCCCGGCCGCCGACCTGTCCGAACAGATCTCGCTGGCCGGCAAGGAAGCCTCCGGTACCGGCAACATGAAGCTGGCGCTCAACGGCGCGGTCACCATCGGCACACTCGACGGGGCGAACATCGAAATCCGCGACCGGGTCGGTACCGACAACTTCTTCCTGTTCGGCCTGGACGCGGCGCAGGCCGTGGCGATGCGGGAGAGCGGCTACCGGCCGCGGTCCTGGTATGAAAGCGATCCGGAGTTGCGGGCCGCGATCGACGCGATCGCCTCCGGCGTCTTCTCCCGCGGCGACCGCGACGCCTTCGCCCCGGTCGTGGACTCCATCCTCAGCCGGGACGAATACCTGGTGCTGGCCGACTACCGCGCTTACCTGGACCGCCAGGAGGCGGTTGCCGAAGCCTGGCTGGACGCTGATCGATGGACCACGATGTCTATTCTCAACACGGCGCGGTGCGGTTTCTTCTCCTCCGACCGCACGGTCCGCGACTACGCCCGCGACATCTGGCGGGTCGGGCCGGTCCGGCCGCAGGCCGATCCCGACCGCCACGGATCCGGTTAGGAACCAACGTCCCGGCCAGATCGGGACGTTGAGCCCTAGGGCGGCCGGGCGCCGCGTCCTTAGCTTCGGATAACGACGCTGGGAGCGGGAATGATGTACCGGTCAGGAACAACGGTCGTGGCGATGGACGGCAACGAGGCGGCGGCACGCGTCGCACATGCGCTCTCCGAGGTCATCGCCATCTATCCGATCACGCCCGCCTCGCCCATGGGCGAATTCGCCGACGCGTGGAGTGCGGCCGGGCGGACGAACCTGTGGGGCGCCGTGCCCGAGGTCGTCGAGATGCAGTCAGAGGCCGGTGCCGCGGGTGCACTCCACGGTGCGGTGCAGAAGGGCGCTCTGGGTACCACCTTCACCGCATCGCAGGGTCTGCTACTCATGCTGCCCAACATGTTCAAGATCGCGGGCGAGCTGACTCCGGCGGTGATCCACGTCGCGGCGCGCTCGGTCGCCACCCACGCGCTGTCGATCTTCGGGGATCACAGTGACGTGATGGCGGCCCGCACCACCGGGTGGGCCATGCTCGCGGCCAGTTCGGTGCAGGAGGCCCACGACTTCGCCCTGGTCGCGCACGCGGCGTCGCTGCGTACGCGGGTGCCGTTCCTGCACTTCTTCGACGGGTTCCGCACCTCACACGAGATCGACAAGATCAGTGTGCTGTCCGACGACGATCTGCTGGCTCTGGTACGCGAGGACGACGTGCTGGCCCACCGGCTGCGCGGACTGTCACCGGACCGCCCGGTGTTGCGCGGCTCCGCCCAGAACCCGGACGTCTTCTTCCAGGCCCGCGAGGCGGCCAACCCGTTCTACGACGGGGTACCGGGCACGGTGCAACAGGTCATGGACGAGCTGGCGACCCGGACCGGGCGCGGATACCGGCTGGTCGAGTACCTCGGGGCGCCGGATGCCGAGCGGGTCGTCGTCGTCATGGGTTCGGGTGCCGGCGCGGTCGGCGAGACCGTCGAGGAGCTGACCCGTCGCGGCGAGCGGGTCGGCATGGTGACCCTGCGCCTGTTCCGGCCCTTCCCGGCCGCGGAACTGATGGCGGCGCTGCCGGCCACGGTCCGCCGGGTGGCCGTGCTCGACCGGACCAAGGAGCCGGGCGCGCCCGGCGAACCGCTCTACCTCGACGTGGTCGCCACGCTCGCCGAGGCGGGTCGACGGGACATCGACGTGTACGGCGGACGTTACGGGCTGTCCAGCAAGGAGTTCACGCCCGCGATGGTCAAGGGCGTGTACGACGAACTGGGCCGGCCGTCGCCCCGTCGCCACGTCACGGTGGGCATCGTGGACGACGTCAGCCACACCAGCGTGCCCGCCGACCCGGAGTTCCAGGTGCCCACCCGTGCCGTGCAGGCCGTCTTCTACGGGCTGGGCAGCGACGGCACCGTGGGCGCGAACAAGTTCGGCATCAAGATAATCGCCGAGCACACCGACCTGTACGCGCAGGGCTACTTCGTCTACGACTCCCGCAAAGCCGGCTCGGTCACCGTCTCGCATCTGCGCTTCGGTCCCGACCCGATCCGGTCCACCTACCTGATCGACTCCGCCGACTTCGTCGCGTGCCACCAGTTCGGGCTGCTGGAGCGGATGAAGGTCCTCGACGTGGCCCGGCCGGGTGCGGTGTTCCTGCTCAACAGCCCGTACCCGGTGGACGAGACGTGGTCGCACCTGCCGGTGGAGGTGCAGCGG